>JGI20225J20221_1000508_pt1 | contig 67448 bp, 62 predicted proteins | sample BioMet4_FD_20221 | JGI IMG/M metagenome (IMG submission 20221) | reverse complement strand
CATGCCGTTGAACAGATGCCATTTATCGTCACTGTCAGCATCAGGTGCCATAAACGCGCCGCCATTACTGAGCGTGTAAAAGGACCAGATACCGCCGCTGTACTCATCACAGAAGCGGTCCATCCAGGCGAAAATACGGGGTTCCAGCGTTATCCACTGCGGGACGAAGCCAAAGTGCTGCGGCCAGAAATCGAGACGCTGTTCGTCAGGTACTGGTGTTGCAGTAAGGGCAAATTGAGGTTCATTAGCGAATATCAATTCGCATTGAGTTTGTGTCGTCATGGATATTCTCCGTCAATAAAAACGCCAGCGACGAGGGCTGGCGTATGGGAAATAAAGGACTTGCAGGGATGATGAATGGATGTGGTCAGGAGGAGGATACTCTGAGGATGCCTGACTTGCGGATATAACGATTAAGCCCTTCACCGGCATCAGGTTCAAAGCACCACGCCCGCCAGACCATTCGACCTTCAGAGTCACGAACCACCAGGCGGAAGTGGCTACCCTGGTCGTCTTCAATGCTGATGTTGCGATACCGGCGGGTAACCGCTTCGGCCTGCTGTCGGGTGAAAGGTCCCGGTGGCAGCATGTGAGATTCAGACATTCAATGTACCTTAAAAGCAAAAGCCCCTGACGCAGAAGCGTCAGGGGCTATGAGTGTATGCAGGTGTGGGGTGATTATCAGTAACCGGTTTGTACCTTATACAGCCGCAGGGTTTTGCTGCCCCGTACAATTTTCACATACAGGGCATTATCTTTTGTGCCGCGCACAAACCCGGCCTGCACATCGCCCTTACAGTCACCACCATCGTAAGGAATATTGACGCCGGTCTGGCGCACCAGGTCGATAACCCCAAAGCTTAAGTCCTCACAGGCCGGGCCCGGCAGGTCCTGAATCAGGGCAAATTTATGGTCGTCGCTGACACCGGTCAGTGAGCACATGGAGGTATTGATGTCGTTTCCCTGGCACCAGTACTCCTGACCGGGATTGTCTTTATCCATCAGGCTTGCCGGAAGCTGAGCGGCACCGGCACTGAATGCAGCAAGTGACAGAATGAGGGCGGGTACAGCAGAGGTCATCATTTTCAGCATGGTTTTCTTCCTGAATTAATCCAGCCCGCTGTCGGGCAAAATGAGAGAGATTGATATCGGGTGTTATCAGAAACGCCGGTAACGAAACAGCTCTTTGCCCTGGTACAACGCCACCAGGTCGTCATATTCCGGCTTCTTCTGGTTGGGCTTAAAGGTCACTACCGTGCCCGGACGGCACAGGTCTTTTACGGTGAGACCGAATTTCTTGTCCGGAGTAATGGTGAATCCCTTCGACACATCGTTGCGCATGATAGTTATCCAGCCCCACAGGCCACCTTCGCAGTCTTTAAAAGGTGCTGAACGCACCGTAACCATACCGCCCTTACGGTCAGCGAACATGGCTTCACACTTCCCCATGACCTGACGATGGGCATCACACCAGAAAATATTCCCGTCGTTGTCATTAACTACCGCAGGTAGCGTCCGGTTGTAAGATTGTGCCTGAACGCCTGTGCAGAGCAGCAGGCTGCCTGTAATGCTCAGTATCTTAAGCAGTGTTTTCATTATGTTATTCCTCAAAGGGGTCGATATCCGCAGGTGATGGTTCAGGCCATCACCGTCAGAATTAACATCACCAGCCATACCCAGAAGTAAGCCGGTTTCTGCCTGAGGGCTTTCGCCCGTCGCCACAGATAGAACGGTACCAGCCAGGCCAGTTTGCCGAACGTGGTGGTATCCACTCCGGCCTTACGCAGGCGTCGTTCATCGAGATACCCCAATGCGATATTGAGCAGCAGCGTGATAAACCAGTACTGCCCGCCCGAAACGGCCTCATATGCCTCGTCAAAAGACATTCCGTTCAGCCCTGCCGTCCACAGCTCGAGCGCATAACCAATGAAGGGAGCAAATGCCAGCGTCCATACCACTCCGCCGGGAATGCGGTGCCCCGGCAGTGCGGGTGGGGTGGTGCTTTGCTGCAGTACTGTAGCAAGCGGTGTGGCTGAGACTGGTTGCCACTCCGTCATGCCCTGCCGCCATACCAGCGTGGTTGCAGTCAGTTCACCGCGTACGATCAGGCCGGTGATGTCGTCTTCGGTCACATTGTCGTGACGTACGCCATTTTTTTCGTAATGCCAGTTCATTGTTTTTCCTTATTAACAGAGGTTATTAAAATGAAGCCCATCCCGATTCCCCGTTATCGGCAACCTGTGACAAAACTTCATGGATGAAGCTGAAGTGCGGAAGGGCCCGGATAAAGCCCGCCTGTGTGGTTAGCTGGCTGAGACGTTTTTTCGGGATAAAAGTGGTATTGAGGACTGTCACCGCATGGATGGTCGTCAGAGGATGCACGGTGATATACCCGTTAAGTTCACCAGTGAGGTACCAGCAGCCGTCGAGTGATATCAGGCGGTATGGGGCCAACCCGTCACAGCGCTCTCCCTCGGCCAGCAGCAGTACCCGCTGGCAGGCGGTAATGGCACTGACGAAACGGTAGAAGACCAGTGAGCTGGTCGGTGACACAGACTGTGGCGGCTGCCATACCAGACACGGCATCCCTCCTGCAGTGAGCAGCATGCCCGCCAGACGCCGGTCCAGCCCCGGAAAAATATCAGCCAGTCCGGCCCGGTGCGCGAAGGTCAGCGCATCGAGCTCCCCCTGTACGCCCCCACCGGTGCTGCGCAGGCGGCATTGCCCCCGTCGATACTCAAGGTCGAGGTACATCAGCCGTTCACGAAAATCCCGTCGCAGGGTACGGACTGACACTCCAAACTCTGCAGCAAGCCGCGTCATGTTCAGCGTTTCACCGGCAACCAGGCGGCTGATTATCAGTGACAGCCTGACAGCCAGCCGGTCATGACGGCGCTCTGCCTGTGTCATCTTGAATCTCCGTAATAGTTAACTGACTGAATATGAAATGATTCTAAAGAGGGGACGGACAGGGTATGGACATGGAATGAACTATTTTTTATCTGCCTCCGGAAGCAGGCCCGACGCGGCACACCGTGAAATGCGGTGATAAAACTCCCAATCCAATGAGGGGGAAACGGACAGGGAGTGTCCTTTGTTAACATGGCGATAACACTCTCAGGACTGAAACCCACTCAGCATCGCTTCTGCCATCACCCAGAGAGCCCGGTTGAGCTTCACATCTCCGTCGATACCACGCACGGCGCGGGTATGTGTTCGCCCGCCTTTTGCACTCCGGCCACTGAGCCCGCCCTTAATCAGGTTCTCCTGAATACGCTGGTATGTGGTCCACAGATCATTGCTCTCATCCTGCCAACGGCGTGGGGAGAGTATCTGAGGTGCTGTCACCGGCTGGTGGTCCTCACCGAAACGGTACGTCAGTGCAGCCTGTGCCAGAGCCTGTTGTGCCGGTGGCGGCAGCACCAGAGACTGCATGGCATCCCGTTTCTCTTCCACACGGTCAAAAATACCCAGCACTTCATACGCTCCCTCAATTACCTGACTCACGACATCTCCTTTGTGCGGCACCCGCACCTCGCCAAACGACTCACCGCAGACGAGTCCGTTCTGGCATACCGCACGAAATAATCCCGGCAGCATCTGATACGAGCTGGTGCCATCATGGGAGTTGAGCAGAATAATTTCCGGGACCTGCTTGCCGGTAATTTGCCCCTCCCTACGCAGGCGCAGCATGTGCTTTGTATGCTCGCGACGCCCAGGGTCACGAACACGGGTCTGGCAGGCAAAGAAAGGCTGAAAGCCTTCACGCTGCAGATTTTCAAGAACGGTAATGGTTGGTATCCAGGTATACCGTGCGCTGCGTGACGCATGCTTCTCCTCGCTGAAGACACTGGGCACCACACGAAACAGCTCTTCGTGGGTTAACGGACGGTCACGACGGATAAGATTTGCTGCGCCAAAGCGCGAAGCCAGACGGGTCATAAGCAGACTCCTCATAACGGGAAAACCATAAAAGAAAGCCCCGTCGCACAGGCGACAGGGCTCAGGAAATAACGGGTTAAGTTACTAAGAATTCAGAAGAAGAAATTCCAGACGGCACGGGCGACAGATACCACGGTGTCGCGTGCAACCTGAATGATTGCCCGTATTGGGGGCGGTATCAGTGGCATGGAACTTATTGTGTCCAGTACCGAGCCTACCGTTTCACCAAAATCATCACGGGCTTTTTTATTAACGGTATCGGTACGAAGCGGCGTACTGAGATGTACCGCCACCGGGCTACTAGCCTCACGCGGAAGGCAACGAATCATCCGTTCAGCCATCACCCGCAGCCCCCACTGCAAACGTACCGATACCGCACAGACAGGGTTTACCGGCTGGAACAGTTCGTGTAACAGGCAGATTTTGCGGCTGATATTCTGTTTCTGCTCTGTAGACAGCTTTTCACCACCGCTGGTGGGTTCGGCCTTATCCGACTGACTGATAACAAACAACACCTTATGCCGGTATGCCTCACCAATCACCTCCCGGTAAAAATGTTCATCCACTGCCAGCGCCCGGTCATCGGCCTTAATCAACCACAGCACCAGGTCCAGCCGGGGAAGCTGTTCGCTGTAAAGCGCAGCATATTCTTCATCGTGCCTTTCACTTTCACCGACACCGGGCAGATCCACGATGGTCATAAAGTGCTCACCCACCTGAAAACGGAAGCGTAGCGGTTTACGGGTACAGGCTGCAACATCACTGACCGGCGAAACGTTCCCGGCAAAAAGCGCATTACACAGGCTGGATTTTCCGGCTCCGGTCTTACCCATAATGCCGATCACTGGCTCATAATCCGCAAGCCTGCTAATATTCGAAAGTATTTGTTTTCTAATAAAATCAGGAAGAACAGCCACAGACTGCGTGATATCTTGCAAACCTTCATGTATCTTCATCAAATAACCTCAGACAAATAAAAGAAACTCGCCTTAATGTCTATAATTCAGGCGAGCTTTCGGGGATGATCATTGTGATAATATCTGTCTGAAATATTTTTAAATGCTTCTGATATTCTTCGGAAGTTTTAAATATGCAGAATTAATGCATAACTCTAACATCTCTTGCCGGGTCATTTCACTGGCTTGTGATAAATCAGACAATTTTTTTTGTAATTCAGGCGTCAAAATGGCAAGAACCGTATTCTTGACTTTGTCTTTTTTATTTTTCCCAGATAATTTGAAATTCCTCTGAGCATATGCATTCTTTATCTTTTTACTAAAATTAATAATGGTTTCATCAAGTAAAACAGTGGAAGTACACCATATATCAAATGCTGCATTGACAGCCAGATAAACGTCATGTGGGTTATCCATTATGGGCGTAATGTATTCACCAATCATTTTTCTTTCACTAAGATAATTCCATGCCCACAGACAATCATCTTTTTTCTTGGGCGACAGAAATGATAGTGCGTTTTTTTTACAAGTAATCTGTCTGTAAGAATTTCTCATTTCATTTAAAAATCTACGTTTGCCTTGAGGGTTAATCCATCGATCAAAAAAATTCACAATATTAAAGAATCGTGCCCTGCTATTTCCAGGGAGGGGATCACAGCCCAAAAAAATATAAGGAGTTACGCCTGGTTTCTTAATAGGTGGTGAAAAAAAGAGCGCAGGCATTGTGTAAATGTTACACCACATCCAGTAACAAGCCCGGTCACTGTCCTCAATCCAAGAGAAATCACTGAATTTATATACATTTTCTAATGCGGAACTAACTATGTTATCCAGTAATAATTTTGTTTGTTCAACATCAATGTCGGTATTAATTTCGGGTATTTCTTTATGTAGAAACCTTATCCAATTGTCCACCCCTGATTTCATTAAATGGCTCGTGAATGTAATGGACTGGCTTTTCAACGCCTGATTGATGTAGCCGCATAAGCGACTATCGTAATCTGAATCTGAGCTAAATCGTCCTTTCATCGTACCTTCTACACACTCATCATTGAAGTAATTAAAGGATAATAAAACAGTAACCAAATGATAATCAATAGGTAATAAAATGGTAATGAAAAAATCCAGGAAAGGCTTGTCCGTAGCTGTTAAAAAAGCCTATCACATGCTTACAGTTTAAGAAATTGATGAATCATGTACCCTGCATCATCGTCTGCACATACCAGTGGCTATCTACACCCAATCGATTTAGAGTTACAGGACGATGACCAGCCCGCGAGTCCCCAGGAGCATAGATAACTATGTGACTGGAGCGGGTGGGCGCAACCAACGCACCTGTATAGTTATTATCGGAATGGTCCAGTAGGTTACCTCTTATTATACAAGGGAGAATAGAGTACGGAGGATGATAAAAAGTCTTAATAGCCAAGAGTAAGTTCATAAAATTAATAATTAAGGTTAATTGGTATTATAGAGAGTAGATCCCAATTGATAGACATCTAACATCCCAACCTCGGGATGATACATATCCGTCATAAGTGATTGAACCCTGCTTGACAGAAAAAACAGATGCACTAGTTCCTTTGAATTCATCCAAAGGAACAGAGCAATGCAAAGACATTACCCACATTTAAAGAAAATAATCCCTAACGACTTCCTGCTGAATTTGATTAATCACCATCTCAATCAGATCCTGGCATGTCACGCCAAGATACTGGCGTTTCGAATGGATTTTGATTATCAGCGTGGTACGAATCGATTCATTCGTAACTCCTCGATAGAAATACAAGATGACCTCAGAGAGCTTACTCAGGCAATGATCAGCCTTCCTGGCGTTATCGGTAGCTTCTGGGTACTGGAATGGACATCAGAAGGGGCAGTTCATGCCCATGCTATTTTTTATCTTAATGGCCGGGAACATCAGAAATCATTCCCATTCATTTCACAGGCAGGAGAACTGTGGCATCAAATTACTTATGGCGAGGGAAAATACCAGCGATGCAAACCAAAGGAATATCATCAGGACAACATTAACAATGTTGTTGAATATCACAATAACGAAGCCATAAACAGTCTCAGACGTATAGCCAGTTATCTAACAAAAGAAGACCAAAAATATGGTTATCTAATTTGGGGATGTAATGAGGTTCCCTCGCCTGCAAGGCAGGGTAGACCAAGAAAGTTTTGTTAGTTTTTAACAGCAGCACCGGTTGCTATGCCGGAGCGGGCAGCAGAATAACCCCGACTTCGGTTTCCATTTAGCTACCGGAGAATCAAATCATGACAGTTAAACCAACCCTACTTGAAGATCGCTTTGTTGATATGGCTTTTATCACACGTCTGACCGGGTTAACCGATAAGTGGTTTTACAAGCTCATCAAAGACGGTGAGTTTCCTAAACCGATCAAACTTGGGCGAAGCTCACGATGGCTACAGAGTGAGGTGGAAGCCTGGCTTCAGGAACGTATTAACCAGTCCCGTATGTAATTCACCCTACCCGCGTTAACTAAACCGACAGCATAAAAATGATTATCCGGTTGCTCCGGAGGTTTTCTGCTGTCTGCAATTTAAGCCAGAAGAAATATGGACCATGAAAGATTACAAACCTCGTTACAAAGAGCTTTATAAGTATTACCAGGTCTGGTTGACCGATTTTACGAAGCTGACGGTAAGATCGGGTATGTGCCACCAGAATATCTACCACCATCATACCCTGACGGTTGGCAGCCTTAAGTTTCCGGGAGAGGAAGAGGTTATTGCTATTGTCCCCCAGTGCCTGCACCGGATTATTTATGGCAGAGCAGCAGCATCGCTGGCGGTCAATGATGATCTGAGCGTCAGCTTATTTACCCAGGAACATCTGCTGGCTCACCATCCCATGCTGGAAGGTATTCTGCTGTCTGAGTGCGTGCGTTTAAAACAGCGTCCTCTGGCAAACAGGCTCATCAGTTTGTTCCGCCAGTTCAGCGGTAGCGAGCTGCGTCTGAAGCTGGTCTGGCTGTGCTGGTACGATTTGATGCTTGGTAATTGCCTTGATGACTGGACCGACAATCTCAGGTTCAAAAAAGACAAAGAGATGGATAGCTGGGTCAATGACCGACAGGCAGAAAACCCTGTACTGACCAGTCTGATGGACGAGTACGTCTGCTTTGCATGGCGGACGACAGCCGAACCACTGAATCAGGTCTGATGCCTTGCCCTGCAAGGGTTCTGAAGGCAATAGTGAGTGTGAATATTAATATCGGTTATTAGTATTATTAATAGGCATTCCTTCTTAATCCTTCACCCTGATTAATCCCACCATTACCAAATCTTTCAAAAGCCCTGTCAGTAACTGCGTCACGCCTTCCCCTACGGAGGCTTCCTCACATCTGCTGATCTTTGTCAGCACGAAGGAATCTGTTCTATGCAAAATAAACCGCAATGGGAGCCAGACTGGTATCTGGAATCTCTCCTTAACATCCATATTTGCGAAATGGTTGATCGCTATGCCTGCCTGCGGGCACTCCGAGTCGACTTGTTCTATCAGCATCACACCGCTAAGTACTACCTGCAAAGTCACCATCATCTTGAGAGGGATCTCCGGTTACTCATGGATCACATGATGCAAATAGGCGCAGTCGTGGGTTATTTCTGGGTTATCGAATGGACAGAAGACCATCACTACCATGCGCACGTAGTCTTCTGGGTAGATGGCAACCGTAGTCGGAATGTTTATCCCTGGGCTGAGAAAGCCCGTGAGTTCTGGACGTTAATTACCGAAGGTGAAGGGGGCTTACATCGCAGTGAATACAAAAAACATTACAGAGCCAATATCAATATCCCGGTGCGTTACAGCGAACCAGACAGTATCGACAACATCCGACAGGTGTTGGCGTATATGACCAAAATTCAGCAGAAACATGGCCTGCTGCTGTTCGGCTGCAACGATGTCCCTGAACGACCAGCAACCGGGCGACCACGCAAGACTGACTTCTGAGTAAGGCAGTTTTTTACGCCAGCAATTCATAGTGTGACTACCACACCGTTATTTACCTCGCAACACCTTTAAACCTTCCAACCGCATGGCTTCTGTCTGCCCTTCAGGGACGGCTTATGCCTGCGTGTTGGCTGGCTGGATCTAGAATATGTTTGCCAAATCCTTTCTCGCTCTCGAAGGTAACGGTGGTCTGAGCGATGCCCTTACAGCCCCTTATGATCGCTACACCTGCAAGTGTGCAGCAATATCCGTGGTAATTTATATTGCGCCTCTGAAGCGGAAAAATCACGCTGGTCGATAGCAAAGGCAAAATGTGTTTTGTCATAAGGCCATATGTTCCAATTTCGCGTATCATAACGGAGTTTTTAAACCCTGACCGTGGAGCCATTATGACCGCCAAAGAATATCTGGGTGACATCATTGGTGGCAGCCTGATGTTGCGTGAGAGCAGAGTCATCGCGGAGCTGCTGATATCCTCACCAAATGATGATCAATGGCTTAATGCTATTGTAAATGACAATGTGCTGCAGAAGACCTCAGTGCACAGTGTTAAACGGATGGCTTCAACCCTGCGTAAAAGAATTCAACCGATGGGTGAGGCATTCTGGACTGAGCTACTAAAGGCCCCTGATGATGCAGCCAGACAAATGTTGCTAATGGCGACAATGTGCCAATCCCCAGTGCTGACCGATTTCATGGCAACGACACTGTCTGATGCCCGACAGATGTTTCGTGAATCATTGCGCAGCGAAGACTGGCAGGAATTTATTCTATCCCGCCAGCGTGCCATTGTCGGCTTGGATCAATATTCCGAAAGCTCAATCCAGAAAATGGGCAACAATGTATTTAAAATCCTCGCAGATAGCGGGTATCTGGAATCAGGCCGCAGTAAAAAGCTGAAAAATGTCTTCCTACTACCCCAGATAAGAGAGTGGGCAAACAGTCTCGACTGCCAAAAAGTCTACGATGTGATGGAGTCAGTCAGATGAGAGCGAAACTGGACAGTAAGCCGCAATTGTCAGCTCGTCTGGAACAAATCGAAGACCGGCTTAAAAGTGAAGGCTTCCTGAAGAACCAAGAGCTCGGTGGTGAGATCGGTTTTTATATCTTTGATTACCCACCTCAATTTGAACTTACCGTACGGGAATATCTGAGATTGACTCTGCCTCGCCTAGCTCGGCAGGGGCTGAATTTCGCTCATCTCAATCTGTTCGAAGAGGTACTGGCAATTTTGCAAGAGCGTAAATTGTTAGATAAAGCTTTTGATCTGGAACGCAAAAAAGGTACCGATGAGCTAGCCAAAGCACTTAAAGGACCTCTTGAACAAGGTCGAATTGCTAAGCATCTGATAGATAAAGTGCTTCCGGCCTCGCCTCAATTTGTATTGTTATCAGGTCTTGGCCAATGCTGGCCATTGCTACGTGGTCATAGTTTGCTTAATGCATTACATGCCCATATGGGGGCGATACCATTGGTATTGTTTTATCCGGGCAGTTACAACGGCCTCGAACTTTATCCTTTTGATCTGGACAGCGCAGAAGTGGCAACAGCCAACTACTACCGAGCTTTCCAACTGGTGCCTCACGCATCTAAGTACTGAAATTTAAACTGCTGCCGAAGCTTGTTTTTTGAGAGAATTCAAACCACTAACTTGGCCGCGAAAGAGTCATCACGTTATAGCGAGCAGAAGCGTCTCGCTGTATGATAGAGACGGAATTTTTAATGCCGATAAGAGAGCTGTTTACCAAACAACTGGATCGCCCAATCAATGGTGTGGTGAAAGCCGAGCAGCTGGATGAGCAAATCATCTGGACTGAGCTTGACGAGTATGTGGTGACCCGTGAACTTGACCGCCACCTTCGTCACTTTTTTGAGACCTACCTGCCTGGTGTCAGCCACCCAGATGATCCTAGTGTGGCGGGTAAAATTGGGATTTGGGTATCGGGTTATTTCGGTTCCGGTAAATCTCACTTTATAAAGATCCTCTCTTACCTGCTCGGTAACAAGAAAGCTGTTAACAATGGCCAAACAAAAGCTGCCATCGAGTTTTTCAAAGAGAAAATCAGCGATCCCCTTCTTTACGGTGATATCCACGCTGCAGTTAACCGCAATACTGAAGTAATTCTCTTTAATATCGACAGCCGCGCAGATACTGAAGACAAAGAAGATGCCATTCTCAAAGTTTTCTTGCGCGTCTTCAATGAGCGCCTGGGATATTGCGCTGACCATCCTCATATCGCACATCTGGAACGTGAGTTAGATTCCCGTGGCCAATACGAGCCATTCAAAGCAAAATTTGCTGAACTCACGGGCTCAAGCTGGGAAGAACAGCGTGATGCCTATGGTTTCTGTCGTGATGAAATGGCAAAAGCCTGGGCCTATGCTACCGGCCAGTCAGATGCCTCATCGGTGCAGAGTATGGAAAATCTCGAATCCATGTTTACTCTCGACATTGCCAACTTCTGTAAATGGGTGCGGGAGTATCTCGATCGTAGCGATCCATCTGGTGACAGTAAACGCATGGTCTTTCTGGTAGATGAGGTCGGACAGTTTATCGGCAACAACACCCAGATGATGCTCAAACTGCAGACGATAACAGAAAATATCGGTACCGCTTGTGGAGGCAGAGCTTGGGTAATCGTCACTTCACAAGAAGATATCGATGCCGTACTAGGAGATCTTAGCGCTAAAAAAGGCCAGGACTTCTCCAAGATCCAAGGGCGTTTTCACACAAGGATTTCCCTCTCCTCGTCCAATACCAATGAGGTAATACAGAAACGTCTGCTCGAAAAAAGTGAAGACGCTAAAAACTGCCTGGCAGAATTGTTCAGTCAAAAAGGCGACATTCTTCGCAACCAGTTGACCTTTGATACCAGCACTACAGCTGAGCTTGCTAACTACAGTGATAATGTTGAGTTTGTTGATCACTACCCTTTCATTCCCTATCAGTATCTGCTGGTACAAAAGGTCTTCGAAGCAATCCGCAAAGTGGGGGCTACCGGTAAACATCTCTCCCGTGGTGAACGTTCTCTGCTGGATGCATTCCAGAATGCCGCACGCCAGCAGATGAACAAAGATATCGGTGTATTGGTGCCTTTCCATGCCTTTTATCCGGCAATCGAATCTTTCCTCGATACCAACGTTAAACGCATCTTCGAACAAGCGGCTGAGAAAGCAAGCCTCGATCCTTACGACATTAATATTCTTAAATCGCTGTTTTTAATCCGCTATGTCGATCTGATCAAATCCACCATTGATAATCTGGTCACACTCTCTATTGAAGAAATAGATACCGATAAAGTGGCACTGAAAAGCCGAATCGAAGCCAGTCTACAGCGTCTTGAAAACCAGCTATTGATTGTCAGAAATGGCGATGAATACGTATTCCTGACTAACGAAGAAAAAGAAGTCGAGCAGGAGATCAAACACACTCAGGTTGAAGCAACTGAAGAGAACCGGCAACTGGCCCGGTTGGTGTTTGAAGAGGTAATGGGCAATCGCCGTCAGTATCGCTATCCGGTAAACAAGCAGGATTACCCTCTGACTCGCTTTTGTAACGGTCACTCTATAGACGGCAGCCAACAAACAGATCTGGTGCTCAAAGTCATTTCCCCACTGGATGCCAATTTTGACAGTTATAACGAACAATCCTACAAGGCACTGAGCCAAGAAGGGAATGGTTGTATTCTGGTACGCCTGTCGAGTGAGAAGCGGATCTGGGCTGAATTTGATACTTGGTTGAAAACCGAGAAGTTCCTGGCAGGGATACGAGGTAAACGACCTGAGCAAGAGAAATTGCTGGCAGAAAAAGCACTCGAAAACACCCAGCGTCGCAGCCGTCTGAAATTACTATTCGATGATCTGGTGAAACAAGCACAGATATTCGCACTAGGTAATGAGCTGCAAAGTAAATCGGCTAGTGTCAGCAATATGCTTGATGAAGCTTGTGCCTACGTAATCGAAAACTCATTCCAAAAGCTCTCTTTACTACAAAGCTGTGGTAACAACCCGGTGCAAGAGCTGAAGTCGGTGATCATGGCCGATGACATGGCACAGCTAAATGTAAATCTCGGTGAACAAGACCCCAATGCTGCTGCAAAAAAGGAGATTGAACTCTTTTTAAATGTCGCAGATGAAAAAAATCAGCCGGTCTACCTTAAAGAATTGTTAGAGCGATTCAGTGCTCGTCCCTTCGGCTGGAACCGTGACGAAGTAATGCTACAGGTGACTCATCTGGTCTTGCTTGGTAAGGCTGCGCTATCTACACCGAATGGTGATTTGCCCCTCAAACGCAGCTACGAACATTTTACCTCGGTACGTAGCCACAGCACACTGCGTATTCGTCGAGTACGTCAGCATACAGAACAGCAAGTAGCTAAAGCGGCTAAACTGGCGAAAGATATTTTTAATAAACCCTTCGAGAGCAGCGAAAAAGAGCTGGCGAATAAGCTTCTTGACGTACTAGGCGAGTGGCAGCGATTAATTAAAGAATTTGATTTTAAAGCTAAAGATGGGAATTGCCCTGGCAAAAGCACCCTGCTTACCGGCAGTCGATTGATCGCCAGCCTGCTTGAGCTGGGCAACAACAGTTATGCCCTAATCGATGGACTCTGCCAGCAGAGCAACGAATGGCAGGATTTTGCCGAAGATTTTGAAGAAGTCGAGGAGTTTTTCACTCGTCAGTTTGATATCTGGCAACAGTTGCGTCGAGCCCTCAACGATCAATTCAAATCCAATCGCCATGCACTGGAGCAAAACCCAGAAGCGGCTAAAGCATTATCTGCACTGCAGGCTATCTACGATGATAAATCCCCGTATAGCAAACTGCGCCAGGTGGGATCGTTAATTGATCAACTCATCGCCATTAACCTGCAACTGGTAGAACAGAAACGTGCCGCGGCTTTGGAAGCGATCAATGCAACCCAGCAAGGTGTTGCACCGCTGGTTACTGACTTACCAGCTGAGTTACAAAACCAGGCAATGCGTCCCTTTAATCTGTTAAAAGAACGGGTCAGTAACAGCTTATCCTTACATGAGATTGTTAGCCTGCAACAAGAGGCTGATGATGAAGAAGATAAGGTCTTAGAACTGATCAACCGCTACAGCGCCGAACTTCAAGCTCGTCTGGAAGCGGAGCAAGCCGCAGCACGGAAAAAAGCGGCTGAACCGCCTAATAGCGATGCGGGTACTTTGCGAGAACCGGATCCATCAGGCTCGCCAACTACTATTGCGAATAACTCTGCTGCGACAGTGGTTAGCCACAAACCAATACCTAAACCTATCGAACTGGTTTCACCCGCAGAATTACTCGGTGCCAGCCATATCTTTATAGAAACGGAGCAGGATATCGACACCTATCTCGCGACACTTCGCAGCCGTTTACAACAGGCAATAGGTCAGGGTAAAAGAGTGCGGATCAAATAGTGTTGCGCCCAAAAGCAAGGATGTAAAACGCTCGGCCCCTTTTCTCATCAAAAGGGGCGTAAAGAGTGCTTCGAACACAACCATACGGGAAGAGATAAAACATGTACCAAACCGGTGGCACCATCGAAACGCTGCTGAACAAAGTTGAACAGCATGAATATATTTTGCCTGCAATCCAGAGAGAATTTGTCTGGCGGCCAGATCAAATCTGCCAGCTGTTTGACTCTCTACTACAAGGCTACCCGTTTGGTACCTTCCTGTTTTGGAAAATTAAAACTGAGAATCTGCGTCAGTATCAATTTTATGATTTTATGCGTGACTACCACCAGCGTGATCAAGTCCACTGTAAAAAACTAGATATCATCGGTGAAAATGATCGCATCGCGGTTCTAGATGGCCAGCAGCGAATGACGGCACTAAACATCGGGTTACGCGGTTCCTATAGTTGGAAAACTCAGGGTAAATGGTGGTCCAGTGCAGACGCCTTTATCGAACGTCGCCTCTATCTCAATCTTTTTGAATGCACAGACCCTGACAGCGGAACTCGTTATGAGTTCGAGTTCTTGAATGAGGATGAGGCAAGCCACAACGATGAACAACACCATTGGTTTTTAGTCTCCCGTATTCTCGGTATGAATGCCTATGACGTAATGATGTCAGTCATGGAAATGAAAATGCCAGATGAACGCAAACCAGCAGCAGGTAAAGTGATTTCCCGTTTTCATGACATCATTCACAATAAACCTTTGATCAGTTACTACCTGGAAGAAGGTCAGGAGCTATCCAAGGTTCTCAATATCTTTATCCGTATGAATAGTGGCGGAACAACACTCTCCTATTCAGATCTACTGCTCTCCATCGCCGTAACGCAATGGAGCACGCTGGATGCGCGTGATGAGATTCACAAGCTAGTAGATGAAATGAACCAAATAGGTAATGGTTTTTCCTTTAGCAAGGACCTGGTGCTCAAAGCAGGTCTGATGCTGAGTGATATCGGCAGCGTTGGGTTTAAAGTCGAGAACTTTAGCAAAGAGAACATGCGCAAGCTGGAAGATAATTGGGAATGCATCCGTAAAGCTTTACTTCTTGCAGTCAATTTACTCAGCAGTTTCGGCTTCAACAGTTACAATCTGGGAGCAGACAGTGCCCTACTCCCCATAGCCTATTACCTCTACCATCGAGATCTGGATAACCGCTACCTATCCCGTAGCGAGTATGCTGCTGATAGGCAGGGGATCAGAGGTTGGCTAATTCGCTCTATCCTTAAACAATCCGGTATTTGGGGAAGTGGTCTTGATACGCTTCTGGCTAGCTTGCGAAGCAAGATCAAGGAACATGGTCAGCAAGAGTTTCCTTTGATAGAAATATCGATTGCAATGACAGAACGTGGCAAGAGCTTACGCTTTGATGAAGAAGAGCTACAGTCGTTGGTTGAACTCGACTATGGTAACCGTCGAACTTTTGCCTTGCTATCTCTGCTCTTTCCGGGACATGACTTCTCCCATCACTTCCATGTTGATCACATATTCCCTAGAGCCCGCTTTACCAAAAGCCAACTGAAAAAGATAGGGATGACCGATGAAACACAGATTGAAGAGTGGATGATCATGGCTAACCGGCTACCTAACCTACAGTTGTTAGAAGGGGGCCAGAACAATGAAAAACGTGAGAAGTTACCGCATGAATGGTACGAAGTGATGTGGCCGGAGCCAGCTGCCCGTGCCAATCATCTTCACTTACAGGCAATCGACTCACTTCCAGAGACTTTGGCTGGATTTGAGGCGTTCTATCATAAGCGTCGTGAAATATTATTGGCGCGTTTACGTCACCTTCTTAGTGAACCTCTTACGGCATAATTTCTTTTTCAGGTGAGTTACAACTCATCCAACATTGTATTCTGAATGGTGGGATACCGCCCGGATAAACCAATTTGTGAGCCTTAATGAACACTGCCAATTTAAAAAAAATAGCCCCTCGGGCTCGTACAGCATTTATCACAGCGATCAAAGCACGCGCTGCTGAATTTGGAATCACTGCCAAGGGCCATATTGAGCCGGTAATTAGCGGTGAAGTTTTGCAAGTTGCTGGATTTACCCATCCAGCCAGTTGTGCCTCTGCCCTTAAGCGCCTGCAACAACAGCTTGCAAACGATAGTTATGAGACTTTAATAGAGCATGTCGCATACACTTGGTTTAACCGCTTCTGTGCCATCCGCTTTATGGAGCTGAAAAGCGAAGAGGGATATTTAGAACACGGTGTACGTCTGCTATCACACCCTTCTCAGCCACAGGGTTTTGAAGTGTTGGATCGCGCCCCTGAGGTGATCGATTCCCTGATAACAGAAGGTGTGGCTTTGGATAAGCCCGCTCTGTTGGACTTGTTACTGGCAGGTAATGAGCAGGAGACTCTCTTCCGTGAGCTACTTCTCGGCCAATGTCACCGACTGCATCAGGCAATGCCATTTTTGTTTGAAGCCATTGATGATGAAACAGAACTCCTGTTGCCTACAGGCCTTACCCGCACTGATGCCTTCTGGCGCGAACTGGTAGATGAGATCCCAGAACTTGACTGGCAGCAAGTAGAGGTTATCGGCTGGCTTTACCAATTTTACATTAGTGAGAAAAAAGAGCAGGTCATTGGTAAGGTGGTCAAATCCGCAGATATTCCTGCCGCTACTCAGCTGTTCACGCCTAACTGGATAGTACAATATCTGGTGCAAAACTCGGTGGGACGTTACTGGCTGCAAACCTATCCTGAGTCCACACTCAAAAGCACGATGCCCTACTATATCGACCAAGGCGAGCAGGCTTCCGAGGTAGTGGCACAACTGGTTGAACTTACAACCGCCAGCATCGAACCTGAATCAATACGCGTACTCGATCCAGCCTGTGGGTCCGGCCATATTCTGGTGGAAGCCTATAATGTGCTCTATCGAATTTATGAAGAACGCGGTTATCGGAGCCGCGAGATCCCAGTGCTAATACTTAAGAATAACCTCTTTGGACTCGATATCGACGACCGCGCTGCACAGCTGGCGGGTTTTGCTTTGCTAATGCGTGCCCGTCAGGATGATCGTCGTCTGTTTTCTCGTAACAATGGTTGTGATATAGACCTGAATATTTACGCCCTACAGGAAAGTCGACACCTCAACATTCAGAAACTTTGGCAAGCACTTAATCTCAATGCTGATGCGCAGCATGGCCAGACTCAAGATCTACTTACAGTAGTCCAAGCTACAGATGACCCCCGTCTGACGCTTCTAAAAGACCTGCATCAGCGTTTTCTTAATGCCAAAACACTGGGTTCCTTAATTAGTATATCTACTGAACAAGCCTCAGCTATTGAGGAGCTCTATTCCACGATTCAGGAACTCAGCAAAAATGGCGATAATATGCAACGACCTGAATCTAAAAAACTATTACCGCTGCTAGCACAAGCTCGCCTACTAGCTAAACGCTATGATGCGGTGATCGCAAATCCACCGTACATGGGCAGTAAGGGGATGAATGCGGATCTGAAAGAGTTCGCTAAGAAGCAGTTCCCTAATAGCAAGTCAGACCTGTTTGCCATTTTTATCGAACGAAATCTGGATTTAACCAAAGAGTCAGGTGTGGTAGCGATGATCACCATGCAAAGCTGGATGTTCCTTTCTTCATACGAGTCATTGCGTACCCGAATTTTGAATCAACACACTATCCTGAGTATGACCCATCTTGGGGCAAGAGGATTTGATAGTATTGGTGGAGAAGTCGTCTCAACTACTGCATTCGTATTAGGAAATTTTCACCTTTCAAGCTATCAGGGCACTTATCTCCGTTTAGTGGATGGAAACTCTGAAGCAGAAAAAGCAGCCATGTTTAAAGCAGCTATTGCTTAAAGAAATAGGGCTTAAGCAGATAATGTCAAACTCTAACCTCCACAAATTGACTCGCGCCGAGTTAGCCGACATCTATGAAAAATTGGTGCTCTATTACGAGCAGCACCAGGGGCTAACATCTGAACTGTTATCAACCCAGGTTAAAGGATATCGCAAGTTAAAGAGTGGACTTAGTCTACAAATCCAGCCTTTCTCGACTGAAAAAGAGCTGGCGACATCAACCCTACCTACTGCAGATAACAAGCAAAATCTGATCTGGTTCCATAACGCGAAGAGTAACATTTTAAAGAGTATTTTTTACCATCTGCGAAATGCAGCTGCTCATGCCGATATTGAACGAGTTGCAGGAAATCCAATCCGGTATCACATTGAACATCGTTATAAAGGCCAGCTAAAACTCTTCTGTCAAATGAAAAAAGACTGACTTCTGGTGCTTTGTTGATACAGCTAAAAATCTGAAAAAAAAGCAGTAGCAAAACGAAAATAGGGAAAGGAGACACGATATGGGTTTTACATTAGAAGATTTAGGGCTCGCTTATCGTAGGGCTAAAGTAGACCTCTATTACTCGACAACTCCGTCGCTATTTGCCATTGCTGACTACGAGGATAAGCTGCAGATTAACCTCACCGATTTGCAAGAACGAATCAATGGAGAAGCTCAAGATTGGATACACACCCCAGATTTTCTAGGGGGTTGGTCTCTGGTCCCAAAAGCCATTAAAACGGAGAAAACAGATGACAGCACAGGACTAATTTTCGCATCACCTGATGATGAATGGCAGAAGATAATAGAAGCTGGAAAAGAAGTCACAGCAGAATTTCGTTTGATGGCCTGCTGCAGTTTGGACTTCCATGTCCTTTCAGCTCTTTGGATGCTCAAGGTGGGTTCGCTTTTTGATAAAAAACTCAGTAGCAATGTCTATGGCAGCCGATTACGCCGTAATCGCCATGATCAAATTAACGAACTAGCACTGGGATCATTTACCCCTTACCTCAAACCTTTTCGCGACTGGCGTGATGGCGGCATCAACGCTATGCGTTCAGCACTGCAAGATAAAAAAGAGGTCTTAGCCCTTACAGCTGATGTGAGCAGTTTTTTCCATGAACTAAATCCTGGCTTTATGCAAGAGCCTGCCTTTTTACAACTGATCGGCGTCGAATTGGATCAGAGTCAGACGAAACTGCACCAATTGTTTATTACTGCACTGGAAATCTGGGCAAAATTGACACCTCTCGGAAAAGGCTTACCCGTTGGTTTGCCAGCCTCTGCTATTGTTGCCAATGCAGCACTCTTTAAGCTCGATCAGTTTATCGAACAGCAGCTTGTTCCACTCTACTATGGGCGCTATGTGGATGACATCCTGTTGGTGATGGAAAATACCAGTAAGATAAAAAATACGCATCAGTTCTGGGATTGGATCTTTAATCGGGATGGCGGTAAAGAGTTATTTAAGTGGGAACATTCTGATAACTCAAAAGAACAGGCTATTCTTTTCAAGCCTGATTACCTTGAAACATACTTCAGTCGTATCGTGTTTACAAACAACAAAAATAAATTATTCGTTCTTTCTGGCGCGGCTGGTATCGCTTTAGTCAATGCTATTACTGAGCAAATTAATCAACGAGCAAGCGAATGGCGCTCGTTACCTAACCTTCCTGATTCAGCTGACTCAGTGGCAACCGATCTGCTTAAAGCAACCAGTCATATTGGTGAACAAGCCGATAATCTGCGTAAAACTGATGCTTTGACACTGCATCGCGCCAGCTTCGCTCTCAATCTGCGTGATTATGAAGCTTATGAGCGCGATCTTCCGCCTGATTCCTGGAAAGAACACCGCCATGCTTTTTTTGATGCGGTAACAGGTCATTTGCTTACGCCGATAAAATTCTTCGAACTGGCTCAATACCTGCCACGTATCATTCGCATGGCTGTCGCATGTGAAGATTTTAGCTATCTTGGGAAAATGATTAAGGCTCTTAATAAGCTAACGGAAACGGTCAAAGATCATTGTACTATATCGATTAAGGCTCTGCAGCCTTCTCTTCAATATCAAGAATATGAGTGGTGGAAAACACTTTTCGATGCTGTTGCTGAAAGCATTATTTCATCTTTTCCACACAAGCTATGTGCTGAAGGAAAGAATGCCTGGGATGAATTCCGTAATACTTTGCAGTTTAAAAAACACTTAGAATATAGTCTGTTAAAACTTGTCAGCCACAGTGGTCTACAGGGAGCTCATACCCGACTATTCAGTTACGATCTAGCGCATATTCCACTTCGCTTCATCGGCCTGCCCAAAGAGATGGTGAGTCAGCGAGGTATCATTGCACGCAGCAAATTAATCACCTCAGATGCACATGAGTTACTTCATGGTGACATAGTGGAAGGTATCCGTATTCTCGTCCAGTGGCTCAAATTTAAAAGAGGGATTCCAGCAGGTTTAATTTTTGCTACTCGCCCTTTTAGCCTTAATGAGTTGTATTTGATAGCACCAGACCCGTTTAATTCGCTTCACTGCGCTAAGCTGAGCCAGGTGATGCAGGCTCTACGCGGTTTTGAGCTGACTGAGCACAAAATGCCGCATTGGAATAAAGGTAAGAAAATACTTCAGATCCCTGATGGCGAACCTAAACCTAAGCATACAATCGCGGTATCTAGCTGGGAAACTAGTGGGACGAGTTTTGTCGCAGCGGTGATGGACAAACCCGACCCTGATAGTCGTCGCCGTTATCAGCGACTTAGTCGTCTGATCAATGAACTGATCTCCAGACCTGATAATAGTGGATATCTCATTTTACCGGAGCTGGCTTTACCGCCGCAGTGGTTTATCCGCATAGCCCACAAACTTAAGGGACGTGGTATTTCATTTATCAGTGGTGTGGAATATCTGCATGCTCCGAAAAAGCGCGTACGCAATCAGGTTTGGGCCTCGCTGAGTCATGATGGTCTGGGCTTCCCGTCTCTGATGCTCTACCGACAAGATAAGCAGCGACCTGCATTACATGAAGAACAGGAACTCTTCCGCCTTGCAGGTCTTGAATTAAGCCCTGCCACACAATGGACACAACCCCCGATTGTGCAACATGGCGATTTTCGTTTTGCATTGATGATCTGCAGCGAATTGACCAATATTCGTTATCGGGCAGATCTGCGCGGTAAAATCGATGCGTTATTTGTACCAGAATGGAACCCTGATACCGACACGTTTAATGCATTGGTAGAATCCGCTGCACTTGATATCCATGCCTACATCATCCAGTGTAATAATCGCCTTTATGGGGATAGCCGTATTCGTGCACCATACAAAGAACGCTACCAACGCGACTTAATGCGCGTGAAAGGTGGTAATCACGATTACTGTGTCACCGGTGAAATTGACATCACGGCCTTGCGCCAGTTCCAGTCCAGCCACCGTTCACCAGGAAAACCCTTTAAGCCTGTTCCGGATGGATTTTCTCAGGATATGGCCCATAGCAGAATAGAATTACCGAAAGGAGACTCATAATGAGCCTAAAAGAAAAAAACACTGTTAACAAGTGTTTTTATCGTGCATCTTCGAAGGATTTTAAAATAATCCCAGGGAGTCCTATTACATATTGGATTAGTAAAGAAATATCTAAAACATTTGAAGGAAAAACACTTTCTGACTTGGTAATAACCGAGGGGCAAAATAAAACCGCCAATAATGATAAATATGTCCGTTTTTTTTGGGAAGTAGACACAACCACAATTGGAAAAGGGCTACACTGGTTACCTTATGCTAAAGGTGGTGAGTATCGAAAGTGGTATGGAAATATCCAACACATCGTTGATTGGACTGACTTGGCAAGAAATCACTTCCGGAAAGATAGTTCTTGCAGGATTATCGCGGAGGCTTTCTGGTACAAAGAAGGGATTACATGGACCGATATTACATCAGGGGGAGCGGCATTTAGATTTCTTCCTGGAGGAACTACATTTGACATGTCTGGCCCTACAGCCTTTTTCGAAAATCATGATGAAATTTATAAATGTATAGCTTTGCTTAACTCTTGTTATACTGAGTACTTGCTTCCAGTGCTGAATCCAACACTTCATGCCCAGCTTAGAGATATCAAATCAATCCCTGAGTTGGCTTTAGCAAAAAATAATACTCGTTGTAGTATTGTTAGCAAAAAATGTATTCAAATTGCAAAAGACGATTGGGACTCCTTCGAGACATCTCTAGAATTTAAAGGGTTAAGCATTCTCAAAAAAATATCCCTTGGAGCAAAAATCATTACCACTTTCCAGAATACATACGCTCATTGGATCAAGATAACAAACGAACTAAAACAGTTAGAAGAAGAAAACAATCATATATTTATTGATACCTATTGCTTACAAGATGAACTAGTAGCGGAGGTTCCGCTTCACAAAATAACGCTCACCTGTAACCCGTACTATCGCTATGGCAGTAATCTGACCGAAGAAGAACGGAAAGCCAGACTTCAATCGGATACCATCGCAGAACTTATCTCTTACATCATCGGTTGTATGATGGGACGCTATTCACTGGATCGCGAAGGAGTGGTTTATGCCAATGGAAGAAACGAAGGTTTTAAAACACTAACCGAAGAAGGTGCTTATACCCGTTTCCCTGCAGACGTCGATGGTATTCTGCCGCTAACTACCGAAGCTTGGTTTGAAGATGATATTGCCGCTCGAGTTGTAGAGTTTGTCCGCACAGTCTGGGGTGTTGAGCATCTAGAAGAAAACCTGCAATTTATTGCCGATAGCTTGTGCTTAGCTGCGATCAAGCCAGTGAAAAAAGGAGGAGAAACCTCACGCGAGACTATTCGGCGCTATCTCTCGACCCAATTCTTTAAAGACCACCTGAAGACCTATAAAAAACGCCCGATCTACTGGCTATTTAGTTCAGGTAAAGAGAAAGCCTTTGAATGTCTGGTCTACTTGCATCGCTATAATGAAACTACCCTCCCGCGCATGCGTACCGAGTATGTCACGCCTCTGCTCGGCCAAATGGATAGCCGTATTGACCGCCTACGTCTGCAACAGAATGAAGCAGAAACAGCCGAAGCCAAACGCATCGGTAAAGAGATCGATAGCCTGACCAAACAGATTACCGAGCTGCGTTCTTTTGACGACCAGCTCAAACACTATGCTGATATGAAGATCCAGCTCGATCTCGACGATGGCGTTAAAATCAACTACGCCAAGTTCGGTACTTTATTAGCTGAAGCGAAAGCTATTACTGGCGATAAAGCCGAGTAATTTCAAAAGGATAAAGCGGGTTCGCTTATGTCTCCGCTTTATCACTTTGTTCTCAATATTCCCCTGTACAAATCAGTTAGATTAGATATTGAATCTTTAGCATGTGGGATTCAGTCACTCACCAACGTTCAGAGTTGGTATAATCATCTTCAACATTACACGCTACCGCCGATTCACAGCCATGGTGCTGATGGCTTAATTATTCCGAGACGTACTGATGGATATCACTCAGCTTCAAACCGGGCTTAACAACAAATTCACCGCAGATCGGATTGTTTTCTGGCACGACCCAGAACAGAGCTTTACTGCACAGCTTACAGAGCTCACCATACTGTGGAACGGGTTGCCAGTAACAGTGCTCAATATGGCAGAGCAGTCACAGCTTCAAACTCGCAAACGCATTGAAATCGATGAACCCATGCAGGGGTTCCTTCTCTACTGGCCCAGTTCAGAACCATCACCAGCTAAAGACTGGTTGCTCGATATACGTCGTTATAGCACCACTTTTTATGCTGATGCAGCCTCAATTCTGCTTAATGACCTCGGTCTCGCCAATATGGCGCTCCGCGACCACATCGCGTCACGTAAAAGCTTTTTCGCCAACAAAGAGCGTACTGCTGCCTTTAAACGTCGCCTGGACGGCCGTGGCGGTATAGAAGATCCGCTATCACTTGATATGAAGATGATAAGTGTCGTGCTGGCCTGTCATGCTCAGATTGCCGAAATAATGAAAAGCATTGGCGATCGGTTACTTGAGAATGCTGAAACCGCTCTTGCTCCGCTAGAACAGCATGGATTGCTGCCTGGATTTTGGCATTTAATGAACCTTGAATATGGATACCATACAGCTGAAGGGACAGAACCGTCACTACGCGAACTGATTCGTAAGTTACTAGTGAGTGAATGCTACGAACAGCTTGATACCAAAGAGCGCCCTGTCTGGCTACAGTCACAACTATTAGCCACTCCCACCGGACGTGCGAATGCTATGGCTCTGCTATCTGGTTGGCGTGATTCTAACCAGTACAGCAGCAATTTTGCCGACATATCTGCACAGGTAGCGGATCAGCTCGAACTTGCTTCACGCCTGACAGCGCAAGATATCTGGCTCTGGGGAGAAGTCGAAGGCTTTGAAGCGGTCGAACAAGGTTTGATCCGTGAGCTGATTTCTGGATTAAATAACGGTGACTTGAAACTGAATCGAGTAGAGTTTGCCCAACTAATCTCTCGTCGTCGACATGGATTCTGGGCCAGAACTGTACCTAAATATGCATATATTTACCAGGCGCTGCAACAAGCTGAATTGTTGCTAGAACTACGCCGTTCGAAACCGGATGGTTTTCATTACACTTCAGCGCAAGAAATGTATCTTGCCTATGAAGCTGAATTGTTCCAGTTTGATGCAGCCTATCGCCTGTTTAATGAAGCGCTATTACATCTGCAAGGACAGTCGGTAGAAGTGCTGGCAGTACTGGCCAGTAAAATCGAAGATTTGTATGTGAACTGGTATCTGTACCAACTGGGACTGACATGGGATGGCTTGCTAGTTAAAGAGCAGTTGCTTGATAACTGGCAACTTGGCCTCCCTTCTCAGCATCGCTTCTATGATACAGTCATAAAACAACGCTTTGCCCAAAGCGGCGTCAAGCGCCAGTTTGTTATTATCAGTGATGCCTTGCGCTATGAAGTTGCTCATGAGCTCCAGGGACAGATAAATGAAGCCAAGCGCTTCACTGCGCAGCTCAAGAGCCAGCTCGGGGTACTACCTACCTACACGCAACTTGGCATGGCCGCCTTACTCCCACATCAGCAACTAGACTATGCCGCTACCAACTCAACAGTATTAGTAGATGGACAGAGCAGCGCGGGTTTAGAAAATCGCAGCACTATTTTAAGTAAGGTAGGTGGTATAGCGATTTCGGCCAAAAGTCTGCTGAGCTGGACCCGGGCAGAAGCTAACGAGGCGGTTGGTGACGCAAAGGTAATCTACGTCTATCACGATGTCATCGATGCTCAGAGTGAATCTCAGAAAAGTGAGCTCAAGACATTCATTCATGCCCGCCAGGCTATAGACGAACTGAATGGACTCATCAACAAAATTATCAATGGGTTTGGCGTTACTCGCGTAGTTATCACAGCCGATCATGGATTCTTATTCCAACAGGCCTCAGTTGAAAACGGGGTAAAATCGCCTCTGAAACACGAACCATCTGGAACTCTGGAAGCTTCAAAACGCTATCTCCTTGGTCGCAATTTACCAACAAACGAAGATGTCTGGCATGGGCAATTGCGTAATGTTGTTGGTGGTAACTCTGATGTGGAATTCTGGCTTCCGAAAGGAGTGAGTCGTTTCCATTTTGTTGGTGGAGCCCGCTTCGTCCATGGTGGTGCAATGTTGCAAGAGGTCTGTGTTCCAATACTTGAAGTACAAGAGCTGCGTGGCAAGAAACAAACTCTGCATGAAAAAACCAAAGTCGACATAGTTCCGGCATACCAACCCATTAAGCTGGTAAATGTGATCGATAAAATCCGCTTCCTGCAGACCGATGCCGTCGATGAACGTCATAAATCAAGAATGGTTCGTTTCTCGGTGGTAGATAGTTCAGAACAAACCGTGTCAGCTATTGAGAAGCTACTCTTTGAAGCGACCTCAAGTAATCTGGATCAGCGCCAGCAAGACGTGCGTTTAAAACTGACCGGTGCTCAATTTGACCGCAAGGCGCAGTACCAATTGCTGCTCGTTGATGATGAGGATGGTATTGAAATGGCACGCTATCCAGTCACTATTGATTTGGCAATCCAGGATGAATTCGGTTTTTAATGGCTCGCAAAATAGCGATCCTGCGGATGTGAACAGTAAATTCTAATGTTGGGTACCAGCTAATCAGTACCCGGGAGCAATACCAGATGCCACATGATGAGATAAATCCTACTGAAGGTGAGTTTGTAGGAAAGGAAACCGCGCAAGAGCCAGCGGTGAATGTCACACATATCACGAACAATGTAGTCATCCAGCAGATGGACGTTTACACGGAGAAGCTTGCCCAGCCGAGCGGAACTACTGTTGATAAGGCTTCTGTGCTCAGCATTGACGATGAGTTATCTCAGCATGCCAGCATGGATCTTGATGCCCGTCTGAATCGTTACTTTAAGGGTAAAGTTGTCCGTAAGGATTTGACCAAACAGCTAAAAGAAGGGGCTAATGTCCCTGTCTATGTACTGGAATATCTGCTCGGTATGTACTGTGCTTCAGACGATGATGAAGTGGTACGCGAAGGTCTGGAAAACGTCAAAAAAATCCTCGCTGAGAACTATGTTCGCCCGGATGAGGCTGAGAAAGTAAAATCTCTGATTCGTGAGCGTGGTAGCTTTAAAGTGATCGATAAGATCGGAGTAAAACTCAACCAGAAGAAAGATGTCTACGAGGCTCAGCTTTCGAACCTCGGTATCAAAGATGCCGTGATCCCCGCCAACATTGTTAAAGCTAACGAGAAGCTGCTCACCGGGGGGATCTGGTGTATTGTTACTCTTAACTATTTTTATGAAGAAGGGCAAAGAATTTCGCCCTTCTCAATTTTCAACCTTAAACCTATCCAGATGCCCTCTATGGATATGGAAGAGCTTTTTGCCGCCCGGGCTAATTTCTCAACAGAGCAATGGCTGGATACCCTGATCCGCTCTATCGGCATGGAGCCAACCAATCTGAAGCAACGGGTGAAATGGCACCTGTTGACGCGGATGATCCCCTTCGTTGAGAACAACTATAACGTCTGCGAACTCGGCCCACGTGGTACCGGTAAAAGCCACGTCTATAAAGAGTGCTCGCCTAATTCATTACTAGTCTCAGGTGGCCAGACGACAGTCGCCAATCTGTTTTACAACATGAGTTCCCGGCAGGTTGGGCTGGTAGGCATGTGGGATGTGGTAGCTTTTGACGAAGTGGCTGGTATTACCTTCAAGGATAAAGATGGTGTCCAGATCATGAAGGATTACATGGCATCGGGCTCTTTTTCCCGTGGCCGTGATTCTATCGAAGCCAAAGCATCCATGGTATTTGTCGGCAACATAAACCAAAGCGTAGAAACGTTAGTCAAAACCAGTCACCTGCTGGCACCTTTCCCGGAAGCGATGATCGATACAGCCTTCTTTGACCGTTTCCATGCCTATATCCCAGGCTGGGATATCCCTAAGATGCGGCCTGAATTTTTTACCAATAACTACGGTCTGATCACCGACTATCTGGCCGAATATATGCGAGAAATGCGCAAGCGTAGCTTCTCTGATGCTATCGACCGCTTCTTTAAACTCGGGAACAACCTCAACCAACGTGATGTAATCGCAGTACGCCGCACAGTCTCAGGTTTGCTCAAATTATTGTATCCTCATGGTGTGTTTGGTAAAGAGGAGGTACGTCCTTGTCTCACCTACGCATTAGAGTTACGTCGTAGAATCAAAGAGCAGTTGAAAAAACTAGGCGGCATGGAGTTTTTCGATGTGCATTTCAGCTATCTCGACAACGAAACTCTTGAAGAGTTTTTCATCAATGTACCTGAGCAAGGCGGGAGCCAGTTGATCCCCGAAGGTCTGAGTAAACCGGGAGTTGTGCACATGGTTACCAAGGGTGTCACAGGCCAACTGGGCCTGTATCGCTTCGAGACTCAAATGACCCCCGGTAATGGTAAACACACGACATCTGGCCTAGGCTCCAATACACCAGCAAAAGAAGCAATCCGTATAGGTTTTGATTATTTCAAAGGCAACCTAAATCGCATCAGTGCTACCGCCAAATTTTCCGAGCATGAATACCATCTACATGCCGTTGAGTTACATAACTCAGGCCCTAGTACCAAAACCAGCCTTGCCGCCTCGGTAGCCTTCTGTTCTATTTTGATGGGCAAGCCAGTGCAAGAACAAATGGTCGTGCTCGGAGATATGACACTTGGTGGTGTGGTGAATCCGGTCGAAGATCTGGCTGGTAGTTTGCAACTGGCAATGGATAGTGGGGGCAAACGTGTGCTGCTGCCGATGGCATCAGCTTCTGATATCCCAACTGTGCCTGCTGAAATTTTCTCCAAATTCCAAATCAGTTTCTATGCAGATCCGGTGGATGCTGTGTATAAAGCATTAGGTGTTCAATAACGTCTAACTCATCATCAGAAACAAATAATGGGCAAAATGCCCATTATTTGTTTTAAAAATAGGGCGTGAAGATAGAACTACTTAATTCCCAATGGCGTTACTTTTTTTATTTTTTCGCAAAATCAAACGGATTAACCACCTTCTCCCTATTCGCATCCAGAAAATCAGCCCACCACTGCAACATTAGCCTCCTCTCCCCCAGATGCTCTGCCTTATGAATGTAAGCCGCACGCACAGTGTTACGCTCCTGGTGACTCATCTGCCTTTCCACCGCATCTCTCGACCACAATCCTGACTCAATCAGCGAGCTGCAAGCCATCGTCCTGAACCCGTGCCCACACACTTCCGTTTTCGTATCATAGCCCATCACTCGCAAAGCCTTGTTAACCGTATTCTCACTCAGGGGTTTACGCGGATCATGATCACCAACAAAGATCAGCTCTCGATTTCCATTCATGCTTTTGATCTTTTCCAGAATAGCTAAGGCCTGACGCGACAAGGGAACAAGATGTGGAGTCCGCATCTTCGAACCACGCTGAGAATGCTTGACTCCTTCCAGTGGCTCACGCTCACCGGGGATCGTCCACATGGCCGTTTCAAAATCTACTTCTGACCAACGGGCAAATCGCAGCTCGCTTGAACGGATGAAAACCAATAACGTGAGTTCGACAGCCAGTCGGGTTAACGGTCTTCCAGAATAGTGATCGATACGGTGAAGCAATTCAGGTATACGATTGAGTTCCAGAGCAGCACGATGCTGTCTTTTCGCCGTAGCCACCGCACCGGCAATCTCTTGAGCGGGGTTGTAGTCGATTAATCCGCTCTGCACAGCAAAGCGCATAATCGCGGTAGTACGCTGCTGCAAACGAGCAGCGACTTCGAGACGCCCGGATGACTCCACCGCTTTGATGGGTACAAGAAGCTCCCGAGTTTTAAGCTCCGTAATGTTCCGCTTCCCAATGGCAGCAAAGAGATTATCTTCAAGGCTTTTCAATACACGAGCGCTATGCGATGCCGACCATTTTTGATTACTGGCATGCCATTCTCTGGCAACCACTTCAAACGTTATTGCCTCTTGCTCCTGCTCTACCTTAACGGCTTTCTTGTTCTCACTGGGATCGACGCCATGAGCTAACAGCTTACGGGCTTCATCCCGGCGCGCCCTGGCATCCGCCAGCGAAACCTCAGGGTATTTCCCCAGCGCCAGCATCTTCTCTTTGCCACCGAAGCGATAACGTAGCCGCCAGTATTTGGAGCCGTTAGGGTGAACCAGCAAAACCATACCGTCGCCGTCAGTAAGTTTATAGGCTTTTGCTTCAGGCTTAGCCGAACGAACCTTCACATCACTCAGAGCCATGATGAGTATCCTTTCAAGGGTTCTGTGTGGGTACAAAAATTATCGAACCGGGATATACCCGCAGTTGTACCCGCATCAGTAAGTTGATGTAGATTGAATCAGGTTGACTTAGGTTGAGTGAAAAAGCGAGGAAAGCCTTGCGGATATTGGATTTCAGGCACAAAAAAAGACGTCCGTTGACGTCTATTGATGTTCCGATGGTGCCGAAGGCCGAACTCGAATCGGCTCTTCATTAACTAACTCTGGCAACGTTTCCATCCAATCGCAATCCATCCAAATAGTCCCCATACCACTGCATCATCTCTTTCCTCCCTTCAAGATACTGCGCATGGTTATAGGTCCCGCGAATCGCGTTCTTGTCCACATGCGCGAGCTGGGTCTCAATCCAAGCAGTGTTGAATCCTTCCTCATGCAAGATTGTGCTCATGGTGTGACGAAAACCATGTCCGGTTGCTCTCTTATCGTAACCAATCCTTTTAATAACCATATTGATGCTGGCTTCGCTCATTGGTTTATTAACATCGTTTCGACCTGCAAAGATAAACTGGTAAGTACCGGTCAATTGCTTTAGTTGCCGAAGTGCTGCTAAGGATTGAGCAGAAAGGGGCACTATGTGGGGTCGCCTCATCTTCATTCTACTTTTCGGTATTTCCCAGATATGGTTTTCGAAGTCGATTTCACTCCATTCTGCCATACGTAATTCGACGGTTCGTAAGCCCGTAAGCATGAGTAGTCGGGTCGCCAGAAGCGTTACTAGACTGCCGGTGTATTGTGAAAGCTTTTGTAAAAACTCGGGTAGCTCAGCAGCAGTAAGAAAGGGATAATGTTGTTTCTCGTACCCCTGTAAAGCACTACCAAGATCAGCCGCAGGGTTGTACTCGGCTCGGCCAGTAACAATAGCGTAACGGAACACTTCGCTACAACGTTGGCGCACTTTACTGGCAAGCTCCGGCGCACCTCGCTTTTCCATACGCTGCAATACAGACAGAAGCTCCAGTGGCTTTATCTCATTAACCGGCTGCGATCCAACAAAGGGAAATACATTGTTTTTGAAGGCCCGGTTAACATAGTCAGCGTAGTTTTTTGACCAGCCAGAAACTTTTGCGTTGTACCACTCAACCGCTATCGCTTCAAAAGTATTCGTAACCGATAGTTTTTGGGCAAGTAGTTCGGCTTTTTTAACTTCACCGGGATCTTTATCATTTGCCAATGTTTTTCTCGCTTCATCGCGCTTAGTGCGGGCTTCCGCAAGTGAGATGTCAGGATAGGTTCCGAACGAGAGTTTTTTCTCTTTACCGGCAAATCGATACTTCATTCGCCAGTACTTTGAACCGTTAGTATTGACCATGAGATAGAGCCCTCCGCCATCAGCGAGTTTATAGGCTTTATCTCTGGGCTTTGCAGTCTCGACCTGACGAGCATTCAGTGGCATTTGGGGGCCTCATTTTCCGTTGAACAGGATAAGCCCCCACTTAGGCCCCCAAACGTTTATTGATTCACGTAGATATGGGTAGACTTCAGTTGACGTCGCATAGCCTGAGAAGAGGGGTTATGGCTGATTATAAAAGGTTTTTATTGAATTCGGTAGACATCAGGAGAGTTATATCTGGTGTCCCCTGCAGGAATCGAACCTGCAACTAGCCCTTAGGAGGGGCTCGTTATATCCATTTAACTAAGGGGACTTTGTCGGTGATTGATTTTGTTTGTTCGCCGATTTGCAGATAGTACCGTCTTTAGTGGTTTAACATCAAGATGTAAGTGCGTTTTTGTTCACATTTAGCTTTCTTGTTTTACGTTAAAACAGGCTTTGTTCACTTGCCAATGCGTACACATTGAGTACAGAATGCTTTATAAATTTGTGTACAGGATATAAAGCATTGGCACTGAGCGACACTAAACTGCGCGGCCTTCACGGTAAGCCATACTCCGGCCCGGCGGAGATCACCGACGGCGACGGCCTGAGCGCGAGGGTTACCCCTACTGGCACAATCTCTTTCCAGTATCGTTACCGCTGGAATGGTAAGCCAGTGCGCCTTACCGTCGGGCGTTATCCATCAACGTCACTCAAAGAAGCCCGCGTGATCGTCGGCGAGATGCGCGCATTGTACATGAAGGGGGTTAACCCCAAAAACTATTTTGCCCGTAGCGACGGTGAACTGACATTAAAAGAATGCCTGGATCAGTGGTGGGATAAGTATGTCGCTGACCTGAAGCCCAACACGCAGACCCTGTACAAATCAGTTGTGTACAACACGATGTACACACAGTTCGAGGACGCGCCTATAGCCAATATTCCGGTTTCGGCCTGGGTACGCTTTTTTGATAAACAAGAAAGTCTCAACAAGAAAAAGGCTCGTGTGCTTCTCCTGCAGCTGCGTTCCGTCGTTAACTGGTGTATCAGTCGCCAGCTAATTCCATCCTGCGAATTGCTCAAACTCAGCGTAAAGAATATCGGTAAAAAACCGGATGAAGGTAGTCGCGTGCTTACTTATACGGAGCTGGCAAAGGTATGGCTCGCGCTGGAGAACTCGAAAATAGTTTCATCCAACAAGGTGCTGCACCAGCTGCTGTTGCTATGGGGTGCCCGGCTTTCTGAGCTGCGCCTCGCGACGGCCAGCGAATTTAATATGGAAGACCTGATCTGGACGACACCAAAAGAGCATTCAAAGATGGGGAATATTATCCGTCGCCCGGTCTTCGACCAGGCAAAACCCTATATCGAAAGGCTGCTTAATGCGGGGCATGATGTGTTATTCCCCGGGCAGGAATTGGATAAAGCAATCGACCGTTCGTCGGCGAATTTGTACATGAAAAAGCTTAGGGGAAAGATTGATATACCGGAGTGGCGAACGCACGACTTCCGGCGCTCACTGGTAACGAATTTATCTGGGGAAGGAGTTATGCCCCACGTCACCGAAAAGATGCTAGGGCATGAACTGGGAGGAGTGATGGCGGTGTATAACAAACACGATTGGCTGCCAGAGCAGAAAGAGGCGTACGAACTGTATGCTGATAAGATTTTCTGGCATGTTAAACAGCTCGGTTAACACCTCCCTCGTTAATCCATTTTTCAACAGCCTGGCGACTGTAGCGCGACGGATGTGTAAGCACCGGTTCAGGAAAACCGTGTTTTTTGCGCAGGTTGTACAGGGCGGTTCGTTTTTTCTGCAGTAACTCAGAGACTTCATTCTCGGTCATAAAGTCAGTAATCATAGTACGCCTCTCTTTTTCATGGCATCGAGCAGGATGTCCTGCACTGTTCGTTTTGAGTTGCGCCGCTCCATCACCATTTCGTCCATAGTGCCGGCAGCGATAATGTGGTGAATGAACACCGGGCGGTTGTGTCCGGCCTGAATCTGCCGGGTTGGCCCGATGCGTTCGATAATTTGCTGGTACTGTTCCAGATCCCACCAGTGCGAGAAAAACACCAGTATGTTGCCGCCGTCCTGCATGTTCAGGCCGTGGCCTGCGCTTGCCGGGTGCGCGAACAGGACCGGTATCTTTCCGGCGTTCCAGTCGCGCAGCGTCTGTGGGTCCTGGTCAAGGTGACGACCGCGAGGAAATGCTTTAAGTAGGCGCTCAAGGTCGTGTTTCCAGTGATAGGCCACCAGAACCGGTGCGCCAGCTGCTTCTGTGAGAATGCTGTCCAGCGCCTGCAGCTTCGCGTCGTGCAATTCGGACCAGCTTCCGGCTTCGTCGGTGTACACCGCGCCGCTGGCGATTTGCAGACACTTCACCGTTTTTGCCGCGGCGTTCGGCGCTTCAATGCCTTCGCCGTTCAGCTCGAGGAACATTTCCTTTTCCATTTCACGATACTGCTGGCGTGCCTTCGGCGGCATATCCACGCGGATCACGTTATGGATGGGCTCTTTGATATCAAACCAGTCGGCGGCGTCCAGGGAGATAGTGACGTCGGCCAGTGCTCGTTGTATTTCGTCCTGTGAATGGGCGAACGGCTCCAGCTTCGTCCAGCTCTGCCCCGGAAACTGTATTGAGTTGAACCAGCGGGAAGTAAACGCGCCGTAAGTACGCCCGAGGCGCTGTCCTTGGTCTACAAACCACGCCTGCCCCCACAAATCCACCAGGCCGTTCGGCGCTGGCGTACCGGTGAGATTCATCCAGCGCCGGATGTGCTTATGCGCCACTTTGCCCAGCGCTGCCGCACGCTTACCACCGCCACGCAACCGGAAGGATTTCAGCCGGGTGCTTTCGTCGGGGATAACGGTACCGAACGGCCAGCGGTTGCCCAGCTCTTCCACCAGCCAGACCAGATTGTCGTAGTTGATGGTAAACACGCTGGCGTTGCTGTTCGCCAGCGCCGCCGCGCGCGCTTTGGCATTACCAACAATCGGCTGCACCTCGATATTGCGCAAATGCCCCCATTTAACCGCTTCATCCGGCCATGTGCTGGCCGCCACGCGCAGCGGCGCGAGGACCAGTGCAGGCTGTGTCTCCGCGCCCACCATGAAGAGATCTTCCAGCGCGGTGAGCGTCGCCACGGTTTTACCCATACCCATACCCGCCCAGATGTTGCAGCGTAAAGTGTCGATTTCGTGGTTGATGATGAGGTCTTGATACGGGCGGGGGGTAAAGATTTTAGAAGGGGAGTTAACTGACACGTTTTTCCTCCCAGTGTAGCCTGTCGCCGCTATGTCCTGTATACCGCCCGGTCTGCCCTTTGGCTGTAAATTCCAGTGCGCCAGCGGTAAAGAGCATCACGATAGCGCCATCATACGGGCCGCCAATCAGGCGGAATTTACTGCGTCGTTGGACTTTTCGCATAATATCCCCTCCAGATTTTTGCTATCCAGTACCACCACGGTAAACCCCAGCGCGCGAAGTCGTTCGTGCTCGCGCAGCTGGTCGGCGCGTGGTGGTTTGCCGGGGGCTTTGCATTCAACGAAAACGAGACGGCCACCAGGTAGCAGGACAATGCGATCCGGTACCGAGCGGCGACCGGGTGAGACGAACTTATAAGCTCGCCCCCCAGCTTTCTTAACTTCTTTAATGAGGTGCTTTTCGACAGGGTTTTCACGTTCGTAGGCCATAACGTTATCTCCCGTCGAAGCGGCCGTAGCCTTTGACCATGCAATGACCGTTGATGTATACAGCGGTGGTGTTCAGCTCTTTGGCAATGCGAACCTCACAATCTTCGCGGTCGTGCTCACCAGCAAAACAAACCAGCAGAGCAAACAGCGAAATTCCGCCAATCCAGAGAAGAACGCGGATTATTGTTTTCACTCGTCCACCGCCTTACGCTTTTCGCGCATGTTCTGCATCAGGCAAAAATCAGACCGGTGTTCGCTCCAGTCCTGATTCAGTTCGTTACGTGATTCGCGGTTGGCTTTGGCCCAGACCTTCGCCGCCCGGTCATACTCGCCGGACTGCTCAAGGCGCAAAGCCTCCCGCGCAGTCCGGTAATAAAGCGGACTGTCCCGATATTTAAATGACATAGGGATTACCTCAGTTGATGACGCCGACAACCTCAGGGTCGGTAGCCATATCGCTGTTAACCAGACGGAAGCGAACCAGAACTGCGCCCTGATCACCCCAGTCTCTGCGCAGATTGCGCCAGGACGGTTGTTTATCGCCGCAGCATTCCAGAATGGCAGCGCTGTCTATATCGAACCGCGCACGGCTATCCATCACCATAAAAATGAATTTCATGCGGTAACTTCCTCATTTGAGGTGGCTTTACCGTTGAATTTGGTGCCGCAGAACGGGCAGTAATTGATTGCGATTTTCGTGTCAGCGTTTGTTAAGCGCTGCTCCGGATCGCCGTTTTTCTTCCGCTTGCGATACCGTACGTTGAACGGCAGCATTACCGCACAGTAGTCGCCTTCTTCGAGTACCCAAACGCGATTACCAAAATCACACTCGTCCATCGAATGAACCGAGTCGCCCAGCACCTCTTTTACGCGCGCTTCCATGCGTTCTTTCACTTCTGAAAAGCAGTTACAGGCCATAGTTATTAGTCCTTACGGTAGTGGTACGCCTCAAAGCCGCCAGCGTTCAGCGGGATATCGGGCGCCCATTCGGGGTTAGTGGAGAGCAGCGCGGAGAGCGCTTTGTCGTTGAAATCGTCTGTGTCCGGCGCTTCGGTGATCACCTCATCGTGCACCGTCAACACAATGCTGTAACCGGCATCCTCGATCAGCGGCATGTTTCCGGCCAGAACGTCGCGGGCAGCCGCCTGAGTGACGTTTTCCACCAGCTTTCCGCCGTAGGTTTTGAGCCGCTGCCATTTGCGTGAGTAGGAGTTAACGCCCTGATAGGTGATATTTCCTTTCTCGATTGACGGGGACGGGTAGCACAGCGCGCGCCCGGACGGCAGCTGGATGCGCAGCCATGCGCCATCGCGGCGGATTTTCAGATAACCGCAGTACAGCGTTTTTTGCGGTGTGGCTATTGCGGCGCGGACGGTGCGCTCGAGCTCGTACCAGAAATCGCATGTTGCCGGGTGAGCTCTGCGCCACAGGCGTTTAAGCGAGTCGCAGGCGATGAATACACGTTCTGACAGGCCGTAGGTCGATTTACGTTTTACCGATTCGTCGTACCAGCTTTTCGCCTCGCGGATAACATCGCGGGGAATGTTCGGCAACGCGGCGTTTGCCAGCTCGTCGAGGTCGAGACCGTAAACCAGCGCGAAGGTCAGGAACGCTGCAACGCCACCGCCGAAGCCGAGGCCCAGCTCCATCACCTTGCCGATCTGACGCTGGTATTTGTCGACATCATCCGGCGAGATGTTGAAGGCGCGGGCGTAGGCCAGTTTGTAGAGGTCCGGCCCCCGACGTTTAAAGTCCTTCGCAGCGGCATCCCATATTGGTGCACCGTTCTGATCCAGAATCAGCGTGTCATAATCCCGGAACGCGTCCAGTTTCCACTGTTCCCCAGCCAGCCAGGCCAGCTTGCGGCCTTCGATATTCGACAGGTCGCTAACCACCAGCTTTTTGCCTGCGGGGGCCATGATGCAGCCGCGCAGCGCCGAGCTGGTCAGCTCCATGATGTTATCGAACAGCAGATCGGCGCATCCGGCTTTCAGCGCCTCGATGCCCTCGTCTATCTGGTCCTGCTCAAGAGAGGGGCGGGGCAGGTTCTGGGGTTGGAATAATCGCCCGGCCCAGCGTCCGGTTCGCGATGCGCCGCAGAACTGCAGCGTGCCGCGCAGACGACCGTCACTGCTGACGCCCTTCATCAGCGATTTGTACTTACTGGTGCTGGTGGTGCTGGCCTGCAGGCGGATAGCCAGCAGCTCTTTCACCGCAGACGGCAAATCAGGATCCGCCATACGGCGCTCCAGCGTGCTGCGCTGCATGTCTGGCAGCTCCACACCGTACGATTCAACAATGTGCTTAATCAACGCATCGCGCTGCGTGGCCGCCTGCACTTCGCCGTCGGTCATCACCTGCGTGCGTTTCGCCAGGCGTTTTTGCTCGAGGTCTACTGCCTCGATCGCCGCCTGCGCGAGCTGCACATCCATGCAGACGCCGCGGTCGTTGATCTTCTGGTCGCGATGCCAGAGCGCCAGCTCTGCCCCCTTATAATTCCACTTCGGCAGGCGCTTATGCACTTCGCGCATAGCCTCGATATCCAGTCCGGCGTAAGCAACAAAGCGCCGCCATTCTTCCGGGTGGGTTTTGCTGGTGGCCCGGCGCAGTTTGCTGTTCTTCGGACGTGGCTTACAGAACAGCTGGATAAGCGCTTTACCTTCTTTGTCCTTCGCCTTGTCCTGCGGGACGCCCAGAACCTCGCAGAGCGCACCCAGCGCGCCGGGGAGGCCGTGCGCCAGCGCCTGCACCATCGTGTCGCGCCATTGTGCTACATCGGGGACCAGTTCCGGATGGTCATGCCGCATAACTGTACGGTCGAAATGTGAGTTATGCGCCCATACCTCAATCGCCGGATCGCCCAGAGCCTGATACAACATCGGCGGCATGACAGTGCCCGCCGTTAAATCCCAAACTCTGACGGGGCCATCGTCAATAGCCCAGGCCATCAGCATTACCTCAACCTTTTCAGCATAGGCATGGGTGCCGTTGTTAATAGGCACCTCGCTGAAGGTTTCGAGGTCAATCCATAATTTTTCCATACTCAATCCTCGCGGGTGCTTTGCGAAAAGGGATGCTCTTTGCAAAACACCCGGCGCATGGCCGGGTGGGGGAAGGGTTAAACCAGATCGGAGGCGTCTGCACCTTCGCTGATATCGTCGAAGTCATCCGGCGCGGCCACACCGCCGCCAGCGAACGCATCACCATCGCGCAGGAACTGGACGCCACCCAGCGATGCGTTAACGCGTTTGCCGAAGTTGTTGTCCTGCGCCCAGATGTCGATTACCGCGTTGACGTAGCAACCCGCATAAGGACGCCCGTCGGCCTGGATTAGCGGGGAACGGTCGCGATCGATAACTGCCGGGCGTGCTTTGTTGGCAGCGTTCAGGAAGAAGTTGCCCGGGAAGCCTTCGTATTCGGCTTTCTCGTCACCATCATGCAGGCAGAGGTTGAGCTTTTTCTCCAGCTGGCTGTAAATGGTTTCCCACTTCTCACCCCATTTTTCCTTCGCTACCTGCTTCAGCGCTTTGCGGACTTCGTCCAGTTGCGGATGTTTCGGATCCATCAGGAAAACAGCAGAGAAGCGCGGGTCGCCTTCGCCGTTCACGGTTTTTGCTTCGAACAGAGCAGGGAAAGCCAGACGGACGTTGTTCAGTTTAATTTTCATGGAGTCGTTCCTTTATCAGATGAGGTCTGCGGCGAGCGCGTCGTCGGACACGTCGTCGAAATCGTTAACAGGGTTGATGGTGAGCGCGGGGCGCGGGTCAGATTCGGCGGCGACGGTGGGCTTACCGTCAGCGCGGGTTATCAGCGCTTCGACTTTCGTCCAGCGGCGAGGGTTGGCCTTCTTGATGAGCTTCTCGGCTTTTGTCGGGCTGATGAGCTTCATGTCGAAGACTTCCTCGTTTTTATAGCGGAACTGGTCTTTCAGCAGCGCGCGGGCGGCTTCTTCATCACTCCAGGCGCGGTTACCCTGTTTGCCGGTAACCAGCTTAAAGCCCGGTACCGGATGCCCGGCGTTCAGTTCACTGTTCACCCGGTCGCAGACCGCTTTGCAAAAAGACTCAATCAGGCCAACCTGGCTGTAAATATCAGCCAGCTGTTCGGCAGTCAGCAGCGGCACGCGTTTAACGGCCTCTACGAGTTGCTCGCCCACCGGCTGGGTCAAGTCGACAAAATCGTCTTTCACATCGTTAAGTCTGGCCTGCGCCTCAGCGGTACACAGACCGCCTTTTGCCTTACAGAACCGGCACTGTTTTTCGCCGGGGGTGAAGTTTTCCAGCGGCAGGGTTTCGACGCCTTCGCAGTCGGCGATGTTGAACATCACGATCACACTGGCTGCCGCTTCCTGCGCACGCTCGCCGAACGCCTGGAGCTCTTCCACCGTCAGAGCCCACTCTGAAACGTGGTTAAGCCGCGGCTGGTGGATGAACAGGCGCACCGTCTCGAAGTCGTACAGCATGCTGAACTGTTCGAGCGCGCCCAGGGCATACAGCTGCAGCTGCTCGTTATGCTCGGCATCGACGCGCACACCCTTACCGTATTTCAGGTCGTGGATCTGCAGCTCGTTGCCCGCGATGATTACGCCGTCGGCGGTACCGAATGACTCGTCTACGCCCACGATGTGGGAGAAGTCGACACGCTGCTCGACCAGCAGCTCATTGCCCTGCGACAGCGCCCAGACGGTGTCGACGTAACGGCCAACGGCTTCGACCATTTCCTCATCTACCTGTGGGCCGGAAGTATCATCCGGGTGCTCAGCAAGAGGAAAGGAGCCGAGGAACATCGCGACGTTGCAACCTGCATAGTGCTCCGGGTGATTCTGGCGGTTGCGCAGCACCTTTTCGGCAAGCGCATGCGCTGCGGTACCTTCTTCTGCGAATGAGGAGCTTTTATCCGGTTGCGTGGCCTCCAGCGCCAGACTACCGGGGCAGCGCATCCACCGATGCGCTGAAGACGGTGAAAGTCGTGCATGAACGTCTGGCATAATTAACCCTCCAGCGCTTTTTCAGCCTGAGCGATCACGTCTGCGAGGTTCTCGTCAGCAACTTCGCCTAGTTTTTTGGCACCCTGTTTTTCCAGAATCGCCACCGCTTCGGCACGGTAACCACCTTTCGCCAGCTGGAGGATCAACCCTTCGGCCTTTTTACGCAGCGCCGCAAAATCGGTCTGTTCGCCAGTATCTTCCCCTGCATCACCACCTGTTTCAGTACCACCTTTTGCCGCGTTTTTACGCGCGAAATCTTCCTGCAGCTGGAGGTACTCAACTTTAGTGATCTCGATATGGCCCTTTTTAAGCAGTTCGTTCAGCTTGCGTAAGGTGTGAAGCTCGCTGGCGGCGGAGCCATCAACGTTCTTGCAGTAGAACGGTCCGGTGCGTTCTTCATCCTTACCGCTGGTTTTTGGCTTCACTTCATGGCGGCCGTCGGCTGGTGCGTCCAGTAAACGCTCGGCAAAGTCACGGCGTGCCGCGATGGTCGGTAAATCGTCCCAGAAGCGCAGAATGTTACGCGACAGGTCGAGTAATGCTGGCTTGTTAAGATGGCCTGCGCGTTTAACGCCCTGCAGGGCGCTGTCCAGAGCGTCGATCTGCACAACGCGCTTATCGCCTTCAGCGTCGCGATAATCAACAACGCGCTGCAGCATATCGGTACTGAGCTCCTGCGGTGACGGGTAGAATGCAGCCAGGGCGATAATGTCGCTGAATGTCAGATCATCCAGAGTAGGCGAACCGCCTCCGGTCTCCGGTACCGTTTCGCGGTATTCCTGCACCTGCGCCACGGTGTCCGGGCGAAGAGCGACGCCAGAGGCTAGGGCAGTGATAAGGCGTTCCAGGAGTTCGTTGTTACGGGTTACCAGCTGGTTATTAAGTTCCAGATTTGTTTCTAAGCTCATACTGCGGTCCTCGCTACAAGGAGAATGAAGGTAATAGCCAGGCCGAACGCAGTAGCGAGGGCCAGACCGGTAATAATGTCGAAATGTTTGCGGCGATAATGGAGCACGTCGCGCCCCGTCAGCCGGTGGAGGTGTTCAGGTTTCATCGGTAGTGCTCCTTTTCATGTCGGGGAGCGCACTGCACTGAATGCGCTTTCAGGCATAAAAAAGCCCGTCATGGGAGGCGGGCAAAGACTACACACAGCAGTGGATGATTCAGTAACCGAGCCAGACCAGAACTGCCTGAGCGTCATAGGACTGCGTATCGCCCATTTCAGCCAGGAATTCGGCTTCACTAGCACCGTGACGACGAACTTCAATAAGCGCACGGCCTTTAGTGATGGTTTCACCTTCGGCGGATTCGTAATAAGTCATGTTCATTGTCCTTTCAGTGGATTAGTAAAAGGCCCGAAGCCTTTGATTAATTCACTGCACGCTCCATCATCGGGGCGTTTCAACTTGCGTGACTTATCAGCTCGTCGCAGTGTGGTCCTCTACGCTTACCGTACGCATACGGACTCGGCGCTTACCTCGATCCCATCGGGTGCCATTTCGTTTTGCCAGGAGCACAGCGGCTTACCTGTCACGCGGTTCTGTTTGTTAAAGAGCGATTACTTCTTGGGATTAAATCTACAATTTGAGTTGTATTGTGTAAACCACAAATGTGGTATTTGTGGGCGCAAAAATACCACGTTATTGATATTTAAATGAATTTAGTTTGTAAGATTTTACAAGATATGTGTGAGGAGGGCAGCGGAACCCTCCAGCGGAGGCGGGGTTTTAGCGTTTACGGCGGTAAATGCGGTGCTCGATCATGACACCGATGATCTGTAACTTCATGTCAGCACTGCGCAAAACAGGATAGTCTGGGTTAAGCGGAACCAATTCGAAGTCATCAACACCTATTCCCAACGGGCGATATTTTTTGAATGTGGCTTCATGGCCGCCGTTCTTTGCAACCACGAATTCTCCAGGGGTAGGGCACAGATCCGGGTCGATAATTACGATATCGCCTTCTTTAAACTCCGGCTGCATGCTGTCGCCATCGATGCGAAGAGCGAAGCACGTTTCCGGTACGTCTGCATCAGCCAGAACATATTCAAAATCTCCTGTCAGGTCAGTAACGTCTCTTGCTTCAGTGAGACAACCCGCTTGTACGTAACTCAAAACAGGGATTCTTCTGGTGCTGATTTCAGCGAGCGGCATTATGTTTTTACCGTTTAATAGCCAGTCCGGGCTGCATTTCAGCGCCTTAGCCAGATCGAGAAGGTTACGCGGCTTTCGGGTGCGTCCGCTTTCTATAGACTCAATTGATTGCTGGCTAACTCCCGCAGAGTTTGCGACTTCTGTTTGTGTCATTCCAAGTTCGAGACGGCGGGCTTTGAAGCGTGCTGCGAGAGACATTTTTAATACCTTGTAAGAGTTGAAATAATGACCTCCTATTATTAAATACAATTTTTGTTGTATTTGACAAACATGATTGGTTGTTGCTAAATACCACTAAAATTGTATGAGGTGATAACTATGACTCTGGCTACCCGATTAAAAGAGCGACGTAAAGAGCTCAAAATGACGCAGGTCACGCTGGCTGAGCTAACAGGGGTTAGTCAGCAGGCTATCAACAGGATCGAAAGCGGTGTTATCTCACGCCCACGTTACCTTCTTGAAATCTCCGTTGCGCTTGATTGCGACCCAAACTGGCTGCTGCACGGCTCACAAAACGATAAAAAGGCGTAACCCATGCCAGAGAAAAAGATCTGGGGGGCGACGCCTGACGAATGGTTCCATTTCGATCTGGTGCTGGGGCGAACCGACCAGCTGCTGCCGGTCGTATGCAACCCGGGCGCGACCATATCCCCGAATAGTAAACTCAAAATGCTTGGCAAAACGCCAAGCCTGTATAACCGCGACCGACTGGCCACCGGGATCAAGGACTGGACCGAGCATGTCGTAACTGAGCGTGACTTTGCCCGCTGGTCGAACGAACCGGATTACGGCATCTGCGTGCGTACAGGTCATGGCTGGCTGGCGCTGGACTGTGACAGCGAAGACGAAGACATCCAGGCCGATATTCGCAAAACGCTGGTGCAGCTGCTTGGCGAGCTGCCGCCGCGTCGCTGGCGCGCCAACAGCAACAAATGCCTGTACCTGCTGGCTGTAGAGGGTGATTTCCGTAAGCGCATCCACCGTCTGGCGGGCGATATGGGGATTATCGAGCTGCTGGCGAACGGGCAACAGTTCGTTGCCTGCGGTACGCACAGCAGCGGCTCACGTATTGAATGGGACGGTGGGCTGCCGGATGAACCTCCGGCCGTTACTGCTGACCAGCTCGAAACGTTGTGGCAGCGTCTGGCGGAACAGCTCCCTGTGTCCGTCACCACCGAAGCGGGCAGCACGAAGATGCGCGACCGCTCAACCTTCACGCCCGGCGCGACGGATGAGACGGCGGAATACCTCGACGCCAATGGCTGGACGCTGCTGGACGGCGCGAACGGTGAGCGGTATATCCGCTGCCCGTTCGAAGATGGCCACAGTACCGGCGGCGACCCGACCAGTACGGTTTACTTCCCGGGCGGTACCGCGGGCTTTGAGCAGGGGCATTTCAAGTGCCTGCACGCCAGCTGCGCTCACCGTGACGACGGCGATTTCCTTAATGCCATCGGGATCCGCAACGACGATTTCGAAGATCTTACCAGCACCGAAATGGCCGAGCCGTTACCGCTTCCGGCGTTCGAGCGCGATAAGTGGGGCCGCATCGAGGCCACTATCAGCAACGCGGCCAAAGCCGTTGTGCGTCCTGACTTCGTGAATATCGACATTCGCTTTGACCAGTTCCGTGACGAAATCATGTTCGCCCCGGCAGGCTCCGGCCAGTGGCAGGCGTTCACCGATGCGGACTATGCGCGCCTGCGCATCACGATGGAAAAGCGCGGCTTTAAACCTGTGGGGCGCGAGCTCATTCGCGATGTGGTGCTGCTGGCCGCTGACGAACAGCCTTTCGACTCGGCGACCACCTGGCTGAACGGGCTGGAGTGGGACGGCGTGCCGCGCATCGAAACTTTCTACCATACGCACTTCGGTACCGCCGACACGCCATACACCCGCGCGGTGTCTATGTACATGTGGACCGCGCTGGCGGGCAGGGTGCTGGAACCCGGCGTTAAAGCCGATATGGTGCCTATCCTCGTTGGCCCGCAGGGCTGCGGTAAATCCTCCGGCGTGGAAGCGCTGAGCCCCGACCCGGCATTCTTCACCGAGATCTCCTTCGCTGAGAAAGACGACGACCTCGCACGCAAGATGCGCGGGCGTCTGGTGGCGGAGATTGGCGAGCTGCGCGGCCTCAATACCAAAGAGCTCGAATCCATCAAAGCATTCGTGACGCGCACGCATGAGAACTGGATCCCTAAATATCGCGAGTTCGCCACCCAGTTCCCGCGTCGCCTGGTGTTCGTCGGTACCACCAACGAAGACGAATTTCTCGCTGATAAGACCGGGAACCGCCGGTGGCTGCCCGTTGAGGTGTCGAAAGTCGACGTGAAAGCGATAAAAACCGACCTCTTTTTGCTGTGGGCGGAAGCCCGCGAGACGTTTAAGCGCCTTGGCGGCATCCAGTTCCGCGATGCTGAGCGGCTCGGTGCAAGTGTCCATGAGCAGTACACCATTAAGGATGCGTGGCTCGAAACGGTTGAGAAATGGCTCGACACGCCTGACCTGATGACTAACGACATTCCGCGAAACTGCGAATTTTTACGCGCTAGCGACGTTCTGCGCGATGCGATTGGCTTGAATCCTGAGAAGGTATCAAGGCGCGAACAGATGCGAATTAGCGGAGTTTTGCAAAATTGCGGTTATAAGGCCAGCCGCGAAACCATTAATGGTAAGCAACAACGAGTTTTTGTTAAGCAATAGACAACCTGTAGACAACCTTTAGCGATAGGTTGTCTACAAAAAACTTATTGATTTTTAAGGGTAAAAACAACCTAGACAACCTAGACAACCTTTTTACTAAAAACCCCATATATATATATAAGTCGATTTGGGGAAAGGTTTAGAAATGGTTGTCTAGGTTGTCACAGGTTGTCTACCTCTGAAATTGAAAATTATTGCGGGTAGCGATATGCAAACACGATTTGATTCCACCACGGCGATTAACGAGTGCCAGAAGCTCAATAAAATCGCTCTCTATGCTCGCGCGTGCGCGCGTTTTGCGAGGTGACCTATGCCAGTCGTCGCAACGTTCAAAACGGACTGGTTCCGGGTGATTAACGACATCACACGCAGTGGCATTCCCCTGCAGGAGATTGCCAGAGAGCTCGACGTGTCGAAGTCTGCTATCATCGGCTGGAAGCAGGGCGCAGCACCGAACCACCACACAGGCGAAGCGCTGATAGACTTCTGGTGCTATGTAACGCAGCGCCCACGTTCCGAACTGCCAGCGCAGGTCACATCACGGCGATTCGTTTACGCCTGGCGATCGAAGCGTCTGACACCATGAAAACTTGCAAAAACAGGGCGTTCACCGGTTAAAAACGCTATGCAAAAACCGCCCTGTTTTATGCATGATTTATGCAGTCCATTTTCACCACTTCCAGCCAGTAAACCGCGACAAATAAACCCTTCACGCATTTAACGTAATGAGTCCACTTTTGCCAGTGCGCGTAACGGTCATTATGTTAAATCGGGCCGTTTTTTAACAAATCTTCCATTTGGTCGGGATCCCGACCGCCACCCCGTTTCACACTTACGGCTCAATCATCACAGGAGCCACCACAATGGGCCGACCAAAGAAACCTATCGAAGTACCGGGGCAGGAACCTGAAACGGGCGCGGAGAACAGCCTTACCGCGACTGAGATCCAGACACTTAACGCTGAGGGCCAGCGAGCTGAGCAGGAGATTATCCAGCAGCGAGTTGCCAGCCTGCTGGACGATGCCGCCCTCGCTGAGCGCAATACTCTGCTGAGTACCATCAACGAGCAGGGCGCTGCCATCATCGCCCGCTTTGAAGAGCTGGCCTTTACCGACCTGGCTGACCAGCAACTGACCGACAATCTCGAATTCCTCCAGCTCGTCAAAAAAGCCACCACGGCGGCACCTGCCGCGCCGCTGGGCTACGTGACGAACGACGAGGGCAAGCCGCAGCCTGTAACGGGTAAGCCCGTTCTGACTGAGCACGGCTGGCACGTTCCGGGCTAAGAGGGGAATCGTTATGTGTGGAGGTGGAGCACCTAAGGTCGTACAGACCGACCCGCAGGCCGAAGCGGATGCAGCTGCCGATGCAGCAGCAAAAGCGGCTAACGCAGATGCAGCATCGCGTAAGAAGCGCAAGAAAGGCTCGTCCCTTCTCGCCAGTGGTGCTGAGGGTGCGGCTGATTCTGGCAGCTCTCTGCTGTCCTCTGGTGCGCAGGCAGCGCAGCAGAAAAACACTCTGGGGGCGTAACTGATGGATGAACTCGCCGTTAAGCTGATTAAGCGTTCCGACACGCTGAAAGCCAACCGCCAGCAGCATGAAAGTGTCTGGCGCGAGTGCTATGACTACACCTATCCGCTGCGCGGCGCGGGATTCTCTGACGAAGTGCTCGACGCTCAGAGTGCAAAACACAAGGTGGCGAAGCTACTGGACGGCACCGCCACCGACAGCGCACGCATGCTGGCCTCTGCGCTCATGTCCGGCATGACCCCGGCAAATGCACAGTGGCTGAACCTCGACAGCGAATCGCTGCCGGACGATGCCAAAGCCTGGCTGTCCGAGTGCGCCACGCTGGTCTGGGAAAATATCCACGCCGCCAACTTCGACGCAGAGGGCTACGAGGCCAATCTCGATGTGGTGTGCGCTGGCTGGTTCGTCCTGTACATCGACGAGGACCGCGAAGAGGGCGGCTACACCTTCCAGCAGTGGCCGCTGGCGCAGTGCTATGTCACGTCCACCCGCAAAGACGGCATCGTGGACACGATATACCGCCGCTACCAGCTGACCGCAGAGCAGGCCATCAAAGAATTCGGCGCGGACAAGGTCAGCGAGAAGATCCGCGACGCGGCGAAGAAAAAGCCCGACGATAAATTTGATTTCCTGCACTGCATTTTCCCGCGCGAAACATACATGGTCGATGCCCGCCTGGCGAAGAACATGCGCTTTGCGTCGTACAACGTCGACGTGAGCAACAAGCAGGTGGTGCGTGAATCCGGCTACCACGAATTCCCGTGCTGCGTTCCGCGCTGGATGAAAATCCCCGGCGGCTCCTACGGCATCGGCCCGGTGTACGACGCGCTGCCGGACTGCAAAGAGCTGAACGAAACCAAGCGCATGGAGAAGGCCGCGCAGGACCTGGCTATCTCCGGCATGTGGATCGCCGAAGACGACGGCGTACTCAATCCGCGTACGGTCAAAGTCGGCCCGCGTCGCATCATCGTGGCGAACAGCACCGACAGCATGAAACCATTGCTGACCGGTGCAGATTTTCAGGTAGCGTTCACCGCAGAAGATCGCCTGCAGGCATCAATCCGCAAAATCATGATGGCCGACCAGCTGCAGCCGCAGGACGGGCCAGCCATGACCGCCACCGAAGTGCACGTGCGTGTCGCGCTGATTCGCCAGTTGCTCGGTCCGGTGTATGGCCGATTCCAGGCTGAATATCTCCAGCTGCTGGTGGTGCGCTGCTTCGGTATCGCTTTCCGCGCTGGCATTTTCTCCCCGCCGCCTGAAAGCCTGCAGAACGCCAATTTCAATGTGCGCTACATCTCGCCTCTGGCACGCGCCCAGAAGCTGGAAGACGTGACGGCAATCGAGCGTTACGGGCAGAACATCATGCAGCTGGCGCAGGCATACCCCGACATTCTGGACAATATGGATAGCGATGAAGCAAGCCGCGTAGTGGGTGAAGCGCTTGGCGTACCGGCGAAGGTCATGCGTTCATCCGATGCTGTGGCAGACCTTCGCGATCAGCGCCAGAAATCCCAGCAGCAGGCCGCTCAGCAGCAGCTCATGATGCAGGCGGGAACCGAGGCGGCCGGAGCCGCAGGGCAGACCGCTGGCGCGGCAATAGGGCAACGACTGGCAGGTAACCAATGAGAATAAAACAGGCCACACCTCAGGACTTTAAGCGCATTTTTGAAGAAATGCCTGGCGGTTCCCAGGTGCTGGAAGAACTAACCCGCCGCTTCGGGCGCGCCGCGTACGTGCCCGGCGGTACCGAGGGCGACCGGGAAACATGTTACAGGGCAGGGCAGCGATCCGTACTGGATTACATCCTGCGCGAAATCAACAAGGCCGATGGAGTAGAAGACGATGTGGAAGCTTAAACACTTATTCATGAACGCTGAGCAGGGCGCAGAACAGCCAGGCGGAGGTAACGGAGGTGGTGAAGATGGCGGCAATAATCCGGGTGCTGGCGAACCTTCTGGTAATTCTCTGCTCAGCACCGGCGCGGGCGAACCGGGTGCTAATGACTGGCTACCTGAGAAATTCCGCGTTATGGGCGAAGACGGAAAGCTCAGTATTGAAAGCTCTGCCCGCAAACTGGCGGAAAACTACACTCATCTTGAAAAACGCATGGGTAGCGGCGACGCGCCGCCGAAAACGGCAGATGAGTATGCACCTAAGGTAGAGGTCGAGGGATTCAACTGGGAAGAATTCAAAGCCGATCCGCGCATGCAGGGCTTTATGAAAACTGCGCACGCTAAAGGCATTACCAACGATCAGATGAGCTTTATCCTGGGTGAATACGCACAGCGCGCTCCTGAGCTGGTTGGCGGTGCTGCTGCGCTTGATTCGGAAGCGGCCACCACGCAGCTGCGCGAAGTGTGGAAGACTGACGCAGAGTTTAAGCAGAACATCGGTCTGGCTTTCCGGGCGTTCAACTCCCTGGCAGATGACGCAGACAAAGGCCGCATTGACGAAATCGGCAATAACCCGATGGTTATCCGCATGCTGGCAAAAGTCGGTGCTGAAATGCAGGAGGATGCGCCAGCGGGTGGCGATGTGAACCTCGAAGAGCAGCAGACCATTCGAGATCTGATGAAATCTCCGGCGTACATGGACCCGAAACACGCCGACCATGAGCGCGTATCCGCGAAGGTCAAAGCGTATTACCAGAAGCGTTACGGTGATCAAACCGTAGCGTGACATGTCACGGCAATTTAACGAGAGGAAAGACCAATGAGCGACAAAGATATTGAGCAAGCAATTCAGGCCAAAGGCTTAACTGCGCCACGCGTCACGCCGCAGCATATTGAGAGCCTCATCCGCTCCGAAGTTTATTTCACTGGCACTGATGGTGCTAATTCTCCTGGTGCACGCGTTAAATCCGAATACGTTGAAGGTGAACGCATCCTTGCACCACTTGACCTGTTAACCTTCTGCGTTCTGGTTCTGCGCAACGGCTTCACAGTCACCGGCGAAAGCGCCTGTGCCAGTCCGGAGAACTTCGACCAGGAGATCGGTCGTAAGATTGCGCGTGAAAACGCGGTTAATAAAATCTGGATGCTGGAAGGTTACCTGCTGAAGCAGCGACTGCATGAGGATCGCTCTGACGTGTGGGAAAACGAAGACGACTGCCGGCAAGCCTTAGAAGGTAAATAAATTTCTGAACTCTCAAAAAGCCAGCTTAACCCGCTGGCTTTTTCATTTGGTCGGGATTCCGACCGCACACCTCGCTAACAATCTCCCCACAACCAGCCCGGCGGGGACGCCGGATAACTGAATTTTCCCGCAGTGCGTAAGCGCCACGCGCATTGTGTTAATCGGGCCGGGAAACCGACAACCCAGCAGGCGATATTTTCTGGAGTGATTGTTATGTCATTTGATGCCAATAAGAACATGATCACCGCTGCGTTTATCACGCAGTTTCATGATTCTTTCGAAATCGCCGCGCAGCAGAAGGATTCCCGCCTGCAGGCAGCGGTAAACGACCGTGGGATGATTACCGGCGAAGCGTTCACCATCAACGATATGGGCACCATCGAAATGACGCAGATCACCACGCGTTTCGGTGACACTGTATGGGACCTGCCAGACGCTGGTACCCGTAACGCGTTGATGGCGGACTACGCTGTATTCGTGCCAGTTGAAAAGCGTGACCTGCGTAAACTGCTGGCCGACCCTCAGGGGCCATATCTGCAGCTCACCCTGGCGGCCTCCAACCGCAAAAAAGACGATGTTGTTTATCGTGCTCTGCTTGACCCTGTTATGCGTAAAACGTCCAGCGGCGGCGCGTATGCACCAGTGGCGCTGCCTGCGTCGCAGAAAATCGTTGCAGGTGGCACTGGCATGACCAAAGCCAAGCTGATCGCCGCGAAAGCGATGTTCCGCCGCAACGAGTGCGACGAACAGAACGGTGAAGAGCTGTATATCACCTACAACGCCGATATGCTGACGCAGATCCTCAGCGATACCACGCTGACTTCTGCCGACTTCATGGCGGTGAAAATGCTACAGGAAGGTGCTGTATCTGGTAACTGGCTTGGTTTTAAGTGGCTGGCTTACGAAAAACTGGATTCTGCGACCGCAGGCGATCCAGCCGTAACCACCAAAACCGCCGTCGCGTGGTGTAAATCCGCTGTGCATTTCGGTACCGGCGCTGAGTACAACGTCGATATTGGCCCACGTCGCGATAAAAACAACACCATTCAGATCTCTGTTGATGCGTCTTATGGTGCTGGCCGTGCCAACGAGAAAAAAGTCGTCGCCATCGATTTTGTTGCTTAATGCCGCTGGTGTGTTTGCCGGGGACTGCCCCCGGCCTTTTTTCATCTGAGGTTCTGCCATGACTTCAAGTGTCTCTATCTGCTCAAACGCACTTCTGGCGCTGGGTGCTCACCCGATAAATGATTTCGACGAAGACACGGATCATGCCCGTCTTTGCGCCAACCTTTACCCTACTGTCCGCAATAAATTACTCCGTGCTCACCCGTGGAACTGCGCGATAAAGCGCATTGTGCTCTCACCCGTCAGCACAGCGCCCGTCTTTGGGTATGGCTATCAGTTTTCTTTGCCTGGTGATCTGATTCGCGTCCTCTCCGTGGGCGACCCACGGGATGATATTGATTACCGGATTGAGGGGAGCCGGCTGCTGGCAAACATCGATGTCATTCGTCTGCGCTATATCTTCCGTAACGAGGACGAGTCAACGTGGGATTCTGCGCTGGTGGATGTTGCTGAAATGATGATGCAGTCGAAGCTGGCCTACGCAGTGACTGCATCCACCAGCCTGCGTGATAGCCTGGCGCAGGAGGCCTCATTCCTGCTTAAGCAGGCCAAAGCTATTGACGGCCAGGAAGAACCGCCGGAAGAGCTGGGCGGCTATCCAACTTATGAGTCGAGGTTCTGATATGCGCGCGAACCTCATAAAAACCAATTTTACCGCTGGCGAAGTGTCCCCGCGTCTTATGGGGCGCGTTGATATTGCCCGTTATGCCAACGGCGCGAAGATTATCGAAAACGCTGTTGTGGTCGTGCAAGGCGGCGTTGTCCGCAGACCTGGTACACGCTTTGCGGCGGCGACCAAACACGGCGATAAAAAATCCCGACTCATTCCCTACGTGTTTAACCGGTCGCAGGCTTACATGCTGGAGTTCGGCGACGGCTACATGCGCATTTTTCAGAACGGTAAGCAGCTGGTCAACGAAGACAACACGCCGTATGAAATCGCCAGCCCTTACACCTCTGACATGCTGCCCGCTGTGAATTATGTCCAGGGCGCTGATACCATGTTTCTGGTGCATCAGTCTGTGAAACCTCACCGCCTCCAGCGACGCGGCCAAACCGAATGGGTGCTTGAACCCGCACCGTTCATCGTTGAGCCGTTCGACGAGGTGCGCGATACACCGCAGAAATGGTGTAAACCATCCGTCAAAGAGTTCGTGGGTTCCGAAATTACACTGACCCTGAGCGATGCGGATCCAGGCACCAACCCAACACCTCCATTTACGGGGGGCGGCTGGGTTGCTCAGGACGTGGGCTCATACGTTCGCCTTAATGGCGGTCTGGTACTGATTAAAAGCATCACCAGTGCGCAGGTTGCCGTAGGTACTATCCGCAGCGACTTAACCGCCACGCAGGCAGCATCACCGGGTTCATGGACGCGTGAGGACACTGTCTGGACTGATGAATTTGGCTATCCTGGTGCGGTGACGCTATACCAGCAGCGGCTTGTACTGGCTGGTTCGCCAAAATATCCGCAAACAATCTGGTGGAGCGAAACGGGCGTTTACCTGTCCTTTGAGATTGGTACCGAGGACGATGACGCGATCAGCTTCACGCTGTCTTCTGACCAGCTCAACCCGATTGTGCATCTGGCGCAGATGAATACCCTGATTGCGCTGACCTACGGCGGGGAGTTTACGATCACCTCCGGCAATGATGCGGCCATTACGCCGACCAATATTTCGGTGAAAAATCCAAGTCCGTACGGTTGCAACGGGATCCGCCCGGTTCGCGTTGGTACCGAAATTATGTTCGTGCAGCGCGCCGGACGCAAACTTTACGCTGTAGCTTACGATCCCGACAGCTTTGTTTCCTATTCAGCCAACGATATGACTGTGCTGGCCGAACACATCACAGCGGGTGGTGTGCTGGATATGGCTTATCAGCAACAGCCAGATGCGTTTATCTGGATGGTTCGGGCTGATGGCGTTGCAGTAACGATGGCTATAGACCGAGGGCAGGATGTAATTGCATGGTCACGTCAGGTTACAGATGGCGCGTTTGAGTCGGTGGCGACCATCCCATCGGAGGCTGACGATGTGGTATATGCGATCGTCCGTCGCGAGATAAACGGCCAGACCGTACGTTATGTCGAGGTGTTCGACAGCAAACTCTATACGGATGCTGCAGTAACCGGAACAAGTAGCGCAGGTTCTGCGACATGGTCCAATCTTTCCCACCTCGAGGGACAGACAGTTGATGTGGTGGCCGACGGCGCAGTTATGCCGCAGTACACCGTTTCCTCTGGTCAAATCACCCTGTCACGCCCGGCGAAAAGCGTGGAAATCGGCCTGCACTTCGAAAGTACGATCGAAACGCTTACGCCTGAAGTTCAGACTACTGAGGGCACGACACAGAACGCGAGAAAACGCACCAGTGAAGTGACTATGCGTTTTCTCGAAACCACTGGCGCAGAGTGCAACGGCCAGGTCATTCCGTTCCGCCGGTTCGGTCCAAAAATCCTCAACCAGCCAGCGCCGCTTTTCACTGGTGATCATTACTGGGGGAAACTCGGCTGGGAACGCGGGGAAGACACTTTGCTTATTCAGCAGCGCCAGCCGCTGCCATTCCACCTTCTCGCAATTATTTTCACGTTCACCAGTAACGGGGGCTGACATGGTACGTAACGCAACGGCCGGGGATATCCCGGCACTGATCGAGCTGGGGGCGCGGATGTATATCGAGTCCCGCTATTCGCAGAATTCGCCCTTTGATGAAGAAAAGTGCGCAGAGCTCGCCCGCAACCTTATTTCGTCACCCGCCGGTTGCCTGCTGGTGGTCGAAAAAGATGACGCTGTAATCGGCTGGCTGGCCGGTGGTATTGCTGAGCAGTGGTTTAGTCGCCAGTTGATGGCGTTTGAGTATGGACTGTTCATTGCTCCTGAACATCGCGGCGGCACTGCTGGACCGCGTCTCGCGAAAGCATTCATCACCTGGGCGGAAGAGCATGGTGCCGCAATCATAAATATGGGGATCACCACGGGTGTACATGAAGAGCGCACCGGTGATTTGTATTCACGTCTCGGCCTGTCCCGTACCGGTCTGCTTTATTCCAAAGAGGTGTAACGATGTGTACCGGGTTAGAAGTGGCGGCAATTGGCGCGTCCGTTCTTGCGGCGGGTGGTGCTGTCTATAGCGGTCAGCAGCAAAAGAAAATGTCCAACTATCAGGCAGCACAGGCGGAAGCAGATGCAGAAGCTGCGCAGGCAGCTGCACGCGTGGAAGCTGATCGTATTCGTAAGGCGGGCAGGGCTCAGGCTGCGCAGGCAAATGCCGCGCTGGCTGCGTCAGGTGTGGACACTGGAGAAGGTACCGCATTGCGTATCCAGTCCGGCATCGTGGGTGATGCGGAGCAGGATGCGTACCAGACCATTTTGAATGGTGCGAACCAGAGCTCACGCCTCAACGCGCAGGCGTCTGCCGACCGCATCAGCGGCCGTAATGCTTCAACATCTGGCTACATCAGCGCGGGCAGCTCATTGCTGAGCGCGGGCGACACTGCGTATAACGGCTGGAAAAAAGCAGGGAGTAAATAACCGTGAGAATACCAACGGGTAATTTTGGCAACGTTACGCCTCAGGCTAATCCAACCCGGATCGGGGTCAGTAATGTTGGTCAGATAGGTAATGCTGTAGCTGGGCTGGGAGCCGCTCTGGGCCAGACAGTGGATGATTTGCAGCGTACGCAAGATAAAGCCGATGTAGCGGCTACCCAGGCGATACTTACCGATCTCGATGCTAAATCCAGCGACCGATGGGAAAATCCTGAATCCGGCGCGCTGGTCACCCGTCAGGGGTTCAAATCATCTGGCGTCGGGCTCGATATGGATAAACTGGATTCTTCAGACTATGAAGAAGCCCGCAAACGCGTACCGCAGAGCCAGCTACAGTATTTCGACGCGCAGTGGAAAGCTGGGCAAATTCGCCGTGCCAGTACCTACAACAGCTTTGAACGTAGCCAGACCGAACAGGCCCAGCGCCAGCAACTCGACGCGACGGTAAAATCGTCCGTTGAACAAGAAGCGGGGGCGTTTGATGATCCGCAGGCTGCTGCGTTAATACGTGGTGCACGACAGCACTCTATTTCATTATATGGCCAGGCGCAGGGATGGTCACAGGAGCAAATTGACCAGGCTGTTTCTGAGGCCAATTTGCGTGCAATGGATCAGCGAGCCCAGAATTATGCGATTACCAATCCACAGGGCTGGTTGAATGGCGACTTCCCGGTAAAAGACACCGGCGCTATGGATATGCAGGCTATCGGTATTGTTGAATCCGGCGGTAAGCATTTTAAAAGCGACGGTAGCATAGTTACCTCCAGCGCTGGCGCTCAAGGTCAGTACCAGTTAATGCCAGACACTGGTAAAGAGCTGGCGGCTAAGCGAGGTGTTGAGTACAACCCAAACGACCCGGAGCAGCATGCGCAATTAGCCAAAGATTACGTGGGCGAACTGTATTCTAAATACGGCTCAGAAACATTAACCGGTGCCGCATACAACTGGGGGCAGGGGAATGTCGATAAGCTGATTGCTAAAATTGGTGACCCACGAAAAGGCGAAGTATCACAGGCCGAGTTCATAAAAAACCTGCCAGCCGAAACACGTGGCTGGCTTGCCCGCTACAACAAAAACAAAACCGGTTTAGATCCTGTCGCAGTCGATAAAATCGATAACATTGCCGAGTCAAAAATCCGGGAGCAGCGTACGACGCTGCGCGAGCAAATTGACCCTATTCTGAATAATACAATGGTGCAGTTGTACAACGGCGAAGTACCTGACGCGATGCCGGATAAAGCCTCCATCATGTTTGCGTACGGTGAGCAGGGGGCAAAAGCTGTTAAGCAGCTCGACATCGCGATCAACAATGCCAAAACCTTCCAGGCGATACAGTACGTTTCTCCAGAACAGCAGCGGGCAGAAATAGCTAAGTTAAAGCCTCAGGCAAACGACCCGGATTATGCGCTCAAACTTGATGCCTACGGAAAGCTTGGCGCACTGGTGCAGAAAAGCAACGACGTGATACAGGCGCAGCGCGATACTCGTCGTTTTAATGAAGCGCTGTCTATGGGTGAAAAACTCGACCCTACCAATAAATCCATGCAAAAAGCCGCCGACGCGACGCCAACGGCGCAAAATTTCCGGGTTAACGATGCCACCACCCATGACGGGATCGTGCAGCAGGTGGCCCAGACCGGGATCATTCCATCGCAGGTAACCACTCAGTTATCGGCTATTTCCCGCGCGCGCAGCCCCGAGGCCGTTCGTCAGGGGGCCGAGTTATTTAATCGTCTCTATGACACAGACCCAGCGTCTGTTGGCGACATGCCAAAGGATATGCAGGGATTTTATCTTACTGTTAAGCAGCTTACCGATTCCGGCATGGCGTCCGAAACCGCAATCGAGCAGGCGCAGAATCTGACCTACAACCAGACCGATGCGCTCAAAGCGCAACTGGCATCAACCCAGAGCACTAAGGAGTATAAAAAAGATCGTGGCAAAGCGATGGATTCCGCCGTGAGCAGTATGTCTGGCTTCTTCAGCTGGGGAAATCCATCTGCCGACGACCAGACGCCGGAGGGTGCGCGATTCCGCAACGATTACCAGTCTCTCTACGACATTAACTATCGGACTACTGGCGGCAATGCGGATGCTGCCAAAAAAATGACCAACCAGCAGATCGCCCGCACATGGAGTATCAGCGAGGTTAACGGCGACGCAAAACTTATGAAATACGCGCCAGAGGCACTCTATAACTACGGTCCGTCAGGTTGGCAGGCGGCACAGTGGAAAGAAGAAAAAGAAAGCCTGATGTACGGCGAGCGCAAGGGTGAGATTACCACCAGCCCGGCGCAGCTTGGGATCACTTCCGGTAACGCGGCCCCTGTCACCAGCAAAACGCCGGAGTCGCGTATTGGCGGCGATCTGGAAATTACCCCTGATGTTCTGACGGCCCGCAATGGTGATTACGCCATCATGGTACGGACAAAAGATAAAGATGGCATCGAAGCGGTGCAGCCGTTCTACGATTCGTACGGCAGACCGATGCGCTGGAAGCCGTCACTGGAAGAGTGGGTGCCATACAAAAAAATGCAGTCAGAGCGTGAAGAACATGATCGCAATGAGCTGCAACGCGGTCAGGATATTCGCGGGTTCAAAGATAAACACCGCGCGCTAGACGAACAATATAAGCGCCTGCATAACGAGCGCATGGACAGGGTTAAAAATTACTTTTCGTGGAGCACTGAATAATGCCGGTATACGCCACCCCTGAAGAACTCAATAACGGATTCACTCCGGCGGGTAATATCCTGGCTGCGCCTACCGGATTTGATGTGCCTTTGCCTGAAGGTACCAACCCGGCACCTCAACAGGATGAGCCGTCTGTGTGGGGCGCTGCATTTCGTCAGAATAACCTGCTTGGCGAAATGTTCCGCCCGGCCAAACAGTTTGAGCCGGTAGACGGTTATAACCCGTATGCAGATAAGAATGAGCTGCACGGGTACGAACAGTGGGGCTCGGCGTTTGCTGATTCTCGATCGCCGGAGGAAACAGCCTGGCTGAAACAACAGATTGACGACGAAAACGAGGATCGCAGGGTGCTTTCCGAGGCTGGCGGCGAAGGTGTCCTCGCCAGCATTGCAGCCGGAGTGATAGACCCTGTCACCGTAGCTTCTATGTTTATCCCCGGTGCGCAGGGAGGCGCGGTTGCCCGTATCGCGTCGCAGGCTGCAATCGGCGCGGCTGCAACTGCGGCAAGCGAGGTTGTGCTGAATAATCAGCAGATAACACGCACGTGGGGGGAAAGCGCCTCCCACGTCGCAGCGGGTGCGTTGATGAGCGGTGTATTTGCTGCCGCCGGTGCTGCGTTATCGCCATCTGTTCGCACTGCGGCCACGCGCGAAGTGGCTGACGCGCTCGATAATATGAGTATCACGTCAGCGACGGACACCGCTGCTGCCTCGCTCCCCGAAGGGGGCAGCGTCGGCGCGGCGAGAATCAGTGAGGCCACGCTCGAGGATCTCACTCCGGCAGCTGGCGGACCGGTCGGTAAGCTGGCACGTAAGGCAGGGAGCTATCTGACACCGTTTACCCGTCTGATGGAGTCACCGTCGAAAACCTCGCGCCGTACGGCGCTGGAGCTGGCAGAGAATAACTACACGCTGCAGGGTAACGCCCGGGGTATTGAGACGCCCGTCGCGGCAGAAACCCGTGTTCGCGGGTGGCGTCGTGAAGAGGCGGCCGTCGTGGTGACGAACAANCAGGCCTACAGCCAGTATAAAGCAGCTGGNGGTGACCTGAGCTTTTCACAGTTCCGTGAGGAAGTTGGCAACGCCATGCGCAGCGGCGATGTGCATGCTAATCCGGTGGTGCAGGAAGCGGCACAGGCAATGCGCACNGTGGTTAACCGGGTGAAAGTGGCGCAGCAAAAGCTTGGCCTGCTCCCACCTGACGAGGAACTCAAAGCNATTGGNCAGGAGAGTTATTTCCCGCGCNTNTACAAAGTCGGCAAAATCGTNAACGAGCGCGATAAATTNCGCGANATGCTGGTCGACTGGTGGTCGCGNGGTGAGAAAACTATGTCCCGCGAAGAGGCTGAAATTACTGCAGANGCCACGATCAATAAAATTGTCGGCGCAAAAATCCCGCAGGATTTTGCAAACGTTTTTATGGTGAAAGCGGCGGGCAGCACCCGGTCGCGTACGCTCAGCGTTCCCGATCGCCTGATGAAAGATTATCTGGAGAGCGACGCCAATTATGTGCTGCAGCGTCACATCCGTGAGGCATCGGCAGAGGTTGAGCTGACGCGCGCATTTGGTAACAAATCGCTGGAGAAGCAGCTCAAGGATATTCAGGACGAATACGACGCGCTGATGCGCCAGAATCCTAAGGACCAGGCGAAACTGGCGAAAGCCCGCGATAACGATATCCGCGATATCACTGCGCTGCGCGACCGCCTGGCGGGAACCTACGGCATGCCAGACGACCCATCATCATTTTTCGTACGTGCCGGCGCATTCCTGCGCAGCGCTAACTTTGTCACCAAACTGGGCGGCATGACGGTTTCCGCCATTCCTGACCTCGCCCGCGGCGTGATGGTTAACGGGTTCGGCAATACCATGCGAGGTTACTCTGCGCTGATCACCCGGTCACCGGCGTTTAAGGCCAGCCGCGCCGAACAGTTAAAAATGGCCGTCGGGCTGGAAACTATCCTGCATACCCGTGCGCGTACTATGGGGGATCTGGTAGACGGTTCTGCCCGTACAACGGCAGTGGAAGCGGGTATGGAGCGCGTTACCGACGCGTTCGGCAAGCTCACGCTGATGGGCCATTTCGATGATATGAACAAATCGGTAAATGGNATGATCACATCCGACGGCATTCTGTCCGGCGCGTTCGCTGGCCGCCGTCTTGCCAAGCTCGGCATTAACGACAATATGGCAGGGCGTATCCGTAGTGAGTTTGAAAAGCATGGTGAGGTAATCAACGGCTGGCATATCGGCAATTTTGAAAAATGGGACGATCAGCACGTTGCTGGTGTATTCCAGTCGGCAGTGCTGAAGGATGTGAACAACACCGTTATCACGCCAGGTATCGGCGATACGCCATTGTGGGCCAGTACGCCGCTGGGTAAGACTATCTTCCAGTTTAAATCGTTCGCTACCGCGTCATATAACCGCGCCACGCTGGGTGGCTTGCAGGAGGGAACCGGCCAGTTTTATTACGGTACCGCTTTCCAGATTGGCCTCGGCGCGCTGACGTATGCGCTTAAACAGTCTGCAAACGGCAAAGAGGTGGACTGGTCGCCGAATAAGCTGGTACTGGAAGGTGTCGACCGCTCCGGCATCCTCGGCCCGCTGATGGAATATAACAATATGGCGGAAAAAGCATCCGGCGGTATGGTGGGGCTGGGGGCTTTGCTTGGTACCGGAACACAGTCACGTTATGCCAGTCGCGGCTTTATTGGTTCTGCACTTGGTCCAACGTTTGGCCTGCTCGATACCATTACCGATGTGACTGCTGGCGTGCTCAATGGCGATGCCGGTGACCGGGTGCTGCATAACGTGCGTACGTTGTTGCCGGGGAATAACCTGTTCTGGATTGCCCCACTGATAAATCAGGTTGATCCCGGTATGCGGTAATCGGTCGGGATTCCGACCTATGGGGTGCCCCATTATAGCCCTGTATTCACTACGGGGCTTTTTTATGCATCAGGACTACAAAACACGCCTTACCGCGCTGAGCGATAAACTCACTGACGTGGTGCTCGAGGAAGCCGATCCGGAAAACTGGCCGGGGGCAGGGAAGAAGCCGAGCGAGTTGACCAAAGATGAACGCGGCGATCGCTACTGGGATAAGAAGAACGCAGCCGCATCACTGACACTGCTGATTAAGGTGCACTCCCTGATTGGCATGCAGACACGCGGCGGTACACCATCCGATAATCCTGGTCAGGATGATGAAGCCTTTGAGCTGGGCCAGCAGGTATCGAAAGCTGAGCGAGAGGCGGCCGCAATTATTGAGCGCCTGCAGAAAGGGAAAAAATGATTTCGTTCCTCGCCTTCTTTTTAATGTGGGCGGAGCGAATGAACTGGGACGTTCCGGACTGCCACTATCAGGCCTGCCACTGGCTGGAGCATCGCGGAAACCTCGCGGTGCTTCGCTGTTTCCGTGGATTCGGTAAATCAACAATTCTCGCTGTCTATAACGCCTGGCGGTATTACTGCGATCGGCAGTATCGCATTTTGCACCAGTCTGAATCCGACGGTACTGCGTATAAAACCAGCCGAGATACCCAGAACGTACTGCGTAACCATCCATTGACCAAAGGCATGCTACCCGATGGGCAGGGGACGGTAGAGCAGTGGTGGGTCAATGGCGCGCTGGATTTACGTAACGGCAGCATGTACGCCAAAGGCATTCTGTCTAACGTTACCTCCGCCCGCGCCAACGAATGCCAGAACGATGACGTTGAAGTGCCCCGCAATATCCAGACGCCGGAAGCGCGTGAAAAGTTGCGCTATCGCCTGGGTGAGCAAACGCACATCCTGATCCCCGGCGGCCGCAAACTCTACATTGGAACGCCACACACACATGACAGCCTTTACGATGAGGTGGAGTCTATGGGCGCTGACTGTCTTACCATCCGGCTGTTNGATAAAGAAAAACGCATNGAGGNAAAAGANGCAACGCAGCNGCGCTACGAGTTATCTTTCCGGCCGGAATATGTTTTTGCGGGCATCCACAAGGCGGCGCGGCTGTTGGTCGAAAACGTGGATTATAAGCTGACCGCTGACGGCGTTGAGTTTGCATCAGCGCCGGACACGGTNATCGATTTTTATGCNGACTGCGCCTGGCCTGAACGGTTCACCCGTGAAGAAATGGAGAACCGCCGAAAAGAAACCCGCACGATTAACGAGTGGGATAGCCAGTATCAGCTGCACAGTAAACCCGTCGGAGACGTTCGCCTCGACCCTGACCGCATTCGTGAATACAACATCCACCCGCAGATCCGTTATGCGAACCGTACTGCCTCGCTCTGGCTGGGTAACGTGCAAATTGTTGGCGCTGTCGCCTGGTGGGATGTGGCCACTGGCAAGGTTAAGGCTGACGCCTCGGCGTTCTCTCTGATGCTGACGGATGCCAGGGGGCATCTGTACTGGCATATCTGCCAGGAACTCACCGGTGAGCTGGCGGAGTTTGACGATAACGACAAAATCACCGGCGGGCAGGTCGCGCAAATAAAAGAGCTGGTGCTCAAATATCAGATCCCGGTTGTATGCGTTGAGGTAAACGGCCCGGGCAGCTTTGCGGGTAAATTACTACGTCAGGCGCTTAAGGGTACCGGTTGCGGCGTCCGGGAAGAATTCAGTATCACCAATAAACAAAAACGTATTCTTGATGCGTTTGAAGCGCCGCTGTCGTCGCGGTTCCTGTGGGCGCATACCGACGTGCTCGACGGTCCTGTCTATGACCAGATGCGTGACTTTAATCCAGCGCTGACCAACCAGCCGGACGATTTTATCGACTCTGGCGCGGGGGCGATAAGTCAGACTCCGGTACGCATCGGGAAAGTGGTCGGGATTCCGACCGGACATGCGCGCGAAGATTGGCAGTTAAGTGACGGAGATCATCTGGTCGACGTCGATTACTAACCTGCCTGAGGTTTGCATCATGTCGGTACCCAACCAGACACCCTATATCATTTATAACGCAAACGGTCTGACGACTGTTTTCCCATTCGAATTTTATATTATCAACGCCAACGATATACAGGTGACCATAAATGGGACGCTGGTAAGCAGCGGCTATAGCGTTTCTGGTGCGGGCAATGTCGGTGGTGGGGATGTCATTTTTATCACACCACCTGCCAACGGTTCTGTTGTGATGCTGGAACGTGTGGTGCCCACCTATCGCCTAACCGACTATCAGGACAACGGTGATCTGCTGGCAGATACTGTGAATAAGGATTTTGATCGCCTGTGGATGGCGATACAGCGCTCGTCTATTTATCTCGGCCTTGCGCTTAGACGCCCGCTATTTGGTGGTCCATTCAATGCTGAAGGCTATCGGATTGAGAGGCTGGCAGACCCTGTAAATGAGCAGGACGCCGCGACAAAGAAATATGTCGAAACGGTATCACTCGCCCGTACATTGCGCGTACCAGAAAATATAGTACAACCCATACCGTCAACAGCGGAGCGTGCCAATAAGTTGCTTGCCTTTAATGCCAACGGTGACCCTATTACTGTTCTTCCCGCCTCTGGCTCAGCCACCGATGTTATGATCGAACTGGCAAAACCTACCGGTGCGCGCAGAATAGGATATAACGGGTCTACGGTCGCTGACGAACTGGATAAGTCAAACCGCCGTGCAGGTGATGTAGTATACGCTGCTGATTATCTCCCGGATTCCTACATCCCGGGAGCTGATGTTTCCGCCCATATGCTAGACATTTCGGCTACTGTAAACGCCATACCAAATACCGAACATAACGGAAAGCCTGTTGTTCTTGAATTTCCGTCAGGATGGTTTAAGCATTCTTCAACACTCTGGTTTACAAGGCCGGTTGTTTTAACAAGCACAGGTGACACGAAACTTGAATACACAGGGACTGGAAACCAAATTTTATTTGGCCCTGATGGAATCACTTTTAATGGTGATGGTGGTGGTGTTGATCATAAATTACATGTGACTTACGGTTTTATCGGCTATGGTTTGTTCACGTTTACCGGAAGCCTGCTAGATCATGGAATTGTGTTTAATGAGTTTATAACGAACCCAAGACTGATAGGGTTGAGATTTATAAACTACGGTTCAGAGAGTTTCTATCAGGTGAAGTTATGGGGCCATTGCTGGGATATCACGGCAGATAATATTCGTCACTCAAACTCTCAATCAATTGCGGTAAATTTCCTGAGCGCTAACGGAAAAATGAAAGATGGCACTGTAGATTACGGTAACTCACGTTTGCACGTCGGTACAGATGTATACTTGCACATCGAAGGTAGTCGATCTGGCGGTGTTTGCTTTGATGTTGGTGGCGCTGACTACCGTTTTGACGGTGTAGCGCAGGGGTGGCGAGTAACCCACCAGTTAGGGGCATTTGCTTTTAACCCAAGAATAAATGGGTACCATGAGACAATTTATCCGGAGTGTGAGACTTTAATAACCTATGGCGGATTGCCGGGTGATTCAGTGGTACCAGATGACCATTATTTTAAAGGTGGTGTAATCGGCGGAAACTCTCTTTATTGGAATGCCCATAACTTTATGACAAGCGAAGGTTATCCTCCCTCAAATTGTCGCTTTATGAAACCGGGTAGGACAGATGTAGTGTTAAGGGACTGTAATCTCGGACGCATCGATCTGTCTGATTACGACAATAATTACCCGCTGGTATTTACCAACATAATATCCGGTAAGCCAAGCATCAATAATACGTATGGTGATGTAGGCTATCCAGCCATTCAGGTTCATCAGCAGAATGCGTTGGTTCAGTTATGGGAAAGCCTTAAGCCAGCAGAAAATATAGGTATAAATGGTAGTGGAAGGTTGTCAAGAAATGGTAGTTTTTTCACATTTTCATCGGTAGCCACTCAGGCTAGGGTGTTTGATTTCTGGGCGTACACTTCCGATGGGTCTGCCACCGCGAACTTTTATCGAAACCTTATTAGTAACGATACACAGTTTACGCACGAGGGTACGAATATTGGAATTGTCGTTCCAGCAGCAAGTGCAGACAATAAATCGCTTCAGATGATGCTTGATAAAGGTGCTTTTAAGTGCCAAGGGAAAAACATCACGCTGTCATTCATGATGGTTAATGGCAATCCATCAGTCCCTACTAAGGTGGCAGTAACGCTTATCCTCGCGTTCTCACCTGGAAGCGGAGTAACCAGAGCATACTCTTTTGGAGAGTTTACAGCTGGAGCATCATGGGGCCTGAAGAAGTTTACGCTGAATATCCCATTCGAAGGTCTGGTATCTGACGATACCGGTATTGCTTACCTTTCCATTGATCTGCCAAAAAACCAGACGATAAATCTGCAGATAGCTAACGTTAATCTGTGCGTCGGGAACGTTGCTGTTCAGGGGCCATCGCAGTTGAAAGACTGGGACGTACTGGCGCGCGCTAAGGCGTATTATGGCGTTTAGTGTTAAAGCCCCGAGATAACTCGGGGCTTTAATTATTTATACAACATCTTGTCGGAAATTCAAATTTCTACCTAATAATATTGCCAGAAATGAAGATAGAATCATTAAGCAAATTAAAAAGATTATGCTATCAAATATATATGCTAAACCTATTGGAGGGGACAGGGTTACAGCTAAAGCCCTACAGTATAAGGCAGCCATAAATGATGAGTAGAAAATATCTTTTCTCAATCTCATGTTCTTAGACTTGCAGACACGACCAATTACCCATCCAAAAAATGCAGTCATGAATAACCCGCCAACGAAACCAAAGTAGACATAACCGGCTAGGTCGAAGTGGCTTGTCGGTCCCCTAGCGACATCGTCCCAAGGGTACCAAACTTTCCATATCATCCTGCCAACATCATTTGCAGAATAATCATACCCAAGCATATTCTGCATCACCCCGTTTCCTGCTATATATCCAAACAACTGCAAGAATTGGTTCTTAACTTGTAATCCATCAACTACAGCATTTGGTAGTGAGAAATAGTAAGCATCACCATTTGCGAAAACGCGCATGAACAACATTTCAACAACTACTGGTGCGTCCATGTAATTTGATTTTGTGTAACCGATTGCCGAAGAATTGTACGAAATTAGAAATAACACATAGCTAATTAGCGGCACGGATATCGTCAAAAAAACAATTACTGTTTTAATACTTAACTTCGGTTTCCATCCAGAATGGATATAAATAGCAATAAGAGCAACTAATAAGTGTTCTAGTAAGGAAAATTTGGCGCCAGATACAAAAGAAGCAATTACAGATATTAGTATTGCGAAAAATGCAGTTGATAATCTTTTAAAGCCTTTAGATCTTACAGCTAAGATAGCAAGATAACCAGTAAGCATAAGTCTTACTGCATCAAGAACCCTAACAATAACCCCAAGCCCCTTGTTGGCTTCAAAGCGAGACTGCACAAAAGCATCAAATGAAACACTTTTTATATATATGGTTGTTAGCGATACGTATAGTATCAATAGTATGTAGAATATTATTGAAGAGTTTTTTTCACAAGTGTTAAAGATTTTGTCTGTTGTTCCAAGTAATCTGAACTTTGGAGTTTTATACGCTAGGTGCATAAATGAGGCCAGCACGACCCAGTTTAGTATTATCATGTAAAGTAAATGGTCTGGGATATAGTTTTTAATCCATAAAATAAAAACTATTGCATAAGAGGTCCCAAACGTAAAAGTAAAGTAAAAATGAATAGGGTCTATTATCCCCACGGCAAGTTTTCTTACTGTAAGGTAACAAAAAAACGTAGTTACTAGCGCGTATAGCAAATACTCCGTCCAATTAGAAAATATAAAATGGAAAAAATCTATATCACTCATGGAGTTACCATTCTTAGGTTGTCCTGCTTTTGCAGTAGGGGTTTTGCTCAGAATGATTGTATTTTACCACTTTAAAGTTGTAACGCATATCCATAAAGTCAGGATTCCGACCGTATCTCGACCTTACCCTCACGACACTTAAAAGTGTTCCCTCCGGGGGTAAGGTATGAGGATGAACTCACAAAACAACTGGCTTTCCTGGCTTGGGAACGGTGTAACAACCGTTGCCGCTTATCTCGGCATTACCACTCTTGATTTAACCTATCTGATTCTGGCTGTTCTTGGCTTTCTGCTGTCCTTTCTCGGCTGGCTTGATCGGCGCGCAAAAATTAAAGCAGATAAACATGCTGATGCTGAAAGGCTTGCGCTCGATCGCCAGCGCACCCGGGCGGTTATTGAGTTTCTGAGTAAATCAGATACGCACGATTTGGCACAGGCCGATGAGGTTGTTGCGAAGGTTCAGCGCGTTATGGCTGAGACGGAGATACAACCATGAATAACAGAGCGAAATTAAGTGCCGCTGTTCTGGGGCTGGTACTCGCTGGTGCGCCAGCAACTGTCATTCTCGATCAGTTCCTGAACGAGAAAGAGGGAAACAGCCTTACTGCGTACAAAGACGGTGGCGGCATCTGGACGATCTGCCGTGGCGCCACAATGGTTGATGGTAAGCCGGTGGTGCAGGGCATGAAGCTGACGCAGACGAAATGCGACCAGGTAAACGCCATAGAACGTAACAAAGCGTTGGCATGGGTCGACCGCAATATCAAAGTTCCTCTAACCGAACCACAGAAAGCCGGGATTGCATCATTCTGTCCGTACAACATCGGCCCCGGAAAATGCTTCCCGTCAACATTCTATAAGCGCATTAATGCCGGTGATCGCAAAGGCGCATGTGAGGCGATCCGCTGGTGGATAAAAGACGGCGGCCGAGACTGCCGTCTGACTAAAGGCCAGAAGAATGGCTGCTACGGGCAGGTCGAACGGCGTGACCAGGAAAGCGCGTTAGCGTGCTGGGGGATAGACCAGTGACGATAAAAGCAAAGTTGTTAGCGCTGGCCGCTCTGCTGGTGCTTTTGGCTGGTACATATTATGCCGGTTACCTGAAAGGCTGGTACGCGCACAGCGAGCATGTTAACAGTCAGGTAAAAGCGAAGCAGAAGAAAGCTGAGAAAGCCGTCGCCGCCGGCGAGCAGAAAGCGGCGGCGGCCAGTGCAGAGGGTAAAGTGATTTACCGGACTATTTACCGAGACGTGGTGAAATATGTTAACGACCCGAATCATATTAAGTGCGATTTTGACGATCACGCTGTGCAGCTGCGGCAGCGAGCCCTCGACGCGGCCAACTCCATCAGCGGATTTGATGCAGGTGCCGTGCAAGGGAGCGAGTAAAGCTGGAACAGACAGCGACGAAGATCTGCAAGCAGACATCGAAACAGCGGAATGCCTGCGCCAGTTACGGCTGGATAAGTATCGTTGGCAAGCGTGGTACAGGGCTACGGAATAATGTGTACATAATCGTGTACTAAATTAATTTTATTAATGGATATAACTTCAATTAAAACATGGTGTTGTTTGTTTTTGTTGCTATATCCATTTAACTAAGGGGACGAAGCGGCACGAGTATAGCGTTATTTGCACTTTGCGTTAAGCGCACAACCACCTGACTGCTTAAAGAGTCACCATTCAGGCCGATTTTTTTGCTGATTTATCATTATTTTCCTCATTTCTGGTTTCTCTCTTCACTTTTTTTGCGCGTGGATTTCCGTCATCGCAGCCCAGGATTAGGGAGACGCTGGTGGCGAAGCG
>JGI20225J20221_1000726_pt1 | contig 69227 bp, 68 predicted proteins | sample BioMet4_FD_20221 | JGI IMG/M metagenome (IMG submission 20221) | reverse complement strand
GTAGCGGAATACTACCAAAGTACGACACTCAAAAGGATATTTATTACGATATGGTTAAAGAACTGAAAGAGGCTGCAGCCGCCCTTGATAACAATAAAATGAATCCAGGGGCCAATGATCTTATTTTTGGAGGCGACATTCTTAAATGGAAGAAATTTGCAAACTCACTTCGTTTGCGTTTAGCAATGCGTATGAGTGAGGTTGATCCGGCGAAGGCCAAGCTTGAAGCCGAAGATGCCGTTGCTTCCGGATTATTATTCGCCAGCAACAGTGAATCTGTTAAGATTTTCAGAACGGAAGACTATAAGTATTGGGGAATGTATTATTGTTATCCTACTTATTATTCATGGGGAGAATTAGCCATGAGCAAGTCCATGGAAAATATTCTAACCGGTCTTGGCGGAATAGATTTTCCGGCCCCAACGGATGCTGTTCCCAATGTATCTGTTCCTGCAAAAGTTGACCCACGCGGCCCCATCTATTTTAATGTCACCCGGGCTTACGGTGGCGCAGCTCCAGGTTATATCGGAATATGGAAAGGCGTTTTAGCCGGACTTCCGGTAGAAGAGGGACAAAGAACTCAAAATATATCAACAAATAATGCACGGTTAGGCATTCGTTATGTAGGTTCAGTAAGCCCTACGGGGGATGTAACGCTGAATAATAATCAGAACATGACCTTAATGCCTTATAGTGAAGTATGTTTCCTTAGAGCTGAAGGGGCCGTTCGTGGTTGGAATATGGGTGGAGCCGCCAAAGATTTCTATGAAGCAGGTATTCGTGCTTCTATGCAGGAGAGCGGCATCAGTGATGTCGTCACTGCAGCTTATCTGATTTCTGAAAATCCTAATGTGAATGGAACTACCGTTTCGTTTAACCATACTGCCGGAAATCACAATTCTCAGCTTGAGAAAATTATCACTCAGAAATACATTTCGAATTTCCCGGACTGTGGATGGGAAGCATTCAACGATTACAGAAGGCTTAATATGCCGGTGCTCATTCCTTTTGTTGCACCTGACCCGCAATATGTCGTGCAAGTTGGTTCAACTACCTGGAAAGGATCTTTGCGCAGATTGCTTTATCCTCCTACCGAGGCAATCGTAAATGCTGCTAATTATAATGAGGCTGTAACACGCATAGGGGGTGATAAGACTACTACCCGTGTTTGGTGGGATGCCAGGCAATAAAAATGAAGAGGGGGCGGTATAAAGCCCTCTCTTTCTCCTCTTTTGCAGAGGAATCGAATTTAACGAATTTAGGTGGGATTTAAACGGATATAGACGATAGGGTTTGACCTGAAACAAACCTTATCGCTATATTCTAATATAGCTAAGAGTTGTAAAAATCGGATAATGACTAACCATACTTATTATTGATCATTATGAGTGAAGACATTTCAAGAAGAAATTTTATCGGAGCAACAGCTGCGGTGGCAGCTGGTATTTCAATTCTCCCGGGATCGGTAATGGGAAAAACCTTCGGGCATATCTCGCCAACCGATAAACTGAATATTGCCGGAATAGGTATCGGAGGTGTTGGAAGGCGTAACCTTTCAAACATGAAGACCGAAAACATTGTTGCCCTTTGTGATGTTGATTGGCACTATGCTGATAAAACATTCAAAGATTATCCGGCTGCGAAGCGATTCAAAGACTGGCGGGTCATGTTTGATGAATTTGGTAAATCTATCGATGCCATAATGGTTGCCACTCCGGATCATTCACATGCAGGGGTAACAGCACATGCCATCACTTTAGGCAAACATTGCTATACCCAAAAACCGCTTACCCACTCGGTTTATGAGTCCCGTTTGTTGACAAAACTTGCTAAAAAATACAAAGTTGCAACACAAATGGGCAATCAGGGGAATTCCTTTGACTGGTGCCGGCAAATTGCTGAATGGATACAATCGGGGATTATCGGGGAGGTAACAGAAGTCCATTGCTGGACAGACCGTCCCATATGGCCTCAGGGATTATCCGAACCCAAGGGTACTCCTCCGTGTCCTCCGACATTGGACTGGGACTTGTGGATCGGACCGGCTAAACACAGACCGTATAATGAAGCCTATACTCCCTGGAACTGGCGCGGGTTCTGGGATTTCGGAACCGGAGCCTTAGGCGATATGGCTTGTCATATAATGGATCCCTTGTACTGGGCATTGGATTTGAAATACCCATCGAGTGTTATTGGAAGTTCCAGCCTTAGCAACCTTTACTCCCCGCCAACTGCACAGGTTGTAAAATATACTTTCCCGGAACGAAAGCCTAAGGGCAAAGTGAAAATGCCTGAAGTAAAAGTTTTTTGGTACGACGGTGGACTTTTGCCTGAAAGGCCTTCAGAACTCAAAGACGGAGAAATGATGGGCGATGAGAATGGCGGCATCCTGTTTATTGGCAGCAAAGGTAAGATCATGACCGGTTGTTATGGCAGTGCCCCCACGCTGCTGCCGAAATCAGCAATGAATCACTTCAAACAACCATTGCCCCTTCAATTCCGCGCATAAAAGGTGGCAATGGTAACATCTGGCAAACAAATGCCCATGAACAGGATTGGATCAGAGCCTGTAAAGAATCGCCGGAGAACCGGCTTGAGTCATCTTCAAATTTTAGCTTCTCGGGCCCGTTTAATGAAATGGTTGTTATGGGTGTACTTGCTACCAGGTTAGCCGGATTACAGGGATTACACCGTGAATTGAAATGGGACGGTGAAAATATGCGCTTTACCAATATTTCACCTACCGACAAGATTAAAATCGTTACGGTGGATGAATACGCCGTAATTGACGGAGACCCGCACTTTGACAGACGCTTTGCAGAGTTCAATGCTCTCGATACTGCTAATGAGTGGATTAAACACACCTATCAAAATGGGTTCACATTACCCGATATGCCTTTATAAATTACACTGAAGAAGCTTCTTTCCAGGAACGACGGAAGCTTCTTCTTAAAACAATATGATATGATTAAAAATAGAACCGGCATTTTATTGATTATTGTTTTCTGCATCTTTGCATTGTCTGCAGAAGCACAGACTAAGGCTGAAAAACAGGGTTGGCGTTTAGGCATGCAGTCCTATACATTTCACATGTTTACCCTAACCGAAGCTTTAGATAAGACACAAGAACTGGGTTTAAAAAATATCGAGGTATTTCCCGGACATAAGCTTGGAGGAAAATGGGGAGATCTGGTTTTCGGGCCGCAGCTCAATGCAAAAACCCGCAAAGAATTAAAAGAATTGGCTGCCTCAAAAGGAATCAAAATTGTATCAACCGGTGTGGTTGTCACCAAAAGTTCCAGCGAGTGGGAGCCGTTGTTTAGGTTCGCCAAGGACATGGGAATGGAATATATTTCATGCGAACCTGCAATTGCGGACTGGGATTTAGTTGAAAAGCTGGTTAATAAATACGGAATCAAAATATCTGTTCACAACCATCCTCAACCTTCTACTTATTGGAATCCTCAATTTCTATTGAAAGAGATCAGCAATCGGAGTAAAATGATTGGGTCTTCGGCTGATGTTGGACATTGGAGAAGAGAAGGATTAGATCAGATCGATTGTCTTAAAAAATTGGAAGGACGAATCATTTCGTTGCATTTTAAGGATATTGCACCCAAGGAGGAAGGAGTTGCATGGCAACACGATGTCATCTGGGGAACAGGAATCCTTGATGTGAAAGGTATGCTTCAGGAATTGAAAAGACAAAACTTCAAAGGAGTTTTTTGCATAGAATACGAATATAACTGGAATAATTCAGTTCCCGATATCAGGGAATGCATCAAATACTTTAATCAAACGTGTGATGATATTCTTTGAGTAATTGATGGCCTTTCTGATGTAGATTGTTTGGCAGGTATTTGATTCAAAATATTACTTAAGCTATTTCATGAAACAGTTATTGATCATCCTGATTGTGTTATTCTGGGCAGTAACCGGGATTGCTCAGAAAAAAATAACAAATAATGCCATGTCCCCAAAGAGGATAACCCCTGAATCGATGGGGTATAAGTTGATTTGGGAAGATCAGTTCAATGGCAATCAACTCGACACGACCAAATGGAATATCCGGGGTACTGGCCCCCGGAGGATAGGATATAATTCGCCGGAAGCAGTAAAAGTTGAAAATGGTTATCTGAAACTTTATGCTTTACAAAAAGGGGACAGCATTTTGGGCAGTGCCGTAGGAACGGCAAATCATTTTTTAACCAAATACGGATATTTCGAATGCAGGGCTCAACTCCAGCAATCCATCGGTGTATGGGCTGCTTTCTGGATCCAGTCACCGGGAATATTCAACGGTGAAGACCCTTCGTTGTATGGAACCGAAATGGATATCTTCGAATATTTTAAAGAACTCGGAGCCGATACCATAACTCATGCCCTGCATTGGGCTTATGGGCCGAATATGCACTCAATCGGGCCGATGAAAAGTTATCTCAAAGGGTTAAGTAAAGGGTTTCATACTTATGGGTTCGAATGGACTCCCGAAAAATATTCTTTCTTTATCGATGGTTTCAAATTCCACGAGCAAACAGTGGGGATTTCGAATATTGAAGAATACATGATCCTGAGCATGGAACTTCCTGAGAAACGAGAGAGTCTGGCTAAAACCATATTCCCGGATGTTTTCACCATTGATTATGTAAAAGTTTATAAAAAATAAATGCAATCATAATGATAGTAAGGCAACAAAACAGGTATAAATCAATCTTCTTGTCGGCAATATTATTGATCTCTTGCTTTTCGTGTGAAACTTTTGCTTTTAATAACCCGACAGACAGGGAACGTGCTGTTCCATCTATTTCGGACATGGTACTGATTTATCATGGCGGAACCCAGCGTCCTCAATGGAATACCAACCAATTAAGGCCTTATATTTTCCGCGAAAATTCAGGTAAGACAGAATGGCTTTTTGATGGTTTCCTTTTTTTGGAAATATTCGATAATATCCAGAAATATAATTATGATCCGGGGTTCAGTTTCAGGACAGCTGGAAAAGAACAGTGGGAAGGATTGCTTAACCGCTACTTTGGTGAAAAAAAAGGCCCGGATGCCCTCGAGATCGTTCTTGACAGTCTTTCCCGCAAAGGAAAAATTCCTGTTCGCAAGCGTCAGGTAGTCCTTAGCATTCCTTGTCCTGTCAACGGATTTAAGGATTGGGGTGAATTAAACGGGAAGAAACTCGATTTCAACAATCCCGATGATCAGGCAGCGGCCGCCCAATGGTTTATCGATGAGGCATTAAAGAAATGGAATAAAAAGAACTACAAACACATTCAATTGAATGGATTTTATTGGGTGCACGAAGATGCCGCTCAATCAGAGAAAGCGCTCCCATCTGTGAAAAAATACCTTGAAACGAAAAATCTGAAATTTGTTTGGATTCCATACTGGGGTGCAAAAGGGAAAGGCAATTGGGAAAAACTTGGATTCGATTTGGCCTGGCAACAACCTAATTATTTCTTTTCAACAAATATCGCAAAACAGCGTTTGACTGATGCCTGTTCTTTTGCAAAAGAGCACAATATGGGACTCGAAATGGAGTTTGATGAACGTGTTTTTAAACCTGAATTCAGGTCAAGGTATTACGATTATATCAGTGTTTTCAATGAAAATAATGTTTGGGAATTATCCCCGGTGGCTTACTATGAAGGTGGTGGTGCATGGATGCAAATGGCCAAAAGTAAAGATCCGGAAATACAGAAAGCATTTGACACATTGAGCAACATTGTTGTCAGGAGGCAGATAAACGCAGATAAAATACACAAACATTAAACAATAGGTCACTGAAATTATTTATGCTACCTGTAATCTGGGAATGTATAAAGTGATGAAAAAAAATGGGATACTATTAATTGTTTTTCTTTTCCTTTTTTACCAGAACGGAAAATCTTTGCAAACCAGGCCAGTGATTATCGGCTATGTCAATTCGCCTGAGAGTAGTGTGGATTTCAATACCTTTGATCCTGGTAAATTAACTCATCTCATTTATACATTTGCTCATATAGTTGATAACAAAATTTACCTTTCGGAGAGTGACAGAAACTACCTTGCCCGGTTTGTTTCTATGAAAGAAAAAGCACCAGAATTGAAAGTTCTGATCAGCATCGGAGGTTGGACGGGAAACACCAAAGAGTTTTACCGGATGGCCGAAAAAGCTGAAAGCCGAAAGATATTCATTAACTCAGTAATTGAATTTATCGATCAAACTAAAATAGATGGCATCGATCTTGACTGGGAATTTCCCGGATACGATTGGGCTGCAGGAGCCTTATCATTAAAACCCAATCGTCCGCAGGATAAGGATAATTTTAATGATCTGCTCACCGAATTAAGAGCCGCATTTGTGCAAAAGTCGGCATCAGATAACAAAAAACAATATATATTAACGACCACCAGCTCTTCGTTGGTCGAAATCAACCAGGCTATCGATCTGCAAAACACAGCAAAGAAGGTTGATTTTATCAATATAATGGCTTACGACTTCTATATGTCATGGCTTCCATTACCCATCTTTGTTACAGGACACCAATCTAATTTATTCGACACACAACGTAATCCCCGGACTATTAGTGCAGATCTTGTTGTAAAATATCATCTTAATATGGGTGTTCCGGCTAATAAACTGGTTCTGGGAATACCACTGGGTTTTTATAATTATTGGAGTGGAGTAAACCCTAAATGCAATGGTTTGTATCAGTTTGCGATGAATACAAACCGGTATTCAGCTGCTGAGATTAAAGCGATGATTGCAAATGGTACCTTAAAAAGATTCTGGGATAAGAAAGCTAAAGCTCCCTATTACTGGGATCCCCAAAGACGAATCTTTGCTTCAGGAGACGATGAAAAATCCATCAGGCTAAAATGTAAATACATTAAAAAGGAACAATTGGCAGGAGCCATGTTCTGGTATTATCAAAAAGACCAGCAAAAGCTGCTTGATGCCTTAGTATCCGGAATGAAGTAGATCTTAAACAAAGGAATTTTAACAGCTTATTACAGGTCAATCATGAGAAAAACATTATATGGAATTTTACTTTTTTTTCTGCCATTAATGGGCTTTTCAAAGACAGTCTGGCTGGATAAATTAAATGTTCAGTTGATGAACCAGGATTGGGGTACTGCCCAGGTAAATAAATCCATACTGGGAACGCCGCTTAAAGTCGCAGGTACAGCCTACGAAAGAGGAATTGGAACGCATTCAATTAGTCGTTTCCTGGTAAATCTTGAAGGTAAAGCCATCTCCTTTTCGGGTTTGGCAGGAGCTGATGACAGGAATGATTACAGCGGAAACATGGAATTCCGGATTATTGCTGACCAAAAAACTGTCTGGCAGAGTGGAATTATGCATAAAGGAATGCCTGCCAGGCCTTTTCATGTTAATCTGAAAAATGTTAAAAAGCTTGCCTTGCTGGTGGTAGAGGGTGGTGATGGCATTATGTATGACCACGCCGACTGGCTTAATGCCAAATTTGAAACTTCCGGAACGGTAACCCCGGAGAGTGTGGTTCCTGCGCCCATTGAAGTGGAGAAATATATTCTGACTCCCAAAAGCTCTGATAATCCAAAGATCAACAGTGCAAAGGTATTTGGCGTTCGTCCGGGCAGTTCATTCCTCTTCACCATTGCAGCTACAGGTAAAAGGCCCATGGCTTTCTATGCTGAAAATCTGCCCGAAGGATTGGTTCTCAACAAGGATAACGGCGTAATCAGTGGAACTGTTTCGAAAAAGGGAACTTACAACGTTATTCTAAGAGCTGAAAATGAAATTGGCGGCGATACCCGTATGTTCAGAATTGAAGCGGGCGATAAAATTTGCTTAACTCCGGCAATGGGTTGGAACAGCTGGAACTGCTGGGGATTACAGGTCAATGATCAGAAAGTCAGGGATGCTGCCGATTTTATGAGCCGGAATCTGATTAATCATGGCTGGACTTATATCAATATTGACGACGGCTGGGAAGCTGAGGAAAAAGCCTCGGATAGCCAGTTATTTGGAAACACAAAGTTCCCCGACTTTAAGGGACTTTGTAATTATGTCCATTCACAGGGTTTGAAATTTGGTATCTATTCATCTCCTGGTCCAAAAACCTGTGGCGGACATGTGGGGAGTTATCAATTTGAGGAAAGGGATGCAAGGACGTGGGCTGATTGGGGAGTGGATTATCTTAAATATGACTACTGCTATTATTGTGATGTCGCTCCTAATCCAACCGAAGCCTCCATTAAGAAACCCTATGTAGTGATGAGAAATGAACTGGATAAAGTGAATCGCGACATCGTTTATTGTGTAGGATATGGCGCTCCGAGGGTTTGGTATTGGGGGGCTGAAGCAGGAGGCAATCAATGGCGGACAACAAGGGATATTACCGATGAATGGAATATTGTTTCAAGCATTGGCTTTTTTCAGGATGTTTGCGCACAGGTAACCAAACCCGGAAATTATAATGATCCTGATATGCTGGTCGTTGGGAAACTGGGTATGGGCTGGGGTTCGAAAGTTCATAATTCTTATTTGACAGCTGATGAGCAGTATTCCCACATAAGCCTTTGGTCTATATTGTCAGCTCCTTTGCTTATTGGGTGTGATATGAACGACATGGATCCCTTTACCCTAAATTTATTAACCAACGATGAGGTAATTACAGTTGATCAGGATCCCTTGGTTATGCCTGCAAAGAAAATAATTACGGATAATGGCCAGATCTGGTATAAATACCTGGAAGACGGATCAATTGCAGTGGGCTTTTTCAATGTTAACCCTTATTTTATCCTCTGGAATAAGGAGGAAGGTGAGAAAATTCAGAAGGACAAATATAAAATGACACTGAATTTGGCAGATCTTCACCTTAATGGGAAAGTCAGAATCAGGGATTTATGGAGACAGAAAGACATAGGTACATTTAATGATACTTTTACAACAGAAGTAGCCTACCATGGAGTAACGTTTGTAAAACTGACACAGGAAAAATAATCAGCCTTAAATTAAACAAGATGGACAGAAGAAATTTCTTAAGATTTGCCGGGATAAGTACTACCGGACTTGTAATGGCCAACAGCCTTTCAGCTAATGTGCTTTCTATTTCAAGCAATAAAAAAATAAAACCGATATCCGGATCATGGTTTGAATTTCAGCATCCTAATGTAGGTGAAGGGAAGTACTGGGATCCTGCTCTGAAGAATTTCACTGCAGAACAATGGAAAGAAAAAGTAAGGGAAATAAGAGGAATCGGGATGGAATACCTGGTTTTAATGGGAGTGGCCTATGCCGGATATGCTTATTATCCAACAAAACTGGCTCCTCATTTTGATATGGTTTGTGAAGATCCGTTGGAAGCAGTACTGACCGCCGCTGATGAGGTGGGCATCAAGTTCTTTATCAGCAATGATTTTTGGGGAGATGGTCAGAATGCTATTAAAATGATGAAGGATCCGGAAATCAAAAAAACAAGAGAGAAGGCAATGGTTGAAATTGCGGCCCGGTACAGTCATCACAAAAGTTTTTATGGCTGGTATTTCCCAAATGAATCCTATCTGCATCCTTATTTTGATGAGTTTTTCGTTACCTATATGAATGATTGTGCGAGAATAGCAAAGTCATTAACCCCGAAAGGAGTGAATTTAATTGCCCCCTACAACATTAAAGCTGAAAAATGTGACGACCATTTTGTCAAACAGCTTGAACAAATGGATATTGAAATTATTGCCTATCAGGATGGAGTTGGTGTTAATTCTACGAAATTAGGGGAACCGGCAATCTATTTTGAGCATTTACACAAAGCTCATCAGAAAGCTGGCCGGTCAAAGATTTGGGCCGATATGGAATTATTCTACTTCGAAGACGGGACCAAGGGGAATCTTCTGCCTGCTGATTTTGATACCCGCATATTAAAACAGATGGAAGATCTGTCTCCCTTTGTTGAAAAGATTTTATGTTACCAGTATATCGGATGCATGAACAAGCCAGGTACTAAGGCTTATGCAGGTCACCAGAACAAGGAATCTGAGAAATTATACAAGCAATACAAAGGTTGGTATGATCACAATTATAGGCGTTAGATTCTGGAAAAATGGATTACCTTAGCTGAACACTAAAAACATGAGATGATGAATAGACTAAAATTACTGTTTTTCCTATTTTGCTTTACAGTGGCAATGGATGGTTTTTCCAAAACTCCTGTACTTAAATTTAAAAATCAGAAATTCAAGATAGTTCAGTTTACCGATCTTCATTGGATCAATGACTTACAGCATAAAACGGTGAACGACAGTACGCTGATGCTGATGAAAAAGATTATTGAAACCGAGAAGCCGGATCTTGTTGTTTTTACAGGTGATGTCGTTGTTTCCAAAGGTGCCGCCGATGCCTGGAAAAAGGTAACCGGGGCAATGCAGAATTTATGTGTTCCTTTTGCTGTGGCATTTGGCAATCACGACACCGAAACAGACATTACCAAGCCGCAGATATTGGAGATTCTTCAGAAAAACCCCTACAACCTGACTTATAATGCTGACAAAAAAATAGCAGGGGTCGGCAATTGTTCGTTGCCTGTCAGATCTGCTGACGGAAAGGCTACCAAGTGGGTTCTCTATTTATTCGATTCCCAGGCTTATTCCCAGGATACTTCAGCAATAAAGGGTTATGCTTGGATTAAAAACAGCCAGATCCAATGGTACAGGAAAAATAGTGAATCATATGCCCGGGCTGACAGGAAGCCGCTTCCTTCACTGGCTTTTTTCCACATTCCTCTGCCTGAATTTGAAACTGTCAGAAAACAAAAATCCACGATCGGGAATACTTCCGAGGTTGTCTGTTCCCCTATGCTGAACACCGGCTTATTTGCTTCTTTCGTGGAGAAGAAAGATGTGATTGGTGTTTTTGTAGGGCATGATCACAACGATGATTTTACAGGAACCATTGCCAATATTTGCTTGGGATATGGGAGGAAAACCGGTTATGCACCTGCTTACAAAGAGATATTGGAACGGGGCGCCAGGGTGATTGTTTTGGATGAGAATGAGAAAAAGTTTGATACTTATATCAGTACTTTATCAGGCCGATATTTTGAATACACATTCAAACGCCCATAGTTATGAAAATAAAAGGATTATCGATCATTGCTTTCCTGCTGCTTGTCCCTTTCAGTGTATGCTTTTCTCAGCAAAAGTCAAAGAAAAAGACAGAGGTTGCTCAAACAATTTCAATCAGCAGGGAAAAATTGCTGGACAAAATAAAGGGAGGATGGGCAGGAAAGACCATTGGCTGCACGTATGGTGGGCCAATTGAGTTTAATTATAATGGCACAATGGTTCAGGACTATGTCAAAATAAATTGGCCTGACGGGAGAATTAAATGGTATTACGATAATAATCCGGGTCTCTATGATGATTTGTATATGGACCTGACCTTTGTCAATGTGTTCGAACGGTTAGGACTGGATGCACCGGTGGATTCATTTGCCATGGCCTTTGCACATGCCGGATATACTTTATGGCATGCCAACCAGTCTGCCCGTTACAACCTCCTCAATGGCATCAAACCTCCTCAATCCGGCTATTGGTTGAACAATCCTCATGCAGATGATATCGATTACCAGATTGAGGCTGATTATGCAGGGCTTATGTCTCCCGGGATGCCCAATGCTGCTTCTGAATTCTCCGATAAAATCGGTCACATTATGAATTATGGGGATGGATGGTATGGCGGCGTTTATGTTGGAGCAATGTTTTCGGTTGCATTTGTATCCGATAATGTTGAAACTATAGTAACAGAAGCCCTCCGGACTATTCCTCCTAAAAGTACCTTTTATCAATGCATCAGTGATGTAATAAAATGGCATAAAGAATTTCCGAATGACTGGAAAAGAACCTGGTTTGAATGTCAAAAAAAATGGAGCCAGGATATCGGATGTCCCGATGGCGTTTTTGTCCCATTAGATATAGATGCCGTGATAAATAGTGCCTATGTGACAATTGGATTATTATACGGGCAAGGTGATTTCTTTAAGACTATCGATATTGCAACCCGTTGTGGCCAGGATGCCGATTGTAATCCTTCCACAGCTGCCGGAATCTTAGGCACAATGTTAGGATACAGTCAGATTCCTGAATACTGGAAAAAGAATCTTTACGAGGTAGAGGACAGAAATTTTGCCTACACCGATATCTCCCTGAACAGGGCCTATCAGATGAGTTTCAATCATGCTTTGCAGGTTATAAAACGCAACGGCGGTAGGATTGGTGATGAAAATATCACCCTCCTTTGCCAAAAACCTGTTCCGGTCAAATACGAGAAATCCTTTGAAGGACTTTTCCCAACCAATAAAATTGAAATAAGGACTTCTATCTCCAAAATTCCGGAAATAATTTTTGAAGGGAAAGGAATTGTGTTCAAAGGATACGTTCAATCTTCGGATCCCGATTACGTGGCAAAGGCAGAAATGTATATTGATGGTAAGTTAATGGAAAAAGCCAACTTGCCGGCCAGATATCAGCTACGCAGAAATGATCTGTTTTGGAATTATCAGCTCTCTAAAGGAAAGCATACTGCGACTTTTAAATGGTTGAATCCCCAAACGAACGCCTCTGTAAATTTCACGGATGCTATTGTTTATTCAGAGGTTCCTGAAAACAGGTAATTCTATCGTAAAAAAATTTAATAAAAAAGAAAAGATTAATAAATTTTTTTATTTTTGTTGGTGTGATTATTAAATTATTTATTCTTCTAACTCATCTTTTACTCCCAGAAGCAAATGTGACTGTTCCGGAATGGAATCCAGTTTGTCAATAAAGGACTCAAAAGAAGGGAAGACCAGGAACTCTTAAAATATACTATAATGGACGAAATGATAAACTATGCAAAAAAATACAAGGATGAAGGGTCTGAATCTCCTGTAAAAAACGAATTGGCAAAATACGCCAAACAATACAAGGATGAATTACTTGAGTCTGTGATTCCTTTTTGGCTGAATCATTCCAAAGACCTGAAATATGGAGGTTATTTCAGCTGCCTTGACCGTAAGGGAGAGGTTTATGATACCGATAAATTTCTATGGCTTCAGGGCCGTGAAATATGGCTGTTCGCAATGCTTTACAATAATGTCGAGCAGAAAAAGGAATGGCTCGATATGGCATTGCTGGGAGCCGGATTCATGGAAAAACACGGGATGGATGCAAATGGAAACTGGTACTTCTCTCTGACCCGGGAAGGGAAACCTTTGGTTCAGCCCTATAATATCTTTTCAGATTGTTTTGCTGCCATGGCTTTCAGTGAATTATACAAGGCCACCGGGGATGAAAATCACAAGCGGATCGCTCTTAATACTTTCAATAATATTCTTAAACGCCAGGATAACCCCAAAGGCATCTATAATAAAGCATTTCCAGGGACACGCCCATTGAAAAGCTTTTCCTTGCCGATGATTCTGTGTAATCTTTCCCTGATAATGCAAGATATCCTGGGAACTGAACATGTTAACAAGACCATTCAGCCGCTCATCAAAGAGGTGATGGAAGTTTTTTACAACAAGGAAACAGGTCTGATCCTTGAAAATGTTACTCCCGAAGGTGAATTCAGCGATTCTTTTGAGGGTCGTCTTGTGAATCCCGGCCATACCAACGAATCCATGTGGTTTATGATGGATCTTGCTGTCCGTAACAATGATCCTGCATTAATTGACCGGAGCATTGAAATCCTGCTTCGATCCACCGAATTGGGATGGGATCAGCAATACGGCGGTATTTTTTATTTCCGCGACATACATGGCCATCCAACTCAGCAATTGGAATGGGATCAGAAACTCTGGTGGGTTCATGTTGAAACCCTCATTTCGATGGCCAAAGCCTACCGTTTGACTGGAAATGATTCCTGCAAAAAATGGTTCGAAACCATTCACGAATATACCTGGAAGAACTTCAAAGATCACGAATATCCTGAATGGTACGGCTATCTTACCCGTGAAGGGAAACCCCTTCTTGAGCTTAAGGGAGGGAAGTGGAAAGGATGTTTTCATGTCCCAAGAGGATTATATCAGATCTGGAGAATACTTGAATAAGATTTGATGTAGTTTTGATAATTCACCAATAATAAGCACTATGGCTAAAGATAACAGCTCAAGACGTGATTTTTTTAAGAAAGCTTCCTTGTCAGGAATTGCTGCAATGGCAATCCCTTTAAGCGGAATTGCTTCAGAATCTGACCTGAATGCCCCTGCTTCTGCCACCAAAAACAAGCTTATCGTCCCAAAAGCAAAGGGACTGAAGATTACAGGTACCTTCCTGGACGAAATCTCACACGACATTCCTCACCAGAACTGGGGGGAAAAAGAATGGGATAAGGATTTTGCCAACATGAAAGCCATCGGGATTGATACTGTAATTCTTATCCGTTCAGGCTATCGCAAGTTTATCACCTATCCTTCCCAATACCTCCTGAAAAAGCATAATTGCTACATGCCATCCGTTGATCTGGTGGACATGTACCTGCGGTTGGCTGCCAAATATAACATGAAATTCTACTTTGGATTATACGATTCAGGTAAATACTGGGATACCGGCGATTTAAGCTGGGAAGTGGAAGATAATAAGTATGTGATTGATGAAATATGGCAGAACTACGGGAAAAAATACAAAAGTTTCCAGGGCTGGTACATAAGCGGTGAGATAAGCCGGAAAACCAAGGGTGCTATTGGGGCTTTCCATGCTATGGGGAAACAATGCAAGGATGTTTCGGGTGGTTTGCCTACCTTCATTTCTCCCTGGATTGATGGCAAAAAAGCGGTTGAGGCCTCCGGCAGCAATCTTACTAAGGAAAATGCTGTCTCTGTCCAGGAACATGAACGCGAATGGAATGAAATATTTGACGGGATTCATGATGTGGTAGATGCCTGTGCTTTTCAGGATGGGCACATCGATTATGACGAACTGGACGCATTCTTTACAGTGAATAAACGTCTTGCCGATAAATATCATATGCAATGCTGGACCAATGCTGAAACCTTCGATCGCGATATGCCCATCAGGTTTTTACCCATTAAGTTCGATAAGCTGCGGATGAAACTCGAGGCTGCCTCACGGGCAGGATACGATAAGGGGATCACTTTCGAATTTTCCCATTTTATGAGTCCGCAATCTGCCTATCTTCAGGCTGGTCATTTATACAACCGATACAAAGAATATTTTAACATTAAATAACCCCCTTCATGACACTTCGGAAAAATCAGGAGAACCTGTTGTACGTAATTTTTCTGGCTGCGGTGGCAGCTCTTGGAGGATTTCTTTTTGGCTATGATACGGCTGTTATATCGGGAACCATTGGCAGTGTATCGGCCCAATTTGGTTTGAATGACGTCAGCACCGGCTGGTATGTCGGGTGTGCTTTGGTTGGCTCCATTGGAGGAGTAGCCATTGCCGGTAAAATGAGTGACTTCTTCGGACGGAAAATGGTGCTGTTGTTTTCAGCGGTACTTTTTACCGGTTCGGGAATTGGCTGCATGGTCTCTGAAAGTGTTGCAGGTCTGGTTTTCTACCGTATTATCGGCGGTGTAGGTATTGGTGTTGCTTCTGTCATTTCACCGCTTTATATCTCTGAAATCTCAGTCTCCCGCTATCGCGGAACACTGGTCTCCCTTTACCAGTTAGCCATTACCATTGGATTTATGGGCGCCTACCTGGTCAATTACGGCATCAGCGAACACGCCAGCCACATGAAAGAACTCGGAACCATCAGCGGAGGATTGTGGAGCAAATACATGATCACAGAATCCTGGCGCGCAATGCTTGGCGCTGAATCACTTCCTGCTTTGCTGTTTTTCGGGATGCTCTTTTTTATTCCTGAAAGTCCAAGATGGCTGGTTATCAAATCAAAAGAAGCTGCCGCCTTCAAAACACTTAAACGTGTTTATGGAACAGAACAGGCCAACGAACAGGTGGATGATTTGAAAACTCTCGTTCATTCTGAAGAAAAATCGGATTGGAAAATATTGTTTCAGCCGGGATTCCGGGTAGCCTTGTTAATCGGTGTCAGCCTGGCAATTTTAGGCCAGTTCATGGGCGTAAATGCCGTTCTTTACTACGGTCCGACCATCTTTCAGCAAACCGGCCTTTCTGAAGGCGATTCATTGTTCTATCAGGTCATTGTTGGGTTGGTAAATTTTGGATCCACCATTCTGGCCATGGCCGTGATTGATAAAATAGGGCGCAAGAAACTTGTTTATTACGGAGTTTCAGGAATGATCGTTTCGCTGATTCTTATCGGGTTCTATTTTATGGTGAATAAAACCGCTAACGTGATTCCTCCCATTACCTTGCTGATCTTGATATTAATTTACATATTCTGTTGCGCCATCTCTATCTGCGTGGTTATCTGGGTGCTGCTTTCCGAAATGTATCCTGCCAAGGTGCGGGGGCTGGCCATGTCGGCTGCTGGCTTTTCGTTGTGGATTGGAACTTACCTGATTGGACAATCCACCCCCTGGCTGATGAACACCTTGTCGGCTTCCGGAGTCTTCTGGCTGTTCGGCTTAATGTGCCTCCCGTATCTTTACATCACCTGGAAGTTCGTGCCGGAAACAACCGGTAAATCTCTTGAAGATATTGAACGGATGTGGCAAAAAAAACGTTGATCATTTAAATTACCATACTGGCAATCCATTGCCTTTTTCTTTGATTCAGTTAAACAGGAATAGCCCTCAATGAAAATTGAGGGTTATTTATTATTTCATCCCGCATTATTTAGCCGAACCTTCCCCGGGATTGGCTCGTGTTTTCTGTACAGTTGCTGTGCATTTGCTGTGCACTGGCTGTGCTAAAATTGTACAAAAATAGCACAGCAAATGCACAGAAACTGTACAAACACACCGTAGATGGTATCTCTTTGTTACCTTTATTTCAAATTCAGGTTAATAAAAAATATAGGGCTGATGGTCAGGATTTTAACCGTGCAATCATTTCTTTTGAGCCTGCTGATCGGTCAGAAGCTTTTTAACCACTTCGTCGTAGTAGGGTTTTTCTTTCAGGCTTGAATGAGAACCGGGAAAATAGAGAATATCCACTTCGATGAAATGGGGAAAATCAAAATCACGCATCACTACAGCACATCGCATATCGTTGGAAAGCCGTGTATTGTCAATCATCGGGAACTCGAAATAATCGATCGTGAACTCCTGGGTGACCATGTTAACAAACTTGTCGTTTACGGAAGTTTCAATGTCCAGCCTCACATCAACATTCTTTTCGTCCACATTGTACCGCAGGGCATTGAGATAAACAACACGCTTGTAGATGTTGCTTGTGCTTCCGACTCTGACGGTATCAAAAAATACCTTTGAATCTTTCCATTCAATGGGCAGTTCCTGGGAAAGACCAGGTTTATATCCGGTCGAATCCGGGAAGGTAATATACATCGTCTCCCTGGCTGCAGCCCCTTCGAGACTCGAGATTTGCTTCGAGGTAACATCACTTGCCATTTTATACAGACGTTTCCGGTATTCTTCTCTGAGCCGTGTGTTTTTTTCTGCAGAAATTTGCCGGTTGAGGTAAGAGAAAAGCGGCATCAGGTTAAGCGACTCGTGAAAATTATAAGCCAGCAGTTCAAGTTGCAGGATATTTTCATCCAGCGAGCGAGGGCCTTTCAGAATAGTGCCGAGAATGGAGTTGAACATATCTTTCCTCAGAGCGCTTTCGGCTTGTTCGCGCCCGCTCATAAGTTCGGTATAGAGCCTGATTCTCGAGTCATTCGTCTGTTTGTTATTCAGGTAAACTGAACCGAAATAACTGACTATTGCGATCGTCAGGGCTGTAAGAAGGCCTCCGATCGGCTGCAGAACAATGACTATTTTATCCCATTTGTCCCGTTTTTCCTTGCTGGGTCCTAAAGACTCTTCAGTATCCATTTGTCCCCGGCTTTACTCATCATTAAGTTGTAACGTGTTGACTTGTTCGATGAAAAAACCTCAAAGCTGGCCTCTTTATATCCAACAACTTCCAGTTTAAATTTCCCAACCTCTTTAATGGTAATAGTGAAGTATCCGTTTTTATCCGTTGTTGCGGAGGCAATTACCTTGTCATTTTGCTTTATCTGCACAACCTGGTTCATCAACGGTTTCCCGTCATCGCCCTTTATGGTCCCGTATATTTCTCCTGCATGAGACAGAACCGGGAGAAACACTAAGAATAATACAAGTATTGCAAGAGTTCTCATGATGGCATTTATTTAAAAAATCATTGTATTAAGATAAGAAAATTAATTGATTTTAAATGAAATCTGGAAACGATAATTGAGTCAGTGGTAACGAAGATTCAAGTTATCTGTAAATTGGTTATTGTGACAACGCACTGGTTAGATAGAATAAAAAAAAGCGGCCATCTTTTCAGGATGGCCGCTCAATCAATTTAATTAATGCAGATAATTATCCGTAAATAATATTCCCGTTTTCGTCTTTGAAGTCGTTCTCAAAGCTCTTGTTATACTGGTTCATGGCGCTGAGGCTCATCCCCATGCTTGAGAATCCGCCGTCGTGGAAAAGGTTCTGCATGGTGACTTTACGCGTCAGATCAGAGAACATCACGATACAGTAGTCAGCGCACTCAGCAGCGTTAGCATTGCCTAACGGAGACATCCGGTTGGCAAAGTCCATCAAACCGTCAAAGCCCTTGATGCCGCTCCCGGCAGTTGTCATGGTCGGACTCTGGGAGATGGTGTTGATTCTCACTCCCTTTTCACGGCCGTAGATATAGCCGAAACTGCGTGCAATCGATTCAAGCATGGCCTTTGCGTCTGCCATATCGTTGTATCCGAACAAAGTACGCTGAGATGCAACATACGTGAGAGCCAATATGGAACCCCCTTCGCTGATAGCATCCATCTTCTTGGCCGCCTGGATCATTTTATGGAAAGAAATCGCAGAAATATCGAGCGTATTGCTGAGCAGGTTGTAGTCCAGATCATCGTAAGTACGTTTCTTACGAACATTGGGGGACATACCGATCGAATGAAGTACAAAGTCGATTTTACCGCCCAAAATACTCTGGGATTGTGTAAAGACCATTTCCAGGTCTTCAACTTTTGTAGCATCGGCAGGAATGACTTCGGCATTGAGTTTTTTGCCAAGTTCGGTGATGGTTCCCATACGAACCGCCAGGGCTGTATTGGTCAATGTAATGGTTGCACCTTCTTCGACAGCGCGTTCTGCCACTTTCCAGGCAATGGACATATCGTTCAGCGCACCGAAGATAATGCCTCTTTTGCCTTGTAGTAAATTGTTTGACATGTTGTTACGAATTAATAAATAATACTTAACCTACTGCCTGCATGCAATAGGCCATTACGTTTTTATGTGAAAAAAACTGCAATTAAAACAATATTTTCACGATCAGTCCCTGTCAGCAATGGCTTGTTGCAGGGGATAAACCTGACAAAAACAATGCAAAGTTAGTCGAAAAACTGATTTTTACAGGATAGTGTGTTCTCCGGGAAGAAGTAAAGGCGGATCGAAGGTCTGCGGAACAGATAACATTCAACAAAAATGGGGAAATTCATTAATGCTATTGGTGACCATCGAATCTGAAAGATCCCATATACGCTATGACCGGACAGGAATAATCACAAATCTCCTTTTATTGTTAGTTTTAACCGGGTTAAAATCTGCACAAAAGGCACTATAAAAATATGTTCAGGTGCAATTGGATGCATCAAAGCTGATCTTTTACAGGTGTATCGGAAAGAAAACCATCTTCCGCTCCATTTCCCCTTTGGTCTTTTCTCCCCGGAACGGTAAAATCCAAAATGGCCGGCATCCAAAATATCTTCCATTACAACATCCGAATAAACATCATCAGAATGCAACTCAAAAGGGAAGATGGACCGGGGGGCATCAAGATATTTGATTGCAGCGTTGGCAAAAACACATGCAGGCTTTTGCAGGGCAAATTCTTCCAGCAAAGATTCGAAGTATACTTTATTGATGAAGTCTTTGTGTTTATTTAATAAAAGCACCCAGTCACAAAACTGACGTATGCCTACACCCAAATGCATGAAATGATGCAACATGTGAATAAAAACAAATAAAGCATCGAAAGAAGGGGGGAGAAGCTTGACTTCTGTCTCTCCGATTTTCAGAAGATTCAAATTTTCTGTAGCAAGGATTTTTTTTACTTCTTTTTTGAGCAGCTTATAATATCTTGGATGTTCGATGACTGAAATAAATTTGTGATTCTCAATATGGATGCCTTTTCGTGTATATCCCAGGTGTATTAAACATTCAGCCTCCTGAGGATATCCCTGCACTTTTACCCATTCCTTTGCCTTCTCATAATCACCTTCCTGATACAGAAAAAGGTCCAGATCTCCCGGGGTCCGGTGCAGGGGATTGGGGTAATTCAGAGCAAGTCCCTGGCCCTTCAACAGGATAAACGGACAATTTACCGCAGCATATTCTGCAGTGATCTCACTAAGTGCTTTATTGATGCGAAGATTTGCTTTCTCAATTTCTTCACTTTGAATAAAAAGCTTCAAATACAACTCATTGGGTGGCAGGCAAAAATCAGGTAAAGTTTGAATGCCGTCAGCAATCAGTGCGGTCGTTCGCTGAAGTGTTGAAAGACGGAATACTTTCTCCCAGATGCAGGAATCTATTCCTGTGAACATGGAAATATTTGCCGGGCGGTGCCATATTGCAGATTTCAATAACTCCAAAAAAATTGTTTGTTCCTTATTCATTCAATTATGTTTTCCCGAGTAAGTTGATCAATTAATTTTTCAGCATCGGATTGTGCCCTTTGTTGATCAATTTTGAAACGATCAATAAGGAGTTGTGTCCATGTCTCAAGATCGAAATCATTATGTTCTGCAGATTTTATGAGAAATGCAGCAGAGTCATTGAGCCTGATCACACGCGAAAAGTTTATTTCGGAATTATCATTGTACGCCATGATATATTCCTTGCCTATTTTCCTGATTAAAAACTGTTCCTTTATTTTCATGAATAAGTTGAATTTTTCTTCGAATACCTAAAAATAATCTGCGTAAAATTGGGTTTGACGGCCATAAAAAACGGCTTACATTCCACCTGAAAGAACCCTTTTTAATAATTTTCCCATTCTTTATCACGGCAATTATTTCAGCTATTACGTTATTGCGTGAACATTGTTCTACCTGCCTGATATTCCCATCTCCTCTTAGTATCAGCATATTATTTTCCTTTACTTTCCAAACCCTGTGTGCCACAAAGCGTTTTTCACTTAATTGTACCAATAGGATGGCTCCTTTAAGAAAAGAGTTATCGTTGACCTGTTCAATTATAATCTGGTCTCTGTTTCCTGTGATAAAGGGAATCATGCTCTGACCCTTGGTTCGAAGGCGAACCTGTTTCCCTTTTGCAATCTCAATTTTCACAGCCTCGATATACACATCGTTTGGCAAGTAAATGCTATTTGTCATTGGGTAACAATGATTCTGTTAAACTTACCGCTTCGCGGTCGGGACGACAGTCAAGTCTATATACGGGTACAGTCTCTATCAGTCTGGCCACGGTGTCAAATACCAGATCTTTATTTTTTTTGTTTGAACGCAGAACGCTGCAGGATTGAAAAACCGATAAAAATGCCTGAAGTCCTTCAAGCCTGGTAAGTTTGTTTTCCGGACTCTGTACTAAACAGATGAGAGCCATCACATCTCCCGATATATTTCTGTAACAAGGTGTTTTACCGCTCCACGGTGTTCCATAGACTTTAACACTCTCATTATGGAGACGAACCACCGGTTCGTCATCATTAAGTAATGTGCTTCCGGGCACAAATTTCTGCCATAATCTGCTGTGGGTACTTTTCCCGGTACCGCTCTTCCCTAAAAATAATAGTGCCTTCCCGTTTTTTTCTATTACCGAAGCATGAAGCTTTATTGTCTTTAATTTTGATGATGCAATGGTGTATGCTATCATTATAAAGTTGTTGAGGAAGAGGTTTTCCAATTTATCCGTCACTGAAAGATCGGTACTGAAGCTCTGCCAGTCCGATGACGTCATTAACCGGTGTGTTTTTCCCTGCCGCGTCATTTCTATGATGAGATTTCTCTGCGTGGAATATAACGCATAATGATTCAGATTCCTGTGAAATTGCTCCACTGGGCAAGTCGATGGTTCTGGTATGAACTGGTTACATGCCAATTTAACAATTGGAAGGTCACTTATCAAATCACCCTTGTTTCTAAATGGGTCAAAGTTCTTTAATAACCTTGCGGTTGGCTCATTTCGGAAAGTATCGACAGCGATAAGGTGATTGGCAACGGTATAATATAGTTTTCTGACATGGTTTACTGTCATAACGAAAGCCGGAATAAATTCAATAAATGTTCAAAAAATTGGAATAAACAATCAGGTACACCCCTTTAATTTAATCACCTTTTCTGAGACAACACTTTGTTCAAAACTCGTCGTATTCGAATCAGCAAATTTGAAAACAAGGGAGGGTAAAAACACTCCCTTGTTGTGTTATTAAATCTATCTCAATTGGTTTGTCCTTTTACAAAGACGTTGCTACTTTTTTTATCTTTATTTTTCCGTCTGAATTATCCGTGTACAAGACATAGAACAAACCATCTATATGAACTGCTGTGACTAATGTTCCCGTTTTTACGATGACTCCCGCGTATACATTCTCGACGGCATTGTATTTGGTAAAAAGCTGTGAACTGCTGTTTCCCCCGATCACGATAGCAGCTGCATTTGAGGATAAGGTAGATGGAGTAATGGCTGTTGTTACATTCTGAGTATTGGTAAGAGTGATAGAAGTGCCAGCGGTAGTCAATGTTGAAGTAGAGTTTGTATTAGTGTATGCATACAACGCTTTAATTTCAGTGCCATTGAACTCCATATCGAACGCATTGCTGCCATTGACATTGTAAGTAATAGCACTCCCTGTTGCTGTGTTGGATTTCAGACTCAAACCATAGGAATGATCAGTCCATCCTGCAGCTCTATTGATGACATGAACATGTGCCATAATAGAATAATTATCTGTTCCATCAACTGCAATACGCGAGCCATTGTCATAATATTCTGCATAAGATGATCCTCCGCCGTAATAATCATATCTTCCGTTATAAATCAATGTTTTAACAAATGATCCGGAACTGTTCACTGCATACATGATATCCCGGTAACCATCACCATTCCCGTTATCGTCTGTATAGGTAATATGTGCAAACCCATTCGAATCTACTGCAATATCTGGTTTATAACATGCCGCTCCATTGTTCGATACAATATAACTTATTGTAATCCAAGACGTTCCGTTGTGTTTTAGGTATGCAATTCTGTTATCTGCAGATGTAAATACAACGTGAGGATGATCAGTCCCGTCGATAGCAACCCTTGCTTCAGTGCCCGTTCCCAGGGAAACTTCGCCTGACCAGGTTCCATCTGCCTGTACTTCGTTGTAATACAGGGTACCGCTCTTGGAATAGACGACCCCGATAAAATTGGAACCATTTTCCGCGTGAAGCAGATCACCTGTGAGTGTCAGCTCCTCGATAGAAGGAACAGGGGTAAAGGCGGCATCGGCAAACTTCAATTGCGACCCATCCCAGGTTGCGTAGAAATAAAAGCTTTTCCCTGCCGTGGTAGTTACTGTACGCGCAGGCTTGGTTGTAGCGCTTACTGCCAGGGAAGTATCATCAACCTTCATCAATTCAAGCTTTAGCTGTGGCCAGATTGCGGAAGGTACGGGTGGATACCAGGCCCAAAAAGTCATGGTCTCTCCTGCTGCCAGCGAATTTGCAGCGGCATTGAATGATAAATAATTGCCGGAAACTGTCTCTGGAGAAAAAGTATTATTCACCAGGTCGTACTGCCCTCCCCCTGTGCCTGTGTTATAGGCCCAGTTATTGGTGGAGGCCTTGATGCGCGCCTGCTTGATGTTCTCCAGACTTGTCGAACCGGTATTTTTTAATGATACGCAGAAAAGAGATCCTATGTGCTGAAAAGTTACACTGGCCACAGGATTACTCACCTCGATATTTGTTTTGGCGAACTTCAGCATCACATCTTTTCTTGTCTGTACTCCGGTCAAACTGACTGCATTTTCCGCGTTGGATGGAAGGACAGCCATTGTGGGATCCAGGTCCGATAGTCCACCACCTCCAAAAACTCCATACAGGTCAAAACTGCCTGAAGTAATTTCGCCGGGGACGATGATATCAAATTCAGCTTTTTTCCGGTCAACTGAAATGTTTTTTACTGTAACGGCCTGCTTTATCTTTTTTGCACCCTGGACGAAACAAAGTTGTATCTGATCATCATCTTGCCAGGTAAGTTTTATGTTTTTATCCTCTTTGGTCAGGGCCATCCGCATCTGCAATTCTTCTTCCGGCATGACCGCTGAAATGCTTAATACACGGCCATTTAATGTTGTTTCTTTGTCTGACAATCTATTGTCTTTGCAGCTGATTAAAAATATGAAGGCTGCCATAAATGTGAAAATTGTTGCTATTTTCATAGATATAAGTTTTAAATCGTGTATACTTTGATTACCAGTCTGTTCCCCATAAATCATCTGGTTCGCCGCTACCTCCAAGGATATTTTGTTCAAATTCAATGTTGATTACTTCTATTACAGGTGAGGTATACGACTCATTTGTTTGCAGGTCTTTGGGTTCTTCTTTCATATTAAGTTTAAATTTAAAAGGTGAAAATAATACGGGCATCTAAAATAATATGCACGCAAGATTATGGTAATTTGAAATTATCAGATTCTCAAATCGTAAATTATTTTTCTCAAATCGTAAATTCCTTTAAATTTGTGGAAATACTGATATGTTAAGATTAAAATAGAGAGGACATTAATGGCGTATAGTTTCTTCACTGTGATGCCTGTATTTTTAGTTTTGTTTTGGCTGGTTCTTTTTCTTTTAGAAACAAAACGAAATATTTCAAAAAGGTTTCTGACCTTTTTTTTAGTGATAGCATTGTTCAATTACATTGCCCATTGGTTTTATTTTAATCATAATTATTCAATTTACACGATATTTGACAGTATCTGGGTGTTCACTTCACTTTCTGTGTTCCCATTCTATTATTATTACATACGTTTATTGACCAAAGATGTGCAGATAAACTGGAAATGGATCTGGCTATTGATCCCTTCCGTTTCATTGGCTTTGTTTTCCGCGGTTATTTATGTCATGATGTCTCCCGCGGAAGTTAATACCTTCATTCATGGAGTACTATACCATAAAAGCGGATTTGAGACAACTGATTCACTGCTGGTGAAGTTACAGAAACTCCGGCTGGATTTATTTAAGGCAATATTTGCCCTCCAGGTGGGTTTTACACTCTACTTCGGACTTAAATTAATTAAGGAATATGACATTAAAGTGAAGTCATTTTATTCTAATATTGAACATAAAGAGCTGGGTTCGATAAAATTATTATTGTTTTTTTTTGTGTTTGCAGCATTTATTTCCATGGTTTCAAACCTGATCGGGAAAGATTATTTCATTAGCAATCCTTTATTGTTGGCTATCCCGTCCGTTACACATTCTATTATTCTTTTTGGCATCAGCTATGCTGGATACCGGCAGGATTTCACCATTCAACATTTCAATAAAGATATTGAGAACGAAGAAAATTCAAAAGCGGATAAACTGACCAGAAACTTATCTGGTACCGAGTTCGATGACTTATACGAAAAGCTGAACTTTTTATTTGAACACGATCAGATATATAAGGATCCGGACTTACGTTTGTCGGATGTGGCCGTTAGTCTTGGAACCAATCGCACTTACGTTTCCCGTTTAATAAATGACAGGGTAAATAAAAATTTTTGTGACTTTGTTAAAGAGTTCCGGATCAATCATGCTGAGTCTTTATTAAGATCAAATGATGGGAAAAATCTACTCCTTGAAGAAATTGCGATGATGTCCGGTTTTTCCAGTAACAGCTCTTTTTATCGTGAGTTTGTAAAAAAGGAAGGGATTGCTCCTGGCAAGTATCGTGAAAAGTATTTAGGGGTAAAAAACAACTGATCATTTCTTTGTTTTATGAAAAATTAGATCTTTCCTTTTCTGAATATTGAAAATAAAAGCGTCATTTGAGTAATGATTTAGAAAAGGATTCTGAACCAGTTATTTTGTTGTGAAAATTTCGAAAAAAAAGAGCATGTTACAAATCTGATTCATACACTCTGACCGGCATTTGTGTAAATCCGGATTGATTCGGGATAATTAAAAAGTGAACTGAGAATTGGTTATTTTCAGAAGCATTGTACCAAGTGCTAATGCCGGGGAATAAGTATTTTATGTTTGAAAACTATAAGGTAAATCATGAAAAACACACCTAACCCCTCAAGACGGAAGTTTTTGAAGCAAAATTCCATGGCTGGTTTGGCCACAGTGATGAGCACAGGCATAACCCTTCCCTCATCAGCTTTACTCAATAAAGCCCCAAAGGACGAAAAGCCAAAACCTGTTCTTTCTATCAAGCCCCGTTATCACCGCTGGTATGTCGATCCGGGTGTAGAGTGGCTGGAGACTAATACGGGGTATGCCACCCTTGACTGGGCCCTTCCTATTTCACAGACAGCGTTTGTCCTGGTCGATGTATGGCAGAGGCATTATTTAAAAGATACTGAAGCGCGCAGCGAACCCATCATTACCAATAAGATTGTTCCGCTGATGAATGCCTGTCGCCGGGCAGGTTTGACAATTATTCATGCTCCTTCGCCCGTGGTTGCGAAACAATTTCCCAATTGGGTAAAACTAACCGGCAATTCTGAAAGTCCAGGGCGCAGTGACTGGCCGCCTGCCGATTTTCAGAATCACAGAGGCCAATATGAATCTTACAGGCGTCCTGTGGAACCCCGTGAAGCTGAACTGCAAAAAATCGCGCAACATCAAATCCATTCCAAAGCGTGGCCGCTTGAACATGAACCGGTTGTTGCCACCGGTGAGGAACTTCATCTCTATTGCAGACAACAGGGAATTCTTTTCCTGCTTTATGCAGGTTTCAATACCAACGCCTGCATACTGTCAAGGGATTATGGCGCTATGCAGATGAGAAAACGCGGTTATGAAGTAATTTTGGTTCGTGATTGCACTACCGGAATGGAATCAAAAGAAACACAACCAACCCTGGCGCAGACAAACGGTGCGATCCTTATGCTGGAAATGTTTGGGCACTATTCTATTGTCTCAGAAGAGATCATAGCCGGTCTTCCCCAAATTGTGTAAATGTTACGGGGAAACCGGAATTGGCTTCCCCGCTGGTTTGGTTTGATATTCAGTTTTTGGTGCGTTCGGCGATCATGTTCATCAACCCCTGGGAAGAGTCAACTTTTCCTGTGATCTTGCCGTCAGCGATTTTTGCTTTTAAGGTTACTTCAATGGTTTCAATATCGGCAACAAGCGAAAAGACGTTGTTTTCGATTTTCAGGTTACGGACTTTGATTTCTGTTCCATCCATAAACTTCACGACTCCGGTAACTTCCCCTTCTTTTTCCGTAAAAATCAGTTTCCCGGTGCTATACTCAGCCGGAGCCTCGGCAACTTTAAAATCCCAGCTTCCCAGGAGTGATTTGTTTTCTGTTGCCTGCAACATTGTTGCGCAAAATGCAAACAAGACAAGAATCATTAATCTCTTCATTTTTCTTTTGTTTTTATTGATTTTTAAATGTTTTGATATTCAGTGCTGTATACAGCAGCGAATCATCATGAACACAAAATTACCAATGAAAATAAAATCAAAAAAAATATGGGACGAATGGGCAAAATGAGGGGTGAATATTTCCAGGGCTGAAAATTAAAATCCGATTCTCTACTATGAATCGCCTTCAAACTACGTATGGTTTGATCTCCGGATAGAATTTGCGGGAAACCGGAATAAGATTCTCAACGCCCGAAAGCTTTATTTTGCATTGGGCTTTTTGATAATCCACAAATTCTATCTGATGCAGATTTACCATGAAGGACCGGTGGCATCTTTTTAGCGACGAATTCGCAAACAGGCCTTCAATGTTCTTCATGGAGTTTCTCAGAATTTGACGCGTTGGTTTGCTGCCGCTCCTGTAAAACAGAATCACATAATTATCCGCGGATTCAATATATAGCAGCTGTTCAGCGGAAATTGAAAAGCGGATAATCCCTTTCTCGTCAGGGAAATTCATTAGACCAAGTTCCACTAATGTCTGACCTGCTTCAACCTTCAGCCGGTTTATTTTTGTCTGGTTGATGATCTGTGAAATAACCAGCAGCGACAGCGAGTAGGGGATCAGGATACCCAGCAGCGTGTATTTGAAACCATAAGGGATCTCGTCCATGAATTGGCGGACGCTGATGCTCCAGCTTGACTGATAAAGAAGGAAAGCGACGCTCATGCAAAGAACTTCTCCGATCAGCCAAAAAATAAAAGTGCCAATTCTATAATGTTTTATTCCTGTAATTTGTCGTATTCCGAACTGGGAGACGATCAGTATAAGGCCTGAAATCAGACCGAACCCCGTAAGCCTCACCATTTGATCCAAACCAGAATCATGATTCCAGCTGTTGATGTTAAAAGGCACGAAAACATTGACAAAGAAAATGCCGAACAAGGTATAAAACGCTATAAAGATCCAGCGATGCCGAACCTGATCGAGTAGCGTAAAAGGCAGATTTAGTATTTCTTTGAATCTTATTATTTTCCTTGTAATCATGGTCACGACTCCGGTTAAAGGATATGGTTTCTTCCAACTGCGTGAAAATACAAATAAAGACTACAAAACCTCCAGTCACTTTAGTTATCTTTTTGTGCAAATCCGGAAGACTTTCACTTTCTCACTTTCTTTCTTTTCCCCTTTTCTCATCTCATCAATGATCAGTATTTTCCACAATGGGTGATAATGTAATGATATCCCTCAAAGTTCGGGAGAGCAGAAAAAAGACTCCTTTGTGTTTATAATTTTGGAATATTTTATGTAATATTGAGACCAAAATGAATTGAGAATCCGTGATTAAAGGGTTCTCTGAGTGTAACCGGACAGTTGCTTGAAGTCTGTTTAATGTTTTCCGGTACAAAACGTGAATTATGGAACAAATCTAAATTCAATTATAATTAACCGATACAATATCAATAATGAAAACAAATCGCAGAAATTTTCTAAGAACTGCTGGTATCACTGGTGCAGCAATGATAACAAGCGGATTAACTTCAGAGGGTGCAGAAAACAAAAATAAAAAATCAGATCCTTTTGCACACACCAAGGAAGTTACGGAACAGAAACACAATCAACTTTTCAATATGTGTGGTTATGCTGCTCCCAAGCTTGATAAAGTACGTATGGGATTTATTGGTCTTGGCAACCGCGGACCTGTAAATCTTGATGCCATGGCCTATGTGGAAGGTGTCGAGATTAAAGCATTGTGCGATAAAAGAATGGTGAGGGTTGAAGAGTCCCAGAAGATCCTTTCCAGGCATGGTTTACCTCCGGCCGTTGCCTATGGAGGAAGTGAAGATGCATGGATGGAGTTGTGTAAAAATCCCGATATTGACTTTATTTCCATTGCTGCCCCCAGGGGCCCGCTACATGCAAAAATGGCTATCTGCGCCATGGAGAACGGGAAGCACGTGGCAGTTGAAGCTCCGGCAGCGTCTACACTTGAGGAGGCCTGGAAATTAGTCGAAACATCTGAAAGAACCAGGAAACATTGTATGATGCTTGAAAACTGCTGTTATGATTTCTTCGAATTGCTGGTGCTCAATATGGTCAGACAAGGATTTTTCGGCGAAATTATTCATGCCGATGCCGGATACCTTCACCATCAGAACAACTTTATAGTACCCGAAGGCCGTGACATGTGGCGCGTGAGAGAAAGTCAGCACCGGAACTGTAATCTTTATCCATCCCATGGCATTGGGCCCATCTGTCAGGCAATGAATATTAACCGTGGCGACCGGTTAGCTCTCTTAACTTCAATGTCCTCCAACGACTTTATAATGGGTAAGATGGCTTCGGAGCTTGCAAAAAAAGACAGTTTCTACAAAGAATTTGATACTAACTCTTACCGGGGGAACATTAACACTTCAATTATCAGGACCCAAAAAGGGAAAACCATCATGCTCCAATACGATATTACCAGCCCTCGTCCTTATTCACGTATCCAGACCATCAGCGGGACCAAAGGAATTTCCCAGAAATATCCTCTTCCCGGCAGAATAAGCCAGGGAAAAGATGATTGGTTTAATGAGGAAGAGATGAAGGCCTTAACGGAAAAATACACCCCGGAAATTGTGAAGCGTATGGGAGATTTGGCCAAAGAGGTCGGCGGACACGGCGGAATGGACTTTTTGATGAACTGGCGCCTGGCGGATTGCTTAAGAAACGGATTGCCTGTAGAACAGGATGTTTATGACGCTGCCGCCTGGAGTTCAATCGTTCCACTGAGTGAATGGTCAGTGGCCAACGAATCAAATTCAATCAAAATGCCTGATTTCACCTGCGGTTCCTATTTGACAAACGAGCCCCTCGATATCACCATGTCAAAGGGTGGCAATACCGGTGTACGTCCGTTACCCAAAAAAGGATAAAGGATCAGATCAGGTGGTGAGGAAACTTATTGATGAAACAGAATATCAGCAATTCTAAGAAAAAATCGAATTATATAAAAAGTTTCTTATCTAAACGCTTCGTCAATGATGCGTTTAGATAAGAACTGTTTGGGTTGAGTGTAAAAAGGGAGAGCTTTCAAGAGCAAGAAACGCTTGTATCTTTAAATGCAGGTGTTTGATTGAACCGTTACAAGATTAAGAATCAACTCTCCGTAAATGATATTCACCTTCAATTCCCGAAAAATAGATTAGATGCAAATGGTACACTGAAAATGAATTAAATAAAAGAATTACAGCAATATACATTAAAGAAAGTGTACCATTCCGTTCTAATCTTTTTTCTGGTAACCCTCGCAAGCTCCCGCGCGATTGCATCGCGTGGGTTTTGTAAGCAATTTATTAAATTTGTCAAAAGAGCCGTAACTATAAATTTCATAATCCTGAAGGTGTTTATTTCATAAGTTTTGCCGATGTTGAATCAGGAGAGAAAGGTATTTTGGACAATGTTATTGTTATAAATAAAGCCACACGATGCAATCGTGCGGCAGCGGGGGGCATGATCCGTCAGCCTCATGATTATGAATCGATTGATCTTAACTTTAGCTGAACTTCAATTTTCTGGAATCTTGCCGGGTATCATAAATTCGCAAAATATCAATATGGGTTCTTCTCTCCCGGTAGAATAATGTGTTATGCTTAGTTAAGACGCATTTCCGGATATTCCTTTTCACGAGAATAACAGGAAATAATTTTGGGTTAACTGAAATTCGATGAATCAATTTTCCGGTTATTTCGATAAAGCTTTGCAAAACCTGATCATCCCAATTGTTTTGAAGGTAATCTAAAATTGATTCCAGATCCTTTTCAGCCAAAGGAGACCAAATGACCGGTTTAGGCATTCTTGTATTTTTTGCGGATTTTTTCCATCACCTCGGAATGTGGGATTCCTTTTCCAGCATCGATTTCTTCAATTGAGTCCAGTAAACCTTTTCGTTGTTCTTCAGTCAATTTTTCCCATTCATCCAGATTCTTTTGTCCGTTTATATAATTCAACAGGACTCCATACAATTCTTCCAACCTGTTTTTGTCCAAAGCATCAATTTGCTGGAATATTTTCAATTTTAAGTCGGATGCAGTCATAAATTGCTCTTTTTCTCAAAATTACAAAAAAATTCAAAAGCTTCACCAATGAATATTTCCCTCGCTAGCTCGGGTCTGTGACCCGTGCTTTGTTGTATCCATAAGAATTCTTGAAACTAAGTCTTTGAGAGTATTTTAACTTCCATGTTGTCTTGTTATCTTTGCTTTATCAGTGTAAAACTTAATGAGCCGAAAATACAGGTTTCATAATCCTGAAGGAGTTTATTTCGTATCCTTTGCTGTGCAGTTATTGATCAGAAATTGGATTACATCCATCAGAACCCGGTTGAAGAAGGGTTGGTCTTTAAGGCAGCGCACTACGTTGATTATTCTGGAGATAAGGGAGTGCTTGATATATAAAGCAGGGTCACAGACCCGCGCTAGCGAGGGAGTCTGGATTTTGGTTCCCGGTTGCACTTAACTCATCTTCAATTATATTTTTGATGTAATCTTGGTAACGATGACCAGGAAGTTGCTTATATCATTACTTTTGGCAATAGTATAAATAAGTTGTGTACAATATTAAGAAACCCCTAACAGTCCTGATAATGTTTGACAAATTGATTGATCTAATCAAAAAAGATGAAAAGAACTGGACTAAGTTTCAAAAGGCTTTCATTGAGAAAAAAATTGCTTCTAAAACAATCTTACTGCACGAAGGAGAGATTTCAAATAATATTTATTTCATAAAAGAAGGGTGTTTGCGTGAGTGGTTTAATAAAGACGGGAAAGACATTACTTTTCAATTCTTTTTTGAAGTACAACCTGTTGCTTCAATTGACAGTTTTATGAACAACAAACCGAGCCTGTTTACAATTGAAAGCATAGAACCTTCGACCATTCTTTCAATTGGGAAAGAGGACTTCAAAGAACTTTTCATTACCTACCCTGAATTGAAAGATAAATTTCAGGACTTTATTTTCCAACGTTTTAGGAATTACGGACTGCTTTTTCTTTCCCGGATAAAAGACAGTCCGCAAGAGCGGTATGAAGATTTAATCAAAAATCATCCTGAAATAATTAAAAGGGTTTCACAGCATTATATAGCCTCATTTTTAGGAATAACGCCTATTTCGCTTAGTAGGATTAGAAATAGAAAGTAAGGATCATTTCTTAACAATTGTTATCGTTACGTTGCTGACTTTTGATGAATTTTGCTCAAAAACATTGAAATATGAGACAAGGATTCTTCAAACGAGAGCCTGCAAACACCACGTTTGTTATACTTGACACAAAAAAATGCGAAGCATGTTGGAAATGCCTGGATGTTTGTAGCAATAACGTGATTGGCAGGATCAACCTGCCATGGCATAAACATGTCCGATTCGTCAACGGAAGTGCGTGTACCGGTTGTCTGAAGTGTGTGAAAATTTGCAAGGCAGTTGCAATTAATAAACTTAGTAAGGAATAGGAGGATCGTTCAAATGGAAAAAAATGTTTACCGGTTTCATTGTTGTCCGGTAAAAATATTTAACTGGGGCAGCCATTTGACAGACTGCCCCGGTATGGCTACTTTTGAGTTTCGACACAAAAAAGTTGGCCATGAGTAAAAGTATAAATTTTAGCGGACAGCCGGTATTTAATCAGCTAATAAAGTTCATTGACAAAACAGAGATCAGAAAAATAGCAAGAAAACACTGTGCCGAGCGGTATGTAAAGAAATTCACCACCTACAATCATGTTGTTGTTATGCTTTTCGTTGCCTTGGAAGGCTACCATTCACTTCGGGAAGTCATTCTGGGTTTACTGGCCAACGCTCACAAGCTTTCTCATTTAGGGTTAGGCTATCTGGTCAGGCGCAGTACCTTTTCTGAAGCCAACCAAAGACGTAGCAGCAAAGTATTCGGCGATATTTACATGAATGTTTATCGCAGGCATGTGTCGGATTTAGCGGACAGCCGGTTGACAGATTCTGACCTAAAGCGGCTTTACATCATGGATTCCACGACCATGTCCCTGTTTAAAGACATTCTCAAAGGAGCCGGACGTAATCCGAAAGAAGGCAAAAAGAAAGGAGGGATAAAGGCACACACGATCATCAAAGCCAACGAAAATGTACCCTGTTTGATCCGGTACAGCGAAGCGGCCAGGCACGATCACATGTTCCTGAAAGAAGTTCTCAACCTGGCGGCAGGTTCCATCATCACTTTCGACAAGGGATATGTTGATTATGCCCAATATCAGGTGTTTTCTGAAAACTCCATCTGGTACGTGACAAGGTTGAAGGACAATGCCATTTATCAGGCCAGAAAAGAATTCGATATTCCGGACAATGCTGATTCAGGTGTTCTGAAGGACGAGGAGATCATCTTCTCATTTGGCGATAAAAAAGAACTCACCCACCGTTCAAGACGGATAGCTTATTGGGACAGCGAGAATAACCGTTTATTCGAGTTCATTACCAATAATTTTGAGCTATCGGCAGAAAAAATTGCCCTGATCTACAAGAAACGCTGGCAGATAGAACTATTGTTTAAGCAACTCAAGCAGAACTTTCCGCTAAAATACTTCCTGGGAGACAATGAAAATGCCATTGAAATACAGATATGGTCAGCCATGCTTGCCAATCTGCTGCTTACCCTGCTGCGAAGCAAAGTAAAACGCAGTTGGTCATTTTCAAACCTGGTGTCCACTCTCAGGCAACAATTGATGAGCTACATCAATGTCTATCGCTTTTTGGAAGACCCCGAAGGAAGTTGGCGCGAAATAGTAAACGAAAATAAAATGGAATATCAAAATTCACTGTTTCCTCAAATACAGGGGGCTTACTTTTGAAAATAAAAATTATATCAGTTAATTATCAAAGAGTTGAAAACAAAAATTAATCAAATTCCGGTTTTACCGGACAACAATGTACCGGTTTATAATAAATCTCGGGCTGATTATTTCTGGCAGTGCAACGGTATTTTCAGGATTATTGATCCAGGTTAAGTATCATATGGGCCATCATGGTAATATTGCAATAATCGACAATGTATTCGGAATAAATAAGGAAGGATGGTCTGATATTCATAAAATTTCGATTCTTGTACTCTCTGCGTTAATGATTTATCATATTTACCAGCACTGGAAATGGTACAAGATTGTGATTAAGAAAGAACTTATCTCGAAGAATAGGCAAGTCATAATTTTGTCGGCATTTTTTGTTTTAGTTGCAATTACAGGATTTGTACCATGGTTCGTAGATTTGTTAAAAGGCGATGGAATGCTGCGGAAGGTTTTCATTGAGATTCACGATAAACTTGCTTTAATTCTTTCAGTATATCTTATCCTGCACATTATCAAAAGACTGAAATGGTTTTTACTGCCTTTGAGAAAATGAAAAATATACACTGTACACAACATCGCGTATAACTAATGATAGCAGGGTTTGCAGTGTATTCTGGCGTTCTACCACACATTTAGATTTTGTGAAACTTGATAGGAAAGCAGGAGAAAACTGTGAGTGCGAAAAAATAGATTAGAAGCAAATGGTACACTTATAATGATGTAAACATTTGAATGACAATATTATACAAGGATAAAGGTGTGCCATTTCGTGCTAATCTATTTTCAAACAAAAAACCCTCACATTGATCAACGTAAGGGTTTGATTCTGAGTGTAGCGAGAGTGGGGCATGATCCCACGACCTCATGATTATGAATCATGCGCTCTAACCAGCTGAGCTACCTCGCCATTCTCGTGGTTGAGGGTGCAAAGATAAATACTTTCCGGTTTTGAACAAGAAGTAATGCACAAATTTTTATTTGCGAAATTTCTGCCACCAAGCCGCCAAAATATCACCAAATGAATAATTTTTAACCTTTTCTGTTCTCCTGATGCGCAGGTGAAAATTTGTTTTCAATTTCTTAATATGAATTAATCTGCTATAATTTCTATTCATACGATCTTTGAACCGATTATTTTTAATCGTAATAAAATTTAATGACTGCCGTGATTGTGAAAATCAATCCTGGATTTCAGGGAGTATGAAGCAATTATTTCACCGTGATGCTTTCACTGTTTTAGGGTATAGGGATTTCAGGCTTTTCCTTGCCTACCGTTTTTTCATGACATCTGCCACATTAATGCAATCTGTCGTGGTAGGCTGGCAGTTGTACACTATCACCCGTAATGTACTTTCCCTCGGGATGATCGGATTGACCGAGGTGATTCCCCAGGTGGGTATTGCATTGTTCGCTGGTTATTACATCGACATCTGGGACCGGAAGAAGATTATTTTTAATACTACATTCCTTTTGTTATTTGGCTCGGCTTTGCTGGCGATTTACAGTGTTCCATCGCTGCAACTGCAGCAAATGGTGGGCGTATTGCCCATTTTCATTACCATTTTTCTGACAGGACTTGTCAGAGGAATCCTGATGCCGGCGAGCGTGGCTTTGCTGGGCCAGTTGGTTCCGAGGCATCTGCTGGCAGGAGCTGCAACTCTCAGCAGTACAACCTGGGAGATAGCTGCTGTAACTGGTCCGGCATTGGGTGGGTTGATGTATGGTTTCTTTGGCATTGTTCCGGCTTATCTTCTGATTTTTTCCTTTTTTCTGCTATGTACCTTGTTCATCGCATTTCTGAAAAGCCCGGGGAGAGTAAATGCCGGGGAGAATCTACAGGAAGGAATTTTTGCCAGGATTAAAGAGGGGATAAGTTATGTTTTCAAAAATCAGGTGTTGCTTGGCGCCTTTACCCTGGATATGTTTGCTGTTCTTTTCGGGGGAGCGGTGGCAATGCTTCCCGTGTTTGCTTCGGATATTCTGAAAGTCGGGCCCGAAGGATTGGGGTTTTTGCGGGCTTGTCCGGCAGCGGGAGCCATTTTGATGTCGGTGGTGCTGACTTTCCGTCCTCCGGTCAATCGTTCGGGGACTATGCTGCTTTATAGCGTTTCAGGATTTGGCCTGTGCATGATTGTGTTTGCTTTTTCAGAGAGTTTTATTCTTTCCGCAGCATGTCTCTTCCTGAGCGGCTGTTTTGACAACGTGAGCGTGGTAATCCGGTCGACCATCCTGCAATTATTTACATCCAATGAAATGAAAGGGAGGGTAGCGGCTGTAAACAGTATTTTTGTGGGATCTTCGAATGAACTGGGAGCTTTCGAGTCGGGAGTGGCAGCACGTCTCATGGGGCTTGTCCCTTCCGTTATTTTCGGGGGAGTAATGACCCTGATCGTGGTCATTACGGCTGCCTGGAAGTGGCCCCATCTGAGAAGATTGTCCCTGAAAGAGAAATATACAGTGGAGGATTGATTCTGAACGACTTAACCAAACAGCATTGAATTACGAATTAGCACCTTGCTTTTTAAAAGTGATAAGCTTCCTTACAAAAACCTATTTATTAATTTTGCCGAAGAAGGTCAGGTAATCCACCAGATTTTTCTCTTTTTTCAGGATATCAAGGTTCTCGCGGGTAATAATGAAATGCCGGTAGCTGATCATTTTAAGAGGGGAGGGGAGGTTACTCTCCAGGTTCAGCTTCTTGAAATAGTCAATGGCCGAAGGAAAATCTGTGAAACCCGAAACAAGCAGGATGCTGCGGAAGCTGTCCATCTGTTCGATGGAAATATTCAGCTTTGAATTCAAAGGACCGGCATTGTTAAGAAGCCTGAAATGGTTCTTAAGCAAAGTTGTATCGGCCTCCGAAGGCTGAAAAACAAATGCATAGAGATTCCCTTTGTCCAGGTCGGTTTTAAATGGGCCGTTATAACCTACCAAAAGAGGCGCCGGATCATTTTTGGGAGTCTCTACCATCACATATTTCCCTTTTTCCTGTGGCTCTTCAGCCTGTTTTGCTTTTGCCAGCAATTCGACAGGAGGTGGAAGTTCATCAGCCGGGATAACGGAGCTGTAGTACGGGCTGTAGTTTTTTGTGAAGAAACTCAGATAGTCGATATAATCCTTGTTTTCAAGGATCTTCCTGTAATTCGTTGAGGAGGCAATAAAGTTGGCGTATTCTGTGTTTTTAAGAGACTTGTAAACCTGTCTTTTCCGGATGATGGACCTGAAATAAATCAGCCCTTCCTCTTTATTGGGAAATTGCCTGATAACGATCATCTGGGTCTGAGGATTGAGGGTTACGCGTTCGATATCAAAATCTGTCGAAGTATAATAATCGAGGTTGAAATTGGCAATATCATAGATGAGACGGTTTGCATCCACGGAGGCCTGGCTGGGGAAGACAATCACAAAATAGTGGAACATATTCTGATCATAGGAATACTTTCCCCGGAATTCATCCTTATTGGCTCCTTCATCAATTTTTAGTTCGTCGTTTACGATCTTTTCACGGATATAGCCTTTAGAGAGCAGCTGCTGATAATCTGCCAATTCATTTGTCTTTATCAGGGTTCTTATCTGTTTTGCCAATTCCGTAATCGTAGCGCGTGGATACTGAGTAATGTAATTATCGAGATCAACGGCAAAAGCGGACCGATCTTTGGAAGTGCCTCCTGAGATCATCTTAATAAATCCGGCTTTGGGTAAAAGGCTGCTGTCCGGCTTCATGGCCAGTGTTTCATCAGCCAACCTGCCTGCATTGACAAAATCTGCTGATTTGTAATATTCAAATGCTTGCGAATATTTCTTTTCCATCTGTTCTCTCCGGCTCTCATACTCTTCAAAATAGTGGGGATTAAGAAGATACATTGCATATTTTGAGTCAGGGTATTTTCCGGTTATTTTATTTCTATAAAAAGCTGATTGCTGTTTATCCCCGGTTTGTCCGTTAAGCTGGTAAAGTTCAAACCAGGATGGCAGCTCGTAAATACTTCCGGGAAACCGCCTGTTCAATTCCTCCATCATGGCGATTGCTCTTGGAAAATCGTTGAAATCAACCTGGTAAATCTTTCCGGCCGTATAACAGGAAGTCTTTATTTTCTCGTTGGAAATATTCCTTAAGGAATCAGTCAGCGGAATATCCTGGAGATAGTATTCCCTTGATTTCGGATCGGCAATTTTCTTTTTCCCCTGAGAGACTTTAGTTTCATTCACTTCCTGCACAAGCTGTTCTATTTCATCAGGATTGACAGAAACCTTGTTTTTACGGCGCCAATTGTCCTCAAGTTTACGTTTGCCCCAGATCCTCTGGAATTCAGATTTCCCGATACCTACCGTAGTAGGATTATAGAAATACCATAGATTCTGACTATCGTTTACCCGTATCTGAGGACGATATTGCTGTGCCCTGAAATAATTCTGATCGGCTGCTTCTGTAATTGTTGCTGATGCTTTTTGTTGTTCTGCCAGCCGGAGCTTTTCAATAAGATTGTCGATCATCTGGTTTCTTTGAGCTTCAGTCATCAGGGCAAGTTTCTGAAGACTGTCTTCCCGGCTGATGGTATTCAGGTTATCGGCCAACCGACGTAAACTTTCCGATCTTGTCTTAATCTCCCTGTATCCAGGATAGTTAATATCGATTACAGCCATTGCGCTGTCGTAATAACAGGCAGAGAGAAGGTAATTGTTTTCTTCAAACAGAATTCTTGCCGCCGCGAGACTTGAAACAGCCCTTTGATGGTTATTGGAGGTGCTGTTCTTTACCGAAAGCCTGAAATTGTTTAAAGCCCCGGTTTTCTGATCATTGCGCAGAGCGATTTGTCCCTTGGCGTAATAGATACGGTCAAGGAATTCAAGATTATTTTGATCATCCAGTAATTTCTGAAGCTTATCGTCAGTTTCTTTGTCATCTTCGTCAGATAATTCCAGTGCTGCAATTTTTGCATTGAAGGCCATCAGATAGGGTGGCTTCAACTTCAGAACTTCATGGTATTCTCTGACTGCTTCCGGGTGTTTATCAGTTGCCGTAAGCAGTTGAGCAAGGATATAATGATAACGGAGCCTGCTTTTTACCGGGAAATGTGATTGCAAGGCCAGTCTCAGTCGCTTGATGGTTTCAGGGTAGTCATTGTTTTTTAGATAATAATCAGCCTGGGCAATCTGAAGATCTTTCCGGAGTTTTTTGGGAAATCCCCCGTCGCGCTCCATGAGATTGAATATTTCAAGGGCCTTTTCGTATTCTCCGGTTTCAGAATAAGTACGTGCCAGCCATAAATAGGCGTGATAACGGCTTTGGTTATCCGGGAATTTCCGGATAACGAAATTGAAATTTTCTTCCGCCCGGTGGAAATCGTGATTGAAATAGCTCGCCTTCCCCATCAGAAGATAACTGTCGTCAACCCATTTATTGTATTCACCCTTTGAGGCAAATTGTTTGTATCGTTCTGATTTGTTGGATCTCCTTGCAGGGCCTTTGGTTATTGAATGTAAGGAAATCAGTTTGGAACATTTCAGGATGGCCAGTTCCATTTCAGCGCTTGCAGCTTTACCGGCAGCAGGATCACTTGTCTTGTAAACCGGCAGGGTGCGGGTCAGATCATCCTGTATGGTGTTATCAATTCGTTTAAGGCCAGAATTAAGGTTTTCTTTGGCATTGAAATAGATGTTGTAGTAGGAAGTGAAATTCTGATAGGCACGCGAGACCGGAGTATTCTTTTTGGTCGAACACCCTAAGAAAACGGCAGCACACCAGAGCAGACAAAATATTTCTTTCCGTGAGAAATTCAAGTCAGCAGTTTAATAACATTAATGCAATTAATCACCCTTCAGGTTAAACCTTAGTTGTAAAGATATAACAGAAATGAAACTTTAATCCAATATAATCATAAATAATTTACCCTTCAATTATTTATGTTTTATATGAACCTTTTCAGTAGGTTTCATCAATTTGTTCCTTGTTTCTATCTGATGAATCAGATTCTGAGCCAGTTCCATGAATTTTTGACCGGAAATGGTATTATCACGGGAAGCCTCAGGAATACCTCTATCTCCTCCTTCCCGGATTCCCATCACGATAGGAATCTGGCCCAGGAATGGAATCCCAAGATGTTTGGCGAGATCTTTGCCGCCATCTTTTCCAAAGATGTAATATTTATTATCGGGCAGTTCCTCCGGTGTAAACCAGGACATATTTTCAACGATCCCCAAAATAGGGACTTCAATGTTTTTGCTGCTGAACATGGCCACTCCCTTGATAACATCGGCGAGGGCAACATCCTGCGGTGTGGTGACGATAACCGATCCGGTGACGGCAAGCGTTTGAACCAGGGTAAGATGAATGTCGCTGGTTCCTGGAGGAAGGTCGATCAGCATGTAATCAAGTTCTCCCCAGAATCCTTCAAAAATCAGTTGCTTCAATGCATTGGAAGCCATCGGGCCTCTCCATATCAGGGCATTCTGCTGATCAACAAAAAATCCTATGGAAAGCATTTTTACGCCGTATTTTTCGATAGGCATGATTCTGTCACGGCCTTCAATCTTTTCAAAATAAGGTTTGGCATCTTCGACTCCAAACATCTTGGGTATGGAAGGTCCGAAAATGTCGGCATCAATAAGACCAACCTTTGCCCCCTTTTTAGCCAGGGCTGTGGCCAGGTTGACGGCTATTGTTGATTTACCCACGCCACCTTTTCCGGAAGCGATGGCAATAATATTTTTCACTCCCGGTAAAGCAGGAAGCTCCATTCGCTGGAGCGCTTTGGGAGTAATGAGGACTTCATATTTTTCACCAAGTTCCTTATGAATTACTGAAATACACTCCTCGGAAAGGGGAGCAAGATTAGGATCGTTTTCCTGCTGAAACACCAGGGAGAAACTGATCCGGTTACCTGCAATGCGTACTTCCTGAACCATATTCTTTTCAGTAATACTATCATTTGTCCCCGGATATTTCACCTTTTGAAGAATATCCGTTATTGTTTTCGGTGCGATAGCCATAAATGTTACTTGTTAAATTTTACCTTTTTGATGAGAGACTCCTTAAGGCTATAGACTTTAGACTATAGGCTGTAGGTAAAAGCTCAGCGCGGATTTCATCATTTGAATTAATCCTTTTAGGCTTAAGACTACAAAATCTTTTATCGACTAACTGTCCCTCGCGGACTTCCTATAGTCTACAGCCTTCAGCCTAAAGCCTAACTCAGCTCCTTCATCGGATCCCAAAAATAATGATCAAAATCGACAACACAATTATCTTTTACAGTTATTCCTTCATTTTCCAACAATTCCTGCATGATGGTCGAACCTCCGAAATGAATTTTTCCTGTCAATAAGCCATTTCTGTTCACAACCCGGTGTGCCGGAACATGAGGGGTTTTCAGATGCGAGATATTTAAGGCCCATCCCACCATCCTGGCGGAACCTTCAGTTCCCAGATACCGGGCGATAGCGCCAAAGCTTGTCACTCGTCCCGGGGGAATTTGCCTTACTACTTCATAAACCATTTCATAAAAATCCGACATCGGAAAGAATTAAAGAATTATGAAATTAAAGATAATGCAAAAACTTCATTCCCTGGACTTAAATTTGTTTTTTTCTAATCATCCAACTGAATCCGGAAAGACTTTAATAACGTGGGTTCGATCTAAGCGAAGATTATAAACTATATTTCACTTCGTATCTGATTCAAGTATCAATACCGTTTGTCTAAAAGAAATTTGAACCCAGATGGCTGCTCAAATAAACGCCATTGGATCTTGCATTAACAAGGAAAGAAATTTGTCGTTTTTTAATTCTATTCTGGATTTAATTCTTTCAACATCCCCGAGCTTAGATTACGGCCGTAACTTCTGTAATCATCAAATTCGGGCTCAACATCAGGTTCTTTCAACAGACATTTATGGGGAATAAACCTGAGGTATTTAATTTTCATCCCCCGGCTGAGCCACTGCTGCTCATAGAAAGTTTTTATACTTAGAATTTCATCGGCAGTGCCTGGGGATGAGTAAAGATCATCTGTTTCAGCCTTTACTTCGAAATCGTTTTCCTTTACCAGGGCAGAAGTGTAATTGAAAAGAAAATTACTGTCCGTTTTAAGATGAATCAGTCCCCCGGGTTTTAAGAAACTGTTGTAGCACTCAATAAAACGGGTGGAAGTAAGTCTTTTTTTCGTTTTCTTCATCTGAGGATCAGGAAATGTAATCCATATTTCCGAAATTTCATTTTCGGCAAAGAACATGGGCAGGAGTTCGATGTTGGTGCGCAACAGGGCCGCATTTTTTAATCCCTCCGTATGGATCTCTCTTGCTCCTTTCCAAAGCCTTGCTCCTTTGATATCGATGCCAATAAAATTCTTTTCAGGGAACATCCTGGCCAGTCCGACGGTATATTCACCCTTGCCGCATCCCAGTTCGAGCACAATCGGATGGTCGTTTACAAAAAATTGTTTTCCCCAGATTCCTTTAAGGCTGAAATCACTTTCTTTCAATTTCCCATAAGGAACCTGGATAACATGTTCATAGGTATCTAATTCAGCAAATTTTGCAAGCTTATTTTTTCCCATTCAAAAAATGTTGGAGGAATGACCTCGGTTTATCCTTTGTCATTAACCTTTATTTTCTCCTGATATTAAATTGATTCCGATCTAACGCACCTTTTTGAGTGAAATTCCGAAGTCATGGATCCCTCTTAATACTTGATCATCGGTACGCATACCTTGTCTTACTTTAATGGTATAGCTTCCCTTTTGAGGGAAGAAGATATTTTCCTTGTAAGGATATTGTCGTTCGTAAAGATCACCTAATCCGCTTCCCAGCCATTTCCCGTGGATGTCAGCCAGGGTAAGTTCGACTGTATCCTGGAGCACCTTACCCCTGGGAGGTGTCACTGAAATGAAAAGATAAAGATTGCTGTAGGGGTATCTGCCTTCATTTCTGACATTCAGGAAGAGACTATAAATTCTGGTGGAATCCGGTATGTCAAATTTAAATACCATAACCGTATCCTGAGGCCATTGTGCATTTTTAAATGAACGGTAATCTTCGGATACTACCTTAAGGTTACAGGAAAAAAAGCTGGAAATGATTAATGCTGCTAACAGTAAAGGAATATTAATCTTCAGCCCTGACCTGATTGTTTTGCGATTCATTGCTTGATTTCGATTTTCTGGTTAAAACAGGTTTGCGCCTCTTCTTACGGCGGCTCTTTGATTTCTGATCAAAACGATCAAGGCTTTCCTGCCCAACGGTATTTTGATATCCGTGTTCTTCCGTTTCATGAACTACCGGATTTTCACTGGTAAGCTGAGGTGTCTTTTTACCGGAGCGGTTAAGTCTCTGAATTTCTTTTACATTTTCCACCGATACGGCTATCATGCCTCCCTGCTGATTGCCTTCCTTGACATAATAGTAAATTCCTTTGAAAATATCTGCTTTCAAATAATTAAATGTTCCTTTATCTGTCTCGATCGCAACATTGGTAGGTGGAAAATTCTTCTGTGCATCGATATAACAGTCCAATTCGTAATTCAGGCAACACTTTAATTTACTGCACTGGCCTGCCAGTTTTTGTGGATTGAGTGATATTTCCTGGTAACGGGCTGCATTCGTGGTCACGGAAACAAAATTGGAGATCCAGGTGCAGCAGCATAACTCCCTTCCGCAAGGACCAATGCCACCGATGCGGCCTGCTTCCTGACGAGCCCCGATTTGTCTCATTTCAATCCGTATGTGGAAAGTTTCAGCATACAACTTAATCAGTTGTCTGAAATCTACTCTCTCATCTGCGATATAATAGAAAATTGCCTTGGTCTTGTCTCCCTGATACTCAACATCTCCGATCTTCATGTTCAGTTTCAGGTCTTCAGCAATTTTTCTTGCTTTTAGCATGGTTTCATGCTCCAACTCAACGGATTCCTCCCATTTCTGAATATCGACCGGTTTGGCTATCCGGTAAATTTTACGCAGTTCCCCATCCTGAAGGGTCGCTTTGCGGCGTTTCATCTGTTTCAGAACAAGATCGCCGATCAATGATACCATCCCTATATCATGACCAGGATTGGCTTCAACCGCCACCATATCTCCCTGCTTGAGATTCAATCCATTGACATTGCGATAGTAATCTTTTCTCGTATTTTTAAACCGGACTTCCACAATCTCCTCCGGGTTGATGATATTCTGAACATCGCCCAGCCAATTGTACACATCCAGTTTTGCACAACTTCCGCCCAAACTATTTGAGAGACAGCCTCGGGCTGTCTTATCATAAGAATCCATATTATTGAATTACTGTATAAAAACTGTCTTTGCCTTATTGCAAGATTGACAGAATAAACCGAATTTGTACAAAATTAAACTAATTAATGAAAAAGTGGCAAAAATCCACCGGGATTATAAATTATCGCATCCTGATTAATTTGGAGACTCTTAATCCAAGATCCATGAAGACAAGTTTGGAATTTCCGTTCATCGAAATATCCCTGTAAGATTTATCGAATTCTTTGTAAAGAGAAATTACATTCTTTTCATTGATGAAAGGAGAGAATCTTTTGGAAAATTCAGCTTCCTTTTCATTCATGTGAACCAACTCCGGCTGTCTGAAATTCTGCAGAAAACTTTCTCTCAGGAACTTGTTGCAATACATCAGAAACCCCATTTGCCGGACTCTTCCGATATTACCCATTTCCTCCGACCAGAATAGGATCTCCTGAAGTTTACGGGCATACCCTGCTCTCATCATGTAGGCAAACTGCTTTTGATCGAATTCGTGCTCTTCATCTTTTTCTATGATGTCGAGAGCTGAATTAAAATTACCTTGCGCCAGACGGGCAATGGACGAAGAACTCAGATGCCCGGGGATGGCTATGGTTTCAAGATACTGCTGCATATCTGTGTCAGAAATAACCGGGACTCTTATGAACTGGCATCTTGAACGGATGGTGTTCAGGAGCTTTTCTTCTCCCTCTGAAACGAGAATAAACAAAGTATTCACCGGAGGTTCTTCGAGAATCTTCAACATCTTGTTTGCACATTGAGGATTCATTAACTCTGGTAGCCAGATGATTGAAATTTTGTAATCTGCTTCGTAGGATTTTTGATTCAGCTTATGAATCAAATCGCGCGCCTCATCCACGTAGATGATTCCCTGTTTGTTATCATCGGCGATGCACTGCATCCATTTCTGGTATCGCGGATATGGATTTTCTGAAAAATATTCCCGCCATTTTACAAGGTAATCCGCACTGGTGGCTTTTTCATTGACTTTTATGACGGGGAATGTGAAATGCAGGTCCGGATGTATCAACTTTGAGTATTTGCGGCAGGAATTGCAAACTCCACAGGAATCCCCGTTTATTTTTGAATGACAGTTGACGTATTGAGCAAAGGCTAAAGCCAAAGCCAGTTTCCCGTTTCCGGCAGGCCCATATAGTAAAATTGCATGAGGAACCCTTCCCTCATCCACCGCCTTTTTTAGACTTTTTTTAATATCTTTCTGTCCGATAATGTCTTTGAACTGCATTCTCTAAATTCAATTTAAAATCAAAAATAACTAAATAGTTTCGACGGCGAAAATTAAGTAAAAGTTAAACATGCCCGCTTAAAAAAATACTGCCGTCCTCCATATTCTCCCGTGTAGTTTTTTCTTATCTTTGTAAAACAAAATGTAAAACAAGCTAAATATGCAGACAATTGAAAATTACGACTTTAAGGGTAAGAAAGCCCTGATCCGTGTCGACTTCAACGTTCCGCTAAACGAACAATTCGAGATTACCGATGATACACGTATGACGGCAGCCCTGCCAACAATAAAAAAAGTGATCACCAGCGGCGGAGCAGCAATCATCATGTCCCATCTTGGCCGGCCTAAAAAAGGTCCTGAAGATAAATTTTCAATGAGACATCTTGTTTCTCATCTCTCCGATCTTCTTGGCATAAAGGTAAAAATGGCCCCGGATTGCATTGGTGAAGAAACTAAAAAGTTGGCCGCTGAACTTAAAGCGGGAGAGGTTCTTGTTCTGGAGAATCTTCGTTTCCACAAAGAAGAAGAGGGTGGAGATGTGAATTTTGCGAAACAGCTTGCTGAACTTGGCGACTGTTGGATTAACGATGCTTTTGGTACAGCACACAGGGCTCATGCATCAACAGCAGTGATAGCCCAGTTCTTCCCGAAAGATAAATTATTCGGATATCTGGTCGAGAGTGAAGTTCAGAGTCTTGACAAAGTGCTTAAAGCTCCCAGTCGTCCTTTTACAGCCATTATGGGAGGGTCAAAGGTTTCCTCCAAAATTACCATTATCGAGAATCTTCTGAACAGCGTTGATAATCTTATTATTGGTGGTGGAATGACCTTTACCTTTATTAAAGCCAAGGGCGGAAAAATCGGAAGCTCTCTTTGCGAAGATGACTACCTGGAACTTGCCAAAGATCTGTTGGTAAAGGCAGAAAAGAAAGGCGTTAAATTTTACTTCGCAACAGACGTTGTAGAAGCAGATGCTTTTGCTGAAACAGCCAATACCAAAATCGTTCCTTCGGACAATATCGATGAAGGTTGGTCAGGACTTGACATTGGTCCGGCTTCTGTCAAGGAATTCAGTAAGGTTATCAATGATTCCAAAACTATTCTCTGGAATGGACCTGCCGGAGTTTTCGAGATGGACAAATTCGCTTCCGGAACTAAGGCAATAGGGGATGCTATCGTTGAGGCAACAGCCAAAGGCGCTTTCTCCCTGGTCGGCGGAGGTGATTCTGTAGCTGCCGTGCACAAATTCGGAATTGCGGATAAGGTATCCTATATTTCTACTGCCGGTGGTGCTATGCTTGAATATCTTGAAGGTCGCGAACTTCCGGGTATTGCAGCCGTAAGAGAAAAATAATCAGAAACCGGAGACGATAGACCGGAGACCGGAGACCGGAAACTGGAAACCGGAGACTGGAGAAAGGAGAATGGGGAAAGGAGAAAAGGAAAGTGTGAACAATTCTTTCGGTCTCCCGTCTTCATTCTCCTTAATTTTGTTGATATGGAAAGNTGGTTACCTTTCGTTTCTTTCACGAAAGAAATCAAGGATACGAAAGCTTATATTGTCTCGGTAATTGAAAAACGAGATGTCACTGGAAATGAAGTTTATACCATCTGGTATAAAGGTGACTTTGCCGGTATTATCGGATTCCACGATACCGACAGGTGTAATGAAAAAACGGAGATCGGTTACTGGCTGATCCGGGAAATGACTTCGAAAGGAATCATTACTTCTTCTGCAAAGGTCCTGATCCGGTTTGCTTTTGAAAGCAGGATGGTCAATCGCATTACCCTTAAATGTGCGGTTGACAATGTGGCCAGTGAAAAAGTGGCCATAAGAACAGGATTCCATTTTGAAGGTGTGGAGAGACAAGGAGAAAGATCAGGCGATAAATTCTTTGATTTAAAAATATACAGTTTATTAAAACAGGATTATGGCGCGGAATAAGAAGAAATTTTCCAACATTCTGTAATACATTGAATTAACTAAAATAACCAAGGCAGTATTTTCACAGGAAATACTGCCTTTTTTTAACTCTTTTTATCATTTTTCAAATAAATTTATTTAAAAAAAATCGTAAGTTCTATCTGCCTTATAACCTTTAAATTAATATGCCATGAAAACAAAATTATTATTCCTTCTCCTCTTGTTTTCGTTTTCACAAATAGCATATTCACAGAGAATTGGGATAAAAGGAGGTATCAATATTGCCAATCTGGAATTTCCCTCAAATTACAATTTTGGTGCTAATATTTCACCATCCGATTTCAATCTTATTCATGTGGGATTTGTTTGTGAAGGCAAAATTGTCGGCGGTTTTCATTATAATACCGGGTTGTTTTATTCAGAAAAAGGTTACAGAGAAAATTATACCGCTGAAAACGGAGATATAACTCTGCTTGGTTGGGATAAGTATCAGTATCTTGAAATTCCCTTCAATTTTGAAATGAAGACCCTGCTAAAGGGTAAAACGTATTTCTTTATCCAGGGTGGACCTTACGGCGGATATGCCATTACAGGCACATCTTACTGGTATGGAGAAACCGGCACCATCGACTACGAAAGAATGGGAATGAACCGGTATGATTACGGTCTGGGCTTTGGCGGAGGCTTTGAATTCGGCGATTTGGTACTGAGTATCAATTATCAAAAAGGTTTTGCAAACTTGAATCAACATTCTGGTGTAGAAATAAAAAACAAGGTTTTGCAATTCTCCATCGCAATTATGGGAGGAGGCCGTTAACTCCCGGATAGAAGCGGACTTAACTTATTTTTATTACTGGTTTTTAGGATGTTTGATTATTTTTTTTTAAATTGATGTGCAGGAGAAACAATACTCCAGATAGTACTTAAAAAAATAACTTAAAAATTTCTATCATGAAAAAAGGCGTTTTTTTTGCAGTGATGATCCTGGGGATTATGACAGTTTCCTCACTAAAAGCTCAATTCAGTGTGGGCCCGGGTATTGTGTATGGTACCGAAATTAAAACAATAGGTGTTGACGGAGTCGTTCATTATGCCTTCCCTGGTAAAATTGGTCTGATGGGTGGATTTACCTATTTTTTTGAAAAGGATCATGTAACCTGGTCAGCTGTTGATGTGGATGCAACCTATGACTTTTACAAGATGGGGGATAATGGAAGTCTATATGCGTTGGCCGGCGTAGATTTTCTTCACAGCAAGGTAAAAGTTGGGGCCATCGAAGCTACAGGCAACGATACCGGTGTGAATATTGGAGCAGGTTGGAAGATCTCAATGGGAACAAAGGCGAGTCTCGTCCCGGAATTAAGGTATACTTTTGGCGGCGGCGATTTTTTAAGAGTCGGCGTAAAATTGATGTTTGGATTAGGTGCCAGCAAATAGTTTATTATTCAGTGATTCTAAGTATTATTTTGTTATCCGGACTTATGCCGAAAGAACAGAATGAGTTAAGATAAAAAAGATGCGCTTCAATTCGGGGCGCTTTTTTTATTCATTTTATATTCTTGTCTTTCTTTATAATTCCAGTAAATTTGCTGCCTTAAAGAATATCCATGGTCGAGATTTGTGCACTGGCTTCCGGGAGCAATGGAAACTGCTATTATATAGGTAATGAGAGAGAAGCTATTTTGGTAGATGCTGGAATTACCTGCAAACAGATTCTTAACCGAATGGCGGAAAAGAATCTGGATCCCCATAAAATAAAAGCAATTTTTGTTTCCCACGAACATGGTGATCACGTTCGCGGAATACGGGTGTTGGGTAAGAAACTCGATATTTCTGCCTATATGACCAAGGGAACCTATGACTCTTTATATTTCACCAATCGGCCTCTGGCAGTAAAGTATATCGTTCCAGGGGAATTTGTGCGGATAGGATCATTTACCATTCATTCCTTTTTAAAAAATCACGATGGGAATGAACCTACTTCTTTCCGCATTGAATGTGGAGATATTAATGTTGGCGTGTTTACTGATATCGGGACGCCTTGCGCGAATGTTAGATCCCATTTAAGTAAATGTCAGGCTCTTTTCCTTGAAACGAATTATGATGAAAAAATGTTGAGGGAAGGTCCTTATCCGTATCATCTGAAACAGAGAATATTTTCAGACGTGGGACACCTTTCGAACAAACAGGCTTTTGAATTATTGGATAATTATGCCGGTAAGGACCTGAAATGTGTTTTTCTAAGCCATCTCTCGGCCGAAAATAATACTCCTCAAAAGGCATTTCAGGAGATAGAACCACTTTCAGCCAGATTTAAAATCAAGCTTACTTCGAGGGTTGAGCCTGCGGAGGTATTTGAATTAAATGAATCGGAGTGAAACAGGAGAGGATTTATAAATCTTCTTTAAATTGTTCCTTCGCCGCTTTGGGATAAATTTCCTGATACGACGGTGGGATTTCTTCTGCTTTCTATTTTTCCCCTAAGTGTGGTAACCAGGTTTAGAGCTCTATCGGTAAGAAATTGAGAATTTTGAATCACCACAAAGTTAACCGCTTGTTGCAGGAATCGTGCTCCAAGTTTATTCAGGAGAGTTGGCTTTGGACCGAATACGACACTTGCCAGATAACCCGCTCCTGTGCCTAATACGGTACTTAAAAAATTCTTTTTTACATGTACTGTCGAAACCAGGTCCATTACCGTATCTTTTATAATATTGCTGGGCTTAAGATGCTCAAAAACATAGAAAAGCTCCTCTTTGAGCAGTTCTTTTTCTTCCGCCTGCTGAGCTTCCAATTTGGCAATAGATTCCTTTAATGAGGCTGATGCGTCATCTTTATGCATTATTCCAATTATTTAATCATTTTGGATACGATAGAATTAAGGATCGGTTTTCTTCCCCACAAAACGAATACAATTCCCAGGATGGCATAGATTCCGGAAACGATGAAGAATCCGTAATAGGATTTCCCCAATACCTCCCCAAGCCATAAGGCAATCCCGATAGTCAGAACAATGAAAAACAAAGCAACAACGATAATAATGATAAACCAGGAGATTACTAAGGCAATCAGCTCCGAGGTTTTGTCAATCGTTTTTAATTTGAGCAAATTCAAACTTGTCTTACCGTAAGCCTCTGCTCTTTCAAACAGGGATTCTATCGGTGTTGCTTTATCTTCCATTTTTCCTGATTTTAATTATGTCATCTTTAGAGTAGAAAATCAAATTATCATTCTACCTTTATTTCAGATTCAGCTTTTTCGGATTCCGCTTTTACATTGCGCAGGGTCGTTTCAATTCTGCTGAGAAAATTATCAACAATGTTATTGACCCTATCCTTTACGTCATCTGCCAATTCATCGCCTTTTTTTGTGATCTGATTCCTTGTTACGGAACCTTTTTCCGGTGCGAACAGAACTCCTAATGTTGCACCTATGGCAATGCCTGCCACAACTCCCAAAAGTACATTTCCTGCTTTCATGACTCTTAAAATTTAACCGGTTAATAATATTTATTATTACTTCATCTCTAAATTAAGAATTAAATGACAAAATAAGTCATTGGGAAAAACAACATTTTACTCTTGTTGTTCAATCAAAAGTAGAGAATATGAACCGAAATTGCAAAGGTTTAATTGACAAAATATTCCATAATTAAAGTTTTGGGTATTTTTCTGTTTGTTTGCCATTGGAAAGTGCTTTAATTTAACCTGTTGTAATGATAATCAACCCGGTGTCAGTGGCTAATGAAAATAGCTTTTATAACATGACTGACGATATCAGGATTTTCATTCAGACGTCGGATGGAATAATTAAGCCAATCAACTCCATAAGGAACGTAGATCCTGAGGCGGTGTCCTTTTTTTAAGATCATTTGTCCCAATCCTGGAGTAACTCCATACAGCATCTGGAATTCATATTTATCTCCTGGAACATTGTATTTCTCAATCAAAGCAATTGCCTTATCCACCAGATATTTGTCATGGGTGGCAATTCCAACATAAACTTCATTCCTTAAAAGGAAGTCGAGATCCTCCATATAATGATCGCGTATTTCCTGAAAATCTTTATACGCTATTTTCTGATCTTCTATATAAATTCCCTTACATAATCTGATATTTAATGGAGAATTTCCATGGTGCAAATCCATCAGTCGTCTGATATCATCCGAAGTGCGTTTCAGATAGGCCTGCAAAACCAATCCGACCCGATTAGGATAGGCTGTTTTGAGTCTCCGGAACAGCATGATCTCATCCGAAGTACAGGATGAGTCTTCCATGTCGATTCTGATATAGGTGTCATTCAGATCCGCAGTCTGCACCAGACAACACAAATTTTTGAAACAGGTTTCAAGGTTGACGTGCAATCCAAACATAGAAGGTTTGACCGAAAAATTCCCATAAATTGCTTCCTGGTGGAATCGCCGGATTAATTCAATGTACTGTTGGGTATAACTTTGAGCTTCTTCCGGATGAGCTATATTTTCTCCCAGAAGATCCACTGTTACCATGAATCCGTTTTTGTTTAATTCACGGCAAGCATCAATAGCATCTTCAATGTGTTCGCCTGCAATATACTTTTTCGAAAATATCCAGATCAAGGATTTTGGAAAATATTTCAGCGTTTTGGCTATCAGATTGTTAATCATATCATTTTTTCATAGGGATTAATCACAGCAATAAATAGACAAGTTCTGCAGTTTTTTGTTCAATATCAACATAATGGTTGAAATTAACTTACAATCATTTTCCTTTATTCAAAAAAAATGGATAGTTTTACCGGGCCATCTATAAATTAAATTTAAGAAATAAAAAGTTAATAAACATAAACTAATTATGAAGACTTCAACGATTGTTAATATAGTACTTGGTGTGGCAGTTGTCGTGCTTTATGTTCTTCATTTCACCGGAACTAGAAAAGTGGCATCATCTGAAACAGGAGTTTTCCAGGGATCGTCAAAACCTGCATCGATTGCCTATATAAAGATGGATTCCATGCTATATACCTATGAACTGGCCAAGAAATTAAATGCAGATTTCAGCCAGCAACAGGAGTCTTATAAAAGAGAATACACCGATAAACGGATGAGATTTGAGAAGGAAGCAGCAGCCTTCCAGGAAAAAGTTCAAAGAGGAGGATTTCTTACTGAAGAACGCGCCAAACAGGAACAGGAAAGGTTGATGGGCGTTCAGCAGGAGATTCAGAAACTTGATTATGAACTGACTCAAAAGCTTTCTGAAATGCAGTCCAAGATCAATCAGCAAATCGTTGACAGTATTTCCTCTTTCTTGAAAGGCTATAATGCGGCAAAAAAATACGATTTTATTCTCAACAGTGCCAGTATGCTTGAAGGCTCACCTCAATATAATATCACCAAAGAAGTGTCCGAGGGATTAAATGCCCGGTATAATTCACAGTCGAAATAATTTTCTGTAAAGAGAATTAAAGGATATTCCTGCGATAATTATTGGTATGAATATTTTCGGGGATTACCTCACAAAAAGATCTGAAAGCAAATTCAGGATTGATGTCACCGGAAATTCAGCCTCAATTTTTGTGGTCATACCGTGTTATAATGAGCCGGATGTTCTGACGACCTTGAATTCGCTTGCCGCCTGTACTCCTCCAGGTTTAGAAGTGGTCGTTTTATTGGTCGTTAACTCTTCAGAGGATTCAACACCGGAGGTCTTTTCACAGAATCTTCTGACGATATCAGAGGTTGAGGAGTGGAAAAGAGCTAATACATCTTTTTTGCATGTTTACACCATCAATGCTCCCCGACTTCCAGGAAAATATGCGGGGGTAGGATGGGCCAGGAAGATAGGAATGGATGAGGCGGTCAGACAAATATATCTTTCTGATCTGAAAGATGGTATTATTGTCTCTTTTGATGCCGACAGTACTGTATCGCCAAATTATCTTCTTGAAATAGAACGAGCCTTTCGGGATGATCCGGATTGTAATTTCTTCACCATTAATTTTGAGCATCCCCTTGACCTGTCCCCGATTCCTGGAATAAGCGAAGGAATATTACGGTACGAACTTCACATGCGGTATTACCGGAATGCCATGAAATGGTGCGGATATCCTCATTCCATTCATACAGTTGGTTCAAGTTTCGCGGTAAAAGCTTCATCCTATGTTAAGCAGGGAGGAATGAATCGTCGAAAAGCAGGTGAAGATTTTTATTTCCTGCATAAATTGGTTTTTCTTGGTAAATACGGGAACATCAGTTCTTCCACTGTCTATCCATCAATCCGTCAATCTGATCGTGTGCCTTTCGGTACGGGTGCTGCCATGAAAAAATGGTCAGAAGGGAACTCTGAGTTGATGACTACGTTCAATTTTGAGGCATTTGTTCCTTTAAAACAGTTCTTTTCAGAACCTTCAAATTTTATGGGAATGGATGAAACGAAAATCAATATCTACTTCCATGATTTTCCGATCGCATTAAAACAATATATTGAAGAATCCGGGACCATTCAGACTATTATGGAACTGAAAGGAAATTGTGCCAATGAATTTACATTCAAGAAACGATTTTTTCATAGTATAAATGCATTTTGGATTCTAAAATATCTGAACTTTGCGCACAAAGAATTTTATAGAAGGGATGATCTATATAGTCAGGCAAGAAGGCTTTTGAAGGAAATGGGCATTAAAGTCGACATTAAAACTTCTGCCAGACAACTTTTGGATTATTACCGCTCTTTGGATAAAGAAAATTTAATTGGCAATATTGATCTTATTAAAAAATAAAAAATGTCTCTTATCAAGATTATTCTTTCAGCAGTTGCATTAGTATCTACTCTTGTATTTTTATTATCTGTCTACTTTGTTCTTGGAAAAAAGAAAAGTCAGGTGGCTCAAATCACAAAAACATTACATCACGTTGAAAAGCAAGATGATTAAACTTCCTCTGGCTTTAGAGCTTATTTACTGACTTTTGTCCTTGTATTTAAATTTAATTCATTCATAGATTAAAGGTGCGTTGTTCATTTATAACTAAACCAGCTGGGCATAAACTGCAATAAATCACAATCGAGCTTTGCTGCAGGCAGAGGAAAACCGAATTAAGTAATAAAAATACAATTACTAACCTGAGTTCGGCATAAAATACGCGATGCGGAAAGTCAAAGACCATGTCGATCGGGTTGTCTCACTCGCCGCTTTAGGGTGCCTGCAAATTTCTGTTTAATCCTGTACCAGGTTCAGCAACTTCGATATCCCTACCAAAGTATTATCAGGGCTGTACCACGGCCGTACCTTCTGTACTGTTTCTGCACTGCTTCTGTACTATTGCTGTACTAATTAGTATAGAAACAGTGCAAAAGTAGTGTTTAAATTGTTTTTTTGATAGGGCGATGGTATCGGCAAGATAAGACGATGATCTGGTCCGGGAGGCTCTTGAAGAAGCCGGGATAGTACGAGTTTTATTTCGAACTCAGGTTACTGTACGTAACAAAAAAAACTTCGAGAGATCAGAGATTGACTTTAGAAAAATAAAAAAAGGGTTGCACTTCTGTGTACAGCCCTTTTAATTTGGTGACGTAGAAATTATTTTATTGTTATCAACAAAGTATCTTTAGGAATCCTGTCACCTTTATTGACATGGACGTCCTTGATTGTCCCGTCGAAAGGCATTTCAACTTTGGTAAACATCTTCATGGAATCAAGCGTTAATAACACTTCTCCCGCTTTACACTTCTGGTTTGGTTTTATATTCACCTCAACGACGGAGCCTGGTATATGCGAACGGATCTCTTTGGGATCATTCTTATGCCAAACTTTACGGTTCGCGAACTTTTTTGTAAACAGAGTGAGATATTTACCACTGGCTAAATGGAGTTCCTCGTAATTTGGAGTATTGTTTTCCATAATATTCAACTAATTTATAATTATCAGAACGGAGGAATCCCATGTTTTTTGGTAGGCCGGTGTTCCATTTTATTGTAAGAAATCTCAAGAGAATGAATTAATCTTGCACGTGTTTCAGAAGGCTCGATAACCTCATCAATATAGCCTCTTGCGGCAGCAACAAACGGATTGGCAAATTTATCCTTATACTCCTGAATTTTTTGTTTACGCATTTCTGCAGGATTTTCAGCTCCGTCTATTTCTTTTTTGAATACGATATTGGCTGCTCCTTCCGGACCCATCACTGCAATTTCAGCGGTAGGCCATGCGAAAACAAAATCTGCCCCCATGTGTCGTGAATTCATAGCAATATATCCGCCTCCATAGGCTTTACGGAGAATAACTGTAATTTTTGGCACAGTTGCCTCGCTGTATGCGTAGAGTATTTTAGCTCCGTGACGAATTACACCAGCGTGCTCCTGATCAACTCCCGGAAGATAACCTGGCATATCTTCCAGTGTTACAATCGGAATGTTGAAAGCATCGCAATAACGTATAAATCTGGCGGCTTTATCAGAACTGTCGCAATCAAGAACCCCTGCTAAAAAAAGAGGTTGATTGGCAACGAATCCTACGGTATCACCATTGATACGGCCAAAACCGATTACGATATTGCGGGCGAATAATTCCATGATTTCGAAGAACTCGGAATTGTCGGTAATCGATTTAATAACATCCCTGATGTCATAAGGATGTTGCGGATCTACCGGCACGATTTCATCGATGGGTTTATTGAATGTAGGTTCCTGAGGCGGGAATCTTTTTGCCTTCTGACCATTGTTCCACGGAATGTAAGTGATCAGTTTTTTGATTTGTTCAAAACATTCCTCTTCGCTCTTGGCAAAGAAATGTGCATTACCAGTTATTTCACTGTGAACGCGGGCTCCGCCAAGTTCTTCCATTGAAATCTCTTCACCAAGAACGGTCTTTATTACTCCCGGTCCGGTGATAAACATTTTCGAAATATTTTCAACAACAAATACAAAGTCGGTCAATGCGGGAGAGTAAACTGCACCTCCGGCGCAAGGTCCCAGAATAACTGAGATCTGTGGAATTACTCCCGAAGAAAGAGTGTTTCTGTAGAATATTTCACCGTAACCGGCAAGGGAATTTACTCCTTCCTGAATACGGGCTCCACCGGAATCGTTAATTCCAATCAACGGTACTCTCATCTTCAATGCATGATCCATGATTTTAGTAATCTTTCTTGCATGCATCAAACCAAGAGATCCTCCTGCTACAGTAAAATCCTGGGCAAAAATGGCTACCGGTTGTCCATACATGGTACCTGTCCCAATAATTACCCCGTCTCCATGTAAAACCTTCTTATCCATATCGAAGTCTCTTCCGGTATGTTCGACAAAAAGATCATACTCATGAAATGAATTCTCATCAAGGATGGCTTTGATCCTTTCCCGTGCGGTTTTTTTGCCCATGGCTACTTGTTTGCCAATTGCAACTTCACCACCGCCCTGCTGAGCTTCCTTTTTCCTTTTACGGAGTTCAAGGATGTTTCTTTTAAAAGACATAATGGTTTTTTTAGTGTTTAATTCTGTTAAACAAATCGGTGGCAAAAGTACTATAATTTCTCTATCGTGGTTCTCCAAAACCTCCTAAATATTTAAAAATCAAATAATAGACTATTCTGGTGAAAAGTTCAATTATTTGNNNGCTCTGGTATAAAGAGCGGCTGCAATCAGTGCATAAACCATATTGGGAAGCCAGACAGCCAATAAAGTGTTGAAACCAGCTTTGTAGGCAAATATGGTGGATACCTGCATAAACATGATGTATGAGAAGCTTAAAAACAGCCCTAATCCAAGGTGCAGCCCCATTCCACCTCTAACTTTTCGGGAAGCAAGTGAAACTCCTATGATGGTCAGAATAAAGGTGCTGATGGGCCCTGAGGTCCTCTGGTATTTTTCCTTTTCATAACGTGATACATTGTCCACACCCCGTAATTTAAGATCTTTTATGAAACGATTAAGCTGGCCATAATCCATAGTTTCCTGCCTGTCGCTTTGCTGCCCGAAATCACTGGGTGACATTTTCAGGGTGGTATCTTTAACGGCTCCTGTTTTAATGGTTTCTACAGGACCCGACAGGTCACGGATGTAGTAATTATTAATTTCCCATTTCTTTTTTTCCCGGTTCCACTTAATATTGTCGGCCATCAGTTTTGAAACCAGTCTCTTGTTTTCAAAACGTTCAAGGGCAAACTGATACCCGACATCCAGTCTTGAATTATATCGCTGCATATAGATAAAAACCCCGGGTTCAAGCTGCCGGTGGATATTGACATCCATATTGACATACTCATTTTTTATGTACTTGTTCCGGAAGTTAACCCTTGATTCAGTTGAACGGGGAATTACAAAATTACCCAACCCCCATGAAAGTAGTGCAATAAAACCGGCGGCTATCATGTAGGGACGCATCAGTCGTTTATAAGAGACCCCGCTGGCCATTATTGCAATAATTTCGGAGTTAGAGGCCATTTTGGAGGTGAAAAATATTACCGCGATAAAGGTGAAGAGTGAGCTGAAAAGATTGGCAAAATAAGGAATGAAATTCAGATAATAATCAAAAACGATGGCTTTTAGAGGAGCCTTTTTTGTAATGAAGTCGTCAATATTTTCTGAAATGTCAAAAATAATTGAAATGCTTATGATCAAAGCAATTGCAAGGAAAAAGGTGCCAAGGTATTTTTTTATAATATACCAGTCTAACCTTTTTACGAATTTATTTGATATTGCTTTTAATCCTTCCACTATAATAAACTTTAATCAATCTTTGTAAATCAATAATCTCAATAATCTCAATAATCGTGCCTAACCTAAAGGAACCGTAAAACGTAAACCGGAGGCTTTCGTTCTCCGGTCTTCGTTCTCCCTATAATCTTCTGCCGACTTGTTCCACCATTTTTTCTTTCCATTTTTTGAAATTCCCTTCCAGTATTTGTTTCCTTGCTTCACCCACCAGCCATAGAAAGAATGCAAGGTTATGAATGCTGGCAAGTTGTGGTCCAAGCATCTCCTTTGATTGAAACAAATGACGAAGATAAGCTTTTGAATACTGAGTATCTACAAGTGAGGTTCCTTCTTCTTCAATGGGAGAAAAGTCATTACTCCATTTGTTGTTTCTTAAATTAATAACTCCATTGCGGGTAAAGATCATTCCGTTTCTGCCATTTCGTGTTGGCAGCACGCAGTCAAACATGTCTACCCCTCTGTCAATTGCTTCCAAAATATTAACAGGGGTGCCAACACCCATCAGGTAGCGAGGTTTGTGCTCAGGAATTACCGAGTTTACGACTTCAATCATCTCGTACATTACTTCTTCTTTTTCACCGACAGAAAGCCCTCCTATTGCAATACCTTCACAATTCAGCTTCGAAACTTCTTCAGCAGCTTTGATTCTTAGATCTTTATAGACGCATCCTTGTATGATTGGGAAGAGTGACTGATGATATCCGTATTTTGATTCTGTTTCCCGGTAACGTGAAAAACATCTTTCCAGCCAACGTTGAGTTAATTCCAATGATTTTAAAGCGTACTTATAGTCAGCGTCACCAGGAGTACACTCATCGAATGCCATGATGATATCGGCTCCTATGGATCTTTGAGTATCAATGACATTTTCAGGAGTGAACATGTGTCTTGATCCGTCAATATGTGATTGAAATTTGGCTCCTTCTTCGCTTATCTTTCTGATATCTCCCAGGGAGAAAACCTGGTATCCGCCGCTATCGGTCAGAATAGGTCTGTCCCAGCCAATGAATTTATGCAATCCTCCCGCCTGTTCGATAATTCCGGTGCCAGGTCTCAGATAGAGATGATAGGTGTTTCCTAAAATAATCTGAGCCTTGATATCTTCTTTTAAATCCTTAAACTGTATGCCTTTTACGGAACCTAAAGTACCGACAGGCATAAAAATTGGAGTTTGTATTTCTCCATGATCCGTATAAATTTTACCTGCCCTGGCTTTTGATAGGGGAGCTGTGCTTAGTAATTCAAACTTCATCCTCAAACTTTATTGGCACAAAGATAGTTATTATGGGTGAAAATCTTAAAACGTAAAGTTTGACTAAAAATTCATGATAAAAAACATAATTGCAGCTATCCATTTTGTAAATTTGGCCACTTTGGATTATAAGATCATGATTGAGATATACGGTATAGAATTCAGCCTTTTAGATTTAATATTAATCGCCATTTTTGGCGTGTTTCTATTGATTCAGTTGTTTTATTTTATTCTTAAAGCTGTTCTTATTTCAGGCAATAAGAAAAAAAACGACCATCCTGTTTATCCTTCCGTATCTATTATCATTTCTTCCAGAAATTATGAAAAAGAATTACGAGTAATTCTTCCCGAATTATTGAATCAGGATTATCCTGATTTTCAGGTAGTGGTTGTGAACGATTGTTCTTCTGACGGAACGGAATGGTATTTATCCAATTTAAAACTGGAATATTCTAATCTTAAGACTACCCGTATTCTTCAGGAGACTGATTTTCCAAATGCTCTGGCTTTGACTGTTGGAATCAGGGCCGCCTCCAACGAATGGCTGATGTTTATGAACCCATTATGTATAATTCCGGGCAGAAATTGGCTGAAATCTTTTGCTGAAAATCTTTTGCCGGGTAAAGAAGCGGTTTATGGGTACGTTAATTTGTCGGGTTACAAGGGAAGTACCCGCGGAATGTTCCGTTATGAAAACTTCAATTCATATATACTCAGTGGTGCAGCACGATACCTGGGGTTTTCGATGCCTGTCACGGATTTGAATATTGCTTATAGAAGAGGTCCTTTCCTTGACAGAAAGGGGTTTGCTGCAGTTTTGGAACACCCGTTTTGTGAAAATGAGTTGTACATGAATAAGATATCTACGCGCCGTAATTCTTTTTATATTATGAATAAAGATGCGAGCGTGGGTTATGCTGATGAGGTAACCTGGCATGATTTTGTGAACTTTAAAAAGAAACAGTTGTTACTAAAGCAGAAGTTTACTGTTGGTCAGCGATTGTATTTATGGATTAATTCATTCAGCAGAATAGCCTTTGACGTTTTAGCGATCATCCTTGTCATTATTTCAGAATGGAGACTTTGGATAGCAGGAATTTGGTTATTTAAAAATATACTTGAGCTGATCTGGGGGATAATCGCCATGAGGCGTTTAGGGGAAAAGAATCTGGTTCCATGGGTTGGATTTTTAAAATCTTTCTCTCCATTCATTAATAGCATAGTTTTCTTTAACCAGTTATTCATTGGCAAACGCAGATGGAAATAAATCCCAATTTATCGGGAAACGCCAAACATGATGTAGAATTAGTTTTAGCTGCAAAGGCAGGGAGTGAGAAAGCCTTTTTTGCTTTAATGCAAAGGTATAAGGATACGATCTATTTTATGCTTTTGAAAATGGTGAACAATAAAACGGATGCCGAAGATCTTACAATAGAAGCATTCGGAAAGGCTTTTACCAATATTCATCAATATACTCCCCAGTTTGCTTTCAGTACATGGCTCTTTCGTATCGCTTCCAACAATGCAATTGATTACTTGCGTAAAAAAAAGGCTGTAACTGTGTCGCTAGAAACAACAAATCCAAATGATAAAAAACCGCGCAGTGAACAAAATATCAATATTAAAGCCGAAGCCGACACCCCGGAAGATTCTTTAATCAAGGGGCAGAAAGCTATCATGCTGAGGAAAATAGTGTCCAAACTAAAACCCAGATACCGTACTTTACTTGAATTGTGTTATTTTAAGGAATATTCTTACGAAGAAATAGCAAAAGAATTAAATTTGCCCTTGGGCACCGTGAAAGTACAATTATTTAGGTCACGGGAAATGCTTTTTGATTTACTTAAAAATACGGAACTGGATGAAGATTGATGTGCTGATGAGATTGATGTGCTGATTTGATATAATGTGGTGAAATGATGGGGAAAGGTGATGATTTTATTAAATGGCGGGGTATTTGCAGATGTGATGATACTGTAAATTTGGCAACAATCAACGCATTAAACGATCCTTACATTAGACGCATTAATACCATATTACCTGAGAATATTACCACCTCAGCACATCACCCAAATTATCACATCGTCATATCCTCACATCAGCATATCCTCACATCAGCACATCATCACATCATCTCATCATCACATCAACTCATCCTCAAATTAGCACATCATCTCTATGAATGAAATTTTAGAATACTTTCCATCATTAACTCCCTGGCAGATTAATTGCTTTGATAGATTGGATGAATTATACAGAGACTGGAACCAGAAAATAAATGTAATTTCCCGGCAGGATATCGAGCATCTTTACGTTCGTCATGTTCTGCATTCATTATCAATAGCCCGAATCCTTCGCTTTCAGCCAGGCACTAAGATTATGGATGTGGGTACAGGAGGCGGATTCCCTGGAATACCTCTGGCCATTCTTTTCCCTGAAACTGATTTTCTTCTGGTTGACTCCATCGGGAAGAAAATAAAAGTGGTTCAGGGAGTGGCTGGTGAGTTGGAATTGAAAAATGTAAAGACCTTGAATACGAGGGTTGAGGGGATAAAGGAAAAATTTGATTTTGTGGTAAGCAGGGCTGTTACTGCCTTCCCTGCCTTTGTAAGCCTTGTAGAAAAGAATATTTTATCAAAAGGGAAAAATGCGATGCCTAATGGTATATTTTATTTAAAAGGTGGAGATTTTAAGGAAGAGATAAAAAGCTTCAGAGGATTGGTTGAAATTTTTGAGATATCTTCCTTTTTTTCAGATCCCTTCTTTGAAACCAAGAAAGTAATTTTTCTCCCTTATTCAGGAAAAACATTAAAAAAATAAATGATGTCGTCGCAAAAATATTTGGCATCGACAAAAAAAGAATTACTTTTGCAGTCCGAATTAGTCAAATAGAACAGTTAATCAGGATAAAATCTTAGAAATGAAAAGAACATTTCAACCCTCAAACAGGAAAAAGAGAAATAAGCACGGTTTCCGTGAAAGAATGGCAACAGTCAATGGTCGTAAAGTATTGAATGCCCGCCGGGCCAAGGGGCGTTATAAACTTACTGTATCCGACGATAAATTGCATAAGAGATAATTGTTCCTGATTCGCTCATGACAAACAAAAGGTAAGGAGATGTTCTTTACCTTTTGTTTTGTGAAATAACCACGAAGACACAAGACTAAATGTTACTCAGGGAAGTATTCCGAAATTCTCTGCGTTTCTTTTATGTCCCTGTGACTTCGTGGTTATTTTCTTGAAATTGCCTGAGAATTGAAAGATATTCGATATTTTTATGCCAATAATCTTTGAAACATGAATAAGACTGTTTTATCAGTTCTTCAGTTAACCGGAACCTCATCGGATCTTTATGAAATTGCCGAAAAAGTTATTTCAGGAGAAAGAATATCAGTTGAGGACGGAGTTGTTCTTTTCGAAAAAGGGAGTCTGCCATATCTTTCAATTCTTGCTGATTTCGTCTATCACCGTCATAATGGGAACCATGTTTTCTTCAATCGGAATTTTCATATTGAACCTACCAATATCTGTATAAACCACTGTGCATTTTGTTCTTATCGGAGGCGGAAAGGCCAGAATGGCAGCTGGGAATTCAGCACGGAAGAGATGCTCGGGAAAATTGAGTCGTATAAAGGTACTGCAGCGACGGAAGTGCACATAGTCGGCGGGGTGCATCCCGACCGTGATGTTTACTTTTATGCAGAGCTGCTTAAAAAGATAAAAAATATCATACCCTCTATTTCCATTAAGGCTTTTACAGCTGTTGAGATAGAGGCCATGTGTCGTTTCGCTTCTCTCTCTGTCGAACAAGGTCTGAAATTGCTAAAAGAATCAGGTCTTGATTCCATGCCTGGAGGAGGAGCTGAGATATTTGACGAAGCACTTCGGCATAAAATATGTCCGGATAAAACCCGGACTGAGGATTGGCTGAGGATTCACAGAACAGCACATGAATTAGGAATTCAGACTAATTCTACGATGCTTTATGGCCTGATAGAGAATTATGCTCAACGGGTCGATCACCTGAACAGACTCAGAGAATTGCAGGACATTACAGGAGGATTCAATGCTTTTATTCCGCTGAAATTCAGACATTACAATAATTTGTTTTCTTATGTGGAGGAAACAACAACAATCGAGGATTTAAAAAATTATGCTGTCTCACGTATCTTCCTTGACAATATTCCTCATCTGAAGGCATACTGGCCCATGATCGGGAAATCTGTCGCTCAGTTGTCACTTGCTTTTGGGGTAGACGATTTGGACGGAACAATTGACGATTCTACTAAAATTTATTCCATGGCCGGGGCTGCAGAACAGAATCCGTCTGCCTCTACAGCGGAATTGATCACAATGATCAAAGGAGCCGGAAGAATTCCTGTGGAACGTGACACTTTATACAATAGAATCAAGGAATACAATTAATTTTGTTAAGAAAATATTTGTTCTTAAGGGTAATAATGTTCAATCTGGTTATATGAGTGTACGAAAATTTTTAATCTCCAGGCTTTTTCTGAAAAATCTACTTCTGGCAGTGTCGATTGTATTAATTCTCAGCTGGATTACCATGTTCTTTCTTTCAATATATACCAACCGTGGGAAAGTTATTCTGATGCCTGATTTTGCCGGATTGACTATCAGCCAGGTTGAAAGAATTGCAGATAATAAAGATTTACATGTTGTCGTACGTGATTCTGTTTACCGTCCCAACATTGTTTCGGGAACCATTCTTAGTCAAAATCCTTTGGCTGGTCATAAGATTAAACCCGGCAGGACAATATACCTTTCTGTATCCTCCTCTTTCCCTGAGAAAACAGAGGTACCCAAACTGACTGATGTTTCCCTGAGACAGGCAAGAGTTTTGCTTGAATCCAAAGGTTTTGCCTTCGGCGCCGTTGAGTATCGTCCTTCAGAATTTGAGGGTCTTGTGCTCGATCAGAAACATAATGGGCAATCCATTCGTCCGGGCACAAAACTGGATAATGGTTCTACTATTGATTTGGTAGTAGGAGGACGGGGAATTGGTACCGAAACAACAGTTCCGAACCTGACAGGACTTACCTTAATTCAGGCTAAAGAACAGATATTCGGTAAACTGTTAACCATGGGATCCGTTATTTTTGATGCATCGGTACAGACTTCGCAGGATTCCCTGAAGGCTGTAATATGGAAACAGCTACCGGTTGCAGATTCCACCAAATATGTTTCTACTGGATCTTCAATCGATTTATGGTTGAAAAACGAAAGGAAAGACACCATCAACAGTATTCAGCAATGATTTCAGACGGTCAGGAATATGAAGATGCCGAGGAACTGGATGAATCCCCGGAGGAAGTGGAACAGTTTGAACATTATCACATTGTTGCAGATCCTGGGCAGAGCTTATTACGTGTGGATAAATTCCTTACCAATCGCCTTCAGGGTACCTCGAGGAACCGGATACAGCTTGCCGCTGATGCGGACTGCATTTACGTGAATGGAAAGCCTGTAAAATCGAATTATAAAGTGAAACCGGGAGACGAGGTCAGTGTAATGTTGGATTATCCTCGCCGGGAGCTGAAGATAATTCCTGAAAACATTCCCCTGGAGATTGTCTATGAGGATGATGATCTTTTGGTGATTAATAAACCGGCAGGTCTTGTAGTACATCCCGGACACGGCAATTACACTGGCACCCTGGTGAATGCGTTGGTTTACAGATATAAAGATCTTCCAATGTATGCCGATGAGGATCCCCGACCGGGATTGGTCCATCGCATCGATAAAAATACTTCAGGGTTGCTGTTGATAGCAAAAACTGCTGTAGCCCGGCTAAATCTTGCCCTTCAGTTTTTCAATAAAACAACCCGGCGTAAATATGTAGCCCTGGTTTGGGGTAATCTCAAGGATGATGAAGGAACTATAGAAGGAAATATAGGACGCAGCCTCAAGAACAGGCAGATCTTTACGGTTTATCCTAAGGGAGATCATGGTAAAACAGCGGTTACCCATTATCGGGTGATTGAACGTCTGGGTTATGTTAATCTTGTGGAATGTGTGCTCGAAACCGGCAGAACTCATCAGATCCGTGTACACATGAAATATATCGGTCATACCTTGTTCAATGATGAGACCTATGGAGGAAATAAAATTCTTAAGGGAACCTCATTTTCAAAGTACAAACAGTTTGTAGAAAATTGTTTTTCAATTCTTCCCCGTCAGGCTCTACACGCAAAAACCCTCGGTTTTGTCCACCCTGTGACAGGAAAGGAAATGATGTTTGATTCTGATATTCCTGATGATATGACACGAGTCATCGAAAAATGGAGAAATTACATTTCGAACAGAGAATAAATTAGTTGATATATTGTTCTGAAATACTTTCCTCCTAAACATTAGCCGGTGATAACTATAAGTCCGGATAGACCTGAATTAATTCGCTTTGGATAATACAATTCAGTGGAAAGATTTACAATCAATATTTCCTGTTATTGGCAAGGAAGAATTATCAAAGTCTTAATAAGAATTATCATACTCTTCCGGAAATATTCCATTAATTTTGTCCTGATTAAATGAAAGTGGCCATTATTCGGTACAGAAAAAAACAGTGATGTTATGAACAGAAAAAATATCGCCATCGTGGCAGGAGGAGACTCTTCAGAATATGGGGTTTCGGTTAGAAGCGGAGTAAATGTTTATAATGCTATCGACCGGAATTTGTTTAATCCTTTTCTTGTAAGGATCCATGGTCAGGAATGGGTCGTATTGGAGGGTGAAAATGCAATTGCCAAGGTTGATAAAGGTGATTTTTCTTTTGTAATTAACGGCGAAAGAATAAAAATTGATTTTGCATATATCATCATTCACGGCACACCTGGAGAAGACGGTACTTTGCAAGGTTATTTTGAAATGCTGGGCATTCCTTATTCTTCCTGTGACGTTCAATCGTCTGCACTGACATTTAATAAGTTTTTCTGTAATAATTACCTCAGAAGTTTTGGCATTCCCATTGCCAAGTCTTTCAGATTGTCTCCTGGCGAGAAATATGATTCAGAAGAAATAATTGAAGCATTGGGCCTGCCGCTTTTCGTCAAACCCAGTGCCGGTGGTTCCAGTTTTGGAGTCACTAAAGTGAAAAAGGCCGATGAATTTACAGAGGCAATTAACAGGGCTATGGCCGAAAGTCCTGAAGTAATGGTCGAACAATTTATTGAGGGGAAGGAATTCTCTTGCGGTGTATTAAGACTAAAAGGGAAGAAGCTCGTTTTTCCGGTTACTGAAATCATTCCCAAGGGTGAATTTTTCGATTACGACGCTAAATATAAACCGGGTCAGACAGATGAAATAACACCTGCCAGAATATCCGATAAACTGACCTTCCAGATACAGTCGCTTTCTTCTCAGATTTATGATCTGTGTAATTGCAGCGGTATTGTGAGAATAGATTACATCCTCAAGGACAATACCTTCTATTTTCTGGAAGTGAATACAACTCCTGGAATGACAGCCACCAGCTTCATCCCTCAACAAATCAAAGCTATGGGATTGAATATGACTGAAATTCTTACCCAGGTGATAGTTGACAGGTTAAAGGTTTGAAGGGCGTCTGAAGCTGAAGGCTCAAGTCCCGGGAACTGCCGGCGACTGCTGTAATTAGAATAGGGGCAACAGGTTTTTAGGTATCTGTGGGCTGTTGTTAATTTATTCTTTTCATTTGTTCCTTTCATTTTTCGATCCTGATTATTATATTTGATCACCAGAATTGTTTCTTTTTTCTTTTATTATTTTAAAAATGGCTGGCCAGACTAACAATTACCGTAAAGGAAATCAAACAAAGCTTACGCTTGACGAATTGAATGCTCAATATGGGAAAATTCCGCCTCAGGCTATTGAAGTGGAGGAAGCTGTGCTTGGAGCATTGATGCTTGAGAAAAACACCTACATTCTGGTGGCCGATATTCTTAAAACGGAAAGCTTTTATAAGGAGGCTCATCAGAAAATTTTCAAGGTTATCCAGGATCTGGTCGCCAATGAGAAACCTGTCGACTTGTTAATGGTTACTCAGGAATTAAGAAACAGGCAGGAATTGGATGAAGTTGGTGGGGCCGGTTATATTACCCAGCTGACAAGCCGGGTAGCATCTGCTGCTCATATTGAATTCCATGCAAGAATTATTGCACAAAAACACATCCAGCGTGAATTGATCAGAATCTCTTCTGAAATTCAAACTAAGTCCTATGATGATTCATTGGAACTGAACGATCTGATCGATTACGCCGAATCTTCTCTTTTTAAGGTAACTGAAGGAAATATTTCCAAGGAGTCGCAACCTATAAAACCACTTTTACAGGAGGCTATTGAAAGAATTGAAGAAAATTCCAAAAAGCCGGATGGATTGAGCGGAATCTCTTCCGGATTCTCAAAATTGGACAAAATAACTTCCGGATGGCAGGATACCGATTTAATCATCATTGCCGCCCGTCCCGCAATGGGAAAAACAGCTTTTGTTCTTTCGATGGCCAGGAACATGGCTGTTGTCAAAAAGGTTCCGGTAGCAATCTTTTCTCTTGAAATGTCTTCGATTCAGCTGGTCAATCGGTTGATCTCTGCAGAAACAGAACTTGGCTCTGAGAAGATTAAAAGTGGGAAGCTGGAAGATTGGGAATGGGAATTATTCAACCGAAGGATTAAAAATCTTGAAAATGCTCCTCTTTATATCGATGATACCCCTGCTCTTTCCATCTTTGAATTCAGGGCAAAATGCCGGCGATTAAAGATGCAGTATGATGTCGGAATTGCCATCGTTGACTACTTGCAGCTGATGACTGCCGGGAACGACCTGAAAGGTAACCGGGAACAGGAGGTCAGTATGATCTCCCGGAACCTTAAGGCGATCGCCAAAGAGGTGGGGATTCCAATCATTGCCCTTTCCCAGTTGAACCGATCGGTTGAATCACGTGAAGGACGTCGGCCTCAGCTTTCCGACCTTCGCGAATCCGGAGCTATAGAACAGGATGCCGACATGGTTATGTTTATCCACCGGCCGGAATATTACGGCATGACACAGGATGCAGATGGTAATTCTCTTATTGGAGTAGCGGAATTAATTATAGCTAAACATCGTAACGGCTCGGTAGGCGACGTTCAACTGGCCTTCAAATCACAGCTTGCCCGCTTCAGTGATCTTGAGGAAGTTTCCCTTGCCGGAGTATCAGATGATTACGGAAATGTGAAGAAAGAAACTATTTTCCGTTCCAAAATGAATGACGATAGTAACTCATCGCCCTCTGATTTTAGTAATCCCAGATTTGGATCTTCCGGGGATAGCCTTTTAGATGGATCTGCCTTCTGATTGTTCTGGGTTTTAAGAAGATTAAAATACTCAATCTTTCGG
>JGI20225J20221_1000487_pt2 | contig 69251 bp, 61 predicted proteins | sample BioMet4_FD_20221 | JGI IMG/M metagenome (IMG submission 20221) | reverse complement strand
ACTCATCGCTTAAGCTTTTGGAACCCCTGGTCTAACCAGAGATTTTCTAACTACAACAAAAAGAGGAACAATCTTTTGAATGTTCCTCTAACTTGTGTTTTGCTATTGAGCCAGCTCAACATTTGACATAGACCCTTTTTTATACTTCTGACAACTGAAAAAGAATGCCCCGAATCGCTGTTCAACACTTCAGTACACACTTTTTCTTGTTTCTTAAATCAAATTCTGTTGTACAAGAACTTTTTCTATTGCTGCAGCAACACCGTCCTCTGTATTCGTTGCAGTAACAACCTTAGCAATTTTTAAAATACATTCATTACTATTTCCCATAGCAACCCCGATGCCCGCATTTTTAATCATTGAATAATCGTTATTGTTATCGCCTATACACATAATATCCATAGGTTTAATTCCATACATGTCACCTACAGATCTAACCGCACTCCATTTATTGACACCGGGTTCCACCATTTCCAAATAATCCGGCATGGAAGACGAAAAATCAACTTGTTGAGAAAACTTACACTCTAAATCATTTCGAACAGCTTGAAAATCCTTGCTCTTGGCAATCACAAGCATTTTGCACGGCGGCGTAGTAATATTACACATACTATCACCTAGAATTTCTTCTTCTACACCAAAAACTTTTTGATAGTTTTCCGAAAAATCATTATGTGAAAATACTTGAAATCTATCATCGGCATAGGTTTGTATATGATAACCTTTTTGTCCACAATAGCGAATAATAGATTGTGCTGTTTTTATCTCAATAGGTTTTTCATAAAGTACTTTTTTTGATCTGCTGCCTATAACTGCAGCTCCGTTATAAATAACCAAAGGAACATCTAAATCAAGATAATCAGCATATCTTTTAACTCCCGCAAACACTCTCCCGCTGGCAAACATTACCACAATACCTGCTTTGACTGCTTTTTGGACAGCTTGTTTATTACGAACCGAGATGTTCTTATCGTCATCAAGCAATGTTCCATCCATATCTACAGCAATTAATTTAATGCTCATACCCAGCTCCTTTTTCTGTTAAGCATTTACAAACTAATTTCTTGTTGTATTGTCTGTCCTAAAAAACATTTTACTTCTTAGATCTGAAATCTGTTATGATTCGTGAAAATGTTTTGGCGCGTTCTGTAATTTCAGCAAATTTACCTTCGGCAACTAATTGGGCATTCACCAATTCTCCACCAATACCGGCCGATGAAGCTCCCGCTTTTAAGAAATCAGGTAAATTAGAAGCTCCCACCCCACCTACAACCATCATATCTACTTGATTAAGTGGCCCTTTCAATTGTTTAATATATTTTGCTCCCAAAACACCGGCCGGGAAAATTTTAACGATTCTGGCACCGGCCTCCCATGCTGTAAGTGCCTCCGTTGGTGTCATAACACCTGGAACAGGAACAACATTATAACGCAGACAAGTCTGAATCATTTTCGTATTTAGAGTAGGCGCCAAGACAAATTTAGCCCCTGACAAAATAGCAATCCGAGCTGTTTCTTCATCTAAAACGGTACCGGCACCCACCAATAAATTATCAGCGTATTCTTTACAAAGCGCCTCTATCATCTGCGCTGCACCCGGAGTATTAAACGTCACTTCAATAGTGCTGACTCCACCTTTTAACAAGGCCTCGGCAATACGTTTCAATGCATCAGCAGAAGTACCTCTAACAATAGCACATACTCCCTTATCATTAATGTTTTTTAAAGTTTCAAAATCTTTCATTTCAAACAGCTCCTTTATCAATTACATATACACACAAAAATATATGACATACTTACCATTCGGCATATGTGCCGTCATAATTGCGCCATTTTGGATTAGACCATTTTAGTCCTTCTTGGCTGATTTTTTTAACAAGATCTTCATCAATTTCAATACCCAAGCCGGGTGCTGTCGGAATATTCACAAACCCATCTTTATATTGGAAAATTTCTTTATTTTTTACAAAATCAAGCAGATCAAACCCTTGATTATAGTGAATACCTAAACTTTGCTCTTGAATGAAAACGTTAGGTGTACAAACGTCCAACTGTAGAGTGGCCGCAAGTGCAATAGGTCCGTAGGGAGCATGTGGAGCTACTGCCATATCAAAACATTCCGCCATAGCAGCAATCTTTTTGGCTTCTAAAATGCCTCCTGTTAAAGATAAATCCGGCTGAATGATATCAACAAAACCATCCTTGAAAATCGGTTTAAATCCCCAACGGGTATACGCGCGTTCACCGGTGGAAATAGGAATGGAAACATGATTTGCAATATCTCGCAGCATTTCTATGTTTTCAGGTAAAACAGGTTCCTCGATAAACATCAAGTGAAATTGCTCCAATTCCTTTGCTAAAACCTTAGCCATAGGTTTATGTACACGACCGTGAAAATCAACGGCAACTTCCAAATCATACCCGACTGTATCACGAATAGATTGTACCCGTGCCGATACTTGTTGTACTTTTTTGTAAGTATCGACATAATGCATTTCTTCCGTTGCATTCATCTTAACTGCCGTAAATCCCATATTTTTACGCTTTAAAGCTTCATTCCCAACATCAGCCGGCCGATCACCGCCAATCCAAGAATAAACCTTGATTTTAGTTCTGGCCCTCCCACCCAAAAATTCATATACCGGCATATTGTAATATTTTCCCTTAATATCCCATAAAGCCATTTCAATCCCAGATATAATTGTCATTTCGACAGGTCCGCCCCTGAAAAAGAAACGATACAAAAGCTGCCAGATATCCTCTATCTGCCCCGGATCCTTACCTATAAGATATTCCATCATTTCCCGAGCCCCGGTAATTACCGTTTCCGTACGCGTACCGCTAACAAGTTCCCCCCAACCGCTAATACCTTCATCTGTGTTTATTTTTAAAAAAATCCAGCGTGGTTTTATTTTATAAATATCGTAAGAAGTTATTTTCATTATTCCATCCATTCCTTTCAGGCATATATTTATTTTTAAATCTAATTACAATTTGTTGCACCAAACCTCAACATTTCTATACACGCTAATTTCTCCAAACCCAAAGGTTTCCGCCTTTGTCTTTTGTCCATTACATACATGAATCAAAGCATTAAATATGTTATCTCCACATTCAAACAAACTCTTTGTTCCTCTTAAAACTACAGATGCATCAATATCTATGTTATCTTCCATATTGACATACGTTTCATGGTTTCCCGTGATCTTCAACACTGGCATAATAGGATTTCCAATAGGATTTCCCCGTCCGGTTGTAAAAACACATACCTGAGCTCCTCCAGCTGCCATGCCAGTCAAGGATTCAATATCATAACCGGGCGTATCCATAATAACTAATCCCTTTTCTCTTGGTCTATCACCATAGCGAACTACTTCGTTAATAGTAGTTCCTCCTCCTTTAGAAATACCCCCCAAAGCTTTTTCTTCCAATGTACTTAATCCGCCTTTAATATTACCAGGAGTGGGATTTGCTCCTCGAGTATCAATACCCATTTTGGAAAAATCTATTTCCAGACCTTTAATAATTTTATATATGTTCTCTTTTACCTCATTATTTTTAGCTCTTCCTGCTAAAATGTGTTCAGTACCGATAAGTTCCGTTGTTTCTCCCAATATTACCGTTCCACCGGCAGTTACCAGTTTATCACTACAGTATCCCAAAGACGGATTAGCTGCCAATCCACTGGTGGCATCCGAGCCTCCGCAATTCGTTGCCAGAATAATAGATGATAAATCAGCATCAACACGTTCCTGCAAAAACATTTCCCGCACCATTGTTGCTGCAACGGTAACACCTTTTTGTATAGCACGCACCGTGCCGCCTTCGTCTTGAATAGTAAGCACCTTTACTGGCTTATTCGTTCGAGCACTGATCATCTCATACAAAATATATGGCTGAATAGTCTCACAGCCTAATCCGACAATAAGAGCGCCATATACATTGGAATTCAGCACCAATCCGGTAAGCGTACGTTTCATAATGTTGACACTATCACCGATTTGTCCACATCCTTTTGTATTGGGAATAAAAACAGCATCAGGAATCTGTTCCGAAATACGTTGAGCTGTTTCGTTCGCACATCCTACTGTAGATAAGATTAGGACCTTGTTACGGATTCCAAAGGTACCGTCCGTTCTTTTATATGCCTTAATGCGCATCGTTTATCGCCACCCCCTGAATATTGTGGACATGTACATGTTCACCGGTTTCAATAGATTGAACGGCTTTTCCGATAACCTCTCCATACTTGTAAATGATATCTCCACTTTTAAAAACAGTTAATGCTATCTTATGATATTGAGCAATATCATCCTTAGCCACAATACGGCCCACTGCTTTATTTTCACGTATGACACAAACAACATCACCTGCCGTTACAGGCTCCAGTACCATAGCAACATTGTCTTTTTCTTTCATATGAATAGCTTTCTTCTCACTCATATTCCACCATCTACTTTCCCTTTATGCCTTTAAAACGTTAGGCGGGATTTTTCCGGTCAAAGCCGCAATAACATTATCAACAGCCATATTTCCCATTCTAAGATTTGATTCTTTTGTAGTACCGCCGATATGAGCCGTAACAATGACATTGTCTAAATCATACAAAGGAAGATGTTCCGGCGGTTCATGTTCAAATACATCCGCAGCATATCCACGAACAAGCCCACTCTTTAAAGCTGTTTCCAACGCTGTATAATCTACCAACTGACATCTGGCTGTATTAACAATGACAACCCCATGTTTTAAATGCGCAATTCTTTCCTCATTCAGAAGATGTTGAGTCTCTTCCAGCAGTGGCAAATGTAATGTAATATAATCAGCGGTCAGCAAGAGTTCATCCAGTGGTACATATTTCACTCCAAAACTTTTAGCTTCAGCATTTTCAAAAATGTCGTATCCTAAAAGATTCATATTAAAACCACGTAAACGACTGGCAACTTGACATCCTATATGTCCGGTTCCAACAATACCAACAGTTTTTCCGTTCATACACATTGGTGCTTTCGGTTTATTCCATTTACCAGCCTTAGTATCTCTATTAGAAATAACTATACCTCGAGCTAAATTAATCATATATGCTACTGCCAAGTCAGCTACTTCAGTTGCATTAGATCCGGGTGCGTTTGTTACATAAATTCCTTTTGAATTTGCATATTTAATGTCAATAGCATCTACGCCGATCCCATGTTTAGCAATAATTTTAACATTAGGACATCTATTAATAATATCTGCTGTAATCTTATCATTTCCGACTATAAGCGCATCCGCATCAACACCAAGTTCACTAAATTCCTCTGGAATCAAAGGACGCCCATAAGGATTAGTAACAACATCCCATCCCAAAGCTTCCATTCGCTCTTTTGGTTCTTTATTAATTTTCCCAAATGTTACCGTACTCGCTAAAACTTTGATTTTTGTCATAACTCAGCCTCCAATAATTTTTCGAACAAATATGCCATGACACCGGAATTATCCATTGGAATAATAACAACACCTATAAACTTATTTACCAACATGGTTAATGATACTAAGTATCTCATTGCTGCTTGTTGCTCTACGCATTTTATCAATCACATCTGTGTTTTGAATAAGAGCCGCTAATTCTTTAAGCATCACAACTTGATCTTCTTTCTTATTAAGAGCAAGCATAAAGACCATACTAACTTTTACTTGATTATCCGAATCACCCATAATGTTAAATTTTATCGGATTCGTCAAAGTTGCCACAGCTACAACAGGATTAATAACATGTTCCACATCAGTATGCGGCAATGCACAACCATAATTTTCCATTTCAAGTCCTGTAGGATAATGTTTTTCTCTATCACTTATACCTTTTAAAAAGCTTTCTTTTACAAATCCTTTTTCATGAAGCACAGTACACATTTTGCAGAATAAATCATTCTGATCAGCCACTTCCAGATTTGGAAATACCAGGTCGGCATGTAAAAGTTTTAAAATTTGCATAATGGATAACTCGCCATCCTTCATTTAATTTTATTCTCAATTAGTTGCTAAAATAACGAGAATATGTCAATCATTTTTATTGCTTATTCACCAAATCCACTATCGACCAATGTTTTGAGGGCAGTAAATGCTTGGACTTCATCTTCCCCTTCAGCTGTGACAGTAAGTATTGCCCCTTTCCTGGCAAACAAACTCATAATCCCCAGAATCCTTTTTGCATCTACTTGATTTCCTTTGTAAGTTACTGTTATTCTCGACTTGAATGATTGGGCAAGTGCAACAAAACCTAAGGCAGGACGTGCATGCAGGCCCGTTTCGTTAGCTATTACTAAGTTTTCTTTCACTGCCATACCCTGATCCTCCTTACAAATGTCACAAATCATATATGTCTGTAATTTATGTACATGAGTGATATTTGGTATCTCAACTGTTAATTATATTCACGCCTGATTTTTTGCCAAGTTCAAATAATTGCTCAACAATGGCATTAAATTCTACTATTTACTGTCAAACTATTCATGTAATATCGCTCCATTAGAAGCCGCTGTGACTTGTTCGCGATATAATCTCAATTGCTTACTCGGTTCCTTAGAAACAATTATTCTATCTGTTATATGTCTTTTATTTTCTTCTTCCTGAGTAATTTCCCAATGAAACCTTCTTTTCTCAATATCGATAGAAATCATATCCCCATTATGAATATAAGCAATGGGTCCCTTATCGGCTGCTTCTGGCGAAAGATACCCGACAGCAAGTCCTGCAGAATGACCTGAAAAACGACCATCTGTAAGCAGAGCTGTGTTTTTTACTTTGGTTATAACCTCTGTAACTCTGTGCATTTCGCGCATACCAGGTCCTCCTTTTGGTCCTTCGTTGCGAACTACTACAACATCACCTTCTTGAATAATATTATGATCTAATGCCTCCATACAGTCTTCTTCACTTTCAAACACTTTAGCGGGTCCTCTAAAAAACCATTTTTCTTTCGGAACAGCTGAAATTTTAATTACTCCACCATCTTTAGCAAGATTTCCTTGTAAAACAGCAAGGCCACCTTCATCTTGGAACGGTGTTTTCATAGTTTTGACAATAGTGCCATCAGGATTAGGTGCATTTTTCACATTATCATATAATGTATTTCCATTAACAGTAGGAGTGTTTTCATGCAATTTAGGCAACAATTCTTTTAGTATTACCGGAACACCGCCAACTCCATCAAGATCAGCTACCGTATATGTTTTTCCATTTGGATACACTCTTGTTATAAGTGGCGTGTTATGTGAAATGCGATCATAATCCATCCGTTTTATCGTTAATCCACATTCAGCTGCAATGGCTGGAATATGTAAAAATGTATTAGGTGAACCACCGATAGCCGAAGCTACAGTCATAGCGTTTTCAAAAGCTGCTTGCGTAAAAAATTTTCTTGCAGTTATATGTTTATGAACTAAATCTAAAATAACATGTCCACTTTGACGAACCAATTTTTTCTGTTTATCAGATTGCGCAATCATTGTAGCCATAAGTGGTAATGTGATTCCCAACGTCTCTGCTATAATACACATTGTATTAGCAGTACCCATTACCGGACAAATCCCCGCTGAAGGCAGATATTCCTTAGTAACCTCTACTAACTGCTTTTCATCAACTTCGCCTCTTATAAATGCATATCTTGTTTCTTTAGATTCAGCCGGAGTAATATAATTGCGAATTACACCACCGGTTACCATTATGCTAGGTATATCCAAACGTGCAGCAGCCATTAACATAGCCGGCACAATTTTATCACAAGAACCAATTAAAACCATTCCATCAAAAATATTATGTCCTAAAATCATTGTTTCAATGGAGTTTGCAATAATTTCACGACTCGGCAAAACAAATTTCATGCCTCGATGCCCCATAGCAATGCCATCACACATTGCTATAGTATTAAATTCAAGCGGAGTACCTCCTGCTTCTCTAATGCCTCTTTTTACTTCTTCTGCAACTTCTCTTAAGTGGCAATGCCCAGAAACAATATCATTCCAAGAGTTTACGACTGCTATAATGGGTTTCTTTAAATCATTATAACTTATTCCACACGCTCCTAAATGTCCTTTAGCAATGGCTCTTTGATAAGGAGGTAACGCCTCAATAGTTAACACTAAGAATCACTTCTTTCCAGTAAATTTACAACAAAAGTACTCTCGTTCATTTTTATTATGAATCTAATATCTTTCTACACTTCAAAATGCCAACAAGTTAGAAAACACAGACTATGCTGGCATTTTAAGGTGGAAGTTTTAATGTAAATTTCGTTAATTTAGTTATTCAACAGTATTGGCATTCTGTACTTTTTATGAAACTCTACTATAAATTATTTATTGGTGTCGATATCTTTACTTTCTGCTTTGTAACCTACCAATTTCCAAAAAACAGCAGGATTCTTACTGCGAGCATACATCAAAGCAAGAATAACAACAACACTGGCAACAAGAACAACAGGTTGCAGACCTATATAGTAAAAAATGCCGTGCAACGGTCTAATATCCGCACCAATCATAGCTGCACCAGTATCCGGTAATTTAGTACCAATATTAGTAACCAGATTTGCAAAAGCAGGTGACATCGCACTGGAGAAGAGCAAAGTAATAGCTACATTTATAACATTAACAATATATGCACAAAGAATATTTCCATTAAAAACAGCAACTGCAGTAATGGCTAAAAAGAATGGAGTAACACCTAAATCAGCCATCATTAAAAAACGATTGCCCGGTAGAAAAAAAATAAGAGGTACGGTTGTAATCATAGTCAGTAAAGCAACTGTAATATTATCTGGATTTCCTACACACAATGCTCCATCCATACCAAAATTGATTTTTCTTTTAGACCCATGTTTGGCCAATAGACTACGTACTTTTTCACTGAGAGCAGCAAAACCTTCTAACAAAGCAGTAGTTGCTTTTGGATATAAATAGATGAAAGAACCGGTTCCCATACCTAAAACCAAAATACGAGACCAAGTAGTCAATTGCTCAATTTCCGGGAACCAAGCAATAATACCGATAAGCACAGCAACAAAAAATCCAATAACCACAGAATCACCAAAAATACCAAATTTACGACGAATTGTTTCAGAATTAACATTAATTTTTGTCAGACCAATTTTTTCAAAAATCCAACGAAAAATAATTGCTACAATGATACCGCCTTGAGCACTGGCATGGGGAATAGTAATACCTGGCAACTTGAAAAATTTCTGAAATTGTGGTGCAGTAACATCTCCAATCCAAAGCAGAAAAAGTTCGATAGCAATAGCTGCAATAATACCATAAATGTAGCTACCGGTAGTATAGTAAACCATACTTCCAATAAAAGCCCAATGCCAAAAATTCCATAAATCAAGGATTAGCGTATCTGTAAATTTAATTCCAATCATAATCACATTAATAATAATACCCATAGGAATAATAATGGCCCCAATTGTAGTAGAATAAGCAACTGCTGCAAGTAAAGCCCAACCTGTATCAAGATAAGGAAGTTGAATACCCCGCTGAACAACCATGTCAGTAATGGGTTTACTCATGAGCCCCAAAAAGAAAGGGTTTAAAACTGTAACCAAGCCAGCTAACCCAACCCCAATATAAATAGCAGACCTTAATGCCTTAGCCGGCTTGGTTCCTAAAATGATCTCAAAGATAAAAATGATAATAGGAAGAAGGACCGCCGCACCAAAAATTTTCATGAAATTTTGTATTATGTCCATGTAATATTACCTCCAAATTCATACTCGAAGTGTTAAACGTATTAGAAAGTCAATATCTTTCCAGCTTAAATCATTTTTTATCAGCAATAGCTTTGATTTGTTCCATAACTTCTTCTTTACCGATCCCGGTTAAAAAAGGTACTCCATTAAATATAGGTACTTTTTTGGGTAAATCTAAATCAGTACCCGCATTGGAAACAATAACATCATAATTACCATTTTCAATAGTTGCCTGTACATCGGCTATACGTCCCTGCTGAAAATTGGCTTGAATTCCTGCTTCTTCACAAGCTTCACGAATAGATACCAAAACAATAGTCGACGTTGCTACCCCATCAGCACATAAAACTAAACCTTTTAAACTTTTTGTCATAATGTTCCCTCCTAATGTATGTTTCATCTTTTTTCATTCTAATCTATTGCTTGAAAATTCATGCGATAGATAATCAACCTTCTGTACTTCATCCTAGACTTAATATTGTTCTTATCAATCCAGCAATATTACTTACTCACCAAAACCACTATCAACTAATGTTTTTAAAGCCGCAGAAGCTTGTGCTTCATCTACTCCTTCAACTGTAACAGTAATTGTTGCACCCTTCCCCGCACCTAAAGTCATAATACCCAAAATTTTCTTTGCATCTACTTCATTTCCATTGCAAGCTACCATTATCTTTGACTTAAATGATTTGGCAAGTTTAACAAAATTGGAAGCCGGACGCGCATGCAATCCCGTTTCATTAGTTATTACCAGATTTTCTTTCACTGCCATACTTTGATCCTCCTTATAAATGCCATACTCCCTATATATCGGGGTTGTATGCAAAATATCGTAAAGATACCAAACTCTAATGGTTTTCATTCATTATGTGCATATGTGATATTAGGTATCTCATATCGTTAATTATATTCACAACTTGATTTTTTGCCAAGTTCAAATGATTGCTCAATAGTGGTATCAAATTCTACTGTGTCTCAGGCTCCCCAAAGAAAATCTGGTGTATTACTATATTTCAACTAACAAAATAGTTCGATAACGGAAATATCGGAGTTGAAATTGTTGCACTATTTGTGTAAAAATTCCGACCATAAAATCAAACATTTGTTCTCTTTATTTCATTGATATTACAAATTTAAATTGTTATAATTAAAAAAGCAAATAGTGAATAATAAGAATGTCAAAAGTTGTATTTATTTTATGTTTTGGTATGGGGCTGATAAACAAATGAATAAACGTTCAACAAAAATGATTAAAACAGTATATGAAAATCCGCATGTCTTTGATATACAAGAACTTGCCGACAAACATTCCATCTCTATCAGAACCATTCGTAATGATGTCAACTATATCAAAGAATATTTGGAACCTTTAAAAATCGGGCTCTCGATCGATAAGAACAATAAATTTTATCTTAAATACGATGGTGTGTCTTTGTCTGCGATTTTAAGTCATTTGGATTTTTATAATTACAGTCTGAATCAAGAGGAACGGTATGTTTTAGAATTTGTCATTTTATTTTTTTCCAGAGATTATATTACTTTTGCTGAAATTGCCGAGTTTCTCTGTGTATCCAGATCTACAATCATTGCTGATCTGGATCAACTTAATGCCCTACTGAAAACCTATAAATTAAATGTACACGGTTTCTCCAGTCAAGGTATCAAGCTTTTTGGAAGAGAAATTGATATTCGCAGTTATTACATGCAAGTTCTTTTGACTAACACCGACCTTTTGCAACTGTTTTTCAATCAAAAAAATCCGGTCATCTTCAAAAACTTTAACGAATGTTTCACATCCGGTCACCATCGCACACTGCACAGTTTAATAAATGAAAATGAAATTAGGACCGGTGAATTTCTCACGGAAGGCTCGTTTGTGATTTTACAACTGTATTTGATTGCTTCTATTTTCAGGGTAAAAATAGGAAAACCATTACATAACGGCGAATGTCACACCAGTTCTTCCCATAACTTTGATAAACTGTACACCTATTTAGTTCAATATTTCGAACTGAATTCTTCGTTGGATGAAAAAAGTTTTCTGAATAATCTTTATAAAAAACTTCGCTTCATTAAGAGAAATGTTAATAAAAATATCATGGTTAAGATTCAAACTATAACCAGAAAGTTTATTGAAAGAATTTCCGATGAGCTGCATTTACCTCTTTATATCGATTATGACTTCTTTCTTGGCCTATCCAACCATCTGGAGCATATTTTTTCCGGTGGAGACACACAAACTGTCGTGGAATATGCTGATGTAAACATGATCGTGGAAAACAATATGAATATTAAAACTGTTGTAGAAAATAATATGGATATACTTGAAATTCTTTTAGGACGACAAATTCAAGAACAGGAAATCGCCTATATCGTTATTTACATTTGCGCCGCCATTGAAAAATATCAAAAATACAGCAATAATTCCAATGTCATTTTAGTTTGCAACAGCGGCATCGGTACCAGTAAGTTATTACAACAAAAAATCAACGAGAAATTTAATTTCAATATTTTAAATGTCGTCAGTGTCCATATGTTAAACAACACAGATACTTCTGATATTGATTTTTTGATTTCCACTATTGAGTTATCTAATTGTAAAGTGCCTTATGTACGTATTTCTCCTTTGCTAAACGAAGAGGATTATTTGAAATTACAGCAAATATCAAAAAAAACAATCGGGCATAGCAATGAATCACGCAATGAAGGCTATTTTATGGCTAAACAGTTAAAAAAAACATTAAAGGATTACCCTGATTTATTAACACAAGTACAGCAAACGGTAAAAAATTATTTTGAGAATACTACGCGAGCAAAAGAACCCGGCTTAGCTGAACTTCTGCAACCGCCATTCATAGAGCTGGATGTGCAAGCAAAAGATTGGCAGGATGCTATACAAAAAGCGGCTCAACCGCTGCTCCGCCATCATATCATTACAAATTCCTACATTGATGCTATGATAAAAAATGTTCTCGACTATGGTCCTTACATTGTTATTGCACATGGGTTCGCCCTTCCTCATGCCTCCATTGATGCAGGTAGTCTGGGCGTCGGCATGAGTCTTATACGCCTGAAAACGCCTGTGGAATTTCATTCGCCTCTTCTGGATCCCGTTCGTTATGTCTGTGTTCTTTCGACTATTGACCAGGAAAAACACCTCAAAGCATTCTTAAATATGGCTAATCTATTAAAAATGAACGGTTTTCTTATTCAGTTAGATCAAGCCAAAACACCGGACGATCTATCTGATATTCTTGCGACAAATGAGATGAATTTATTGCAGCAAATATAAAGTATTTATTAAAATGCAATTCTGTTATAAAATATCTATAAAACTTTAATAATATAGATGTCTTGTATTCGTTACACAAACAAAAATATAGTTTCGACAGGAGGAAAAATAATGTTAACATTAGAAGGAAAAAGCGTCTTTAACGGTATCACCATCGGACCAGTGGTACTTTACAAGCGCACAATCCATAAGGTAGCTGATCAGCTGGTCGACGATACAGAAACTGAGGTAGCAAGATTCCATACCGCTCGTCTTGCTGCGCAGAATGAGATCAAATCCTTATATGAAAAAGCCTTGACGGAAGTAGATGAAAAGACGGCCGAAATTTTTGATGTGCACCAGATGATGCTGGACGACCCGGACTATATTGAAACCGTTGAAAATACAATCCGCACACAGAAAATAAATGCAGAATATGCAGTCAACGCTGCTGCCGACAGCTTTGCCGAAATGTTCGCAGCCATGGAAGACGCCTATATGCAAGAGCGCGCCGCCGATATCCGGGATATCTCCGGCAAAGTGCTGAACGCGCTTACAGGCAGTAACAACATGGTAACGCTGACTGCACCTTCCATCGTAGCTGCCGATGATTTGGCTCCCAGTGAAACACTGTCCTTGGATAAAAATAATATTCTGGCTTTTATCACCGAATCCGGTTCTACCAATTCACACACGGCTATTTTGGCACGTACCATGGGTATCCCTGCTATCGTGGGAGCAGGAGATACATTACTTGCTCATCTGCATGAAAAACAAACCGTCATTGTAGACGGTTTTGATGGAAAAATCTATATTGATCCCGATGTGGCAACGTTGGAAGCAATGACAGCAAAGATGAACCAGGACCAAAAGCAGAAATCCCTGTTGGCAAAACTGAAAGGTAAACCCAATGCAACCAAATCCGGCCGTAAGATCAAACTCTACGCGAATATCGGACAGCCGGCTGATTTGTCGGCCGTATTGGACAACGACGCGGGCGGCATCGGCCTGTTCCGCAGTGAATTTCTCTACTTGGGACGGGATACGTTCCCCAGTGAAGAAGAACAGTTCACAGCCTACAAGACCGTCCTGGAAAATATGGGCGGAAAAGAAGTGGTAATCCGCACGCTGGATATCGGTGCCGATAAGAAAGTAGGATATTTCAATCTTCCTGCCGAGGAAAATCCGGCATTGGGTTACAGGGCGATCCGCATTTGTTTGACACGTCCGGAAATCTTCAAAACACAACTACGCGCCATTCTGCGTGCCAGTGCCTTTGGCACGGCGTTAGTCATGTTCCCCATGATCACGTCCGTTCAAGAAGTACGTGATGCAAAAATGATCGTTGAAGAAGTGAAAGCAGAACTCACGACTCAAAAAATCAATTTTGACAAGAATATCAAGATCGGCATCATGATCGAAACCCCGGCAGCTGCCATTATCAGCAATGATCTTGCTAAATTCGTTGATTTCTTCAGCATCGGCTCCAATGATCTTACACAGTATACGCTTGCCATCGACCGACAGAACACGTCGCTGGACCATTTTTTTGACGCACATCATCCCGCTATTTTAAAGCTCATTGCCTATACTGCGGAAAACGCACACAACAATGGTATTTGGTGCGGTATCTGCGGCGAATTGGGTGCAGACAAAACCCTGGCGGAAGAGTTCATCAATATGGGCATAGACGAACTTAGTGTATCACCAGCATCCATTTTGCCGTTGCGGGAAAAAATCTTGTCTATCGACTAGCAGGACAGCAAATCGAGTAGGAAGTCACTTATTCGTTGAGCAATCGACCTCTCCGTCAAGTAGCCCCCAGGAATTTCACCTGTAAGCTATCACAGAACCGTACGTAAATCTCTCAACTCATACGGCTCCTATCATTCAATCACTAGTTAGACGAATTCGAGGGTCCAATGTGGAAATATATTGGGCTCTCTTTTTGCAATTTCTGCCAGCCATTTTTCAGCTCGTTTCCGATGACCTCGGAACCTCTTGTATTTTCATATTGCCCATTTAACTAATCACCGGTTGAGACAGTCTATTGTGTATTTTACTGCCGACGGATTATATTTGGCGAAGTAATTAAGCCATCCTCGAACTATCGGATTTACACGTTCCGCTTATAAACGCTAATATAAAAGTGAGCCACTTTGGCGCAAAACGCTAACTTGAAATTGAGCCACATTAACTCTACTCTAGATAAAGAGAAATCTTTATCCGGAGGTAAACAAGGTGGTAATAACAATGCAAGACTACAAAGAAATCCGGCAGCGCTACCTGCGTGGCGAAAGCCAGCGTCATATTGCGAAGACACTGGAAATTTCCAGAAATACCGTAAAAAAATATTGTGAAGGAGATACCCTTCCTAATGAACGGAAAATTCCGGAACGCCAGACAACGGTCATGACACAGAAAAATGTGCAATTCATTCAACAGTGTTTAAATGAAGATGCGNAAGAACANCTGCCAAAACAAGCACACACGGCAAAACGGATTTTCGACAGACTCGTAGCTGAAAAAGACTATACGGGAGGTGAATCAACCGTTCGTGCCAAAGTAAAAGAGCTCAGGATGGCTGTTCATAAAGCTTTTATTCCTCTGCAATTTGATCCAGGCGAAGCTTTGCAAGTCGACTGGGGTGAGGCATTTGTCTATTTGAATGAAGAAAAGAAAAAAGTGAACTTNTTTTGTGCTAGACTCTGCTACAGTTGTCGGCCCGTTGTATTGGCATACCGCAGACAGAATGAAGAAAGCTTTTTGGATGCCTTCGTTCACACCTTTTCTATTCTAGGCGGTACNCCTCAAAAAGTTATCTTTGATAACGGTAAGGTAGCCGTTAAAGATGGATTCGGTTCCCACGCCAGGAAACAGGCAGGGTATACGGCATTATCTGCTCATTATGCTTTCGATGCTGTATTTTGTAATCCTGCTGAGGGACATGAAAAAGGGTTAGTCGAAGGATTAGTTGGCTGGTCCNGGAGAAATATTTTAGTTCCGATTCCACACATAAAAACGATGGAAGAATTAAATACGTCCTTACGTTCTCATTGCCTGCAATATGAAAACCATCATATTAAAGGTAAAACGGATACAGTGGGTGAGATGTTTTGTGTAGAAAAAGCCAGCCTGAATCCACTGCCCCATCATTCTTTTGAAACAGCAAAGTGTAAAAACACCCGAGTTTCTACTACTTCGACAATACGCTTTAATACCAACAANTATTCCGTTCCCGTACAGTATGCCGGTTGTCCGGTTGGCGTAAAAGGATATCCGGAATGCGTTGNTATTTATTACCGCGGCAAGCTGATTTCCAAGCACCCACGTTGTTTTGGCAAACATCAGACACACTATTATCTGGCAGATTATTTACCATTATTGGAACAACGTAAGCGGGCTATTTTGAACGCAGCGCCTGTTAAGCAAACGTTGCCAGCAGAAATTCTTGCCGAACTACAGGCAAATGCTTCACACGAAGAGCAACTGNCAGCTATATTGCGACGCGAAGCNGCTAAGGAATCCTGCGTACTGCATAGGAAAGATCCGGTAACTATACAACGTGTGAACCTACATGCCTATGACACGCTTTGTTCCAGAAACGAGGGAATACATCATGGCCGTTGAATTGGTAGAAGAACAAATACAATTATATGCAAAACAGTTGAAGATTCCGACCTTTTCTCACTATGAAGAAGTACTTCGACGTACGAGTCCTGATCAGACCTTTGCGGAGTTACTACTGTTCTTACTGAAAGCTGAATATGAACAACGTCAGGAAAACAAAAATCAACGACGGCTNAAACAAGCCGGGTTTCCATATACTAAGACATTGGATGAGTTAGATGTTAGCCGGTACGGCAGTCAAATCACAGAAATGTTTATGATGGAACTAGCCAGCTGTCGATTTATTGATGATAAGAAAAATATTGTGATGATGGGCAATCCCGGTCGAGGTAAAACACACCTGGCCATTGGGTTAGGATTGAAAGCCTGTGCCGCCGGAATGAGCGTATTATTTAAAAATGCATCAGCGTTATCTACAGATTTAACAGAGGCACGGGATACGTATGTATTGGGAAAACTTGAAAAAAAGATACAAAAAGCAGATTTGTTAATCATCGATGAGATGGGATACGTCAGCTTTGACCGGTACCAATCNGAGCTGTTATTTAAGGTGATTGCGGATAGAAGTGAGCGTGGCAGCATTATTGTCACGACGAATTTACCATTCTCAGAATGGACAACATTGTTTGAAAACACGGCAATGGTAACCGCTTTGGTAGATCGTCTAACGTTCCATTCTTATATTCTCGACATGAATGGAGATTTATATCGACTAGAACAGGCAAAAAAGTTTTCTAAGGGTGGCTCACTTTCAGACTAGCGCAAGTGGTTCACTTTCAAACTAGCAAATGGCTCACTTTCAAGTTGACGAACACATCCGCTAGCATTTCAATTTTGCTTCCAGTGTAACGGTGTAGTTGAATTGCTTTTATTTGATCTCCAAATGCTTTGGCAGATTTCTTGCTAACAGACGGCAAAAAATTGAACTGTAATCTTCCTAGTCTGTCCTTTATGAACATTCTTCGAAATGTGCAGCCCAAAAAGTCAACCTCTGTATTTGGATATGTCTTTTTTCTATCTTTATCTTGGCAATAAATAATTTTTGTTTTCAGCGGATGCAATTCAAGTCTGCACTTTTCCAAGCGCTGTTTAAGTTGTCCTAATATTGCTTCTATTTCCGTTTTGCAGTGAATAATGGTATCATCTGCATACCGTTCGAACGGTGCCTGCGGATTTGTTCTTACCATCCACCTGTCAAATGCATAATGCATGAACAAATTGGCAAGTACAGGACTTACCACCCCGCCTTGCGGCGTTCCACTTTTTCGTTTGACCAACATATTGCAAAAAGCGACGACCACAATAATGCAGCCATCGCTGAAATATCTTTATTTCCCAATTTTTATTTTTTCGTTATACGTTCTATCACAGAAATCCGCTTTGGTTCTGGCTTAGCCAGCTCCATATTTTGTGGCAATGTCAGAGGTGCCACCATAAATGGGTTACCATCCATTAATTGTGGAAAACGGTTCTCTATTAAAGTTGAAAGTGGAATATGCTGAGGATAGTAAAAGTTCGTACTTAAATACGCACTACGAGGCAAATAATAGCTTGCATACGCTTGTTTTATTACATTTTCCGCATCAATTTGACTACCTGTTTCTCGAATATCGGCTTGCCCATTACACTCCGTCAAAAAATCGATAATTTCATCAGGCGTTATTAAAATAGCAACAAATTGTGGACTGACAGCCGCAAAATACCGTCTGTCAGAACTTAATGCAGAATCCGAATGTAAATATTCTGGATCATACCAACACCTCGTATTATGCTGAACAAAATCCTCCAATCGTGGAAAGAGAACGGTATTTGTATTCCCATGATTGATTCTTCTTGCCGCGTATGCCTTACATGTCGTAACATAGGCACTTGCCACATCTGAAAAAACATTCAAAGAAATTCCTCTTTCTTTTTGAACAACGTTATAGACCACTTTAGTTGTATTAGTTAATGAAAACCCACTATTAAAAATAACTGAATATATCATCATTTTATTCCACCCTTTCTTGTAATATTTTATTTATTTCATTCATCCGTAACACAAATAGTCGCCTGCGGTATTTACCCCGGCTAACCCGTGTAACATACTCATATCTACCTCCGCCCAAACATTTGGCCACCAAAACGCCTTCATGGAAAAGCTGTTCCTTAACTCGTTGTTCCGTAGTCAAAAAATCATTACCCTTCTTTTTCCAATATCGCCGGACAAGGTCAAATGCATCATCAGGATGAACCCAAATTGTATTATCTTTCGCTTCCCGAAAACCGATATAGGAACATCCTGATTTGACATATTGTTCCTTATCATCCGCCAAGCTGCTTTTTTCATTACTGTCGATACTTTGCATAAGTGCCACCAAGAATCGAATATATGGTTGTTCTGCAAAACAACTCTGCTCATTATCCTGCAAGATTGTCAACACAGATGTGCTAAAAAGACTGTTCAACGTCGTAATCTCATCTTTATTAGCCCCACACCATCTCGCAAATTGTGATAAAATATCTGACTGAAGTCTGAAATTCACAGCGGCGTCACGAATACGGGCGTATTGAAATTTCGCAGAATATTCATCCCGGTATTCCTGTACTTTTTGAGGGATTGAATCAACGATATATGGACCATTAATTTGCAAAAAAGAAATAAACAAAGAAAAATACTGCCGCATTATTTCTGGATGGTACTGAAAAACGTCAAGTTCCTTCCCATCAAAAGTTCCCTCTTCTACAGGAACGACGACCATCCGAAGATTAGACGATAAACTAAAATTCGGATCATCTTCACCGGTAATAACAATTCCTGTTTCCACATCTTGCTGCCAAATAGCATCATTCATTGATTTAGCCGGAAATTGTCCATCGCCAATTGCTCGAACAACTTTTTCCATTAGAACCGTAGCGTCTTTTTTAGTCACATTGTTACTGTTAGAATAATCATCTAACAGCACGGTATTATCTCGGCAGGCAATTATGGTATCGCGTACACTGGAAAAGGAAGAGCCAAATGATAATTTTTTCTGTTTGGGATTCCTTTCAAAAACATTACAAATCTCCTCAGCTACGCTTGTCTTCATCAGCCCTGTTAAGCCTCGTAAAAAAAGAACACTTTCAAATGAATGATTCGCTTGTTTTACCCAATACAAGGTAAATCCAAAATGTGCATACAAAAACAATGTTGTTATGGCTAAATTGCTATGACCAACTTTCAAAAAGTGAGTTCCTCTATGCCATATATCAAACTTATCCATATTTCGGATATCCGGTCTATACCAAGCTTCATAATATTCATTGCGACCAATATAATATTGCGTTTTATTGTCGATACACAGCCATCCACTTGGCATAACACGATTTTCTACATTCCAAGTCTGTTTACACTCCGTTACTACCCGGGAAAGGTATTCATCTACAGCATCCTTGCTCTGCTGAAACAACGTTATTTCTGAATAGGGTGCTTTTGCCCGATCGTAAATGTTCTTGAATTGCTCCACAGCAATTTCCATTGTTTGTGGCTTTTCCCAAACGTCGTTGGAAAGTTCACAAAAATAAAAAGATTTTACATCCCGTTTGCTAAAAGAAACCCAAGTACGAATTAATTTCAAAATACGGATGGTTGTATTACTAACTTTACTGGTACTACCATCCCTGTTATTTTTATTAAGACTGGCAACACATTCAGTAAATTTATCACCACTCATCACGATAGTACTATCGTTTTTTACACTGTCATCAACTAACCGATTGGCACAAATTCCCCAAGATTGGGTGTCGTCATCCCACTCAGAATGAAGAGGATATATCACATTGCTGTCATAATCATTTTGTATAATAGAGTCCATAGATACCTTTGGTAAATGAATAATCGGTACTTCTTCTTGTGGAATTTCTACCCATGTACCTTCAGTTTCACTTTTAGCAGCCAATTTCCAATCTGCATCACCTTTCTTCAGCATTGATATCACCTCACTCCAATATTAATACGGTCAATGGCATCGCTGATTTTATAAATTAGTTGTTTCATTTCATCAGAATCTGTCTGTTTTTGTATCTTCTGTAATTTTTGGTTGATAGACTGTAACTCCTGCCAAATAATGGTCGGAACAATGATTGCCCCACGTTTGCGAAGCCGTAAATATACCAGTCTGCTTCTAGAAATACCTGCAATATCAGCCTGATCACAAATATCTTCCATCATGTCTGTTGGCAAGGATACACTTAATCGTTTCATTTTTACTTTTTTTCTTTTCATTACGATTTCCCCCATTTCCCGATTTAGTTATTTTTACTCCTGTAACTATCAACACTATATCACAAAAAAAGCAAGTAGAACGTATTAATTAATAGATTTATCATGTTTTTTGTATTTTACATGATCTTCTCACATAAAAAATTTTACTATATTTATCTCTGATCTTTAAAAAATTTGATATTATTGTACCCGTATATCAGCTAATTAAATACTTATATTTTTATATCTAATCAAGCTGGATTTACTGATACCCGTAAGTTTTTCAACTTCTTTATATGTGTGATTTTCCTTAAGTTCCAATGCCAGTCGAAGTTTATCCGCATCAATACGCGGTCTGCCTTCATGGTACCCGTCTTTCGTTCTTGCTATCTCCTTTCCCGCCATTGTTCTTTCAAAAATCATGGCTCTTTCTAATTCGGCTACGGCAAGAAGTGTCGTTAAAAAGAAATTTCCCATTGCTGTATTTTCGAGTAACCCAACGTTTAATACATACACTTTTACCCGTTGTGAAAACAAATAGCGGATAATCTCAATTCCTTCCGTTACATTTCTTGCAAACCGATCCAATTTTGTTACAATCAGCATATCGCCAGTTTTAAGTTCTTGAATAAGTTTTTCAAATTTAGGCCGGTTAGTAGTCGCCCCTGTATATTGTTCCGTAATAATTTCATCACATCCCTGCTGTGTTAAAAGCTGAATCTGGTCTTCCATGGAATTGCCTGCAAGCTGTTTTCTTGTACTGACTCTTGCATATCCGTATCTCATATAAAACTGCCCTCTTTTTACAAATTGCTTTGATACCAAGTTTTGGTACCTTATAAATATAGTAAATATCGTAAAAAAACAGGAGAACCAAAAGTCGAGACTTCTGGTTCCCCCACAGCGTTTACTTCTATAACAAAGACATCATCACTGTAATACTATCGTTTTGCCCAGATTCGGATACCGAACAGGACAACTAAGATGCCGATAATATACATATAATCATCCTCGATAAAGTCAATCACCCAGCTTACTGCACTTGCTAAACAGCTCAGCAAAATATATCCCACAATGCAGTCCCAACAACACAACTCAACCAAAGGCTGAAAATTCCCATCAGACTGGGATTGACAATAAAGCTGTTTGCCAACAATACTCCAAATACGATCGTCCCCACAACACCAATGCCAATCAACATGCCTAATCCTAAAAAGTCCATTCATCTATCCCTCCTATTTACTACAATATTCTGCATTACTTTTCCCCTATATTCCCGCCTTCTTCCTACCAGATCTTTTTTTCTCTTTCTTCGAAGGTGACCAGCAGAGAAAGGTCTATATTAAGGGCATTGGCAATATCAATCAAGAGGGACAGTGGCACATTATGATTATATTTTCCCCGTTCAATCCGGCCAATAGTACTGCTGCTGACGTGAGTTAGCACAGCTAATTCTTTCTGTTTTAAATGATAGATATTCCGATAGTAGGCAACTTTAGCACCGATTTGTTTGAATATCATATCTTTATCTGCATACAAAAACACCACCTCCTTATTGAAGGGTTTAATATAAAAAAAGAAGAGTACACTGTACCGGACACACTACTATTTCGACGGTAAAATATACTCTTTTTATAACTTTGTTTTGGAATGTACACTGAAAATGGCTATTCCTCGTTTATATATGCGTAAGCATCAAGCTATCCCTTTTACACTACGCTGACAGTCCATACACAAAGCTCTGCCATATTTATCTTTGGAAAACTGGAGTACCTTTTCCGTAATCACCGTACCGCAGACACTGCAAACAGACTGCCGGGTAGGCTGCCGAGTTCGGCTCGGTACCGACTGCATCTGATGACGATGTGCTGTTTTTTCTTTCGGAGCAGCTGTTATTTCATCCGTATGGCAGTCGGCTTCCGGATCATCGCCGGTACTGATGGCAAAGCTCAGAAGATAGGCATATTTAATGGCGGCGGTCTGGGCTTTCATGACCGCCTTATCTCCGGCATCCTGCCCACTTCCCAAGCCGGTAATTTGTACGGTTTCTCCGGATTCCATATCCGTTAACTGAATATCCATCCGCACGGTTGCCAGTTTCTCTACATTTCCCTTTGCCGTGGTAATATCATCCAGCCGAAGTAATTCCGGTACCGCGGCAGATGCAATTCCATATTGGACGAACGCCGTATTCACTTTCTCCAGTACATCGGCACTGGTAGCATACGTATACCCATGGTACTTGTTTTCCCCTTTTTTCATCACATATCTGCAGTCTTTCATGACGGCGATTAATTTTTTAGCTAAGGCTTTCATCCTCATTCACTCTCCTTGTAATAAATAAAAGTATACCCATCCTATTTTTTTCATTTCACCACTTTCACCACAAAAAGCAGAGTCGATACACTGTTACTTCCTATCTATTTTTGTGGTGAAATAGGCGAAACATCACACGGCAGCATCACAATTATGGCAGTCTTCGCAGCCGTGATACTGTTTGTGCCCCTCTTTATCGGTATAAAGGCAAGGGGATGGTCCCCAGCATGTTTCATAAATCTCGTACGCTGTACTGGAATGATTGGGTGCGGCATATGTTTCCTGCAGCTTTCCGTCTTCATATCGCATCCATCCACAATGGGTACCGATATCTTCATCGGCCCACACATGTGTGATCGTACTATTCGGAAACATCGCTGCCAACTTTTGGATAACAGGTATCGGGGCAGTCCATGCCGTTTGAAAGGAAAGTGTATGATCCGGATCCGTTATCACTGCATCCATGGCATTCCATTTGGTGCCCCAGTGTGCGATAGACCAGCCATACCAATCTGTATATCCGTATTGCTGCTGATTTTGATAGGCCTTTTCCCCTAAGTCACGGTTGATCTGCCGCTGCTTTTCCAACCGGTGAATATACGCTTTGATCGACTCCCGCGTATGCCGTTCTTTTTCATAGCAGCTGCGAAGGTCATCCGGAATAATGCCTTCCTGCAAATATACTTCAGCATAAAAAGACAACTCCATCACACTGCTGGATTCGATCTGCAGGGACGGCGGCATCGGAAGTATTCGGTTAAAATCCATCAGGCTGTCGTTTCCTTTTACGGCCTCCCATAGTTGTCCGATATGAGGACCGGTAATCGTCATCTTGTTTTGCACGTAATTTGGCATGATTCTATTCTCCCTTCATGTTTGATTGAGTGTATTCTTGTAGTACATCGTTACCCGGCTTTTCTAAATTGCTGCAACTTTCTGCCATAGGGGCAGAACTCCCTGCCGTCACAGTAATCCAGACATTTCCGATTCTGCCATCGCTCCCGGGAAGAACAGATCGGCGGTAGGATATGGGTATCTTTTGCCTGCTGCAGCAGTGCGGCTTTGTGGCTGAAATAGCGGTTGATCCATCGGTCACTGATTTTATAAATGGGAATGATATACAACGGTTGGTCAATTCCCCGTTCCGCGGCAATACGCAGCCCACTGTCCCGGCATAACGCCTGAATATACATCCGGTGTACCGGAAATCCCGCCTGTTCCAAGAGCATCCGGTAATAGTTGAGCTGTACGGCCCAATCCCATACGTGCCGTACCCCGTTATGACAAAGAATCGTCTTGTATTTTAACTGTCCTTTCCTGGATCCGGTTTTGTAGCGTTCTCCGGTAGGAATCTTCTGTTTATATATTCCCAAAGCTTTCATCAGCTTATAGGAACTCGTGACTTTTAAATCACCTAATACCCCTTCTTCCGCATCCAAAATCTTCCCGTACAAATCAAACTGACCGCTGGTAATTTGGTCTTTTAATCGGATTTCACTTAAAATCTCGCCCTGCGTACAGCGTTCATGCATGGTATGGACGGCTTGCCCCTGCAGCGCATAGAGAATACGCTGGGGTGATACGGCATAGGGCATGGTTTTCTTTAAGTATGTTTCCCGGACTCCAGCAATGAGTTCCGTCACCGTTGGTTCTGCTATCGGCCGGTTTACCGATTTGGCAATGGCACGGAGTGTTGGCAGAAACATGCAGCGTGTCTGTTTCGGACACGCTGTCAGGCATTGCAGAATCGGAATATGTTGTCCATCCGGACAAATGAATTGTGTGGCTGGCATATTATTCACTTCCTTTCCGTACCGTTACGTGCTTCGTATCCGGTATAAACTGTTCATCTGGAAGGCTATCCGGTACTATCGGCAAACTCAATTTCATTATCTTGCGTTCTTCATCCTGCACGGCGATATATATTTGCCGTGTTGTTTTCGTCTGAATTAACCCGATAGATACGCGTCCGACTTGCAGCACCATCCGTTCCGGCAGATTGGCTTCTATGATCAATTGCAACTGGTTCATCTTACTCGTCATCTTCTTTCCATAACTCATTCATGGCTTTCCGAAAACTGTAGCAGTCATACTTGCCGATGATGATATGATCCAGCAGCTGGATATTCATCAGGGTTCCGGCTTCCAATAATCGTTTCGTCATCGCCGTATCCTGTGTACTTGGGGACGAATCACCGGAGGGATGGTTATGGATCACAATCACTGCCGCTGCCATCTGCTGTACGGCAGCATGGAATACTTCCCGAGGCGTTGCCAGGGACGCATCAACTGTACCAATGGTGATCTGTTTCTTTTGTAAAATATGGTTTTTGGCATCTAACAGCAAGGCCCAGAGTTCTTCCTGCTGCCGGTCCGCTAAAAACTGGAAACATTGGATNGCNTCAGACAAACAGGTGATACTAGTGATCGGTTTCGTCCGTTCTTCCTCTACTCTCGTAATAACTTCTTGGAGGCAGCGGATCCGTTTTGCGTTTCTCCGTCCGATGCCGGGAACGGCTTTTAATTGTGCTTCTGACGTATGCAATAAAATGTGATATAAGCTTTGGTATTCCCGCAGCAGCTGATTAACACAACTCTTCGGTAAAAACGTGGCCAATAGTTCTTTTTCTGTCAACGGATGCCGTGTTGTATTGGTATGACGCATGTTGTTTCCTCCTAATCAAAAAAACTCCGGATGCCCGTAGTATCCAGAGATAGATGTAATGAAATAAATAAAATGATAGAAATATATGTTGTTATCGTATGGCTGTCCATAACACTGTTTATTTTACGACTGTCAGCCGTGGCAGATCCGGGGTTACATTCCGCATCGGTTTCGCTGGCTGCTGCCCGGCTGACAAGGTTTTCGGAGCCGGGTATGCTAATAACTCCCCGCCAATTCGTTCTAATTCTGTGGCCCGTTCGTAGGACTCAGATAACTGGCTGGCCGCAGTTACCGCATTAATCAATCCGTATCGGCTGCAGTCTTTGCCTAAGAACAACTGGCGCAATACGTCGCCCCGTTCGTTCTGGTTGAGCTGAAAGGTATCCGCCAATACTTCCACCGCTTCTACCGGATTGTGAGTCAGCGGAATCTGTTTAGCTTCCTGTAATTTACGGACGGAAAGATGAAATTTTGTCTCATCGACGGCACTGCGGACAATATCCTGTACCTTCATAAAGAAAGCTTTATCATCCTGTGCCAGTGTTTCATCGGAATAGAGTTCATAGGCATCGTTTGGCTGTTCATTGATTTGCCGCCCTACATGATATTTTTTCTGGGCATAGTCCTTAATAATCAAACCATTCTTGCAAACCAAACGAAATACTAACGGTTCCACACGAAGACTTCCCAACCCGATTTCACTGTTGCTGATGACAAATCCAGCTTGTACGACATCCCCGACCGCTACTTCTTCTTTCAACTTCCGGTTGATGACTTTAAGATACAGATGAGCGTCCGTGACATCGCAGCTCGTAATCTCAGCACCCTTCATTTCCTGAATCACCGGCAGCACCGCACTGCATAATTCCAGATGGTCCAATCTACGGTAGCGATCGGACAAAAATGCACGAATGTTGTGATCCAGTACCCGGACCATGCGCCGTTCCGGGGTCTGCCGGAACCAGCCGTTCACGCTTTCATCCAGCAGCATAGGAAATTCCTGCTGCATCTTCTGATAATACCGGTATGGAATCTGCAGCCGGGATGCGATCTGCTGATGGGCAATCATCCCAACGGTATACTGCTTTTCCGTATTGCCAAGCAGTACCGCTAATTTTGATACCCCATCTGTCGTCTCCATCTCCAGATTCCGGGTATCGGCCAGAAAATCTTTCCGGCTTTTCCGCTGCCGTGTCAGCTCAGCACCTATCTCTTGTAACGTGCGTCCTTGTTTCATGATGAGTTCCTCCTTATATACTATATGTAAAATATGTGTTACCCCATTCAGACAGCAAAATGCCCGGACTGCTACGAGTCCGGGCATTTTGCTGTTTTCTATGTTACTATGTTCCTCTGCAGGGGATTGCGATGTCATTCGCAATACTGCTTAGTCACATATATAGTATATAAGTCAAAAAAGAAAAAATGACAAACGATTTTTTTGTATAGTACAATGAAATTACCAAAACTTGCCGTATATCTAAATGATGTTCCCCTTATAGGCCTCATTAATTTTCTCCTGCAGAATTAATCCATCTAAGTTTTCAATATGCGCTAATAAAGTACTCTGTTTCCTTAATGTTGTATTATTCAATAATTTATCAAAATCAATTTGCTTTCCATAATATGTTTTAAGTGTCTCAATAATAGATCCAAACATTGGATTAATAACTGATGGGATATAACTGCCACCTAATACACTTCTAAAAGGTGCGAATTTCATTTTTCCCTTATCTAAATAAAAATCATTATCGTTTTTAAATCCATGAATATGACATGATAATTGCCCATATGTTAAATCATACATCACCTTAAACTTATCTTGATCATTGCCCCCCATTTTCAACATTAATTCTCTCATATTTTTTATATCGGGATTATAAATTTTATACCAATCTTTTCTCCCTAAAACCTTTTCAATTGCATTTTTATATTTATCACCGTCTTCACCAAAATCAAGTGATTCATATTCTTTCTGTGCATATTTATACTTTTCTTGCGACTCAATAAGAAGATCCTTCTCTTTTGTTTTTTTAGCTATACTAATATATTTTTTCAATAATTGGATTTGTTTATATTGAGATACTATCAAATAACACCACATTTTTTGTTCCATTGTACTATAATCAGAAAAGAAATATCTAAATTGTATAAATATGTCAAGCATATTTCTTGTCAAGGAAAATGTATTTTTAATACTATTTGAAGAAAATAAAATTAAAACTCCATCTAATTCTTCAAGCCAATTTCTAAACTGTAAGGCAATATACCCATCTATCGTCTTAGCTTTTACCCCAATGCTTTCCATATACTCGAGATATTTCCCACCCGCTTTTAAATAAACATCCAGAAAATCGCAAGATTCTCGTGTAAACTGACTAACAAGTTGCTCCAACGCATTATTTGACGTCCTCATATAGGACTTCCTCCTTATTGACTTGTAATTTTTTACAATAATATTCATAAATTAATAGTATAAATTATTTTTCTTTGATTTCTTTGACCCCAAGACTTTCTAAACTTTTACTAATAATTTCAACAGTCGCCTTATCTATTGCAGTCTTTTTCATAACATACTTTATGTTTCTCTTGAATGTTTCATATGTAAGCTGATAATTTTTCATCAAAAACACAAGTTCTTTATTATACCTGAGAATCCCATATACATGCGCTCCATAAATTTCATCTTTATAGGCAAAAACGTCCATCCCTTATTGTTCATTATTATATTATCTTCCCAGCAAACATGTACAACAACCAAGAGATCAACCAAGATGCTTAGATTTGTTGTTTTTAATATAATGGCATCCTTAAATCGCAACTGCTATTCTTTATTTGTATCTAATTTATCTCACACAGCATTCAAATTTTTTTCGTATTCACGTCTTAGCATTGGATTGATCATTTTTTCTGCGCTCTCTTGTATAAAATTTAATTTTGAATCTACTATCTCGTTACAATAACCAAACTAAGTAATAAAATAACACAGCAAAACCTTAGATTAATCGCCTTTATCGGAAACCTTAAGATCAAATCCACCATTGATGATAAAGTCCCTTAACAGCTTATCAACCTTCATGTTGACCTTTGGCGGAATGATTGTTTTCCCCTCAAGTTTCTCAAAGTAAGTTTTTGCTTTTGCTTTGTCAATAGTAGTTTTCAGCGCATCAAAACGCCCAAATTCATTAATGTTTGCTTCCGTTACTCGTTGGTTCATCATGAGACGCAGTTTGTCTTCATCAAGTCCCAACACGATGGCAATATGGTGTATCTGGTCATTCTTTGCTTTAGCCATATATTCGGTAATATAGTCTCGTAAAGATTTTTCAGCTTGTGGTATTACATCGCCGCACTGAATGTCATGAAGAAAGATATTTGCAAATTTTTGTTCTTCTTGAGAAAGCGTTGCAAAAGTCTTATGGAGTTCATCTTCTGCCTGCTTAATCATTTCAGCACTTGTTCCATGTTGTTGCAACAGCTTCATATATTTTTTAAAGCGGGAATTCATATAATCTGCATCAATGGCATCCGTGTCAATCGTAGTAAGATATCCATCAATATCATAAGGGATATCACCGCCTCCCGCACCACCAGAACTGAAAAGCTCCTTGTAACGCAAAGCTAATATCTTATAGGTTCTTTCATCAAGCAATACCGTGATTTTCTTCTTTTTACCGATGGTTTCATCCGGAAAAACATAGGTCAGATTGTTCCACACAAATCCCTGCACCTTAGCCGCTTCGAGGTAATCGTTGAGCTTATTGAAAAGATCTGCAAATTTTTTCCGCTCGGTGACTTCGGCAGGCAGTTTTTCGAAGTCCGCAACTCCGGCATGTATAAACAAGTCTCTAATCTGATCAAACAAGGAATTCATATTCTCAAGGTTTTTGTCAAGTCGATCTGCAAACAATCCCAGCGGTTTGTCACCAGAATACAGCTTAACAGCAGCTTCTATGTTCCGTTTCATGGTATGAGGTCGTCTGTAATATTTGATGGTTCCAAACGGCTTGTCTGGTCCAAACAGCCTATTTGTACGTGAAAAAGCCTGAATTATGTTTTCATATTTCAACATTTTATCGAGATAAAGTGTGTTGATCCACTTAGAATCAAAACCGGTAAGCATCTGATCGACAACAATAAGAAGGTCTATTTCATGATCGGGTGTACGTTCTATCCGCTCATACGGTTTCTTATGCGCAAGGCGGGATGCAATATCCTTTTTCATTTTCGCAAAAGTAAAAAGCGAAAAATTCTGCCCATATCGTTTATTATAGTCAGTAATGATCTCCACAAGACCGTCCTCTTTGAATTTAGCACCGCCAATATTATCTATGTTTGGATCGAACAGAGCGGTTATCTTCAAAGCGGGAGCTTTTGCTTTGATCATTCTATAATAATCTATTGCTTCGTTGATGCTCCCGGTAGCAAAAATGGCATGGAACTTTCCGGCATGGCTGAGCGTTGTCCAGTTATCAATAATGTCGTGAACAACCATTTTTTTGTGCTCATCCGTCTCATATTGACTGTTTGGCATATAGTCTTCAATGCCTTTGACATAATTTCCGGCAGCGTCTATATGTCCAGCCATGGGAAGGTTCCTATACTTATAAAAAAAATTGCTTTTTGATGGATCCGCCAAGGCTCCATCTACCGTTGAAGCTTTGGCCTTTTCAAGAGCCACGGCTTCCCTTAGATCTGTATCTCTGTAGGTCAGAACCATATAAGGATCAAAGCCTAAAACATTTTTGTCTCGAATACCATCGGCAATACTGTATCTATGCAGTTCATCCCCAAAAACCGTTGCCGTGGTATTCATCTTCTTTTGGTTCTCTTCTTGAATGGGAGTACCTGTAAAACCGAAGAAAATTGCCTTCGGGAAAGTATGCTTAATCGTCAACAGCATATCTCCGAAAGTAGAACGATGGCATTCATCAACAATAAAAACAAGCCGTTTGGAATTCATCAGTTCGATATCAGCAGTTTTGAGGCCGCCTTCTGCTTCATCTTTAATATTGCTCATTTTCTGAATGGATGTAACGATAAGCGTATCAGCCGGATTGATGCTCTTGAGCTTTGTTACCAGAACTCCGGTGTTTTCTGTAGCCTGCACATCTTCGCTTTCGTCTGCAAACCCACGATATTCTTTAAGACTTTGCGTTCCCAGTTCAATTCTGTCCATGAGAAAGATAACCTTGTCAGCATCTTTGGAAGAAGCAATAAGCTGTGCAGATTTAAAGGATGTCATCGTTTTTCCGGAACCGGTAGTGTGCCAGATATAGCCGCCAAGCTGATTGTTTTCCTCCCATTTGGTTTTGGAAACCTTATCAGAGATAGCGTTTGCAGCAAAATACTGATAACTGCGCATGACTTTCAATATTCCGTCTGAAGCATCCGCAACCGTGTAAAAACCGATAAGCTGGTGAGCCATGGGTATGGATAAAAGCGTTGAGGCAATTTGTTTCCACTCATGTATCGGTTCGTTGTTGAAGTCTGCCCAGTGAAAGTAGAAATCAAGGTTGAAGCGTCCTTCCGGTCCGGGATTGGCAAAATAGACTGTGTCTTCCGGATTCATTGCAACAAAAATTTGAATAAGCGAGAACAGTCCGGTGAAAATACCTTCGTTTGCGTATTTTTCGATTTGGTTGCAAGCTTGACTGACAGGTACCCCGCTCTTTTTCAATTCTATGTGAATGACCGGCATACCGTTGATAAGCAGCATCAAGTCCCCTCTGCGGTCATTGAGTATCTTTGATTGGGTAGGAAATTTAGGCTGCTGAGCAATTTGGTACCGGCTTTGACCCGCTGCAATTTCTCGGCGATCGTAGATTTTTAGGGATACTTCTTTTCCTACATGCTGTGCATCATCGGGATTATCCCTTGTAATCGAAACGCTGTGCCCGTTTATAAAGCCGTTAAGCTTAAGCGGTGTCTTCAAACTATTGATCTGTTCAAGAATCTGCTGCATCTCTCCATCAGTCAGAGGATAGTCATTCAGGCGGTCAATATCGCGGTTATTCTCAAAGAGAATGTTCGACCAGTTCTGAATAAGCTGCTGTTCTGTATAATTTTTCAGGACAACCTTTTCCCATCCCTTTTCAGACAGCATTTTGATCAGAGATTCTTCAAAATCTGTTTCTTTTGTAAATGCCATACAGTTGCTCCTTTCTGCCTCAGACAAACATCTTTTCGAGGCAAGATTTTTTGATGTTTTTCAGTTTTTCGACCTTACGCTTATGAAGGGTGATAAGGTTATCAAGATTATCAATAAATGCTCCAATTTTATGCTGTTCTGCAATACCAGGAAATGAAAAAGTTCCCATACAAAGCTTGTCATAATAAAAATAAAGGCGAACGCCACCCTCTTGCAATTGCTCAATCAACTTCTGAAAATCTGGTGACTTAAACCAATGCCAAAGGAATCGATCATCAATCTCATCTGTTGTCTGAAAAACCTCATAAAGTGAACTTACAATCACCTCCCTATCAAGACTTTGATATCCGATGGAACCCACATTTATTCTTGCTGGATTATATGCAAATGAATGGGGCGAAACGATGTAATACATTCTTTTATCTGCATCACGCATTGTTCCTCCGTTTTCAAATTTCTCATTTTGAGGCACAAATCCATTTTCATTTGTAATTGAATAACTTTCTAAAGGAAGATTATCCTTATTCTTTTCGCCGGCCGGGAAAGTAATTTTAGAAAACTTCCGCTGTTCCCAAGCGTCAGAAAAACCACTAAAACGAATTTCTGGAACCTTTGAGCCATTTCGAGGAAACATTTTTTCAAGCATGGCTTTTTTAATATTCACAAGCTTGTCATACTTACGCTGATGAAGGGTGATAAGATTGTCAAGATTACGGAAGTACGCACCAATACACTGCTGCTCTTGTATTTTTGGAATAGGTATTTCGATTTCCATAACTTTATTTTTAGAAATGTTGTACCTTGAGATTCCTTGTGCAAGGAAAATTAACTTTTTCCGAACCGAATTTGATCGAAGCATATATGCTAGATAATAATTATCAAATTTGATTGACGGACGATATCCAAAACAAAAGCTATTTAAGTAGATATTATTAGTATCTTCAAGCCAAACTGATGACATTCCTACCTCGTCTGGTGTTTCCGATGATGTAGTGAAAAATACGTCACCAGTCTGAACTTTATTCTGCTTATTATCAATTTCAATGGCTTCTACCATTTGCGAATCAGCAACTGCATTTGAATACGTATTCATGTATGTGACAAATTTTGCATTACCATGCCCAAAATCTTCTTTACTTTTCCCAGCTAATCCTGTGAATGTTGAACCAATCCCCCCCAACTTCCGCTGTTCCCAAGCATCAGTAAATCCTTTAAACCGGATTGTCGGTTTTCTCTTATTATCCGGCATACTCATTTACCTCCGAGCAGCGTTTTTAATTCTGCAAGGCCTTTCATATCAAAATCATTTCCGGTAAGCTGATCAATAAGCCCTGCCAGAGACTTTTCTGTATCTTTGATTTGCGTTTCCACATCAGAAAAGGTGTTGTCATACTTGTGGCACAGATCATCCAGCTTAGTAACAAAATCATTGATGATAGTCTGCGGTAATTTGCCGATATTCTGAACAAGCGGTGTAATCCACTTATTCTTGATTAATTCACGTGCCACATCATCCGTAAGCGCTTCAATCGTTTCCTTCGTCTTGTTATGAAGTTTTGCAGTATCATCCTTCACCTGTTTTTTGACGGATTTTTCTTCTGTCAGCAGATCATCTGCTTTTTTCAAAATTTCAAGGACATCCGGTTCTTCATCCTTTAATTTAATAGCTTTCTTAACTTCTGCCGAGATAAAGGCGTTTTGTGCGTCATTTACAAAATCTTTGTTTTTTTCTTCTTCCGGTAATTCTTCCAAAAGTGCTTCACAGTCAGATGCTATTTCAAAAAGCCGGTCTTCTTTAACTTTCAAAGCCGAAAGATCATCAGGCAATAGCATTTCCTGAACCAGTGTGAATGGGATTACATGACCAGCCCATCCCTCCTGTACTTCCTGATCCTTTCCATTCTTCTTTTTCAGTACCATATTCGGATCAACCTGTTTTACGGCGGCAAAACCTTCGGTCTGGATTACTTCAAGATCAATCGCAATACGATTCCAGTCTTCATCAAGAATCTGATATGCGCCATAGCGATCAATTAAAGGTATATCAGCAAGGTGTGAAAAGACGTCCTTACTCAATAGAGCCTCTTCTTTAGACGGATTCAGTGTGGTCATGCCATCGATCAGTTCTTTGGTCAGGTATCCTTCAAAACCGCTAAATGCGGCAGCATAATTTTCAAGAAAATTCTTTACGTCTGGATGCTGCTGAACGGCGTTTTTGAGATCAGCAACATTTAAAAGAGAATAGGCCGAATTCTCTTTTTTGAATAGGTCATTTTTGAGTGTAGGGAATGCTGCCCAATATTCATGTAAGTCAGCCAGTTCGCTTTCCGGAATTCCACCGAACATGGAAGCATAGATATCCCAGCTCTTGGCCTTTTTAGATGAATCAACGTACCGTGGAATATTGAGATTATAGTCGTTTGCACGGATTTCGTCACGGGAAACCAATTTCGAGAATTTTTCAACGGAGGCGCGACCAGTAAATACATCTACAATCTTCTTGATGTCGCAAGCCCGAAGCTTATTATTCTTGCCGACTTTTTCAAAACCCTTTGAGGCGTCAATAATCAGAACATCCGTATTCGGACGCTTTTGCTTTAGCACCATAATGATTGTCGGGATACCAGTGCCAAAGAAAATGTTTGCCGGAAGGCCAATAATCGCATCGAGGTGGTTCTGCTCGATGAGGTTTTTACGAATTGTTCCCTCTTCACCGCCACGAAAAAGGACCCCATGTGGAAGAACGATAGTCATAATGCCATCACTTTTTAAGTGGAACAGATCATGGAGCAAAAAAGCATAATCCGCCTTTCCCCTCGGAGCAAGACCAAAACGTGCATATCGCGGATCAGATTCTTTATCAGCAGGATTCCATGCCTGCGAATAGGGAGGATTGGAAACAACGGCATCTACATAAAGCGGATTATAGGTGTTGACCGGATCGTTTTCATCAAAATAAGGCCAGTCCTCCTCCAGTGTATCACCGTTGCGTGTAACAATATTGTCAGGAAGAATGCCGCGCATAACCAAGTTCATTCGTGTGAGATTATATGTATTCTCCTTCAGTTCCTGAGCATAGTACATGATGTTATCACTATTTCCCATATATCGAGCAACGCTTTTACCTATGTTAATCAGCAGAGAACCGGAGCCGCTTGTGGGATCGTAAATTTTGATTTCGGTCCGGTCCTTCAGATGATCTGCTACAATCTCTGACATAAGCAGAGAAACTTCATGCGGGGTATAGAATTCGCCGGCTTTTTTACCTGCATTAGCTGCGAAGTTACTGATCAAATACTCATAAATAAAACCGAGCACATCGTAATTCTGCTTCCCATCCATCGGAATGTCTTTAATGAGATAGAGAAGATTGCGGATAGCTTTCGTCCTTGCGCCGGATGTTTCGCCCAGTTTAGATAGACCGGTTTCAAGAGTCGTAAATACGCCGTCAAACACTTTCTTATGGGTAGTGTCGATCAGGCGGCTGAATGCCTGCAGCGCGTCTGTTACATCACTTGCATTAAAATCACTGCCTTTCGCTATCCACGTTGAAAACAGGTTATCGTAGGATATGAAATAGCCTATATTCTTCTGAACACTCTCAACAGTATCGCCATCTTCCTCGGTCAATTCCTTAAGGTATTTATCCGTCCAATCATTCTCTTTCAGGTATTTTACCTCTTTATCTGAAAGAAATTTATAGAAAATAAAGCCAAGGATATAGTCCTTGTATTCATTTGCTTCAATTTTTGACCGCATCTTATTGGCTGATTCCCAAATTTTTGATGCAAGCTGTTGCTTATTCATTGCTATTCCTCCAAATTGAGTTCAATCGCTTATAGAATATTGTACTACATAATCTGTTCTGACAAATGGACTCATGTATTTTTGACTTTTACAGCTGCACAAATATCTCCAATATCACAATTGAGGTATTCACAAATACGTAATAGAACCGAAAGGGCAACTTCNTCCCCNTTGTTCAATTTACTCATGGTACCTGCCGCCAATTTGAGATCACTTTTGAATGTAGCCTTGTCTATGTCCTTTTCCAACAGCATAATCCATAATTTTTTATAGCTTATTTTCATTACAGTTCCTCCTGAACAGTGATTCCGTGAACATATTCATATTATACACGGCACTATTCTCAATCACAATGGAATAGTGCGGAATTTATATAAAAATTTCGACTTCATGAAAATATAATCCGCAATATTGTAACGCTCAAAAGTACTATCATCAATATAAATAACTATAGAAGGGAGGTTCCAATAACTATGAAAGCAGTATCAATCACTAAAACTATTCTCCATGTTTCCGATGTGGCATGTTTGATGAATTGCAGTTCTATGAAAGTATATGGCTTAATCAGAACTGGCCAGCTCGATGCACACAAAGCCGGAAAAGCATGGCTGATCACGGTAGACGCTTTGGATAATTATCTGCACGTTGAGAGTTGCCGGTAAGCCATAATATTGATTTTTCCGGCATATGTACCATTTTGAAAACATTTATATATGATCTACAAACTTCAGGATTTTACTAACATCATAATGAGAAAAAATTATAGAAAGAGGTGCATCATTATGTTTGATGATTTTGGAGATCTGCTAACTGTAGAAGAATTTGCTGACATGTTATCCATTGGGAAAAACGCTGCTTACAAGTTAGTAGCATCCGGTAAGGTAAAGTGTTTTCGGCAGAACCGGATTTGGAAAATCCCAAAAGAAGGAGCTATACAATACATTCGGGAACAAAGTCACTTAATATAACTATAACCATCTAATAAAAAGCATTATTATAAAGAGGAATTGAACCATACAGGAGGCTAGCTCACACGGCTAGCCTCCCTATTTTGCCTAAAATAATGTAAAACCCATTGTTCTTCTATATCCGATGAAAAAGTTAGCCGATATGGTTATATATTATATATCTGGAATATCAGCTATATCTTTCTTTAGTAGAATCATTGCCTGTTCTTATTTTGTAAGACGTTGTAAAAAGTTACAAATTTATTAACTAATTAGTAATAGTAGCAAACCGTTAGCATGATTTTGCCGTTGTTTGTTACTAAAAATTAAAAGAGGTGTTTTACATGAATACTGATCATTTACTAACAGAAAAGGATTTAGCTGCCATATTAGGCATATCCCATTGGACGGTCCGAAAAATGCGATTGCAAGACGGATTACCTTTTATTCAAACCGGCAGCCGTATTTATTATCGATTGGAAAAAGTCAACAGCTGGATGACCCAGCAGGAAGAGACGAATGCCAAAAATCATACACTTCCTAAAGCACGACCCATGAAATACACATGGTAATTAAATTGAAATGGTGAGCATAGCCGCAATATCACGCTATGCTCTTTTTTTATGTCTGAAAGGAGAAACCAATTATGCCCTCAAAAATAAGAAAACGGGGAGAAAATACGTATGAATTAGCTGTAACCAATGGATATGATTATTACGGACGTCAAATCGCTTACCGAAAAACAGTGAAAGCATCCAATATGAAAGAAGCCCAAAAATTATATTATGAATTTGAAAGTCAGGTACGCCGCAAACAAATCCTGCATCCTACCAAAATTAAATTAGGCGATTTTGCGTTTCAGTGGTATAAGGAATACTGTGAACCTCGTCTGGCAGTATCCACATTACAGAATTATAAGCGATGTCTGCAGCAGCATATTATTCCGGCGCTAGGACATTTAGATATCCGGGAACTGCAACCCGCTCAAATAGTCCCTTTTATTAACGCCTTATTAGAGCCAACCGAGAATGCGAACGGAGTCATATCCCGTAATGAACAATCCGCCTTATACTGTTATCGAGTACTGTCTTCTCTGTTATCAGTAGCCGTAAAATGGGAACTAATTTTTTCAAATCCCTGCGATAAATTGGATCCACCAAAAATCCAACGGCACGTTGTAAATTCATATAATCTTCAACAAGCACAGCAATTATTAGCAGCTGCCAATCAACTTCCTATCCGGGAAAAGACCTTACTCACATTAGCATTATCAACAGGTATGAGACGGGGAGAAATCTTGGCACTGCATTGGCAGGATATTGATTTCGCTGCCGGAAATCTGTTAGTAACCAAAAGCTGTGAAGTAGTTCCGCATCAACCAATCACAACAAAAGAACCAAAAACAGAAAATTCCATGCGATGCATTACATTACCCGCTTCCATGATACAGTTGCTGCTGCAATATAAGCAATGGCAGGATCAAGTTAAAGCCCCATATGGCCAATCTTGGAATTATAATGATTGGGTATTTATCACAGATAGAGGAATTCCGATTCATCCATCCACAGTATCACATTGGTTTAAACGATTTTTAGCTCATAATGGATTACCACCGATGCCATTTCATGGATTACGACATACGTCTGCCACTTTATTATTAGCAGCCGGAGCTCCTATTAAAAATGTAAGTTCTCGGTTAGGTCATACAGATATCAGAACCACAGGAAATATTTATGCGCAGGCATTACAAAGTGCAGATAAAGAAATTGCAAATACTATGGAAGAAATCTTACAGTCTCATAATGATGAATAATACTCATTCATTTCTATAAAGGAGTAGAACATCATACCCTGTTCTGCTTCTTTATTTTTTAATTCCATACAATCAATTAGCCCAAATACTAACAGCTCCCATTAAAATAAATCCGTACTTTCAAATACAACCATTCTTATAAATGAAACTTCATCCTATAGCAGATACACCATATTATAAGAACAAATCTCCAATAAAACGCTACAGCCAACGTAAATCAAAGAAATCTAATAAATAATTAATGAAAACAGTATATTTTCTTACTGTTTCTGTATATGGCATTATATATCTTAATAGTAAAAATATATAATCTACATTACATAACATTATAGTATATACAATATATGTGATATAGAATGATTAATACTACAATATCTATTATATAAGGCTAATAAAAATTATATAACATATTATAAATATGGATATACTATTATATCAAGTTATACAATCATGCTGAAAATTATATTACTTTATGGAGGAATTTCTAATGAAGAAAGCTAATAGTACAGACATTCATTTTCACGTTGACGAAGAAACCAATTCCATCTTGCAGGAAAAGCTGCAGGAAACACAACTAACACCCAGTGCATTTTTAAGAAAATTGATACGGGACGGTCAAATAACCTACACGCCCTATGGAAAAGAAATGTTAATACAGCTAGCTAAAACCCATAACGAAGTAAATCAAGGGATGTTAGCAATAGACAATGAAATTTCAAATTTAAGTCAAAAGGTCGACCGGCAAAATCAATACATTACTCAATTATCTCCCCTTCTATGTAGCGAATACGGAGAGCAAATTGCTAATTCTCTTACAATGCTTGTTATGCAAAACCATATACAGATGCAAGATATCATGAACCGTACTACAAAACTAAAACAGGTTGCAGAAAGGATTACGGTAAAATAAATGTCAATTTTTAAAGTTGTGCATCGAAAAAACAGGGATGACTGCGTGATGTTATCCCAACGAATAAATTATATACTGAACCCTTTGGCAACAAAAAAAGAATTGATTTATGGACAGTATATCAGTACACACTATCCCTATGAGGAAATGATATATGCAAAAACATGTTTTCCCCCTTCTCCAACATCTCCCAGAGATTCACTGGAAGGCAAAGCATTTTACGAATACTTGATCAGTTTAGCTCCCGAAGATGGTTATCCAATCAATCAGTTTTTCCAATGCATGGCCTGCATCAATCAATATTTTTCTAACTATGGAGGAAATCATTACCAAGTAGTACATAGCCTGCATATCAATACCGATCATCTTCATGCCCATTTTATTGCCAATAATACAGATTTTCTAACGGGTAAACGCTTTCGGTCTACACGAAGCAGCTTCTGTACGATGATTCGAGACATAAATAAAATCTTAACTGATTTTGGTTTTTCCGGTATTCCCCAATATCACTGGGAAAAATATGGATCATACAGTATATAGGTAAATTCACACATTTTAAAAGCCGTTCCAGAAAATTCTGGAACGGCTAACATAAAGTGAAATCTATATGATTCAGCACCGATTATTTAATATCGATGCGGTGTGTAGCGTCTACAGCAGCTGAATCTGTTTTCGGTAATGTAATTGTTAAGACGCCATTAGAAAAGGCAGCTTCTATGTTATCTTTTTCAATATTGCGAACAACAAACTGCCGACTGAAAGCACTACTTACCCGTTCTTTACGGATGTAGTTTGTATCTTTATCTTGTTCTTCTTTTTCCTGATTATGCTGTGCAGCAATGGCCAAGACATCATTATCATAGGTAATGGTAATATCTTCCTTTGCAACACCCGGTAAATCCGCAGTAACAATATACGCTTTGTCTGTATCTTGTACATCAACTTTCGGAAGCGTCATCTGACTAAATTTTATTGGTTGTAAGAACCGATTGAAAAAATTATCAAATATGGGATCCGGAGAAAAAAAGTTATCAACATTAACAGGCAATAAATTTTTCATAGTAACAATCTCCCTTCAATCAAATCAAAAATCATATCTGCAGGATTGCATTTGACCTTTTGACTTTTTATGGTAAGCTACTTCTTTCTTTTCCTGCTTACATGTATAGTATACATATTATTAGCACTCTTGTCAAGTGAGTGCCAATAATATGTCTCGCTTGTATCATTCAATCATAGAGCATACAAACCAGTATAGTTATACCTCTTCTATTTTTACAAAAGTGATGCATATTATGGCTGTTTATTGCTTTGCTTTGTCCACTTACGTAACAGGACAAAGACGAAGTATTTGTCCCTTGTCCAGTGCGTTATATAAAACAATCTGATTCTCATCATACTATATACCCCTAATTATTTTAGCGGACAGACAGGACAAACGGACAAGTAAAAAATGATAAACTGCATCACTTTATTGATTTTACGTAGCATAAAATACAGATATATACCTCATAAATATGGCGCTTTAAGTACCACTTTTCGGAAAGCCATTATGGTCAATACGATTTTTAAGGCGCAAAATAAGGCGCATTTTTATCAAAAACAAAAAATAAGGCTTCCGGATTAACCGGAAACCTTGATGTTTACTGGAGCCACTTATCGGATTTGAACCAACGACCCTCTCATTACGAATGAGATGCTCTACCAGCTGAGCTAAAGTGGCGAGTACTCATATATTATATAGTTTCTACGCTGTTTTTGTCAAGAATTTTTTCTTTTTTGAGAGATATTGTTCATTTTATTCGCTGATATTTTTATGTCATTCGTACGTATTGTTACAAATAGAAGTTTTATTCTTGCTTCCTGTAGAATTCATGATACAATACTGTTGTTATACTAAAACAATAGGAAAAGAAATGAGCATATATGAGAAAATTACTAACAGCGTGTATTACTGGTATCATGTCTTGCATGGGACTTCCCATATGGGCAGCAGATACCCAGGTGCCTATCGATAATTTAGTGCAGATTGTGTCGGAAAATTCAGCGACCGCTTTCACCGTATCTTGGCAGAATGATACGGCTCGTAAGGATTACTCCGTGCAGTATCGGCAGCCGGGAAGTACGAATGTCCAATCAGCTTATGTTACAGAGCCTAAACGGCCGCCCGTGTATGATTCGCAAAATCCTCCGACAAACACATATGGAGCTTATATAAAAAAATTAAAACCTGATACGGCTTATGAATATCGTATTCGCGCAGATGGTACTGCCACTGCATGGATTTCTTTCAAGACAACGCCGGAGCAGTTAAACCATTATAAAGTTCTCGTTTTTGGCGATTCTCAGTCTGTAGATTATTCTATTTGGGGCCAAACCGCTCAGACGGCTTGGAAAAAGACTCCCGATGCTGCATTTTTTATTATGATGGGGGATATTACAGATAACGGCCAAGCTTGGTATCAATGGAGAAGCTGGTATGAAAATGCCAATGTTCTGACTTCGCATATTCCCATTGCCCCGGTCTTGGGAAATCATGAAGCGTACAGCTTACATTGGAAATTTGCAGAACCCTACACTTATAAGGCCTTGTTCCCTGTGCCCTACGGCGGTCCCCGCGATCAGAACCGGCTGGCTTATTCGTTTGATTACGGCGATGTCCATTACGTTTCCCTCAATACCGATTATGAAGAAATACATGAAAATCACCCAAATATGATGGAAAACGAAGCACAATGGCTTGATCGTGATTTAGCCAAAGCAACACAAAATAAAAAGCGGATTATTGTACTCATGCACCGTCCTCCTTGGGACAGTCCGTATCACGGTGCTTTGGATATAAACGGCAAAACCTTCATGCCTATTTTCGATAAATACAATGTCCCTCTCGTTTTTACAGCTCATGAACATTGTTACGCTCGTACTTCGCCTGTAAAAAACAATCGGACAGCTGCCGCCGGCACAATTTATATTACGACGGGACGCAGCGGCACGGAAACTTGGGATGCTTCCGTCCGCAAACGCTTTGATGAAGTATACTATAATCCAATGGATATGCCCATGTATCTTACACTTCTCGTAGAACCAAAGGATTTCGTCGTTACTGCCTATAAAACAGACGGAACCGTTATTGATACAACAAGAATCAAAACAACAACCTGATCGGATAGCCGCCACGGCTCATACATTCCCCAAATACCATTTAACAAATTGTGCAGCAATACGCCCATTCCTGCCGGAATGCTCCATTTCCCAACGGATTCCCTGGATACGAATTTCACTTTTAGCTAACGTGACACCTGATTTTTTCAGCTCGTGATCAATTATTTCCAAATATTCCTCTTGTGTCGGCGGCTCGTAATGAAGTATCAAGCCAAATCGATCAGAAAGGGAAATAGACTCATTGGTGCTATCATGCCGATATACCTCCTCCAATTCCTCCTTACGATCCTGCCATGTCTCTTTGAGCAAATGACGCCGGTTGGAGGTAGCATAAATGAGGACGTTCTCCGGTTGGGTCATTACACTGCCATCAATAGCAGATTTTAAATACTTATAACCCGATTCGCCTTCATCAAAAGACAAATCATCAAAAAATAAAATAAATTTTTTGCTTTTGATATTACCCAGCTTCTGCATAACCGCCGAAAGCTGGACAAGTTGATCTCGTGTGATTTGAATAAGGCGCAGTCCTTCGGTATGGTATATATTGGCCAACGCTTTTACCGCTGTCGATTTACCCGTACCTCTGGCCCCGGTCAACAGCACGTTGTTGGCCTGTTTTCCTTGGACAAAATTGCGGGTATTGATCCGAAGTTTTTCTTTCTGCGTTTCATATCCAATGAGATCTTCCCAAAAAAGGACGGGAAAATCATCAATACCGATAAATTTTCCGTCATGGGCAATACGAAAGGCAATATGCCGTGCCAAAGTACCTCGTCCATACTGACTGTATTGTTCCAAAAGAACGGCGGCTGCCGCCACGGCATCTTCACAAGCCGTCATGCGTCTGGCTAAAGAAGCACTACTTTCATCTATCAGCGGCCGAGCCGGCGTATACGCATCAAGGAATGTCCCTTCCATGAAATCAGATGCTTTGCTTTTTATATACGGCAGCAGGATTTTCATGTCTTGTGTCAAAACCTGCTTAAGTCCTGCCCCATAGGTGCCTTTGGATTCTATTGTCCGGGCCGCGATGGTATCTCCTTCTCCCAAGAGATACACCAGATAGGCTGAAAAGACATTTCCCTGCAATCCTTTTTCTTCAGCCTGCTGCAGCAACACTGCCGCAAATCGGCTCTGCGCCTCTTGATCCCGAGGATCATCCTGCACATCAAACAATGTCCGAAAAATATCTTCCTTTAAAAAACTGCGGCAGGCAACCAGCAGGTGCAAATCAGGATACGCCATACAACCCCCTCCTTATATTGAACAAGGACGCTTGAATCCAGGCGCCCTTGTTTATCATATATATAACTGCATCTATACCTTGCTTATTTTGCTTCCTCACTGTCACCGTCGTCGCTGCGGCTGGCCCAATAGCCGGCCAGTATCGACCCTGAAAAATTGTGCCATACACTGAAAATGGCTCCCGGAATCGCCGCCATCGGATCCAGATGCGCCAGTGCCAGCGCCACGGCCAGCCCCGAGTTTTCCATCCCGATCTCAAACGCCACAGCCTTGCTCTTATGGTGGCTCATCCGTCCCAGACTCCGCGATACTCCGTATCCCAGGCTCAGCCCCAGACAGTTATGCAGCACTACCGCCAGCGCCGCGATTCCTGCCACCGTAGCCAGCCGCTGCGCATTCAACGCTACCACGATCGTAATGATCATCACGATCGCCACTACCGATACTACCGGGATGATTCCCGCCAGGCGGTCTACCGTCTTCGACGCCGCCACCCGGATCCCTATCCCGATGATGATCGGAACGAGCACTACCTTGCAGATATCCAGCAGCAACGCCGCCGCATCTATCGGGATCAGCGATCCCGCCAGTACCATAAACAGGGCCGGTGTCAAGATCGGCGCCAGCAGCGTATTCACGCTCGAGATCGTCACGGACAGCGCCGTATCTCCTTTCGCGATGAACGTCATCACGTTCGATGCCGTCCCGCTGGGACAGCAGCCTACCAGTATCAGTCCGGCCGCCAGCATCGGATCCAGCCCCAGCACCTTTCCTACCCCAAACGCCACACACGGCATGATCGCATACCGCAGCACGATTCCGAAGATCACATCCTTTGGCCGCGTCAGCACCAGCTTGAAGTCCTTCGGCGTCATCGTCAGTCCCATCGACAGCATGATCAGCGACAGCAGCCACGTCACCCAGCTGCCCATTCCCATGAACGGCCCCGGTNCAAAGAACGCCAGGGCNGCAAACAGTACCACCCACACNGTAAAGTATTTCGTAATCATTTTACAAAGCTTCTCTGCCGTTTCCATAGGCCCTCCTTATTNCAGCACCGCGCCCGTATTGGCCGACGTTACCAGTTTGGCATACCGCGACAGGTACCCGCTCTTGACCTTCGGTTCCGGCTGTTTCCATGCCGCCCGGCGCGCCGCCAGTTCTTCATCGCTTACGCACAGTTCCAGCTTTCTTCCNGGGATATCGATGGCGATCCTATCGCCGTCCCGGATCAGCGCGATCGGCCCGCCTTCCATCGCCTCCGGCGATATATGNCCGATACAGGCTCCGCGGCTGGCTCCGCTGAACCGTCCGTCGGTCAGCAGTGCTACCTTCAGACCCATTCCGGTAATGACGGCTGTCGGGTTCAGCATTTCCCGCATCCCCGGACCGCCTTTAGGTCCTTCATACCGGATCACTACCACGTCGCCCTCGTGGATCTGTCCGTCCATGATCGCCGTTATCGCGGCTTCTTCCGAATTGAAGCATTTGGCACTCCCGGTATAGACCAGCAGATCTGCATCTACGGCACTTTCCTTGATTACTGCCCCATCGGGTGCCAGGTTCCCGCTCAGGATCGCGATCCCGCCTTTATGCATATACGCCGTTTCCACCGTATGGATCACCTCCGGCCGCTCGATCACGGCGTGCGCGATCCGTTCCCCGATGCTCCCCGTGACTGTCCGGGCTTCCGTATGGATGATCCCCAGCTTAGTCAGTTCCTTCATGACCGCACAGATTCCGCCTGCTTCTCCCAGGTCTTGCATATGGTAGCTGCCGCCCGGGCTCATCTTGCAGATATACGCGGCTTTTTTGCTGATTTCATCGAACTTCTGCAGCGGCAGTTCGATTCCTGCTTCATGGGCGATGGCCGGCAGATGCAGCACCGTATTCGTCGACCCGCCGATCGCCATGTCTACAGCAATGGCATTTTCGAAGGATTCCTGCGTCATGATATCCCGCGGCTTGATGTCCCGTNTCACCAGATCCAGGATGACTGCGCCGGCCTTCTTGGCCAGGATCCGCCGCGCTCCGAAATAGGCGGCNGGGATCGTCCCGTTCCCCGGCAGTCCCATCCCCAATACTTCCGTCATGCAGTTCATCGTATTGGCCGTGAACAGGCCGGCACAGGACCCGCACCCGGGGCAGGCCTTATTTTCCATATCCGCCATTTCCGCTTCCGTGATCTGTCCCGATTCCAGCTTCCCCGCGGCTTCAAACATCGTGCTGACACTGATATCCTTGCCTTTATAGCGTCCCGCCTGCATCGGCCCGCCGCTGACTACCACTGCCGGGATATTTACCCGCCCTGCCGCCATCAGCATACCGGGCACGATCTTGTCACAGTTCGGGATCATGACCAATCCGTCGAAGGCGTGGCCGTTGGCCATGGCTTCGATAGAATCGCAGATCAGTTCCCGGCTGGCCAGCGGATACTTCATGCCGTCATGGCCCATGGCGATCCCATCACAGATCCCAATCGCCGGAAACTCGATCGGCGTCCCGCCGGCTGCCGCAACCCCAAGCTTTACCGCCTGGGCGATTTCCCGCAGATGCATATGCCCCGGAATAATTTCATTGAATGCATTGACGATCCCGATCAACGGTTTTTCCAAGTCTTCGTCCGAATACCCCATGGCATGGAACAACGTCCGATGGGCTGTCCGGGTACTTCCTTTTTTTACTATATCACTCCGCATATCGATTTCCTCCGTTTCTGCTTTTTGTGTTAGTCTGCTTTTTCTTCCTTGAGCCACGACATCATGTTACGAAGTTTACCTCCGACTTTTTCAACAGGGTGTTCTGCATGTTTCTTGCGCAGTGCCAAGAATTCCGCACGACCGGCCGCTCTGTTTTCCAGCAGCCAGTTCTTGGCAAAGGTGCCCTCCTGAATTTCTTTCAGCACTTGCTTCATTTCGGCTTTTGTTTTTTCCGTTACAATACGCGGTCCTACTTTATAATCACCATATTCAGCAGTATCACTGATAGAGCTTCGCATGTTAGCCATCCCGCCTTCATACATGAGATCTACGATAAGTTTCATTTCATGGAAACATTCAAAATAGGCAATTTCCGGCTGATACCCTGCTTCACATAACGTTTCAAAGCCCGCCGTGATAAGGTGTGTTACACCGCCGCACAATACTGCCTGTTCTCCAAAAAGATCGGTTTCCGTTTCTTCCTGAAAGGTTGTCTGTATAACTCCCGAACGAGTACCGCCGATCCCCCGGGCATAGGCCAGTGCTAAATCAAATGCGTGTCCCGTAGCATCCTGTTCTACGGCAAATACATCCGGTACCCCGCCGCCTTCCACAAATGTACGTCGTACCAAATGACCCGGTCCTTTAGGTGCCACCATAAACACATCGATATCTGCGGCCGGAACGATTTGCTTGAAATGGACATTAAAGCCGTGGGCAAATGCCAACGCACTGCCAGGTTTTAAATTAGGTCCAATTTCGCTGTTATATACATCCGCTTGTTTTTCATCCGGGATCAGCACCATGGTAATATCTGCTTTTTTAACAGCTTCGGCAACAGTCTGGACAACCAGTCCCTGTGCACGTGCTTTTGCTGCTGATTTACTGCCTTCATACAGGCCTACTGTCACATCAAGTCCGCTTTCCATCAGGTTCAATGCATGGGCATGCCCCTGGCTGCCATACCCGATAATAGCTATTTTTTTCCCTTTCATAACATCCCAATTTACATCTTGATCATAAAATACTTTTGCCATCTTACATCTCTCCTTTGTCTTTGGTCTTGTTAGTTTTAGGGCCGTGTTGAAAGGGTCCGGGGTAAAAAAAATACGCCCCCTATATACTAAGGGACGAATATGATTCCGCGATACCACCCTGGTTCCTGCGGCATTACTGCCTGCAGGCGCTCTACAACGTACTAACATACGCGTTTCCTGTAACGTGGAAAATTCGTCGGCGCTTAATTTACTTCAGCTCCGCTCTTCAGGGAGGATTTTCAAATATCCGTAAACACCGGTTCACACCACCCACCGGCTCTCTGTTGTTTAAGAGGATATATTACTCTTTCCCGTCATCAGATTTCAATCATGGCTTCTCGTAAGAGAAGTTTCGTCCATTATATGCGAACCTATTTCTCTTGTCAACTACTTTTTTTACTATTTTCACCTCCTGCTTTCTGACATCGCAGTCACAGAGCGTATTCCAAGGGGTAAAAATAAGTATAAAAAAACCGCCCCTCAAAAGAGGGACGGATACAATTCCGCGATACCACCCTGATTCCTGCCGTGTTGCTGCCAGCAGGCACTCCGCAACGTACTACCATACGTGTTTCCTGTAACGTAGAAAATTCGTCGGCACTTAATTTACTTCAGCTCCGCTCTTCAGGGAGGAGTTTCGTTTTCCTGTAATCACCGGTTCACACCCCCCACCGGCTCTCTGTCGTTTTACCCAGATAACTACTTGTTCCCATCATTAGATTTTACCTATGATCCCTTCGGTTAGGGATTGGATATATTATATGCAATCCCTAACCACTTGTCAACTTGTTTTTGTAATTTTGTACATTTTTATACGATTTAATTCACTTTAAATATACATTTTTTATTTACCATGCCGCCACTACTCCATCTGCACGAGGTTCTGTCGCTCCCATAAGAACCCCCTGTTCATTCCGCCAAATGATCTGCCCGCGGCCATAGGAATTTCGGTCCGGATTAATAATAATAGTATGCCCCCGATCACGCAGTCCTCTGATAATATCCTGCGATACTGTCGGTTCTATTTCAATCTGTTTATTTCCCAGCCACTGCCATCTTGGTGCATCAAGCGCAGCTTGCGGATTCATATGAAAATCAATCGTATTCATCAACACTTGCATATGTCCCTGCGGCTGCATAAAACCTCCCATAACACCAAACGGACCTACGGGTACGCCATCTTTTGTCAAAAAGCCCGGAATGATCGTATGGTATGGTTTTTTACGAGGGGCTACACAATTATCACTGGCTGCCTCCATACTGAAATTATATCCCCGATTGTTCAATGCAATTCCATATTCAGGAACCACGATACCCGAGCCAAAGCCCATAAAATTACTTTGTATGTAGGAAACCATATTTCCTTCTCGATCCGCTGCACACAAATACACGGTACCGCCGCAATTAGGATCCACCGGGGCCGGCATAAGTGCTTGTGTACGTATTTGTGCCCGCCGTTGCGCTGCATATTCCTCGGACAGCCAATATGATAACTTTGTTCGCATATAACGGGGATCTGCAATATATTTCCGTCCATCAGTAAACGCCAGTTTCATCGCTTCAATTTGTTTATGGAATGTATCCACCGTATCTCGTTCTTTAAATTCCAATCCCCGGGCAATCGCCATCGCCATAAGCACGACCAACCCATGTCCATTCGGCGGAATTTCCCAAACGTCATATCCCCTGTAATTCGTAGAGATAGGATCCACCCACTGCGGCTTATACTCCATGAGATCCTGCTTACGGATATATCCGCCGGTAGCTTGGGAAAACGCATCAATCGCATCGGCTATATCACCTTCATAAAAATCACGGCTATGACTTGCCGCAATCTGCCGCAATGCACGGGCTTGCCAAGGCAGCGTTACTATTTCACCGGCACGTGGAGCGCTTCCCTTACTAAAAAAAGTAGGAAATAAGCCGGCAAAAGCCGGATCATTTCGGAATTTAGCAAAAGTCTGTTCCGATTCCTTCCACAATTCTGCCAATGTAGGCATAACAGCATACCCATGTTCGGCATAGTTCAGGGCTGGTTCAAACAGTTTTTCAAACGGCAGCCGGCCAAACCGCCGATGGAGTTCCTCCCAGGCCGCCGGTGCACCTGGTACCGTAACCGGTGCCCAGCCACGAGCAGGCATAGCAGAAATACCTCGTTCCAGCAACGTTTCCCTGGACATCGCCGCAGGAGCATACCCGCTTCCATTAAGACCGTAAAGCACCCCCTTTATCCAAACCAGCGCAAATGCATCACTTCCTAATCCATTGCTGGTCGGTTCCAATACGATCAAGCTGATCGCAGCAGCCAACGCCGCATCAACAGCATTGCCACCTTGTTTAAGCATATCAAGTCCCGCCTGGGCTGCAAGTGTCTGTGAAGTACACACCATTCCGTTTCGGGCATATACGATTTCCCGCCGTGACGAGTAAGGATACTGATGGGGATCAAATTGTAAATACATAGGAATACCTCCTTTTGTTTATATGCATTATATATATTTACTATATCACAAAAAAAACATTGCATAAAAGAAATATGTTTATCTTTTTAAATTTCTGTCTTCCTGGAAAATAAAATAATTGCTGATTACATCTTCACTAAAGTTGATTTTTAACCTATAATAGTGTTAATATGCACTTTATGAATATTTTACTATATTAACTATATACTAAGAATGCTAAGAATATATATTCTCATATACAAGCTTGTATATAAAGGAGGAAGTTGTTTTGGGACGGTGNTTGTTGCATCGTCAATCCCGACAGCNGGGCGTGAACGAGCNAAGTATTTTATGGGCAGCCTGAAGCTTCAATTGGAAAATAATTTTGACACTGTCGATTTGCGGCAGACCGGGAAAAAAGGCGATGCTACCGCCTGGGCCAAGGAAGCCGCCCTCGAAGGATATGACAGTGTATTTTGCATGGGTGGTGACGGTACCTTAAATGAAACCGTGAACGGATTGGCTTTGGGAAATCGTCCAATTCATTTCGGTTTCATTCCCTTGGGAACGGTCAATGATTTGGCACGGGCATTACAGATCCCGCTCCATCCCGAACAAGCCATTGCCATGTTAAAAAGAGCGAAGACGGTTCCTCTCGATATCGGCAAAGCAAATGACCGGTATTTCGTCAACACGATTGCTGCCGGAGTTATGCCCGAAGCAGTAGGTCAGGTATCCATCGAACAAAAAACCCGGCTGGGCCCGTTAGCTTATTTTTTAACCGGCTTGAAAACGCTGCAATCTCATAAAAGCTTTTTATTTAAAATGAATATCAATGGGGAAACGACAACCCGCCGTTCCCCTCTCATTATTGCCATGCTGACAAATTCTATCGGCAGTTTTCGCAATATAGCACCGGAGGCCCGCGTCAATGACGGTAANCTTTGGCTGGCAACCTTCAAAAATATTACCCCACTGGATTTATTGAAATTGGCTCCGGAAATGCTGGCCGGTACTCCTGTCAGTTCCGAATACATGTATTTGGAACAAGTCGAACATGTCAAAATAGAATTGCTCAACACTGACCATTTATCGACGAATATGGATGGAGATACAGGTCCTGATTTTCCCCTTGAGTTACAAATACTGCCCTCTTTTTTATCGGTATATGTACCGACAGACAGCGACATATAAGCGCAGCATGCGTATCTTGTTCTTATGCTGTATTTCGCCTGCGGCTTATACATGAATCCCATCATCTATATCACAGAAAGGTAAAGAGTTCCTGCCTCACGATTCTTTACCTTTTTTGTGATAGCCTGTCTTAATAAAATCACTGCCGCGTTACTCGTTTTTTCTTTTTATCTTACCCAGATATCGATAAATAGTCGGCTCGGAAACATCCAGCCACTCTGCCAGCGATGCCACTCCGCCTTTTAACAAAAACAGCCCGGTATCATTTAAATCATGAACAACGGAAATTCTTTCATCCACGGATAATCGTTCCGGAGCAACAGAATATTTAGCTAGTGCATTTTCAATCATCATACGAATAACATCCTCCATACTCCCTTGAAAATGTTGAAATACATTGGAAATTTCATTGTTTTGATTTTTAGATTTACATATATTATCCAAAAAAAATTCATTGCCAATAATATGTTTTGTTAATTTTTCTCGTAAATCAACAAATGGTGTTATATTAAAATTAATACACATCATGCCCTGCAGAATTCCTTCATCATTACGAATATAATAACTGGAAGATCGGAATAAATGTCCATTCATATTTTTAATCCTATAATTCACAGCATAGTCTGTATTTTGTTCAACGCCATATTTTACTGCCCGCAAAACAAAACCAGAAGCCGTATCTCCCACGGTTCTTCCGCTTAAACAGCCATTTGCAATAGCTATAATAGAATGTTTCGGATTAGAAAGGTCGTGGAGGACGATTTCATAATATTCTCCCAAGGCCTTGCTTAAAAAATCGACCATGGGGATATATGGTTCTAATTTTCTGTCCATTATGCTCTATCCTCCTTTCACTGTAACTTTCTTTTTTAAGCATATCATTATGATTTTGATTTTACAATAAATCTTTGTTTTTATTTTATGCATACAATATGTTTACATAAATTTTCCTGCCTCATAGAAAAACAGCCATCGTGTACCCCACGATGGCTGTTCTGTATTAAAATTATTCAGCTGTATACGGAAGTAAAGCAATTGCTCTGGCCCGTTTAATAGCAATAGTCAGCTTACGCTGATGTTTTGCACAAACACCGGAGATACGGCGAGGTAAAATCTTGCCGCGTTCTGTCGTAAACCGACGGATTTTTGCAATATCTTTATAATCAATCGTATCTGCCTTATCAACGCAGAAGCTGCATACTTTTCTTCTCGGTTTTCTTGTACGTTCTCTTCTCATTGTATATCCTCCCTTTAGAATTAGTAAGGGATCCTTTTGACATTAAAATGGGATTTCTTCATCATTCGCATCTTTGCCAAAGCTGTCAAAACCTTTGCCTTCAGCAGCCGGTTTTGCAGTCGGCATACTTGTCTGCGGAGCTGCCGCAGTGCGTTTTTCTGAACCCATTGTCTGTGCTACAAAGTTAGCAACGACTTCCGTCACATAACGTTTCTGCCCATCCTGCGTTTCATAGGAACGGACAGACATACGTCCTTCTACAAATACACGGTTGCCTTTTGCCAAATTATTGCCGCAGGTTTCCGCCAAATTACCCCATGCTACAACAGGAATAAAATCAGTTAATTCACGTGTTTCCTGGCCTCCGACCGGTGTATAAGACCGCGTAACCGCCACAGTAAACATCGCAATAGCTTTGCCGGTTTTCGTAAACCGAATTTCCGGATCCCGGGCTAAATTACCAACCAATTGTACTGAATTCATACCTTTGCGCCTCCGGTTATTTGTCGTTCTTGACGATCAAGTGTTTAAGGATCTCATCTTGGATTTTCATAACGCGGTCAATTTCATAGATCGCAGTCGGATCTATTTCAAAATTGATCAGAACATAATAGCCATCGTTCTGTTTCTTTACCGGATAGGCTAAATGGCGTTTTCCCCAACGATCAACCTTTTCGACAGTGCCGTTGTTTTTAGTGATCAAATTCGTTACTTTTTCAACGATAGGATCTACTTCTGCTTCTTCAAACGGCTTTGCGATAAACATGACTTCGTACTTATTCACGAAATCACCTCCTCTTTTGGACATATGGCCCTTTCCGAAAAAGGGCTAGGAGCTTGATATAATTTTATTCAAGCTTTAATATTATACCATTAAACTTTTATAATTTCAACGCTTTTTATATGCTTTGTGATATGTTATAACAGAATCATATGACTATGCACAGGAAGGACATGTATAATGAAAGGGATACATTCGCATAATTCCAACATGATTTTGGCTGATATCACACTGCTATGTACGGCGGCAATTTGGGGCGGCGGCTTTATCGCTGCCAAGGAAGCGCTCGGCGCCCTGTCCTCTTTCACTATACTTGCCTCCCGCTTCTTATTATCGGCAGTGTTCCTGTTTTTCCTATTTTATCCCAGAATCCGACGTGCTGCAGCAAAAGAACTTCGTTTTGGCATGTTCCTGGGTCTCATTCAATATATCGCGTTTATATGCCAGTTGGAAGGATTAAAAACAACAACCGTAGAAAAACAATCCTTTCTCGTTACTTCCTATGTCATATTTGTGCCTGCGTTATCCTGGCTTATTACAAAAAAACACATCCATCCCCGGGAAATAGGGTGTGCACTGCTGGCTTTATGCGGTCTAGCTTTGTTATGCCTGCATTCCGATACACTCGTACTGGCTTCCGGAGATATCTTATCTATTGGATTTGCAGTCTTTTTTGCTCTGCAGATTGTATATGTAGGCAACGTTGTTAAAAACGCAGATATATTCAGCATGACTTTCTTTCAATTTTTAACTACCGGTCTGTTGGCACTGCCTTTTTTAGATATATCCGGCCTGCAGCAAGTCAGCGTATCGGCAATCTATGGAATGTTATATTTAGTTATTTTAAATACAACATTTGCATTTTTAGCACAAAATCTGGCACAGCAATATACCAAAGATACGCATGCTTCCCTAATTATTTCTTTGGAATCGGTATTTGGTTTTTTTATGGCCGTTTGGTTTTATCATGACCCGGTAACACTGCAAGAGGGTGCCGGCTGCTTAATTATGATGGCGGCTATTATATTGTCAAAGGTCAAGGTGTGATACCCGCTGTACTGCTATATTTATAAGCTATTTACAAAAAAAGGGAAATACCTAATGGGCAGTTCCCTTTTTTAGTTTACAGCAGTTTACTGTATTATCTGATAAAACACTTTTTTATTATTTAAAATATGCAACACCGGCAGAAAATATCGGCTGTACCTTATTGCCCGAAATGTTTTTGAATACACTGGGAGCGATTCCCCGTTCGGAATGCGCCATTTTACCAAAAACTCGGCCATCCGGGCTGGTAATGCCTTCAATGGCAAAAACAGATTGATTCGGATTAAAAGTACTATCATATGTTGCCGCGCCGGAAAGATCTACATATTGTGTTGCAATCTGCCCCTTAGCCGCCAATTCCTTTATTTGTTCCGGTGAAGCTATAAAACGTCCTTCTCCATGAGAAATCGCAATCGTATGAACATCCCCGGGTTTTACATTACTAAACCAAGGCGACATAACTGATACGACTTTTGTATTGACCATGCGGGACAAATGTCGTCCAATAGTGTTGTATGTCAAAGTCGGACTATCCGCTTTTAATGGCTGTACGTGACCGTACGGCAAAAGTCCCAATTTGATAAGTGCCTGGAATCCATTGCAAACTCCCAGCGCCAGTCCATCTCGTTTGTACAAAAGTTCTTCCAGTGCTTCCGACAATGCCGCACTGCGGAACAGCGTCGCAATAAACTTTCCCGATCCTTCCGGTTCATCACCGGCACTAAAGCCACCGGGGAACATGATGATCTGTGCATTGGCAATACGTTTCGCCATTTCTTCTATCGACTGTGCCAACGCTTCCGGAGATTCGTTGCGCAGTACCATGGTATCCGTATTCGCTCCTGCTGCAGCAAAAGCCGCCGCTGAATCGTATTCGCAGTTTGTCCCCGGGCAAACAGGGATAAATACGGTCGGTTTGCCAAAATTTTCACTTCGGCAAGATCCGTATGTCGTATAGAACGGCAAAACCGGATCTCCTGCTTCACTTTCACTTTGAATTGGGAAAATACTGTTAATCGGTTTTTCCCAAGCTGACAATAACTCCGCGAGCGGAATCACTGTCCCACCCATCTGCATAACTCCATTGCCGCGAGTCAATCCGACCCGGCAGACAGCATTTCGTCGTACCCAATCCAGTGCGTGATCCGTGTCAACTTCCACAACAAACGAACCATATCGAAGATCAAACAAATCATGAGAGGAAAATGTTGTATCAATTTCTACGCCTATGCCGTTGCCAAAAGCCATTTGCGCAATAGCTGCCGCAACTCCGCCCTGACCAACCGCATGCATAGCCTTAATGCTTCCTTCTGCTGTTTTTTCATGAAGAAAATCACAATGTGTCTTGAAAACTTCAAAATCAGGAATTCCTTCCGCATCCCGCGGCACATCAAAAAGAAGTACTGCATTTCCCGGCTGTTTAAATTCCGGTGAAATGATATGCTGCGCTTTTTCCGGAACGATAGCAAAGGAAACTAGTGTCGGCGGAACCGTAAGATGTTCAAAAGTACCGCTCATACTGTCTTTCCCACCGATAGCAGCTACCTGCAGTGCCCGTTGCGCGGTGTACGCTCCCATCAGTGCACTAACCGGTTTGCCCCAAGCTTTTTCATCGATTCCCAAATTCTGAAAGTATTCCTGCATAGTCAAATATGCTTGCTTTCTATCGCCGCCAAGCGCTACCAATTTAGCCACTGATTGTACTACGGCATACAGTGCCCCATGGAACGGACTCCATACCGCCAAATCCGGATCATATCCATGAGTAAAAATGCTGACCGTCGTCGTATCCCCATGAAGCACCGGAATTTTAGCCACCATGCCTTCTACCGGCGTTTTTTGATATTTGCCGCCAAACGGCATCAATACAGTGCGAGCACCAATCGTACTATCAAAACATTCTGCAAGTCCCTGTTCAGAAGCAATATTAAGTTTACCCATTGTATCCAGCCAGGTTTTTGCAACATCTGCAGTCGGAGCTGCCGTAAAGAAATCTTTTTCCTCCGGCGCCGTAACAATCGCCTGACGATACTGTGTCACCCCATCTGTATTAAGAAAAGCACGAGAAATATCCACAACATTTGTACCGCGCCAATGCATCACTAAGCGGTTCGTATCTGTTGCAACCGCCACAAGTGTCGACTCAAGATTTTCTTCATCAGCATATCTCATGAATTCTTCTGCTTTATCTGCCGGCACAACGACAGCCATCCGTTCCTGTGACTCGGAAATAGCCAATTCTGTTCCATCTAAGCCTTCATATTTCTTCGGCACTTTGTCAAGGGTCGACATCAAGTCCATCGGTCAATTCACCAATAGCGACCGATACGCCTCCGGCACCAAAATCATTACAGCGCTTTATAAGGATCCGTTGCTTCATGACGGCGGAAAAGCCGCTGAATCTTGCGTTCCGTAAGTGCATTGCCTTTCTGCACTTCTGCACCGCAGGTTTCCAACGATTGAATCGTGTGTTTTTTTGAAGAGCCTGTTGCTCCGCCCATGCCATCCCGCCCGGTTTTTCCACCCAGTAAGATGATAACATCTCCGGGTACAGGAACCTCACGAACCACATTGTTTCTGGGAGCAGCACCGACGACAGCACCGATTTCCATGCGTTTGGCAACAAAACCGGGGTGATAATATTCCTTGACTTCACCGGTAGCCAGTCCAATTTGATTACCGTACGAACTATATCCCTTAGCCGCTCCTTTGGTAATCGTCCGCTGCGGCAGCTTACCTGCCAATGTGTCTTTAACCGATTGATGCGGATCACCGCTGCCGGTTACACGCATTGCCTGATATACATAGGAACGGCCGCTTAAAGGATCACGGATACAGCCGCCCAGACACGTTGCCGCGCCCCCAAAAGGTTCTATTTCAGTAGGATGATTATGTGTTTCATTTTTAAAGAGAAGCAGCCATTCTTCCTCCACACCGTCTACATCAACAGGAATAATAATAGTACACGCGTTGATTTCCTCCGAGGCATCAAGATTTTGGAGCATGCCGGCTGCTTTTAATTCTTTAACCGCAATCGTACCCATATCCATCAAGGTCTGCGGCTTCTTTTTCACCGTATATAATGCTTCCCGCGTCGTTTTATATGTTTCATAGGCACGCATGATAGGCTGCGCATAGGTGCCGTCTTCAATAGTTACATCCGTCAATTCCGTCATAAATGTCGTATGGCGGCAGTGATCGGACCAGTAGGTATCAATCACACGTATTTCCGTAATTGTCGGGTCGCGTTTTTCTTCATCCCGGAAATAGGTTTGACAAAACAGCAAATCATCAAGACTCATAGCTAATCCCAGATGGCACCGCAAGGTATCCACTTCCTCCCGGGACATAGCAATAAAGCCGTCAAATACTTCTACATCTTCCGGCTGTTCCCATTCCATTTCCAAACTGACAACAGGTTCCAGTGATGCTTCGCGCGCTTCGACCGGGTTGATGCAATAGTGCTTGATGGCTTCCAGATCTTCCTTTGATACGGTTCCCGATAAAACAAATACTTGTGCCGTACGCACAAGACTATCGTTTTTCATCGTCAGCATCTGAAGGCACTGCATTGCCGAATCAGCACGCTGGTCATACTGTCCGGGAAGATATTCCATAGCAAGAACCGTGTCTTCTTTCGATACGGGTATTTCATCGTAAACTGCATCGACAGGCGGTTCGGAAAAAATCATATTTTTTGCCGCTTCAAAGGCCGCATCATCCAGACCGGTCACATCATAGCGATGATAAATCTTGACATNGGTCAGCCCCTTGATGAGTAGGTTTTCCTTTAAATCTGTACACATCCTTTTAGCTTCTTGGGCAAAAGGACCTTTCTTGGTGACATACAAACGGCGAATAGATTGCATGCAGCGACCCCTCCTTAAAAAATTATACTATATAAATACAACGTTATTATACCTGTTTTAGGGGTATAAGACAAGGAAATTTATCGTCTATAATACTAAGCAGACAGAGGTACCGGGCGGTAACCTGCCTCTTTTTATAAAAAAAAACAACAGACTTGATTCTATTTTTTTGTCGAACATAGGCATATATTTCAGCGGTCTGCTGGTTGCTGTTTGCCAGCTGCTGAATTTATGTTGACTTGCCTAAAATTTCGTATTAGACTGGAATCAGTACGATAAGAGGAGGCCTTGTATGAAGGAATTAAAAGAACGAATCATCCATGATGGTATTGTAATAGATAACCGCATATTAAAGGTTGACAGTTTTTTAAACCAGCAGCTGGATCCGGCTCTGATTTGCCATATTGGGACTGAATTTGCACGCCGTTTTTCGGATACCCCCATTGACCGTATCGTAACCATAGAATCTTCTGGTATTGCCGTCGCTTATGCTGCCGCCTTAGCTATGAAAAATATCCCGGTAGTATTTGCCCGTAAGAAAATGCCGTCACATGCTATGGAAAACACCTATCATACATCCGTCTATTCCTATACGAAAGAAGAAACCTATGAAGTGGCAATAAGCAAGCAATTTCTTCCCGCCGGGGAATCGGTTCTTATTATCGATGATTTCCTCGCCAGCGGCGAAGCTGCGCTAGGTCTTGCCTCTCTTCTCCAAGAAGCACAATGTAACGTTGCCGGCATCGGCATTGTCATCGAGAAGTCGTTTCAGCCGGGTCGTCAGCGCCTTCAAGAAGCCGGTTACCGGGTAGAAGCACTGGCACAAATTGAAAAATTCGAAAATGACAGACCTGTATTCAACCAGGCCAAGTCATAGGTATGAACAGGAGATATTTATGAGAGCACAGTTTTTTGATGGTTTTGATTTTGCAGAATATAAATACAGTATCGTTGCAATCGAACACGTCCATGATTTTTTTAATATTGCAAAATTTGGTATACATCCCATTATGTTTGATGAATCTTGTTTGCGCGGGTATTCTTGTATATTTGGCTTCAATGATGAAAAACAGCTTTCCCTGCATAAACTATTTACTAACAATAACAATCAGGAAATGCCCGAAATTGATGGTATAACACCCATATCCTTCCACTCTCCTGCCGGAGAATGGAAATATGAATTAGAACATCCCATGCACTATACTGGTTCTCTCTTGATTGCCAACGATTTTATTCAGAAATATTTTGTTCCTTTTGGATTTCAACTGCCTCATGCATTTAAAAAAGTTTTTGAACTAACATTTGAAGACGGTATGCTGCAGCATGTCGAGGACAAAGCAGAAGAGGCACATCGGCTGCGTATCGAATATGAAGTTCCCGTCAGTGCTGCCACAAAAGTAAAGATGCGTGTCGGCCATATATTAAACAAGGAAGAACAATACGGCTTCGATGATGATGTTGTGGAACAATATATGGATCTCAGTTACGATACGAAATATCTTTTTTAATCTTTTTCTTCATACTATATCACTGTTTCTGTCTTATGCTCACTACGTTTTATTTTGGCCGCATAGCAGGAAAACAACGTACTTTCAGCAAAGCACGTTGTTTTCCTATCGCTTAAAGTCAGCCACCCCTAAAACCAAAAGGGATAAATGCCATTAGTATCGCATTTATCCCTTTTTTGTTTAGTAACACGACGTTTTACATCGGCGCAATCCTATACAGTGGGGAAGGATTCACAGCTTCTGCAGGACTCCTTCCCCCTGTATATATTATCAAAACTCAGTTATTTTACCGGTTTCATGGCTTCCTGCATACGAACATAGCTTTCATAACGTTCTTTTGCATCTTGTTCCGTTTTTTCAAACAACGCTTCTGCTGTTTCCGGGAAGGTTTTCAATAACGAAGAGAAGCGAACTTCACTCATAAGGAAATCTCGGAAGTTTTCATGAGGAGCCTTGGAATCAAGAATAAACGGATTTTTTCCTTCCGCTTTCAACGCCGGATTATAGCGGAATAAATGCCAATACCCACAGTCCACCGCACGTTTTTGTTCTTCCTGACTGAAGCCTTGTCCCTTCTTCAACCCATGGTTGATACAAGGAGCATACCCAATTACCAAAGACGGGCCCGGATACGCTTCTGCTTCCGCAATGGCTTTAAGAAATTGATTTTTATCAGCACCCATGGCAACTTGTGCAACATACACATATCCATAAGTAGCCTGCATCAAGCCTAAATCCTTTTTCTTCGTTTTTTTACCGGAAGCTGCAAATTGCGCAACTGCCGCTGTCGGAGTCGCTTTAGAAGCTTGTCCGCCCGTATTGGAATATACTTCCGTATCAAATACGAGAACATTGATATCTTCGTTTTGTGCTAATACATGATCCAAACCGCCATACCCGATATCATACGCCCAGCCGTCGCCGCCGAAAATCCACTGTGACCGCTTAATCAGAAATTGCTTCATGGAATACACGTTTTCAAGAGCCGGTTTACCCGTTTTTTCTTGTTCAAGCAGCGCAATCACTGTATCCGAACGTTCACGGGAACCTGCCCCGACAAGTTTCTTTTCATCCCATTCTTTAAAAGCGGCCTGCAGTGCGGGACTCGCCGTATCCATGGCTTCCTGAATATATTTTTCCAATAGTTTACGTTCCGATTTTTCAGCCAGCATCATCCCAAAACCATATTCGGCATTATCTTCAAATAAGGATGTCGCCCAAGCAGGACCATGTCCCTTGGCATTTTTCGTATAACCGCACGTCGGTGCACTGCCGCCCCAAACACTGGAACAGCCATGTGCATTGGCAATCATCATACGATCTCCGAAAAGCTGTGTGACAACTTTGCAATACGGTGTTTCCGCACACCCTGCACATGCGCCGGTAAATTCAAGGAGGGGCTGTTCGAATTGACTGCCGATTACTGTAAATTTACCCATCGGATTTTCTTTAACAGGTATATTTACCGCATAGTCCCATAATGCTGCTTTATGCTGTTCTTCATCAAAAGGTTTCATCGTAAGTGCCTGTTTCGGACAAATATTCGTGCAACTGGTACAGCCGAGACAATCCATAACAGAAACAATGATGCTATATTTATAACCCGGTGCTGTTTTGATTTCTTTGCTTGTATAACTTTCCGGAGCATTGGCCGCTTCTTCCGGCGTCATAAGAAATGGACGAATTGCCGAATGGGGACAAACAAAAGAACACTGATTGCAGCCGATACATTTTTCAACATCCCAGCTAGGTACAAACATGGCTACCCCACGTTTTTCTTCTGCACATGTACCCGTAGGCCATCTGCCGTCTTCACGGCCGGCATATATACTAACGGGTAAATCATCGCCTTCGAGACGATTCGTCGGAACGGCATATTCTGTATAGAATTTTGTATGACCGGACATATCGATCGGTTCATCTGCTGCATCAGCCCAGTCCGCCGGAACAGCTACTTTGACAATAGCCTGCAGACCTTCATCAATAGCCGCATTATTCATATCAACAACTTTCTGGCCTTTTTTACCATAGGATTTGACAACAGATTCCTTCAGTTTATCAATGGCTAAATCCAGTGGAATAACTTCAGAAAGTTTAAAAAATGCCGACTGCATAATCATATTGATGCGGCCGCCAAGGCCGATTTTGCGAGCAATCCCTACTGCATCGATAATATAAAGCTGCACGTTATTTTTTGCAATATCCCGCTTCAGAGATGCCGGCAGTTTTTCACTCAATTCTTCCGGACTCCAAACCGTATTCAGTAAGAATGTACCGCCGCTCTTGATTCCCTTCAAAAGATTGAAGGAATGAACATAGGATTGACGATGACAAGCGATAAAATCAGCACTGTCAACGAGGAACGGCATCTTGATCGGCGTATTGCCAAAACGCAGATGCGAAACCGTAACACCGCCGGATTTTTTAGAATCATAGGCAAAATATGCCTGTACATACATATCGGTATTATCCCCGATAATTTTGATTGCACTTTTATTGGCCCCGACAGTACCGTCAGAACCAAACCCCCAGAACTTGCAGGCTTTAAGGCCTTTCCCGCCAATATGGAGATCACAGGTGCGCGGCAGTGATTTATACGTAACATCATCGTTGATGCTTAATGTAAAGTCATATTTCGGTTCAGCTGACTTCAAGTTATCAAAAGCAGCAATGACATCCGCCGGTAAAAATTCCTTGGAAGCAATGCCGTAACGGCCATTGTATATCTTCGGAGAATTATCTATGCGGGCAAACGTAGCCGCAACACTATGGTATAAGGGTTCCCCGTTAGCGCCGGTTTCCTTCGTGCGGTCCAGCACGGCAATCCGTTTAACCGTTTTAGGAAGTGCCGCCAGAAAATGCTTTTCAGACCACGGACGGAACATATGGACATTGATACAGCCGACTTTTTCGCCCTTTTCAACCATCAATTTAACAGTTTCTTCTGCAGTCTGTGCTCCGGAACCCATTAAAACAACCACAGTTTCCGCATCAGGCGCCCCTGTGTAACTAAATAAGTGATATTGACGGCCGGTGATCTTGTGGATCATGTCCATATAGTATTCTGCTGTTTCTGGTACTTTGTCATAGAATGTATTCAAAGATTCGCGGTGCTGCATATACACTTCTGCTGATTCGCAGAAAGCAATCGCTTCCGGATTATCCGGATTCATGCCGCGTTTGCGGAATGCTTCAACCGCATCCATATCTAGCATAGGACGAAGTTCTTCATACGGAATGACTTCAATTTTTTGTAATTCATGAGAGGTACGGAAGCCATCAAAAAAGTTTATAATAGGAACGCGGCAGGAAATTGCAGTAGCATGCACAACTGCTGACAAATCCATTACTTCCTGAACGCTGGATTCCGCCATCATGCAAATACCCGTCCCACGCATCGCCATTACATCATCATGACCGGCAAAAATCGTGTAGCCATTGGTTGCAACCGTACGGGAGGCAACATGGAAAACGCCTGGAAGCAGTTCCCCTGCCACTTTAAACATATTGGAAAGCATAATCATCATACCTTGGGATGATGTAAAAGTTGTCGTCAGTGCACCGGTATTCAGTGCCCCGTGCATAGCACCGGCAGCCCCTTTTTCAGACTGCATTTCCTGAACTTCTACGGTTGTACCAAATAAATTCTTACGGCCATGGGCAGCCCATTCATCAACATGTTCTGCCATTGGGGAGGACGGTGTAATCGGAAATATAGAAGCTATTTCAGTAAAGGCATATGCTGCATATGCGGCTGCTTCATTCCCATCCATCGTTTTAAACATTTTTTTAACTTTTGACATTATCTTTCACCTCTCATGTGTTATATGAACATTTCTGTTTCGATTGTATGATACGTAAAACGTATTAGCAAGTTAAAACCACTTTTTTTAAGACTAAAACAATTTTCTTAAAAAAAAATAAAATGGACAAATGCCTTTAGTATCGCATTCATCCACCTTATTTTAAGTGGTACAATATTTAGAACCACTTGAATGCCACATTGATTTCAACTAGTTCTATATTTTAAAATGTACCTATCCACAAATTAAATCATTTCATTCGTTTCAGTGTATCGGCAATAAGACGTACTAACACTGCAACCGTATCCAGTTCCAGCGTTTCCTTCGGACTATGTATATCATGTGTTGTTGCCCCGATAGATACTATATCCAAATCCGGGTTTGCCGCAAAGAAAAATCCCGTTTCAAGTCCCCCGTGCATAGCTTCTACCCGTGCCGGTTTTCCCGTTAGTTCTTTATAAATATCTGCCATTAACGGACGTAATGTACTGTGCGGATTTTCAGTCCAGGCCGGATCCAATCCGCCGATCGCGATTTCAAATCCAGTCAGCTCGGCTAAGATAGGCAGCGCAAGAATAAATTCTTCCAATCTTGCATCTGCTGAAGAGCGAGGAAAATATTGAATCGTTACTATATTATCTTGGGTTCTTACCGTCCCAATATTCGCTGACAAATCCGGCAGTTTCGGCAAATGCTGATTCATGGCAAAGACTCCGCAATGAAGAAGGCTCAAAAGCTGTACTACAGCTTTTGTATCTGCAGAAGAAAATACATATTCCGGATTTTCTGTTTCTGCTGCAGTAAAATCTGCCTTTTTTTCGATTTCACCGTAAATAAGATGGCAATCCTGCTTTGCTTTGCACACAATTTTCTTTACACTTTCTATATCTTTACGATGAAGTGCAATAACAACCTGCGCGGAAGAGGGTATTGCATTAGCTGCTACGCCTCCGTCCATATGGGCAATCGTATATGTAATTCCCTGAACGGCAAGGCGTTGCAGCAGTAACGCCAATTCCTTTACGGCATTACTTTTTCCTGCATTGATCGTCTCACCGGAGTGTCCCCCTAAAAAGTCTTTTGCCGACAGTACCAATGCGGCATCAAAAGAATTTTTCTGCATCGCCGCAGTCCGGGAAAAATCGACATGACGGCTGCCGGCAGAACCCACTACCAGAATATCAATGGCTTCTGAATCACAATTAATGATATACTTGGCATCTTGAACATAGGCTGGATCGAGATGTGTCGCTCCCACCATACTGGTTTCTTCATCCACAGTAAAAATAAAACGCAAGGGCCCATGAGGAATGCTGCACGTCAAAAGATATAGTGCCACCGCCACAGCAATACCGTCGTCCGCGCCTAAACTGGTTCCTTCGGCCGATAAAATATTTCCTTCTCTTTTAACACGGATAGGATCTGTCAGAGGATCAAACGCAACTCCTTCTTCCGCAACGCAAACCATGTCCATATGTCCTTGGATAATCGTAAGCGGCACGTTCTCATATCCAGCTGTTGCCGCAATGCCGGCGATAACGTTATTAACTTCATCTTGAATCGGGTCCACCCCTAATTCCCGAAGTCTGCGGACAATATAATCACTGACTTGCTTTTCATGATGTGACGGCCGGGGATATTTTGCCAATTCGGAAAATTCGGCCAATACACCTTGTATAATCTCTTCATTTGTCTTCACGCTGCATTCCTCCTTTTTCATTCGTTATCATTGTAGCACAAATAATCTATATCTGCAGTGGCTATTTTACGCATTTTCTGGAAGCTATACTAGTTTATACATTCCTTATATTTGAATATTCGATCGCATTTGATTTTTATTAGTAAAACGTTTATCATTAATAATATACTTAATAGTAATAGCGCATTTAGATTTTTAATTTTATTTACATGGAGGTGTTTTATATGAAACCAATGCAAAATTTGACAGCACCCCCCCAATTACCTGAATTAACATTTCGCGGCATGTTCCTAGGCATGCTGATTACCGTAATTTTTACGGCATCAAATGTATATTTAGGTTTGAAAGTCGGTTTGACATTTTCCTCGTCGATTCCGGCAGCTGTCATTTCCATGGCTATTCTGCGCATGTTCAAGGACTCCAATATTTTGGAAAACAACATGGTACAGACACAGGCCTCTGCGGCAGGTACTTTATCCGCTATTATCTTTATTTTACCCGGGCTGCTCATGATTGGTTACTGGCAAAATTTCCCATTTTGGGAAACATTTCTGCTATGTGCCTGCGGCGGCTCTCTCGGTGTGCTATTTACCATCCCGCTGCGGCGCGCTATGGTTGTCAACAGTACACTGCCTTATCCGGAAGGCCGGGCTGCTGCTGAAATATTAAAAGTAGGCAGTGATTTGCGGAAAGAAGCGAATACTTCCGGCCATAAACGCACGGCTCAGGCTTCCGGAATGAAGGATATCGTTAGTGGTACTGCCTTAGCCGGATTTATTAGTTTATGTGCTAATGGGTTTCATGTCATGTCGTCAGAATTCAGTTACTGGATCCATATAGGAAAATCTATTACACAAATCCCCATGGGATTTTCCATGGCTCTTCTCGGTGCCGGTTATTTAATTGGCATCACCAGCGGTATTGCCATCTTAGTCGGTACGGTATTAGCCTGGGTTGTTTTTGTTCCCTATCTGACCAGTGTAATGATTCCGGTTGATGGGCAGACGGCAGCTGCCTTTGCCAAAATGATTTGGGCTCAAAAGGTACGTTTTATTGGTGCCGGCTGCATCGGTATCGCGGCTGTCTGGACCTTGATTACGTTGGCTAAACCAGTTGTCGATGGCATCAAAATGTCGATGGCCGTCATCCGTTCCAATGACTCTGCCGAAAAACGAGAACTGCATCATACGGATATTGATATGACTCCTAAATCCGTTGCCATCGTATTTATTGCAATTCTTATCGGACTTGCCCTGACCTTTTATTCATTTGTATCTTCTGCCCCCATTCCGACTTCGTTAATGGTCATCTATATTGTAGTCGGAATCGCCGTAGCCGTTCTAATGGGCTTTTTTGTTGCAGCTGCCTGCGGCTATATGGCCGGTCTTATCGGAACTTCGGCAAGTCCGATTTCCGGTATTGGTATTTTAGGTATTATCGTCTCTTCTTTAGTCGTATTAGTAATTGGATCTTCCTACAATATTTTTATAACACCGGAAGGAACAAAATTTGCTACGGCTCTGGCTATATTCATTACCAGCGTTATTGTTAGCATTGCTTCTATCTCCAATGATAACCTGCAGGATTTAAAAACAGGCTATCTTGTTGGCGCAACTCCCTGGAAACAACAGGTAGCTTTAATCTTAGGCAGTGTTATCGGCTCTTTTGCGATTGCTCCGGTCTTGACTCTTCTCTATCAGGCATATGGTTTTACAGGAGCACTGCCCCGGCCTGACATGGATCCCACCCAAGCCTTAGCAGCTCCTCAGGCAACACTCATGACGACGATTGCACAAGGTATTTTCAGTTCCAATCTGGATTGGAATTTTATTTTGTTTGGCATCGGCATCGGTATTGCCGCAATTATTATTAACTTGATTCTTACCAAGGCAACCAATCAACGTCTTTCGTTACCGCCGCTTGCCGTCGGTATGGGGATTTATTTGCCGCCGACGTTGGAAATTCCGTTAGTTATCGGTTCTGTAATGGGCTACGGTATTCAGCGGTATCTTCGTCAGCGTGCCGCCAAACGCAGTCCCGGCTATGAAAAGGAAGATGTGGAAGCTTGTAATCATCATGGTGTGCTTTTTGCTTCCGGATTAATTGTTGGAGAAAGTCTTATGGGTGTTATTATAGCCATGATCATTGTCTTTTCCGTTACGTCCGGCGGCAGTGAAGATCCGTTAGCCTTAGTCGGAAAAAGCTTTTCCGGCATAGCTGATTGGATCGGCTTAGCCGTATTTGCCGCAGTCATCGTGGCATTTATCGGTCATGTACTGCATACAAAATATACTATTGAAAAATAATATACAACTATATGAAAAAACGGTCTCAAAATTTGGGACCGTTTTTTTCATATGTTTATAATCCTATACTTTCAACATTCTGTACCCGATACCAATATGTGTTTGAATATATTGCGGCGAAGAAGATGCCTTTTCTATTTTCTTGCGCAGTGTCGCCATAAACACTCGCAACGACGCCACATCACTATCCCAAGAGCTGCCCCATATCTCTTTTGTAATATAGTTATGGGTCAATACTTTGCCGATATTTTTTGCCAAAAGACAAAGCAATTTATATTCAATAGGTGTCAAGTGAATCTCCTCTCCATCAATATAGACACACCCCGCAGCGTAATCAATGGTAAGTGCCCCATTTTCAAAGACAGCATCCTGTGTTGATACGACTCCCTGCATCGCAATAATACGGCGCTGTGTCACTCGCAGCCTGGCTAACAGTTCTTGTACAGAAAACGGTTTCGTCAAATAGTCATCCGCACCGGCATCGAGTGCTTCTATCTTATCAGCATCTTCATTTCTGGCACTGACAACAATAATCGGCACAGCGGACCATGTTCGGATTTTTTGAATAACTTCGACTCCATCTAAATCAGGGAGTCCCAAATCAAGGAGAAGAATATCCGGATTATGTGAAACAGCCTCCATAATTGCTTCCTTCCCTGTAGATACTGCCAAAAATTTATACGCCTGCATTTCCAGCGTTGTAGTAATAAGATTCCGTACCGCTGCATCATCTTCAACAACTAAAATCATAAATTTATTCATGAAGAGTCACCTCCTCTGCCGGCAGGGTAATTCGGAACAACGCCCCTTGCGGCTTATTATTTTCAACAGATATAGCCCCCTCCTCTAAGTTGCTTCTTCGCCATCGCCGGCCCATATATTTTTTGTTATTTTCCCGCCCTCGGTGTTGGCTTTGCAAATAGGGTCACGTCGCACAGACATAGAACGACATGCTCTAGCACTTTTACAGATGCCGCACCCATCCGTAGCAATACGCCTGTAGTAGGAGACCTTTAAAGACTTCTGTCATATCAAAATAGATAAAAATCCCGTTACACGAAACTGGAATCGATCATTTGTTCGACGCAACCTTTTCCTTTTCCGCCGCGAAAATCGATTTTTTTTTACTTGTTTACGCCCGTTTAAATGACGCATACTAAAGAGTGCTGAATGCTTGAGGTAACTGCAGATAGAGGCCGGTTACGCCGTTAAAATGACCTTTTACCACTATGCAACTAGCTCTTATTTGCTTTTGCCGAAATACGTTCTATAAATACTACTAAGAGAGACCGACTAGTCAAAACTGCCTTTTGGACAACAGACAATGTTTTGAATTTCTACCTTGTTACTCATAAGTCGAATTTGGTCTCTAATACCCCTACTGCAATAGAGCCTTCGTGACCTTGTATAGGGTCGCATTTGCATGGCATGTATGGTAATGGCAATTTGCCGCCCTCCTATAGCAGGAACATTTTTACCTACGGGCGGGAATACCAAGTCCAGTAACAATTTATAACAACTATTACGCCACTTTATATGTGTTTTTCCCTCGAGTAAAAAATAAAGGTGGCGCTAACCTTTTATTTTTTCGTTAACATCTTTAACGACTACTACCAGGCCCTTAAAGCCTATATCTATTTGGCGTTACATAAACTATACAAAATATGTTGACCTCGGTTTCGCCCGGCTATCGGCGGGCGCCTAAATCCGAATCCTAATCGGAACACGTTTAGGTAATAACTCCCGGGTAGTGCCACGATATAG
>JGI20225J20221_1000131_pt3 | contig 69395 bp, 75 predicted proteins | sample BioMet4_FD_20221 | JGI IMG/M metagenome (IMG submission 20221) | reverse complement strand
AATACAGTCTGTGGGGAACTGCGATTGATATTGGACAATCGCTGTTCCCTTCAGGACAGCAGCTGATGATACCAAAATGCAATGCGCCATGTGGGATACAATGGGATTTGGCATATCAAGATAAGCAGCTTTTTTAGCATAGAAGACCTGCGGTTGAGGAATTTATAGACGCTATTTAAAGGTATTTCGGTAGACATAAGCAATTCTATTAAAATATCTGTCAGCCGAAAATCATTTACTGCGGCTGACAGCACGGAAGGTAATATAATGGTTAGAGCTCAGACAAAGAGATACCATTCAACCATCAGAATGGTCATAGGCTCTTTTATTATCTTAACTATCATTTTGGCAGTTGGTGTTGGATACCCTGCTTTTTCAAATTGGTCTTCTTCCATTGAAAAAACAACCGGTGAGCTTTCTGAAAACTTAAATCAGGAAACAATTAAGCAGATTGATTCGTTTATTGAAGCTCCTCTCCATATTAATGACGTCACTTATAAAATGATTGAAAGTGGCATGATTGATTTGAGTGATGAAGCTCAAAGAGAAAAATTCTTTGTCGGCATATTAAGCTCTTACTCAAAAAATATTTTCAGCTATGCTTACTGCTCCGTAAACGGTGACTACTACGGAGCAGTCAAAGATATGGATGGAACTATTGAAATTGCAAAAAACGATGTAAATACCGGTGGTGAGACTTGGTATTACGCGGTAAACGACGATATGTCTGCCGGAAGCTTTTTAAAAAGTACTGACAAAGATGACCTGCGAACAAGTGTTTGGTATAAGGCGGCTATGAACGCAGGAGTTCCGGTATTCTCCCCTGCTTATATGAGTCCTTTTCAAAACGAAATGGCAATAGCGGCTGTTTACCCCATCTATGGCGACTACGGCACGCTTGAGGGCGTCTTGACGGCAAGTCTCTTGCTGCCCGATATCAGTGAGAATCTTTCGGGCATCGTAAACGGACGCGGCGGCTTCGTGGCAATTGTGGAAAGGGGCTCAGGATATTTAATTGCGAATTCCAGTGGCACCGCTAATTATACCGTTTCAAAAGACGGAGATTTGGAGCGGACGTACCTGGAAAGCCTTAATAACTCAACAATTCTTGACGCATACCAGCAGTATCGCAATTCCGGAACAGCAAAACTGTCTGTTGGAGACTTGAATAACAAGCTGTTTGTAAAGGTTCAGGAATACAAACTGGATGGTTTGAACTGGGAGATTCTCTCCGCCGTGCCGGAAAGCCCAATGGCTATTGAACTATCAAGAAAGATATGGGTAGCTATCGTCTTCTCCTGCGCCATGTTTGCGATCGCCACGGCAGTCTATTATCTGATAAGCCGGAGACTTCTAAAGCCTCTTAAAAAGTTGCTGATTGTTTCTGAAAAATTCTCTTCCGGAGACTTAAATCAAAGAGCACTGATCGTTAGAAACGATGAAATCGGGAGAATTTCGGAGATCTTTAATAGGGTCGCCGATGCCATGCAGCAGCTTGCCAACAATCTGGAAGCTACGGTGGCGCAGCGAACAGAAGACCTTCAAAAAGCGAACGAAACCCTAGATGAGCAGCGCATCCAACTTCGTTTGATCCTTGATAATACGGTGGAGGGCATTTTAGGTGTAGATCTGAACATGAATTGTACTTTTTGCAACGAGAGTTGTCTGCGTCTGTTGGGGTATAGCCGTCCGGAGGACCTTGTTGGACAAGACCTGCTTGGGCTGATTTATCAAGGCTTCAGGGATGGTCGTTCCAAGCGTGAAGACCCTCTTTCTGAATATCTTTCTCGCGGTAAAGCCGGCCATGCGGTGGAAGACGTACTCTGGCGATTCGACGGCACCTGCTTTGATACAGAATACCGCACGCTCCCACAATATAAAAATGGGCAGCACATCGGCTATGTTGTCACTTTTACGGATATCACTGATCGGAAAAGAGAAGAAGAAAAAATTAAATATCTTAGCTGCCATGATTCTATGACAGGATTATATAACAGAGGATTCTTTGAGCTTAGCATGCAGGAGCTGGACACGGAAGAAAATCTACCCGTCAGCTTAATCTATATCGACCTGAACGGGCTTAAAATGATGAACGACACGTTTGGACATGCCTCCGGTGACAAGCTTATTTTGAAAGTGGCGGAAGTCTTAAAAGAAAACTGCCGCAAGGAAGATATTGCGGCGCGTGTCGGGGGGGATGAGTTTTGCGTGCTTCTTCCCCGAACTAATCTGGACGAGGCAAAGCGGCTTGCCGGAAAGCTGAATGAAGCGTTTTCCCAATATAAAATCAATTCGGTTTCCTGTAGCATGGCGTTTGGAATCGCGGTAAAGCGGAAGCCGTATCAGCGAATTGAAAAGGTCATGGAAACTGCGGAAACCGAAATGTACAGGGAAAAATCCGTTTCGCAGAAAAGTTTTGGATTGGAAGCAGTCAAGAGCATTCTTAACACTTTATATGAAAAGCGTCCATGGGAAAAACGGCATTCCGAAGAAGTTGGCAGGCTCTGCGGCGAAATGGGAGCGGCGATAGGTCTTCCCGAATTGGAGATTCAAATGCTGAAGAATGCGGGATACCTGCACGATATCGGCAAGATTGCGCTGAGCAACGAGATCCTCGGCAAAGGCCAAAATGCACCGCTGACGGAAAGCGAGGCATACATGTTGCGCCAGCATCCGGCCACCGGATATCGGCTTTTAAATTTATCCGAGGAAACACTGGCTTTAGCAAACGGCGTCTATGGACATCATGAACACTGGGACGGCTCCGGTTATCCGAAGGGACTGAAGGGCATGGAAATCCCGCTTATCTCCAGGATTATCTGCGTTGTGGAAGCTTACGAGCGGATTCGGAACCATGCAAATTACAGGGAAGAAAGCAGGGCGGAAGCACTGCGCGCAATTCAAAACGGAGCCGGGACGCTGTTTGACCCGCAGATTGCGGAGACCTTTCTTCGGATGATGGCGGATAAATCCGGCGAGAACTTATAAAAGCTAAGTCTTTGCTTCTCCTGCCATATTACGCCGCTCCCTTACTCTTTTATACAACCTTTTCGGCTATATATAATCAATCTAATGGAGGTATTTATTATGACCTGGAAAGACAACTTTCCACTTGGGATTCCGCAGATAGACAAGCAACATAGGGAATTGTGGGATATAGTGGATAAGCTCTATTCATATATTCCCCTGAATTCCGCCTGACACGATACAATTTGAAGGATCACTCTATACTGTGTCGCGGCACAACCCGGGGACTCGAAGAGGCGGTTTGCGCCATTATTTTGCTGTTGGCCTTCCGGCTGACAAACTCTGTGGGATGAAACGCCAAAGTCCTCCTGCGCAAGATTTATTACGACGGTCTGGCTATCTTTAGTTTGCGGAAAGCCTGCCCTATTGAACTGGGTGGGCTTTTATCATTTTGTCCGCAACTGACATATCGCTTCCAGGCCTCTGAGTTACCCGCGAGCACAGAGAAAAAGGCTCAGTTGGCAGCTGGGCCCTTCCATAAAAATGAATGTAAAAGGGAAACTTATGAAAGCAGAAAAACACAAACGGATCTTCCATCTATCACGTGGTTTTGCAGCCCTGCTGACGCTGGGCGCGGAAGTGCTGGTCGGTGCAATTACATACCTGTCTGGTGGAACAGAATTTGCCTTTACACACCTGATGTATATCCCAATTATTTTAGCGGCGTATTATTTGGATTTGTGGGGAGCTATTTCTTTCGCAGTGATCGGCGGGCTTATCTTGGGACCATGGATGCCGATTGATGTCGCCAGCAATATTGCGCAAGTCGTTCCCGCGTGCATCTTCCGAACCTGCATGTTTTTGCTGGTCGGCATCGTTGTTGCCCTGATGCTTCAATTGATCAAAACGGACTCGTCAGAACAGCTTCGTTTATCATACCTAGAGACACAAACAGGCCTATCCAATTTAAATCGGCTTCGCAAGGAGATCAGTACTCTTACGCTTGGGCATAATCATTTTTCCATGCTTACTTTTCGAATAGCAAATTCATTGGACATTAACGCCCATGTGGATTACAGCATTGGTGAGAAGTCCGTTTTGTATGTTGCGGAGCAATTGGAGAACGCATTTGGAAAACCAAATGTTTTTATGGCATCCGCGGATACTTATATTGTGCTTCTCCCAGATATTGCTTTGGAGCATGCAAACGCTATGGCTTCCAAAGTAATCAGCTCCATGACTGTACCGGTAACAATAGACGGCCTGATTGTTCAGCTTAAAGTTCAATGTGCAATTCTTCACTCGCCATCTCATGGGAACAGCGCAGACGAGCTTTTGAGAAAATTAAATATTGCGCTTGACAGAAGTCAGGAGTACCCTCAGGCGCTTGTCATCTTCAACGAAGAGATGATTCAGGAAAACCGGAAAAAATTTGAGACGCTGACAGCGCTGTATACTGCAATTCAAAATAATGAGTTTTATATGGTGTATCAGCCGATTATCCATATTGCAAATCGCACTATCAGAGGCGCGGAAGGTTTATTAAGATGGAATCATGCAAATATCCATATGGGACCCGGAGAATTTATCAGCATTGCTGAAAAAGCCGGATTTATCAGTGAAATTACAAAATGGGTCATACAGCATTCCGCGCAGCAGATCAGGATATGGCAGGATGCCGGAATAACAGCAAAAATTGCCGTAAACGTTTCTTCCAAAGATTTAAACGATGATTCTGTTATTTCTTACGCTCAGGAATGTGTTAAAAATTTCGAAATCGATCCTAAATTGTTGGGATTTGAGCTGACAGAGCGTGTCATTATGGAAAATCAGGCAAAGGTTAAATCTCTGCTGAATCAAATGCAGTCAATGGGTATCCGTATTTCTATCGATGACTTTGGAACCGGGTATAACTCACTGGTTCAACTAGTCACACTGCCAATTTCTAACTTGAAAATTGATAAATTTTTTATTGACCGTATTGAGCACGAAAACGATCAGGCAGTAATCAGAGAGGTAATACGACTGGCGCATAGCCTGAGAATGGAGGTCATCGCAGAGGGTGTTGAAACCGAACGCCAGCTGCAGCTATTAGAAGAAATGGGCTGCGACAATATACAGGGCTATTATTTCAGCAAGCCTCTTTCGGAGAAAGAATATATCCAGTTTGTCGCTAACTATCCGCAAAGCTGAGAAAGCGGAGAAGGCAAAAAAACCAATACGCTCAAAGTTATGTGCGATTTTTGCTGCTTTTACCACAGAAATTTGCAGATTTGAAGATGATTCACACGACGTCTTCATCTTTTTATTATTAAGTCAGGAGAAAAAATTATGAAAAACATATCAATCAAGAAAAAAGTGAGTTTTATCTGCCTTATCAATTTTACATTTTACGTAGCCTCGCTGTTGGCATCACTGTTCATTGAAAAGCATACTTCAATGAATATAGGCATTTTATTTCTACTATGGTCTCTTCTCGCTTGCGTTATAATCGTATGCTTTGGCGTATTTGTCATCAAAAGCATTACAAAACCGCTGAGTGAAATTGAATCCGCTGCTAAGCTGGCGGCATCCGGAAAGCTGGACGCAACCATTTCTTTCGTCTCCGGAGATGAGTTTGGCACTCTTGCCGAAAACATCAGAACGCTCATCGGAAATCTACGCTTATACATATCCGATATTGCAAGAGTTTTGAGCAGCATTGCCGATGGGGATATGACAGTTTCGCCAGACATGGAATATCCAAACGATTTTCTGCCCATTAAAAACTCACTTGAAAAAATCACTGCTTCGATAAACGATTTGTTAAAGCAAATGCAGACATCTTCCCAGCAGGTCGCAGCCGGATCAGAGCAGGTGTCGTCAGGCGCACAGTCGTTGGCTCAGGGGGCTTCGGAGCAGGCTAGCTCTGTGGAGGAACTGGCGTCATCCATCAACGAAATATCGGAGAGAATAAAGCAAAATTCGGATCACGCGCAGAATGCCAGAGCTGAGATGGATAAAACCACCAGCGAAATTAAGCAGAGCGATGAACATATGAGAAAGCTGGTCTGTGCGATGGACAGCATTGCTGAAACCTCCAAGCAAATCCAAAAAATTATCAAGGTTATAGACGATATTGCATTTCAGACCAATATCTTGGCGCTGAACGCTGCTGTAGAGGCCGCGCGGGCCGGCGAGGCTGGGAAAGGATTCTCCGTAGTCGCCGATGAGGTGAGGAATCTGGCAAGCAAAAGTGCGGACGCGGCAAAGGACACGACGTCCCTCATTCAAGACACTTTGTCGGCCATAGAAAACGGAGACACCATGGTCAAAAACGCAGGAAGGGCGATTGATCAAATCTCTAAGCAGGCTGAAATGGTAGATGCGCTCATCCAGAATATCTCGCAGACCTCGAAGGCTCAGGCAGGTGCCTTGGAACAAACCAATACAGCAGTCAATCAGGTCTCAAGCATCATCCAGACAAACTCCGCAACCGCAGAAGAGAGCGCGGCAGCCAGTGAGGAACTGGCTGCACAAGCGGAGACTCTATGTACACTGGCCACTGGTTTCCGTTTGAGGTAACGGGTTGTTCCTGATTAAACCCGCCAGCATTATGTTGATAATATGGCGGCGGATAATACCATGCTAGAGACAGTTGAAGAGGCATTATCAAAAAAGGTTCCCGCCATCCGAGAGGATGGCGGGAACCTTTTTTGCTTTACGGAGTTGCCCTTACTTCGCGGCCTTGGCGGCTCTAACAGCCTCGGTGAGCATGGGAGCAACCTTGAACAGGTCGCCGCAGATGCCGTAGTCGGCGATCTCAAAGATGGGGGCGGTGTCGTTCTTGTTCACCGCGATGATACACTCGGAATCCTGCATACCGGCCTTGTGCTGGATGGCGCCGGAAATGCCCAGAGCGATATACACCTTGGGATGGACCGTCTTGCCGGTCTGGCCAACCTGATGGTCGGCGGACAGCCAACCGGAGTCGATGGTGGCACGGGAGCCGCCCACAACGCCGCCCAGCTCGGCAGCCAGCTCTTCCGCCAGCTTGATGCCGCCGGCGACATCCTTGCTGATGCCGCGGCCAACGGATACGATGAAGTCTGCGCCGATCAGGTCCACCAGCTTCTTCGCGGCCTTGACGATCTCGAGCACCTCGGTCTGGACATCGTCCTCGGTAATCGTGAAGGCGGGCTTCACGATCTGGCAGGCATCCGCCTTGGCCTGATCGAAGGCATTCTTCTTCATCACGCCGGGACGCACCGTCGCCATGGCGGGACGGAAGCGGGGGCAGATGATGGAAGCCATCAGATGGCCGCCAAAAGCGGGACGGGTCATCTTCAGGTCGCGGGACACGTCGTGCTTCTCGCCCAGAACCATGGCGGTGTTCAGGCCTTCAATCTTCTCAGGGGTCAGCGTGGACGCCTCACGCAGGAAGTCCTTGTAGATGGGCATATCCACATCCAGGTGCGTGCAGTCGGCGCACAGGCCGGTGTGCAGACGGGCGGCGCAGCGGGGACCAAGGTCCCGGCCGATGTTGCTGGCGCCGAACAGCATGACCTCGGGCTTCAGCTCCTCGATCACCTGGCAGATGGCGGTGGTGTAGCCGCCGGTGGTATAGTTCTTCAGCATGGGGCTCTCGCAGACATAGACCTTGTCTGCGCCATAGCCGCCAAGCTCCTTGGCAAGGCCCTCGACCTTGTCGCCCAGCAGCAGGCCGCACAGGGCCACGCCCAGCTCGTCGGCCAGCTTGCGGCCTTCGGAGATCAGCTCAAAATCGGTGGGCATCAGTTTGCCCTGACGCTGCTCGCAAAACACCCATACATCCTTGAAAGCAGCGATATCCGTGTTGTTAAAAGACATGTTCAATTACCCCTTTCTCAGATGATATGCTTCTTGGCCAGAATGCCCGCCAGCTTCTCGCAGTTCGCCTTGTCATCACCCTCGTTCAGCATCAGGCCGGCACCCTTCAGGGGCGGCGTGAAGGAGGTGAGGATGTTGGTGGGGGAACCCTTCAGGCCGATGGTGGTAGGATCGATCAGGGCATCGTCCTTCAGCGTCTCATAATCAAAGGTCTGCAGCGGCTTGCCGTAAGCCTCGAAGATACCACCCACGCTCATATAGCGGGGGGTGTTCAGCTCCTTGATGCAGGTCAGAAGGCAGGGTGTCTTGACCTTGATGGTCATGTAGCCGTCCTCCAGCATCCGCTTGACGGTGATGGTGTCGCCGGTCTTCTGAATGTCGGCGGCGTAAGTCACCTGGGGCAGGTGCAGCTTCTCGGCGATCTGGGGGCCCACCTGGGCGGTATCGCCGTCGATGGCCTGGCGGCCGCACATGACGACGTCGTCCTTCTCCACGCCGATGCGGCTGATGGCAGCGGCCAGAATCTGGGAGGTGGCATAGGTATCGCTGCCGCCGAACTCACGGGCGGAGACCAGAACGCCCTCGTCTGCGCCGCGGGCCATGAGCTCGCGCAGCATTCCGGCCGCGGGAGGAGGACCCATGGTGACGACGACGACTTTGCAGCCCGTCTCGTCCTTCAGCTTCAGAGCCGCCTCGACGGCGTTCAGGTCGTCGGGGTTGATGATGGCCTGCATGGACGCGCGGTCCAGCGTGCCATCGGGATTTACAGCCACCTTGCCGGAGGTATCGGGTACCTGCTTTACACTGACAATGATTTTCATGACTCTCTACCTCCTTACTTATTTCACGCCCAAGTGGCCGGAAATCACCATACGCTGGACTTCGGAAGTACCCTCGTAGATTTCGGTGATCTTCGCGTCGCGCATCATGCGCTCCACGGGATACTCACGGGTGTAGCCGTAACCGCCAAACAGCTGAACGGCGCGGCGGGTTACATCGGAAGCGGTCTCAGCGGCAAACAACTTGGCCATGGCGGCGTCCATGGAGTAATCCTCATGGAGCTGCTTCTTGCAGGCGGCGGCGTACACCAGATACTGTGCAGCCTGTGTGCGGCAGTGCATATCGGCCAGCTGGAACTGCGTGTTCTGGAACTGGCTCAGGCGCTTGCCGAACTGGACGCGCTCCTTGGTATACTTGACGGCCTCGTCAATGGCGCCCTCAGCCAGACCCAGGGCCTGCGCGGCGATTCCGATACGGCCGCCGTCCAGCGTCTGCATGGCGATCTTGAAGCCCTTGCCCTCTTTGCCCAGCAGGTTTTCCTTGGGAACGATGCAGTCTTCAAAGATCAGGTCGCAGGTAGAGCTTCCGCGGATGCCCATCTTCTTTTCGTGCTTGCCCTGAGAGAAGCCCGTGAAGTTCTTCTCCACGATGAAGGCGGAAATACCGTGATTGCCGGCCTTCTTATCGGTCATGGCAAGCACCACACAGGTATCCGCCACGTTACCGTTGGTGATGAAGCACTTGGATCCGTTGAGGACGTAGTGGTCGCCCTCGAGAACGGCGGTGGTCTGCTGGCCGGAGGCATCCGTGCCGGCGCCGGGCTCGGTCAGGCCGAACGCGCCGATCTTTTTGCCGGAAAGCAGGTCAGGCAGATACTTCTTCTTCTGCTCCTCGGTGCCGTTCTCAAAAATGGGAGCGCAGCACAGAGACGTGTGGGCAGAGACGACAACGGCAGTGGTGCCGCAAACCTTGGCCAGCTCCTCCACGCACATGGCGTAAGAGAGAACATCGCCGCCCGCGCCGCCGTATTCCTTCGGGAAGTAAATGCCCATCATGCCCAGCTTGGCCATCTTTTCGACGGTCTCCATAGGGAAGCGCTCTTCTTCGTCGATTTCCTCGGCCAGAGGCTTTACTTCGGTCTCGGCAAACTCGCGGTACATCTTACGAAGCATCAACTGCTCGTTTGACAGATGAAAATCCATACCTTTTACTCCTTCTATTGAATTTACTTGGAATAATCGTAGAAGCCCTTACCGGTCTTCTTACCCAACAGACCACCACGAACCATCTTGCGCAGAAGTAGCGCGGGACGATATTTGGGATCGCCGGTCTCGTTGAACAGAGTTTCCATGATCGCCAGGCACACGTCCAGGCCGATGAAATCGCCCAGAGCCAGAGGACCCATGGGATGGTTTGCACCAAGCATCATGGCCTTATCAATATCGCCCACGGAGGCGACGCCGGTCTCCACAAGGCCAATGGCCTCGTTGATCATGGGGATGAGAACCTTGTTGACCACAAATCCGGGGGCCTCAGCCACTTCAATGGGGTCCTTGCCGATCTCCTGAGACAGCTTGAAAATGTAGTCAAAGGTCTCCTGGGTGGTGTTGGCACCCCGGATGACCTCCACCAGCTTCATGCTGGGGACGGGATTGAAGAAATGCATACCGATTACGGGGTGCTTCAGGCCATTTCCCATTTCGGTGACGGACAGAGAAGATGTGTTGGAAGCAAATACAGTCTCGGGCTTGCACATGGCGTCCAGCTCGTTCAAAAGCTCTTTCTTGGTGCCCATGTCTTCCTTGACGCACTCAATGATCAGGTCGGCGTCCGCAGCGGCGGATTTCTCCTCCACCAGCACGTTGGCCATCAGGGCGTCCATCGCCTCCTGGGTCATCTTGCCCTTCTCAACGCGCTTCTGCAGGGACGCAGCCAGCTTGTCCTTGTGCTTCTGGGCGGAAGTGACGGAACTTGCATACATCAGAGCGGTGTGACCCTTGGCCGCAAAAACCTGAGCAATACCACTACCCATAGTACCGGCGCCAAAAATTGCAACTTTCATACGAATCCTCCTATTAAATTCAAATTATATCGTGGGATTTATTTTATAAACGCTGACGACTCAGCCATTTACAAACGGATCGTGCTTCCGCTTTTCAATGAAAGCGGACATAGCATTCTTCTGGTCCTTGGTCTCAAAACAGGAGCCAAACAGCTTCTCCTCCACCACCATGGCTGCATCCATATCCACCTGCAGCCCGTCGTTGACGGCCTTTTTGCACGCACGGACCGCAATGGGGGCATTTCCGGCAATGCGAGATGCCATCTTCTCAGCCTCCGCCATCAGCTGGTCGGTGGGATAAACGGCTTGTACCAGCCCGATGCTCAGGGCCTCCGGGGCCTTGATATTGCGAGCGGTATAGATCAGTTCCTTTGCTTTGCCGGGTCCGATCAGGCGAGCCATACGCTGTGTACCGCCAAAGCCCGGCGTGATGCCAAGACCCACCTCAGGCTGTCCGAAGACCGCCGTGTCGGAACACAGGCGAATGTCACAGCTCATGGACAGCTCGCAGCCACCGCCCAAGGCAAAGCCGTTCACCACCGCAATGGTGGGAATGGGGAGTGTTTCCAGCTTGCGGAATACATCATTTCCGTGCTTGCCGAAGGCCTCGCCTTCCGCTTTGGTCAATTCGCTCATCTGCGCAATATCTGCGCCGGCCACGAACGCCTTCTGCCCCGCGCCGGTGACGATCAGGCACCGGATGGCGGCAGGATCGACAGAATCCAACGCCTTGTCCAACTGAGAAATAACCTCATCATTCAGCGCGTTCAGCGCCTCGGGACGGTTGATGGTCAGGACCGCAACATCGCCCCTATGCTCCAATTCAACAAACGCCATGTCTTCCTCCTTCAATACTTGTCAAAGGCATATGCCATCTGGAAAAGCAGACTTTGCTAAAATACTCACAAAGTCCATTATAGTTTCTCTCACTCCAATTATCAAGTCCAATCGTGGAAGAAATCTAACAATTCTTGCTTTTTTACACTTCTTACAAATTCATTGCATAAATTTATGCTTTTATGTGAATTTATTAACAGATATTAAAAAATTTGGCACCTCGGGCCGAATTTTTTCTCACTTCGCATTTACATTTACAAAAGGAAAAAACGTGCTATAATAAATACTATATCGCTATATGCGCGCTTCGGCACTCCGCACCGAAGCGCCGAGTTTAAGGCCACACCGCTGGAGGCAGCGCATGGCCGCAAATTATGATAGCATGATTTCATCATGCTATCATAATTTGCTTTTATTATAGGAGGAATGTATCCGTTATGCGAATGCGAAAGAAAAAAAATCTGGTTCCCCGGATGGAGCGGTGTGCCGCCCTGCTGGTTTCCGACCCCTATTCCATGCTTGGCCGGTGGCAGACGCTGAAGCCCGGTGCCCGGGAGCTGCGGGTGGAGCTGGGCTGCGGCAAGGGACGGTTCACGGCGGAAACCGCTAAGGGCGAACCGGACGTGCTGTTTATCGCGGTTGAGATCGTTCCAGACGCCATGGTGGTAGCCATGGAGCGATGCCGAGCCGAGGGGCTGGACAACGTCTTTTTCGTGGACGCCAACGCCGATCAGCTTCCCTCCTTCTTCCAGTCCGGCGAGGTGGACCGCATCTATATTAACTTCTGCGACCCCTGGCCCACCAAACGGCACGCCAAGCGCCGCCTGACCCACGGGAATTTTCTCAAGCTGTACCGAAAGGTCCTGAGGTCTGGCGGACAGATCCATTTCAAAACGGACAACTCTCCCCTGTTTGAGTTTTCCGTGGAGGAGATCCCGCAGTTCGGCTTCACTCTCTCCGAGGTGACCCGGGACCTCCACGCGGACGGTCCCGTGGGCGTCATGACGGACTACGAGGCTAAGTTCCACGAGCTTGGAACACCCATCAACCGTCTGGTCGCCACCATGGTGGAGTGGGCGGAACCGGAGCCTTCCCCGGAAGATAGGGCAGAAGGGGACCAGACCGCCACCCACTGACCGAAGGGGCGGAGCGAAAATATGACGTTAAAAAGGGCAGGTATCCGATTGGATACCTGCCCTAAGGTTTTATAAACGCCGCTCTTACGCGGGCTTTTTTGCCATCTCGGCCAGCTGCGCAAATGCGGCAGTGTCGTTGACGGCCATCTCAGCCAGCATCTTGCGGTTGATGGTCACACCGGCGGTCTTCAGACCGTGCATGAACGTGGAGTAGTTCATGCCGTTGATCTTGCAGGCCGCGGAAATGCGGGTGATCCACAGCTGGCGGAAGTCGCGCTTCTTCAGGCGCCGGCCGGTATAAGCGTAGCTCAGGGACTTCATGACCGCTTCGTTTGCGATTCTGAAGTGCCTGGACTTGTCGCCCCAATAGCCTTTGGCCAGCTTCATGATCTTATTTCTTCTCTTGCGCGTCATCATCGCGCCTTTCACTCTTGCCATATTAAAATGCCTCCTATTCTAAACCGTTCAGTATCTTATTTGTAGGGGATCATCTTGCGGATCGCGTCCACATTGGTCTTATCCGCATAGGTACCGGTGCGGAGGCGGCGTGTACGCTTGGTGTCCTTCTTGGTCAAGATGTGGCTCTTGAAGGCGCGGGCGCGCTTGACCTTCCCGCTCTTGCTCAGATTGAATCTCTTCTTGGCACCGCTGTGAGTCTTCAGCTTCGGCATAATTGAAATCTCCTTCCGTGTGTTTGAAAAACCTGTTATTTACCAATTTTAGGAGAGAGGAAGATAGACATCATCCTGCCCTCCATCTTGGCGGTCTTGTCCAATGCGGCGGTCTCGGCGCACTGATCGGCAAACCGGTTCAACAGGGCCCGACCGATATCGGTATGAGCCATCTCGCGTCCGCGGAAACGGACCGACACCTTGACGCGGTTGCCTTCGGCAATGAACTTCTGGGCATTTTTCAGCTTGGTGTTGAAATCCCCAATGTCAATGCCGGGGGACATGCGGATCTCCTTGATCTCCACTACATGCTGATTCTTCCGGGCTTCTTTTTCCCGCTTGCTCTGTTCAAACCGGAACTTTCCATAGTTCATCAGCTTGCACACGGGCGGCTTTGCCTGCGGCGAAATTTTCACCAGGTCCAGGCCCTGTTCGTCGGCGATCTTCTGCGCGTCGGCCGAGGACATGATGCCCAACTGCTCGCTGTCTGCCCCGATCAAGCGGATCTCCCGGTCCCGGATCGCCTCGTTCAGTTCATGCTCTACACTGCTAATAGTCCAAGCACCTCCATTCAAAAATTGCAAAAAACGCGGGTGCCAATCCGGCATCCGCGTAACTCCCCGGACAGAGCGCCTCCTACCAAAATCGGAATCGCGCCTGTCAACAAACCGCCAAAGGCGGTTTGAGTACGATGTTGACCTCTTTGCCAATTGGCGGGAGGTGGAGCGGATGCATTCAGCTCTCTTTGTTTTTCCTAGTAACTATACCAGTCTTGTTCCCGTTTGTCAACCACTGGTTCCATATTTTTTAAATTTCCTTTACTTTCTTTCGAATAAAATTTAACCCAATGCGGCAAACTATTCACCGTACTCAGTGAACCGAAGGGAGGTGTGCAGCATGGCCCAGAACCGTGAAAACAATCAGCGCGATGACCGCCAGCAGGATCAGCCGAACCAGCAGCGCCAGAACCAGCAGAATCGGCAGGAGCCCCAGCGTCAAAATCAGGAAAACCGGAAGCAGAACCAGACCCAGCGCTGAGTTGTCCGCCGTCCGCCGGGGAGCGAATCTCGCTCCCCGGCGGTTCGCGCGTTTTGTGCGGCGCGGAAAATGCCTAGGAAATGGTCCCTTGCGATTTCATTCTTAAAGTGGTATCGTGTTTTCATATTGTGTGCGCCATGCGCAGGAGGATACCTATGGAATTGTCAAAGCGGACCTCTCTGGGATACTTTTTCGCCCTGTTCACCGTGGCAGTATGGGGAACCACGTTCATCGCCAGCAAGCAGCTGCTGACCGTTTATACCCCCGCCCGCATCATGCTGATGCGGTTTGTCCTCGCCTACATTGCGCTGTGGATGATCCGGCCCCGTCTGTTAAAGCTGCCGTGGAGATCGGAGATGCGCTTCGCCGCCCTGGGGCTCGCTGGCTGCTCTTTATATTTTTTGACGGAAAACACCGCCCTGCTCCACACCACCGCTGCCAATGTCAGCATTATTGTCTCCGCCGCCCCTATCTTCACAGCGATCCTGGCTCACTTCACCATTGACGAGAAGTTTCACCGGAACACACTGTTCGGCTTCCTCGTGGCCTTTTCCGGAGTGGTTCTGGTGGTGTGCAACGGCGCTTTCGTTCTCCACCTCAGTCCGGCGGGGGATCTTTTGGCTCTTCTGGCCGCCTGCTGCTGGGCGGTGTACTCCGTACTCCTGCGCAGAGCGTCGGGGGAACTGGACCCGATTCTGGTCACCCGGCGGACCATGCTCTGGGGCCTTGTCACCGCCATCCCCATGGCCGTTCCCGGGGGAGCGTTTTCTCTGGCGCCGCTGGCCTCTCCCCTGCTGGTGTTCGACCTTTTGTTTCTGGGACTGATCGGCAGCGCGCTTTGCTATGTGCTGTGGGCAAAGGCCTTTGCGCTGCTGGGCGTGGTTCCCACCAACAACTGCATTTATTTGATTCCCTTCGTCACCATCGTGGCGGCCCACTTCACGCTGAAGGAACCCGTGACCTGGGCGGCGATTCTGGGTGCAGGCCTCATCACCGCCGGGGTGGTTTTGGCTCAGAGGCGAAAGGCGAACGACGCCGCGCCGCGGGAAGAGTTCTCAAAAGAAGCATAAAGCGCGGCCCGCCGTATTGGCGGGCCGCTTCTTGTTTTTATCTAGATCGCTCCACGAACTCTGTGATGCGGGCGAATGTCTCGTCGTTCAGGTCGTGTTCCACCTTGCAGGCATCCTCGGCAGCAATTTTTGGAGAGACGCCCAAAATCGCAAACAACTCCGTGAGAGTCTTGTGGCGTCCATAGATCCGGGAGGCAATTTCCATACCGCTGTCGTTCAGCGTGATGGTTCCGTCCGCCGCCACGGAAATATATCCGTTTTCCCGCAGCTTTTTCATGGCAATGCTGACGCTGGGCTTGGAGTAGCCAAGTTCGTTCACGATGTCAATGGAACGCACAGATCCCTGCCGCCCCTGCAAGATCAATATTGATTCCAGATAGTTCTCTGCCGACTCATGAATCACCATGACCCTGCCCCCCTCGTTGACAGATTTACAGCGTGCTTTCACATCGCTGACAGTTGAACGTATCTATGTTAACACAAATAGAGAAATTTGCAAGCCTGTGCCCGGGAAGTTTTTTAAGTGCTCCTATATGTACTATGGAATTATCCCAGCAAAGGCGGTCGAGAAATTTCTTCTTCTTGTGAGTTCCTGTCAGCCACGAGGGATCGGGTTTACTCATAGTGCCTGTACGTATGAAATAAGGGGAGCAATTGAAAGCCTGTCTGTAAAATCCACTTTTTTACCGTATGTCTCAAGCATTTCTCTGACTTCATCGCTCAGCAGATCCGTATTCTTTTTTGTCAACGTTTTATGCAGCATACTCATCATGCTTTTATGCATAAAGCTGAGTTTTGAATAGTCAATTCCCCCTCGCAAATGAAACACCTTAATTTGCTCCTCCATTTCATTTGTGAAATGTTTTCGGAGACTCATTTTTATATGATCCGTATTGATCGGATTTGATGTATCGGCCAAGCCGCAAGTAAACAAAACAATATTTTTGCCGGAGAAGCAGCGGAAGTTTTCGGTGATTAAATCAATTCCACTTACTCCTCCAGCATAAAGGCCTCCACCATAAATAATCGTATCGTAAGAACGCAACTCATCTACTGTTACTGTTTCTCTGTCAAACAAATTGCAAGATAATGTTTCCGCGATCCACTTCGCGTACTTCTCTGTTGAACCATACTTCGATTGGTATACAACTGCTGTCCTGTTCATTTTTAACCTCTCGTTATACATAATATTACCATGCTATAAACGATGTTGTTTTGATCGGAGCAATTATACATTCTCGTCGGGTAGGTCAGAGGCTTCCGGGGCAGTGATCCGGGCCCAGATGATATTGGCGCGATCCACAGAATCGAAATATACGCTGGTGAGCAGGTTCGTGGGGATATGAAGTTCGTCCGCCAAAATGCTGATGCGATCCCAGTCCGCCCGTTCATAACTGAGAAGCAGCGAATACAGTTTGCCGGCCGAGCCCTCTTGGTAGAGCAGGGCATTTTTAACTTCGTCCACGACCGGGACTTCGGACAGGATTTCTTCCATGGGTGCGTCTACAAGATAACCCAGCGTAGAGAACATGCCGATCAGATAGGCGTCGCCCTTTGAGATAGAGAGCGTATTCTGCGTATAGTCGATCAGATCGCTGCAGAAATTTGCCCGCAGGAAGGACAGCTTGAGGAACTCTTCGGAGGATGGATCGATCTCATTTTCCGCATTGCTGGCACTGAGAAGGTATATCCATTGACGCAGCTGACCCAGCCCCAGAGTCATAATCGCCTGACGGATGGTGGTAGAGCGGTGCGTTGAAGAGAAATAGACAGAGTTTGCCATGCGCAGCAGTCCGAAGACCAGGGAAGCGTCTTGAGAGATCATCCGCTCAATTTCGTCAATGTCCGGCTCATCCTGCGTGACAGCCACCATCAGCCGGAAGAAGTTGCTTTGCAGATATCCGCTGGTGTGGGCTTTGGAAGAGAGCTTTTCTGCCACAAAAGTACCTTCCAGCGCATCTGCGTGCAGGTTGACGGCACAATTGTAAAGTTCTTCACTGGTAATATTTGTGGCGATGCACTTCTTATCCATGCTATGGGCAAGTTCAATGATGTTAGACAATGTGGTCGCCGGAGTCGTGGTAAAATTTAACTTTATATAATGGATTTTGTCCATCAGTGCCAGATATCGGGGAGCGAATCTGAATTCGTTCACCGCAATTTTGTAGCCCTCTTTTGCAAACTGCTGGACAAAATGCATGGCCAGCGGGTGGATGATCACGTTGTCTTCAATCTGAATAACCAATTCGGACTTTTTGAAAATTCGGGGTGCTTTCTTCATCAGAAGAGTCGGTGTAAAGGTCATGAAATTCAGAGTTCCGGTCAGTGCTTTGTCGGTATTCTGCGTTAAGAAATTATAGATAGCATTTGCCGCGGCAAAGTCATTGCTGGAAGCGGGAGCATTGGATGCAGGGGACGCGGAAACGTCGGCCTCCTTTGAAGCAGAGGAGAGATCATCATCGCCAAACGCCTGATTTTCACCGTAGTAAAGAAGCTCATAGCCAATGACATTGCTGTCCTTGTCTTTGATTGGCTGCCGTACAATATACTTGCTGCTCACCGTATTCTCCTTTCGACAGGCTGCGAAAGCTTTTTATCCTGTTGCGCCTGCTTTTATATAAACTAACTTCTCTATTTTTATCGGCATAAATTAAAATAAAATAATACTTTTTTCATTTTATCTGTAACCGACAAAACTGACGGCACCTTCACTACTAGCAAAACAAGTGGAGCCAGGATGACCATGTTGGTCATCCTGACTCCACTGTACCTATTTCGTTTGCGTTTGCTCAAATACGTACTTGTCTATGAGCACTGCCCAAATGGAAGCGGACCCGCCTGTTCATAAATATTGTTCCAGAGCGGTACGGAGTTGGTCATCCGAAGGAGGAACGTTCCAGAACAGAGGCCTCCCGTTTCCGGTCAGAACGGGCAGATAAAAGCCGTCCGGGTCCTCAAGCGCCGCGTGGTTGGCCCGGCAGCCGGGGCAGTACGAGGGCTGGCACACGCTCTCAAATCCCCGGGCCGCAACGGCATCCTCCGCCGTAATCTTTTCCACCGTACAGCAAAGGCCCAGTTCCCGGATCGCCTCTTCCACCCGCTGGAGGTAAAAGTCGTTCCGGGCACAGGCGGATGCGTACAGGCACAGCTTTACAGCACCATTCCCTGCGGTTTCTTCCTGCGGCGTTCTCACTTTTGCAGCGTCCCCGCCCACGCGCCGTATTTCTCGATATTCGCGGTGCAAACGTCCTGATCGGCCCCCAGAGTGAGGATGTAAACCTTGATTTTGGGCTCGGTGCCGGAAGGACGGACAATAATGGCGGTGCCGTCCGCCATCTCGAACCGCAACACGTTGGACCCGCACAGCTCCATATTGCTCTTCGCGCCGGTGGCACAGTCGGTCACGGTCCCGTCGGCATAGTCCTTGCGGACCGTCACCCGCACGCCCGCGATCTCTGCAGGCGGATTTTCCCGCAGGGACTTCATCAGCTCAGCCATGTCCTTTAAGCCGTCCAGACCCGGCATCACCAGGTTATAGGTCTTCTCGGCGTACTGCCCATATTTCTCATACAGCTTTTCCAGCGCATCAAACAGCGTTATTCCCTGGGCGGCGTACCACGCGGCCATCTCGGTGAGCAGCATGGAGGCAGTGACAGCATCCTTATCCCGGACATAATCGCCCAGCATGTAGCCGTAAGACTCCTCGTAGGAAAAAATGACCTTCCCCTCTCCGCTGGATTCCAGGGCGTTCTTCTTCTCCGCCATGAATTTGAAGCCGGTGAAGGTGTCAAAGCACTTTACGCCGTTGAACTCCGCCACCTTCCGAGCCATTTCCGTGGTGACAATGGTCTTCAGCGCCACGGGCCGCTCCGGCAGCCGTCCGGCCCGCTTCATGGCTCCGATCAGGTAATCCAGCAGCAGTACGCCGGTCTGGTTGCCGGTGACGGGGCGGAACCCGCCGCTCCTGTCCCGGACCATGATACCCACACGGTCGCTGTCCGGGTCGGTTCCCACAATGAAATCCACGTCGTTGGCTTTGGCCAGATCAATCGCCAGATAGAACCCGTCCGGATTTTCCGGGTTGGGAGAAACCACGGTGGGGAAGTTGCCGTCAATGACCATCTGCTTTGGCTCACAGAGGATGTGCTTCACCCCCAGCGCCTGCAAAGCTTCCGGTACCAGCTTGTAGCCGCAGCCGTGGAACGGGGTGTACACCAGCTTGAAGGTATCCGCCACCTTGGCGACACTCTCCCTGTCGTTGATCATCGCGGTGACCTGTGCCATAAACTTTCTATCCGTCTCCTCACCCATCACGATGACGTGGCCGGATCTCAGCGCGTCCTCCCACGCCATGGTCTTTACACCGTTAAAGATGTCGATCTTCTCCATCTTTTTGGCGATAGCCGCAGCGTGATGAGGCGGCAGCTGCGCGCCATCCTCCCAGTAGACCTTGTATCCGTTGTACTCTTTGGGGTTATGGCTGGCAGTGACGTTGATACCCGCGATGCAGCCATACTCACGCACGGCGAAACTCAGCTCCGGCGTAGGGCGGAGAGACTCAAAGATGCGGACGGAAACGCCGTTGGCCACGCAGACACTGGCGGCTTCCCGGGCAAATTCCATAGAGTGATTGCGGCAGTCCATGCAAATGGCGACGCCGCGCGATGCCGCGTCTCCGCCCTCCGCCAGAATCACCTCGGCAAAAGCCTGGGTAGCGTGTCGGATCACATGGACGTTCATATTGTGCAGACCCACGGCCATGATGCCCCGCAGTCCCGCAGTACCGAACTCCAGTGGACCGTAAAACCGCGTCTCGATCTCCTTGGGATCGTTCTTCAGCGCGGACAGCTCGTCCTTTTCCGCTTGGGATAGGGCGGGACTTTTGATCCACTTCTCATACTCCTGCATGAAATCCATAGGATTCCCCTCCTTTTATTCTTCATCGCCCAACTGGGCGGGATGGTCCAGAATCGCCTTGGCGTCTTCCAGCATGGACTGGGGAACGTAGATATCCACGCCCCTTCCGGCAAAGCCGAAAATGACCTTGCCCAGTGAGCCGGACTTGAACGCGGGAATACCGCAACCGTTCAGCATGGACAGCAACACGTCCGCGCCGCCCCCAAGCTCCGACTGCGCTGCGATCAACAGCGCAGCCTGCTGGGGCTGGCCGTCTGGCCCGGTGGGCCAGTGCTCCGGCAAATCGCCTTGACGAAAGCCCCAGTTGGTCTCTTCTTTCATTGGGTTTTCTCCTTTTCTTAGAAATCAGCAAATTTTTTTAAGTTTTATTTGTGATACCGACTCCCCGCCTGAATTTGATATGCCCGGTAAATCTGCTCCAACAGCATCACCCGCGCCAGATGGTGGGGAAAGGTCATAGGGGACATGGATAGGCACAGATCAGCCCTGGCTTTCAGCGACGGGTGCAGCCCCACGCTGCCGCCGATCAGGAAGGTAAGCTGGGACGCGCCGGAAACGGCGAAGCTGCTCAGCGCCTCCGCAAGAGCCGGGGAACTGAGCTCCGTGCCCTCAATGCACAGCGCGATCAAAGCACCGGATTTGGGGAGCTTCGCCGCCACCCTGCCGGCCTCCTCCAAAAGAGCCTGTTCCATCTCGGCGGGAGAGGGCGCTTCGCTCAGCCGCGCTTCAGGCAGTTCCAGAATTTCCGGTTTGCAGAATCGGGACAGCCGCTTCGCATACTCTGCCGCAGCGTCTGCGTAAAACTTCTCCTTTAGTTTTCCAACGCATAGGATAGTTACTTTTTGCATATGGCCTCCGATACTTTATGGCAGGGACCCACGCAGTCTCTTGAAGCCACGGACAGAGCCGGTGCTTCCCCGGCCTCCGCCAACGCGGCGGACACGGCAGAAAGGGCAGCGTCCGGCGTGTTGTTGTCCTTACTCAGATGAGCCAGCACCACCTCCAGCGTCCCATCCCGGCAGGACTGGACCGCGAACCGCGCCGCGGCCTCGTTGCTCAGATGCCCTTCGTCACTTAAAATCCGCTGCTTTAAATAATAGGGGTACGCCCCCCCGCGCAGCATGTCCACATCGTGGTTGGCCTCCAACACCAGCAGCGGTACGCCGGAGAGAATATCCGCAGCCTCGTCGGTAACATATCCCGTATCGGTCAGCAGACCGAACTCCCCAATGCGGAACCCGGCGGAGCCTGGTGCGTCGTGGGATGTTGGAAAAGGGTCCACGTCGCAGCTGTCCACTGTAAACCGCCGGTCCAGCTCGAAGGGCGACAGGCGGCCTTCCATCCCGGCCAGTCGCCGCCGCAGATCCCGGCCAGCCGCCTCGCTGGCGAAAACGGGGCCGTCCCACTGCTTCAAAAGGGTTTGCAGCCCCGCGATGTGATCGGTGTGCGTATGGGTGATGAGGATTCCGGACAGGTCCTCCAATGACCGGCCCAGCTCCCGCAGAGCAGCGGTAATGCGGCGGCAGGAAATACCCGCATCCACCAGCAGGCAGACACCGTCCTGTTCCAGTAATGCGGCGTTGCCCGAGGAGCCGCTGGCCAGTGTATGTAAAATAGTCAAAAAAAGTCCCCCGTGCGTCAGAATATACAATAAATGGCGGTCTGCGGCGGTTTATTTGCCGCTGATGAAAAATGCGTCCGTGATGGAGACAGTCGACGAAAGTCGGCGACCTCCATCGCGGACGCGGATATTGATTGCTTAAACAAAGTTTACGCGCTTCATTCCCTCTGATAAAGCCAAAGGGGCGGTTCCGAATGAAACGGACTTGGTTTTAGCCGATGTGCGCTTCCAGCTGGTCGCTTTCGCTCGGATCCTCGACCACTTGGATACTGGCTCCCAGCGCCCGGAGCTTGTCCACAATCCGCTCGTAGCCCCGCTCGATATACTGCACACAGCTGACCTCGGATTCGCCTTTTGCTGCCAGCGCCGCAATGACCAGCGCTGCACCCGCCCGCAGATCGCAGGCCTGAATGGGTGCTCCGGTGAGATGGTCCACACCCTGCACCACCGCGGTTTTATCATCCACCTGAATGCTGGCTCCCATGCGTTTCAGCTCATCCACATACCGGTAGCGGTTATTCCATACGCTCTCCGTCACCAGCGACGTCCCCTCCGCCAGAGAGAGAACCGTGGTCATCTGAGGCTGCATATCCGTGGGGAAGCCGGGATAGGGCATGGTCTTTACGTTGGTCTTGTGCAGCGCCTCGCTGCGCCGAACCAGAAGCGTATCCTCCCGCTCCTCCACCTCCACACCGCACTCCTGCAGCTTGGCGGTGATACAATCCATATGCTTGGGAATAATATTTTTTATCAGGATCTGTCCGCCGGTGGCAGCCACCGCCGCCATGTAGGTGCCAGCCTCAATCTGGTCGGGAATAATTGCGTAGCTTCCGCCCCGGAGACGGGAAACGCCCTGAATTTTGATGGTATCAGTGCCCGCTCCTCGGACATTGGCCCCCATGGAGTTGAGGAAGTTGGCCAGATCCACGATATGTGGCTCCTTCGCCGCATTTTCAATAACAGTGCTGCCCTCCGCCAAAACGGCGGCCATCATAATATTCATCGTTGCGCCAACGGAGACCACGTCCAGATAGATGTTGGCTCCGTGAAGTCTGGGCTGTTCACAGGAAGCGTGAATGAAGCCGCCCTCCACCACCACGTCGGCCCCCAGAGCCTTGAAACCCTTGATGTGCTGGTCGATGGGACGGACCCCAAAATTGCATCCGCCGGGCATGGCCACCTCAGCCCTCGCAAAGCGGCCCAGCAACGCCCCAATCAGATAATAGGACGCACGGATACGCCGCGCCATCTCATAAGAGGTGCGGGTGGAACGAATATGCGTGCAGTTAATCTCCACCGTATGGGGGTTGATGGAGCGGACAGACGCTCCCAATTCATCCAAAATGGTAAAAAACAAATGCACATCGGAAATCTGGGGAATGTTCTCGATACGGCAAACTCCGTCCACCAAAAGTGCGGCTGGAAGAATCGCCACGGCCGCGTTTTTCGCACCGCTGATCTCCACTTCGCCAAACAGGGGCTTACCGCCCTGTATAACATATTTTGTCAAACCAAAAACCCTCTCTTTTAAGGCAGATCGCCTGCTCTCATTGTACCCTATGATGGGACTTCCATACAAGAAAACAGGAGATCGAAACAGTCCAGCTTTTACCGCGTCTGCGCGGCGTTTTTTAATGATTCTACGCGCTGTCCGCACTGCATTTGTCTCGGTGTGTCGGACAGGCGGTCCCGTGACAGATAGAGACGCTACAGGCCTAGTTAGCATAGCACATTTTACCACACATTGCAAGAAACGCAATCAAAACTTTCGGAAAGGCAAAAGAATCCGTGCTCAGGCAAAAAAAGATATGCTGCTTTTTTAATTTCAGCCGTCTAAGGAGCCCATTCGACCGCCCAAACCTACGCATGCGTGACCGCGCCGGTGGAGCAATTCACATAATAATCGACTGTATCCGTGACCACACGCCAGGTAGGTGTCAGAGTCAGGGCGGAGGCGGTATTCTGAAGTTCATAGCAGCGATAAATGCCGGTGACGGCGCTGACCACCGCGCCGGAGGTCCGCCGCGCCTCCAGAAACGCGGTCAGAGCGGTAGATGCGGTGATGAGATTGTCACTTTGGGATATGGTGGAACTGGAGGGCAAAAACGTACCACAGACAGAATGCAGAACATTGTTTTCCGCCAGGAATGTAACGGAACAATCCTCCACGGGATAACCCTGACAAAGCTGCCGCACGGTAACCGTGCCGCTGCCGGAGGCATCAAACCACTCGTCGGCAAACTCGCAGCCGTGATTCCGGCAGAACTGCTGTCCCAATGCGGAGGGGTTCCTCCCCAGCTCTCCCGTGATCTCAAAGGCGCCTGAGGCACGGAATACCGCCCGCCCCAGGTCGGAGGTATAGGTGAGGATGCCGCCGCCCTCGTCGGCGGCAGTCAGTTCATTCCCCAAAAAGGCTGCTGCCAAGGCCCTTTCCGCCGCAGTATCCCGCTCCAGTGTCAATGCGGCAGGAGGCGGGTCAAAGGAGACGGCAGATTCGCTGAGCGTCACACCCTCATCGGCGAAAAGCTTCACCAGCTCCTCCGTGGCCTGACTCTGAGAGGCGACCTGTTGAGCCTGCCGCATTCCCATGGTCCCAAGAAGAAACACATTCACCAGCACAAGGGTGAGAATGATGATATTTTTCAGCCGGTACGTCTCCATTCCGCGCGTTCCTCCCTGCTCTCTTTACTCCACCAGCCACTGTGCGGCGGCAGTGCTTCCGCTGTCCACATAGTAGACGGCAAGTTCCTTCCCCGGATAGCTGCGGGCAATGGACAGCGCCTGCGCCAAGGGCAGCAGCGTCCCTGCGCTCTCCCCTGCTGTGTACTGCCGCAGCCGCAGCGACAGGCGGGTAACAGCCGAGCTCTCCAGCGTGACCTCCGCAGCGGCGCCGCCGTCCGTAAACCGGATAGGAAGTCCGTTGTACTGATAGCCAAAGCGCAGTGTTGTCGAAACTCCATCGGATTGGTAACTCTGAAGAAAGAGTTCGGCGCTGCTTTGGGCAGGGAGCAGCTGAGACAGCAGCTGATAGGCCCCCACCACGACTTCCGCCTCCGTGGGGGTCTCGCCCGCAGAGGCAATACTCAGCGTCCCGCTGCTGCCCTGATAGGAGACTTCGCCGTCGGAGCGGATGCTCAGGGTCCGGTCTCCCTCCACCACCACCTCTGCGCCGGAGGACTCCGAGTATCGGGAATTGGTGTGGGGGTTGAAGGACAGCGCCAGCATCAGCGCACTTGAATCGGTGACGGCACTGGTCACGCTCAGATTCGGCGGAGGGTCGAGTTGATCGGAAAACAGGGAGAACGGGGCCACATGGCTGTAATTCTCCGGCTGGTCAAAAGCAAACCAGGCGCTTCCCAGCTGGTACTCCGCCACCACTTCCCTGAGGCTCTCAGCCGTGAGGGCAGTGGGGCAGACAAAGCAGGCGCTGCCGCCGTCCCACAGAAAAAGCTGGACGGTGCTCCCCTCGGCCTGAAGCAGCACACGGCGGGCGGAGAGGTCTCCGCCATTCCATCCGGCCCCCACCAGTCCCGCCAGTAAGGACAGAGGCAGCGCGCTGTCAAAATCATAGTAGACGGAGCCGCCGTAATCCGCGCTGACACGCAGCGCGGAGCGGAAATCATCCGCGCCGCAGTCCTTTATGGCCCCGGCGGAGCCCAACGCTTCCATCAGAAGATTTCTCGGCTGCGCAAAGTCTTCGCTCACAGTGGTCAAAGACAGATCGGCCCAACGGCCATAAGCCCCGGTAACCGCGACGCGTACCGGCATGGCAAGGTCGGTCAGCCCTGAGACATTCTGCGTCTTCTGGACGGAGCCGGTGGGAAACAGGCCGGAGAGATACCCGGTGCCGGTGCGAAGGTTATAAAGCTGCGTCTGGACAAATAGCGTCACGGCAGACGCGGTCAGCAGGACAATGGCAATATTTTGCAGCAGGTTCCGCCGCTTTTTTGCTCGCTGGTCCATGGCCGCGCTCCTTTCCTCTCCAACTGCATCACGCTTTCTGCCCTTTCTGACGGATGGGCAGCGTCAAGCGAACTGTGGTTCCCGGCCCCTCATGCCGGGCCAGGCGAATGGTCCCGTGGTGCCGTTCCACGATCTCCTTGGCGATGGAAAGGCCCAGCCCCGTTCCTCCGGACTCCCGGGAGCGGGCCTTGTCCACCCGGTAGAACCGCTCAAAGATGTGCTCCCGATCCTTTTCCGGAATGCCGATGCCGTCGTCGGACACCTCCATCCATACATGCTCCCCGACTATTCCGGCGGTAACCAGAATGTGGCCGCCGTCGGGGGTGTATTTGATGGCGTTGCCCAGAATATTCATCATCACCTGCTCCAGCCTCTGACGGTCCCCGTAGATCAGGGGCAATGGCTGCACAGGCTCCAATTTCAGCTCGTGGCCCCGGTGCTTAGCCTCCAGGGCGTTGGCCCGGACCACACTGGAAATAGCCTCGTCAAAATCAAAGCGGGTGCAACTCATCTCCGTGTTGCCCGCGTCCAGCCGGGAGAGGGTCAGCAGGTCCTGAACGATGTGGGTCATGCGGTCTGTCTCATTGATAATAATGTCCAAAAAGCTGTCGGCAGTGGCCTGAGGAATGTCTCCCCCACTGCTTCGCAGCGTCTCCGCATAACTGCGGACATTGGTGAGAGGGGTACGCAGCTCATGGGACACATTGGCCACAAACTCCTTACGCCGTTCCTCGCTGCGGTGGTGCTCGGTTTCGTCGTGCAAAACCACCAGCACGCCGCCGCTGGCCTTGTCCGAAAACGGGGCGAAGTATAGTTCCAGCGTCTTGTCCCCCGCCATCATCTCCGCATCGGCATAGTTGGGTCGTTGAAGGTCCAGAATCTGTGTCAGCGGATAAACGGAGCCGAACAGCTCGTCATAGACCGTCTCATTGGGGACAGAGCGCTGAAGCAGCTGCGTCGCGGCAGGATTGCAGTGGATCAGCGTCCCGTCGTGGTCAAAGGCCACCACTCCGTCGGTCATGTGAAGGAACAGAGTGTCCAGCTTATTCCGCTCGTTCTCCACGGCGTTGAGGCTGTCCTGAAGCACATCCGCCATGTGGTTAAATGTACCGGTCAAAATACCGATTTCATCCGGGGACTCCACCGGCAGCTTATTGCCAAAGTCTCCGCCCGCCAGACGCTCCGCCCCCTCCGTCACCTTTTCGATAGGGCCGACGAGGGTCTTGCTTAAAAGGTAGCTGAACAGCACGGAGATCAAAAGCCCGATCATCAGCGCCTGCATGATGATGGTAAAAAGCTTCTCGTTCAGTCTGGAAACAGTGTCCCGGTTGTCAAGAATATAGATGATGTAGCTGTTCTCCCCGCCGGAGAGAGGAAAGGCCGCATCCATATAGTCCGCGGTCAGATCGCTGCGGTCCCCCACCGCGCCGTTCAAGGCAGAGATGAGATTGGGCGTGGATGCCAGAATTGCGCCGCTCTCGTCCGACTCCGCCAAAACCGCTCCGGAGGAGCCGTCCAGAATGTAATAGTTCCGGGTACGGGAATCAATACCCAGGAGACCGGCGTTGGCCTCCAGAATCTTCTGCATCTGCGCCGCGCCGTCGGGCGCCGCGGCGGCGGACAAAAGGTCGGACATGAATCTGGCGTTTTTGGCCAGCGCAGTGCCATCCGTTTCCACATCGGAGCCGAACATATCGTTCATCTGTTCATAAAAGCTGTCAATATAGAAGCTGGACACGTTGGTGGTCAGAAACGCTCCCACCGCCGCCATCAGCGAGGTAATCAGCAGCAGCATGATAAGCATCAGCTTCATATGAAGACTTTTAAACATAGTGGCACCTCTTTCCTCCGGGAATCCGGGAGCCGCGCGGTTCAGTAAACTGTTCAGCGCAAAGGGACGTCAACTCCCCTTTTTACGTTGAAAAGTAGTATCCCGCCCCGCGCCTTGTGAGTATGTACCGCGGATTGGCCGGGTCCGTTTCAATTTTTTCCCGCAGTCGCCGGACGGCGACGTCCACAGTTCGGGCATCGTCACCCACATATCCATAGTTCCAAACCTGTTCCATCAGATCAATGCGGGCATACACCTTATTGGGGTGACTGGCCAGAAAAGTCAAAAGCTCGTACTCCCGCTGGGTCAGCTCGATCGCCGACCCGTCCCGGAAGACCTGGTGGCTGTCCGTGTTGATGGAGAGGTCTCCGGCAACAGTCATGGTTTCTTCGGCGGCGGGCGCGCTCATGACGGTGCGGCGGATATTGGCTCCCACCCGGGCAATCAGCTCCCGCATGGAGAAGGGCTTTGTAATATAGTCATCCGCGCCGATCTCCAGCCCGAGCACCTTGTCCGTCTCCTCCTCCCGGGCGGTCAAAATCACCACGGGCACATTGTTGCGGCCCTTTCTAAGCGTGCGGCAGACGTCGAACCCGTTCATTTTGGGAAGCATGACATCCAGCAAAATCAGATCCGGCTTTTCAGATTGTGCCTTTTCCAAGCCATCCTCGCCGTCATAGGCCTCCAGCGTGGCGTAGCCCTCCCGCTGGAGGTTAAAGCACAGAATATCGACGATATTTTTTTCGTCCTCCACGATCAATACGGTTTTTTTCTGTTCCATGGAGTCTCCTCTCAAAATCTCAAAGATTCAGCAAAAGCTTCGCTTTCAGCACGGCGGCAATCGTCTTCCCGTCTTCGACCTCGCCCCGGACGCAGCGGTGGACCATCTCGTCGAAGGGAATGCGCTCCTGAACGAGAAATTCGTCCTCATCGGGCTGTGTGCTCTCCATGTGTAGCCCCCGCGCCAGAAACAGATACAGCTCCTCGCCCAGACATCCCGGAGACGGAATCAGCTTCCCCATGGGCAAAAACTCGTCCGGCACCGCGCCGGTTTCCTCTTTCAGCTCCCGCAGAGCACCCGTCGCCGGGTCCTCGCCCGGTTCCAGCTTTCCCGCCGGGATTTCCAGCAGCGCCCTGTCAAATACATAGCGGTATTGCGTCACGGTCAGCACATTGTTCTCATGGTCCAGCGCCACGATTGCGACGCAGGGACAGTGGTCCGCCACCTCACGGACGGCGGTCTTCCCGTCGGGCAGCCGCACCTGGTCCACATGGACATTAAAAATTTTCCCGGCATAGATATCCTTCCGGGAAATGAGGGTCTCCTTTAAGTTTTCATACATCTGGTATGCACCTGCGATTCTCTGTTTTTAGCTGTCGACGAACATACTATAAACCTCTCTGTGGCTATTATAGCAAACACCCAAAAAAATGACAATGTTTCTTTTACTTGAAGATTGGGCAGGATTATGATAAAATACCAGCATCTGACACGGCGGGACCCGGAAGGAGGCGCTTTCCACGGAGAAAAAGGGAATCAAGATCGCAGCGCAAAACCGCAAGGCATACCACGACTACTTCGTGGAGGAGAAGTACGAGGCGGGCATTGAGCTCTTCGGCACGGAGGTAAAATCCATCCGGGCCGGAACGCTGAATCTGAAGGATGCCTGGTGCTCGATCCAGAGCGGCGAGCTGTTCGTCAACGGCATGCACATCTCCCCTTACGAAAAAGGCAATATTTTCAACAAGGACCCTGAGCGGGTCCGCAAGCTCCTGATGCACAAGAAGGAGATCCGCAAGCTTCAGGCTCTGGTCAAACAGGATGGATACACGTTGGTCCCTCTGTCTGTCTACTTCAAGGACGCCAGAGTAAAGCTGGAAATCGGTGCGTGCAAGGGCAAGAAAAACTATGACAAGCGGGATACCATCGCCAAGCGGGACGCGGAGCGGGAGATGGACCGTCATATGAAGGAAAGGAACCGCTGAGGCTGGGAAAACGTTAACCAGGCCGAAGGAGCAGACAAAGCAAGCGGCAATATGATTCGGCGAAAAAACGGAGAGAAGAAAGGAATTATTTAAATGTCTGAAGTGAAGAACCCGATTGCTACCATTACCATGGAAAACGGCAAGGTGATGAAAGCGGAGCTGTACCCTGACAAGGCCCCCAATACCGTGAACAATTTTATCGCTCTGGCCAATTCCGGCTATTACGATAAGCTGATTTTTCACCGCTGCATCCCTGGCTTCATGATTCAGGGCGGCTGCCCTCTTGGCACCGGTACCGGCGGCCCCGGATACACTATCCACGGGGAGTTCTCCGGCAACGGCTTTCAGCAAAACGACCTACGCCACACGCTGGGCGTCCTTTCCATGGCCCGGACCATGGCGCCCAACAGCGCCGGAAGTCAGTTCTTCGTCATGGTGGACGACGCGCCCCATCTGGACGGGCAGTATGCTGCCTTCGGCAAGGTGTTGGAGGGCGAGGACGAAGCCGTCCGCATCTCCGAGGTGAAGACGGATTTCAACGACAAGCCCAAAACGCCGGAGGTAATTGCCTCCATCCGGGTGGACACCCTGGGCGTGGAGTACCCGGAACCGGAGAAAAAGGCCGAGCGGTAAGAAGAACCGCTGCCCGATTTTTTATCGGAAGGAAGTGTCTTTTGTGAAAATTGCCATTGTCACCGGCGCGTCCTCCGGCCTGGGCCGGGAATTTGCCCGTCAGCTGGTGGCCGAGTTTCCGGAGGTGGAGCAGCTTTGGCTGATTGCCCGGCGGAAGGACAAGCTGGAGGATGTGGCCGCATCGCTGCCCCGTCCGGCGCTGTGCCTGGGGCTGGATTTGTGCGACCCCATGAGTTTTACCACGTTTCAGGAAAAGCTCCTTTCTGAACAGCCAAAGGTACTCCTGTTGGTGAATAACGCCGGGTGCGGGTATCTGGGCAATCTGGGGGAGACGAATACGATGCTTGAGACCCGCATGATCGACTTGAACCTGAGGGCTCTGACCGCCATCACAAATCTGACCATCCCTTATATTCCCCGAGGCGGGCGGATCATCAACGTGTCCTCCATTGCCGCTTTCTGCCCCAATGCCCGAATGACGGTCTATTCCTCCACGAAGGCGTTTGTCTCCCACTTTACCGTGGGCCTTGGTGAAGAGCTTCACAAGAAGGGAATTTCCGTCACTGCCGTTTGCCCCGGGCCTATGGCCACAGAATTCTGTGATGTGGGCAATATTACCGGCAATTCTGCAATGTTTGATACGCTCCCCTACTGCGACCAGGTCCGCGTGGCCCACGGCACTTTGCTGGCGGCAAAATATCGCCGCACGTTCTATACCCCCACGATGTTCTATAAGCTTTACCGGCTGATCGCCAAGCTGACTCCGGTGAAGTTGATGGTAAAATTTACAAAAACATAAACTTCACAAAATTGTAACAGACTTCGGTGGAGAAGTATGCTATAATTTCAAACAGTATGATTTTGCTTTCAAACCCAAGCAATTTGTACCCCAATCCGGCAGGAGTGATCTGCACAGTTCTCAAATTCACCTCATCCCGCCGCAGGCAATGGAGCACTGCGGCGGAATGGGGTGTGGTAGCGGAGTGCAGTTTGTTTCATCGATACGGGGGTGTACCGGTTTCGACGGGGATATGGAGGCGAGACCAGCGGGCGGATGCGCCTGTCATCCAAAAAACGGGCAATTTATAAATTAAACAACAATAATACTGTTGCTTACGCTGCCTAACTAAGGCAGCCGTCCGACCCGGAAGGACCGCGAGCCGGGAAGGGCGTCGTTTAGCGGTAAATGTGCGTACGCTAAGCTTTGCGCGTGCCATAAATTATGAAGCTCACTTGACCCGCCGGCGTGATGGCTTGCCGGTGGCGAGGGGAACAGGGAGAGTAAGACTCCCGAAATAACCATCTGCGCCCGGAGAAAGTCTCGTTAAAGTGTTTTCGGACGGGGGTTCAACTCCCCCCACCTCCACCATAAAAGAAGCCTTGATAAATCAAGGCTTCTTTTATTTTTACTTAGAGTCGCAACGGATTGGTGATTCGCCGTTGATTGCCGTTCTTTCATAAAAGAATGGCCCGTGTCCAAAAATAACTGAAAAAATGGACACGAATTTGGACACGAATTTGCATGAAAATTCCCTCGTGAGAATTGATCCGGCTCTCACGAGGGTATACTTTTCAAGTTATGGCGTCATTCATGCTTGGCAGTCCCTCGGAGTTTTATCATCCCTGAGGCCTTTGAATACCGGCTGCCTGAGCATGCCGGATGCCGTTTTCTCCATATATTTCACGGCGCAAACAAGCTCTGGTCTTATCCATATGGTGTCACCGTCTCGATCCGCAAATATAGGCTTTGTATGTGGGACCCGTGCCATCATGTGAAAATCATCCCGGGATACTCCCAGCGTTACGTGGCCTTTATAAACCAGCCGGTCGCCATCATATTGACCTAGAATAACGCTCACGACGCCGTTGCCTTTATCGACATAACCGCACACAACAAAATCGTCGTCCTGCAGGTTTTTAATCTTAATCCAATCTTTTGTACGCTTCCCCGGATAATATAGGCTGCCTTTGCGCTTTGCAACAATGCCCTCTAAGTCCTGACCTGCTGCGAGCTCATAGAGCGCGATCCCCGACTCTTCTATTGTTCTGGATACAGCCAATGTCCCGTTTTCCGAAACTGACTTTTCCAGTAATGCTTTTCGCTCTTCTAATGGGCAATCCATTACAGGATGATCCTGATAATAAAGGATGTCAAATGCCGTAAAGCATGCTGGATAGGATTGCATGGCGAGTTGGATCTTGAAATGATTGGATAGTAGCGAGCGCCGTTGTATTTGAGAAAAATTCGGTTTCCCGTCTACGAGTATAGCCAGTTCCCCATCGAGAATGCACTTTTTCTTGGCCGCCTTGTGGATCTGAGTCAATTCTGGAAAACGCGCATTGAGATTGAGCGCCCGTTTATTTTGCAAGACGGTTCCGCTGCCGTCCAGGTATACAACGCAGCGCTCTCCATCAAGTTTCAGTTCATAGATAAAATTAGGATCGTCGAACGGCTCTCGCATCTCTGAGATCAGCATGGGGTGCAAGCCTTTCTGGTCGAAGATATCCATTACGCGCCCTTTGTTCTTCGAGGCGGGGCTTTCACTTTTTTCTGTTTCTCCACACTCGCTTTCAGGGCATCCATCAGATTGATTACGTTGCTCTGCGGCTGGGGAGCAGTTGCAACGATCTCTTTCCCGGCAATCTTGGATTCAATTAACTCTCGCAGTTTGACCTGAAACTCATCCTTGTACTCCGACGGATTAAACGGCGTATCCATAGAGCTTATCAGCGTCTTGGCCATATTCAGTTCTGCCTCGGTCGGCTCGGGCTTATTATAGCTTTTGGGAAGGTCTTTTACCTCATCCGCAAAAAACATGGTAGAGATCAATATTCCGTTTTCTCTGGGGATAATGGCCATGAGTGCATCCTTGGTCCCCATCACCGTTTTGCCAATGGCAACTTTCTGTTCCTCCATCAGAGCGGCACGGAGAAGTTCAAACGCTTTTTCTCCGCCAGCCTCCGGCACGGCTTGGTAGGTCTTTTCGTAGTAAACCGGCGAAATCTGATTCAATTGAGCAAAGTGCAGGATTTGAATAGACTTATCCTTTTCAGTCTTGATCTTCTCCAGCTCATCATCTGTCACAACCACATAATGATCCTTGTCATACTCGTAGCCTCTAACTATATCAGTGGGGCCTATTTCTTTTCCGCAGTGAGCGCAGCTTTTTTTATAACGAATCCTGGAATTATCCTCTTTGTGTAACTGGTTAAAGTGGATATCGTTATCCTGAGTGGCTGTATAGAGGGCAACAGGGATTGCAACGAGCCCAAAAGATATTACGGTTTTTAAAGATACTGCCATACAAATCACCTCATAGTTAGGATTTGTATGGCAGATTTTTTTATTCTCTGGCTACTGCGTGGGTTTCTTATGGCTTACACCGGCCGCATGGTGAGTAACCCTGCGCAATCAGGTCATCTCGGCTTCCGGTGAAGGTCTGCTTATTTGAGTCACTCATCTGCTTTACGCTAGAGCAATCTGGATAATGAAATTTATGTGTATTGGTGTTAAGTATGTAAGTCTGTTCAGTTGGTTCTGTTGCTGTTGACGCCCCCGTATTAGTCTCTGCTGCAGATGGTTGAACCGCATCCGCCGCGTTCGATTCAGTGTTCGCCGTGCCACTCACCGTAAGCCAGCTCTCCCCGGTAGAATAGTCGATAGTCACTCCTGGCTGATTGTTATAAACAAACACATTGAAGCTTACTCCGGCTCCCTTGTCTTCAACGGATTTAGCCTCCATCAATACACCAGACGCAACCAGGTTGTCGTCTTTAAATATCGGTGTTACCCGATACAGGACATGGTTGCTGGTTTCTTTGACATAATCTGCAACCATATTTTCAAATGGCAGCATACCTTCAACATTCAAATACCGAGTACCGGTAATAAGATTCTTCTCATTGGCGTTTTCGGCTGTCAGCTGGTAGCCGATAAGATGGCAGCGGTTATAAAGATACTTTCCGTCAACATTGTCATATTTAACAGTGTGCCAGCCGGACGGTTTTATCTGGCCGATTTCACCGCGCTCCTCTGTTGGCATTGTTTCGGTGCAAACATTTGCATAAGCAAAGCCACACCGGCCCAGACTGTCAAGGGGGCTATATGTCTCAAAAGCGGTGGTTGTCAAATCCGCATCTGTAAAATACGGATTATCGTCATTGGCAGCTACATAAGGCTTGTCCGTAAATTCAGGTATAGAATCCAATGAAAAAGGAGTTAATTGGCCTTCCTGTATTGCTCTCTCCGGAGACCAGGCAGAATTACATCCAGAGGTATCAGACGCCTGTATAGAATTTGCTGACGCTTGGGCCGATTGTATAGCGTCCTGGCTTACCGATGCCTCTCCGCACCCGGACAACATCAAACAGCAAGCCAGAACAGTCGGAATCATGGCTTGTAACATCTTTTTCATTTGCAATAGACCTCCCTAGTGATCTTTTCATGAGAATTTCCCGGGAAGTCTATAGCTTCAGTCAGCCGCCAACCATGTTCAGTTAGCGGAATATCGAAATAGAGATCAGCCGGGTACTTGCGATTCCATCTGTAAAGTACGATACGATTTATTTTGCTTTCATAAGGCAATAGGAGCGAATCTTCAACGAAGCAGCAATCTTCAGGTCCTGCGCATTCAAGGAAATCCGGCTTAACCATAATCTGGCCCTGATTCGCCTCGGCAAATAGCTGTGCTGAATATTCATTCATGTATAAACAACAAACTCTTGAATCCCGCAAAATATGGTCAGTTACAATACGGTCTCTGCTTTGCCGGCGCTTGTTGAACATCAGCCCATAGTTATCATCGACGCAAGCAATAACTTCCATCTAAATGTCACCTTCGATTCTATATAGGCTATTTTTTGTTGTGTCTTGTAATTTTATATTGAATATATCTATTGTGGCGCAATGGTTACGCAGTTTTAATTGCTGTTCCTTGTTATGATCCAATATGCTTTGAAAATAGCCGTTTTCTATTGGTTGTGTTAGTTTTGTGCAGGTTTCCAGGCAGCTAACAAGCGGTTGACCTCATCCCTGCATTATCGCATTCGGCAGGTCCAAGTAAGATTATTTTACGGAATTCTGGCCCGCTGGAAGCTCTTCGTACATTGCCTGCTCAGAGCCGGTAATTCTCTTATAGGCAATGCCGTTTTCAGGCGTAACGCCTTTTTGCCGGAACAGCTCATCCACCGTGACAAAGGAAAATCCTTTTTTCTTTAATCCATTGATGATGGGCTCCACCGCGTCCAGATTGTATTGTGTGGTATCGTGCAGCAAAATAATGTCGCCATCCTTGGCATGAGANAGAACAAAACGCGCCATCTTTTNACCAGGCACCTGTTTTCCCGNGGCAGGGTCCAACGTCCACAGAATTACAGGCGCATCAATGCTGGCGAGCATGTTGCAATTTCGGGCGCCAAAGGGAGGGCGCACCAAGAAAGAGGTTTGCCCTGTGATATCGGTTAAGGCGNTATCGGTNTGGTTAAGCTCTGAGCGGATTTCGTCAGCGGAAAGTCCCGTCAGTTTTACGTGGTCGAAGGTGTGGTTTCCAATCTGCTGNCCATCATCGACCATCTCCTGAACCAGAGCGCGTTTTCCCGGTAACCACTTCCCCACAAGAAAAAATGTGGCTTTTATATCCTCGTCGTCCAGAATTTTTAGAACCTTAGGTGTGAAATCCAGACTTGGTCCATCATCAAAAGTCAGGGCAATCAGCTTCGGCTCGGCGGACACGGCCGCGGATATTTGATAGCTAAGCAGAANCATCATACAAACCATTATCCCTGCCATACGGGTGAACCATGTTTTTTGCATAGAAAAGATCTCCTTCATCCTGATATCGTGGAATCCTTTTATCAGACGACGTGTCAGATGGAAAGGTTTCAGATCTCTGCGAAATATCCACAGCGATTCTAAAGAAATGAAATACGGCTAGCTTCACGTGCTCCGGTAATATTGCCACAGGCTCGGTTGCACAATACGTGGTTTACACTCTATTCACATTTTTTTAAGACCGTTTTTAGTTTTATTGGTTATGATATAAACATCCTCAAAGGAATAAGCCACCTGCGAGGTGCAAGAACTTTTTCATTCTCTTTTCATCTTTTCCTAAAAGAGCAGGCCCGCCTCCCGGAAGTTCCAGGAGGCGGGCTTGCTTTGTGTTATAGATTTTTCAACTTTTGGCCGCTACGAACCATCTTCCCTTCTCCAACCACAGATAGCACTCCTGTCCCCGGATCAGACAGGTGTACCGGTCACCCACACCGCCCACAGTCTGGCAGGCCGCCCGGCACACATCCAGCACCTTATCCACGGCGTAGCGGTGCGCCGGATCAAATTCGATTTGCAATGGCCGCAGCTTTCCCTCCGTATCAAACCTGACGGTTACAGGCACATATACCTTTCTCATGATTCACCTCACGCAAAATAGCCAACGGGATGCACCGTATGGTCATCCTTGGGGTTGATTCTCCCCAGCAGCGGATCTGTGTAGATCAGCGCCCGCTGCAGGCTCATATAGCCATAGCGGTTCCGAACTTCATCCACCGTCGCGTCAATGCGCTCCCATTTCTGCCGCCGTTGATCGTCCTGATAAAGCGACATCTGTACGCATTCATATGCCTCTACAAGCCCACTTCCCCGGACGCCGATGCTGCGGACAGGCTTCTCCCAGTGATAGTTTGCAAGGAAAAGCGCATAGGCCGTATCGGCCAGCTCTGTACTGGAGCAGTTGGGGGTTGCCAGCTTGCGCTGCCGGATAAAGGATTGCAGCTCGGTATCCCGCACATAAAGCTCCACCACCGTGCAGCGGGACGCCAGCTCCCGCATCCTGGCACAGACGCTCTCCGACAGCAAAAGCAGCATGAGGCGCACATCCTCGTTATTAATCAAATCCCGTGGCGTGGTGGCACTGTTCCCCACAGATTTGATGGTTGGAATATGTTCCGTGTTCTGCACCGGGGAAACATCCTGCCCATTGGCAAAGGTGTGCAGCACCACGCCCATCTTTCCCAGCCTGTGCAGCAGAAACTCCACCGGCGCTTCGGCCAACGCTCCAATCGTCGTAATGCCGCCACGGCGCAGCTTCTCCTTGGTCGCAGGACCTACATAAAGTAAGTCCTCCACGGGTAACGGGTAAACGATCTCTTTGTAGTTGTCCTTTTCAATCCGGGTGATGGCGTCCGGCTTTTTATAGTCGCTGCCCAACTTGGCAGTGATCTTATTGTCCGCCACACCGATGCTGGCTGTGATCCCCAACTCAAACTTAATGCGGCGGCTGATCTCCTGAGCGATCTCCATAGCATTTCCGTAAAGGCCCGTGCTGCCGGTTACGTCCAGCCATGCTTCATCCAGACCAAACGGCTCGATCTGATCCGTGTAATCCGAATAAATCTCTCTCGCCATCCGACTGAAGCGGATATACTCCGCCATATCCGGCGGCAGCACCACCAGCTCCGGGCACTTTTGGCGGGCCTGCCAGATGGCCATGCCGGTTTTCACGCCACGGGGCTTTGCCAGATAGTTTGCTGTCAGCACGATTCCGTGTCGGTCCTCCTGACTTCCGCAGACTGCCAGCGGCTGGTTTCGAAGCTCCGGATGCCGCTGCATCTCCACAGACGCATAAAAGCAGTTTTGATCTACATGCAAAATGCTGCGCGCCATGCCATCACCCCCCTCTGCTTATATTATATAGAACAAACGTTCCAATTATGCAAGTGGGAGTTATTGGCTGCTATGCAAGTGCATGGGCAAATGTGCTATACTATATCCGGTATAGAAAACTCATTTGAAGGGGAAAGCAGGTGCCTAAAGTGTGTGGACGCTATCAGTTTACGGCGGAGGACAGCAAAGAAATTCAGCGAATTGTACAGGAGGTGCAGGAGCGCTGCGGACGTGATCAGTTTACGCCCGGAGACGTGTATCCCTCCACCAAAGCGCCTGTGCTACTGGAGGATCACGGCAACGTCACACCCGACCTGCTGTATTGGGGCTTTCAGACGCCCCAGGCGCTGGTGATCAATGCCAGATCGGAAACGGCAGATCAAAGGTCCTTATTCCGAGGCAGTTTAGAGCAGCGCCGGTGTGCGATCCCCTCCACGGGCTTCTACGAGTGGAGCAAGGACAAGCACAAGTATCTCTTTCGCCTTCCGGATCAGCAGGTTCTCTATATGGCCGGAATCTATCAGGAGCGGGACGGTAAGAACTGCTACTGCATTCTCACCACGGAAGCAAACGATTCTGTGCGGGACATCCACCCGCGTATGCCTGTTGTCCTGACGCCGGAGCTGATCAACACCTGGATCACGGAGCCGACAGCCTGCCGGAAACTTCTCAAAAAGATACCGCCGCAGCTACTGGCCACGGCGGAAGATAATCAGACATCACTTTGGTAATGCTGCCCTATAAAAGCCCCCGGCGAGCATCACGTTCGCCGGGGGTCCCTTTGTGCCCAATTCGGGCACATCATCGGCTGTTGGAAAAAATAGTTGAATTTTGTTAAATTCTGGTATAGTCTTTTGGAAGGGTGCGAAGCTCGTCCAACGGCACGCTATAGCAATACTGCGCAATTCGATTCGTACCACGACAGATAACTATAAGGTACATATAATAAAAGCAATTTAAAAGCTGTTTAAAGAATACCACGTAATATCCGCACAAAAGTCTCCGCATATATACAATGTAAATGTTGCATAAAAAAGGAGGAACTGTACGGTATTTAGTTGAAATAAGGAGGAGCTGATAAAATGCACGAAGATAGAATTCCAAAAGTATTTATTTCGTACTCTTGGAGCAGCGATTGGCTCGTTGTCCCTCTTGCGGAAAGACTGGTTTCACATGGTGTCGATGTAATTTTAGATAAGTGGGACTTAAAAGAAGGCCAAGATAAATATACTTTTATGGAACAATGCGTCAATGACCCTGATGTTACAAAAGTTTTGATTATTTGCGATAAAAAGTATGCTGACAAAGCCAATTCCCGTACTGGTGGTGTTGGCGACGAAACTGTTATCATATCGGGCGAAGTCTATGGGCATATGAAGCAGGAAAAATTTATTCCAGTTATTGCGGAATGGGATGAAGAAGGAAATCCGTATGTACCGGCATACATTAAATCGAGAATACACATTAATCTGTCCGATGAAGAAAAATATGAAGAAGAATATGAAAAACTTCTTCGCAACATTTTTGAAAAGCCGCTTTACAGCAAGCCTATGCTCGGCACTCGTCCAGACTGGGTTGATGAGGAAAACAAGGATTTTTTTGCACTAATTGATTTAGTTCGCCAAATCAAAGGTTCTCAATCAGAAAAAAAGCAGCAAAGTTGTGTCACAAAATTCGTTGAAGAATATGTAGAAATTCTGAAAACCTATAACGGACAGGGTTCGAGGGATGGGGCGCAGACTTACGAGTGCTTTGTTGAAATGAAAGTAATTCGCGATATTTTTCTTGACTTTGTATCTGCTCTGGCAGAAACGGAGTTGAATTTTGCGGATGTTATTTGTGATTTTTTTGAACGGATATACAACACTCTAACAACAGCAAAAGGATTTAATCCCAATGCGATGCAGGCTTGTGAATCGGATTATGAGATTTACAAGATTCATATCTGGGAATCGTTTATTTGTGTAATTGCTTATTTGCGGCATACGCACAACTACAAGGCAATCTACGAACTGCTTACTCATACCTATTTTCTTACATCATCATGTCTTGATAATGTAGTTAAGCCAGCAAATTATTGTAGATTTCGTTTTTATAGCAGACTGGTTGAGGAACAGTATAAACCAACAACGCCAAACAAGGATAAATATACACTTTTAGGACATACACTTTGTACAGAGCGAGAAAAGAAGCCAGTTTATACATGCGAAGCCATTGCTGAAGCCGACCTATTTCTTTATCAGGTTACAAAAGCATATCAACTCGCAGAAGATGAGCATCAGTATCGTGAACCCCTTTGGTTTCCTACCTGTTATGTCTATGTGAAAACATGGCCGAATGAATGGACAAAAATGAAATCAAGGAAATACTGCGAAAATATGTTTGATTTGTTCGGAGTTAAGAGCATTGAGGAATTGAAGGGAAAACTGAAAGATTGCATTTCGGATTGTGAAATGAAATATCCTAGAAGTTTTGATTCTGCACCGGCAATTCTGAGCTGTGTGAAACTAGAAGAAATCGGTTCAATGAATTAGGAGGGCCAATAAATAGGTAAGAATGTGATTATAAACACGGACTTGGATACAGCAATTCTATAATTTGCGTTTATCATGATAGGACAAGCCCAAGGGTAGTGTCCCTTGGGTTTGCAAACAGCGAGATAACACGATTAGCAAATTACGGGTTATATTATATGCGATGCGATTTTGTTTAATATAAGGTGATTTATAATACGAAATGCGCAATTGGAGAAAGTGTCCAGCACAAAACATTTGGGCATGGTATAATAATTGGCTTTAGTGGAGTGAATGTTATAGTCAAATTTGGTACAGATAAAGATTCCGATATACATGCGTTTCCGTTTCCTGAAATTTTCAATGATGCAAGAAAACTCTTGACTTCCGATAGTACCAAGTTGAACATGATTGTTATGCAAGAGACTAAATCACATATTTGTGAGAAATGTGGACGGCATTCAGTTAACATTACCATTGCTGCTGGAAAGAATCAATGCCCTGAATGTTTAAAGAAACTGGTTAAATGCACAAATTGTGGCCAGCTATTTGAACTGGAAAACTGTATTTGTTTATCAGAGTATCCAAAGAAATATCAGTGCAAGACATGCTATGACAAAACGCATTTTGTCTGTTCTATATGCAATGAATTTTGCAACCTCGATTATGCAATTCTCTCTCCATACATAAACGATGGTATGCCAATATGTGATTCCTGCGCAGAAAACGAATATACAAGATGTAAAGTTTGCAATGTGTGGATGCCAGTAGATATTGCAATGCATGTTGAATTCTACAATCTTTGCCCCTCTTGTGCTAAGGAAAAAGTAACGACGTGCCTGATTTGTGGCGAACAGATGATTATTGGTGAATCTAATAGCAACCAAATTTGTTATAAATGTGAAGACAAAAAATCGTATATTGATTATATTTTAAGCCTTGACATTTGCAGTATGAAAGGTGAATTTTACTCATTCTATTCTTTTAAGCAGATGAAGACTTTGAAGATAATGAGTAGGCTGCGACATTGCTATGATAGAATATCTTCAGCGCCAACTGATGCTTCGTTTGACATTTTATTTTTAAATACGTTTAACGGTGATCTGGTTGTTATTTGGAAAATGCCTGATCAATTTAAATATCTACGGCAATTCGGGTGTACTCTAACTCACTTAAAAAAAATTGGATATAACCATTTATTTGACAACAAAACATGTGTTGTTAAAAAAGTGGTTGTACTTCCAAACAATAAAAATTTTCATATATGGGAATCGCCATATCACCTTAGTGCGGAAACCATTGCTGATAGAAATTATGGTGACCGTTACAATGGCGATGATCTGGTTGAAGAAGGCAACAAATTTGGAGATACTAGTGATTTCTTTATCATTGGATATATAGATAAATAGGAAAAATATAATAAGTCTTTTGTAGCAATACTCTGAAATTGAATTACGATAATGGAGGCAATTATGATTATAGCAGAGCTATCGATTTTTGATGAATGCGATAATCTGGTAACAATTTCAACAGGGGTAAACATTACAAATAACATAAATAAAGGTGCTAAGCAATTACGAGCAGGTCCAGGTGCACCACTTATAGCAATGTATGGAGGAGATAGTAGTTATGAAATTACATGTAGTATATCTGAAACGGAATATAAAGAGAAAGTGAGTGGGAATGCCTCGACTATCATTGTTGATACCGAAGACAAGCAGTTCAAGATTTGTAGCCCTATTATTTTGTTTCCGAATGGTAATTTGGTTATTAAAAGTGATTCTTTAACGAGGCTTCGGTAGTTTGTGTGGGTAAAAATAAAGCAAATGAGCCTTGCTCATAGAGGGGCATTAGCCCCTCTTGGTTACCTTAAAGCATTGGATTACCGTCAACAGGGGAGACATACCATAAATTCCCGATACTTATGGTATAATATAATGAAATTTGCCGCAAACAGCGCGGCAAGGGGGGAACTTATGTTAGCAAATACGGACAAGCCAATTTCAAAAGTTGAAGAGGATGTGCTGGGTGTACAAAAATACATAGATGGCCTGAGCAAGTTTATCCTAGCCTGTGATACGCCATTGACAATCGCCATACAGGGCGACTGGGGAAGCGGAAAGACCAGCTTTATGAACATGATCCGCCAGCAGGTTGGTGAGGATGTCGTCTCCGTCTGGTTCAATACCTGGCAGTTTTCTCAGTTCAACCTTGGAAATCTGCTGACCATCAACCTGCTGACGGCACTGGTGGATACGCTGAACGCTGGAGAGAATGAGGCGTCCAAGGTCAAGGAATGCATCGGCCACATCATGACCGCAGGGCTGAAGCTTGGAAATGGCGTTTTGAACGACAAGCTTGGGCTGGATATCATTGACGCGACAAAGGGCGACGAGAATCTGGTGGAGACAATCGCCAGACTGAAGGGCGAGTTCCAAAAATGCGTTGACAGCTCGCTTGAGAAAAAGAAGAAGGACCGTCTGGTGGTGTTCATTGACGATTTGGATCGCCTGCCACCTCAGCGTGCGGTTGAGGTTCTTGAAATTCTGAAGATTTTTTTGGACTGTGAAAAGTGCGTGTTTGTGCTGGCCATCGACTACGCAGTGGTATGCCGGGGTGTCGGTTTAAAGTATGGAGAAGATTTCGACGAAAAGAAGGGCCGTAGTTTTTTTGATAAGATCATTCAGGTTCCCTTTAAGATGCCCATTGCTCACTATGAGATCAAGCGGTATATTGAAAAAGCCATTCTGGACATGAAGTTCGATACGCAGTATCTTGACGTATACATTGAAATGGTAACGTGTTCCATTGGCTATAACCCCCGCAGTATGAAGCGCTTGCTCAATTCCTTCTTGCTAATTACCATGATCTATCAGAATTCCAACATGGACGATCCAGAAAAGCAGGTGATGCTGTTTGCGGTGCTGTGTCTCCAGATGTCCTATGAGCCGCTCTACAACGCGATGGTTCACAATGAAAATGACGTATTTACCCCCCAACTGCTCGATGCACTCTGCGGCAGAGACGAGGATGATTGTGAGGCGCGTCTTCAGGAGTTTGACGCGCTGCTTGAGCAACTGGAGTTGAATCAGGAGGATCAGGAAATCCGGCAGTTCATGCGAGCGTTTTGCAACGCCGTGGCCATCGACGGAAAGCGTATAACGGCAGAGAGATTCGAAACGTTACAGGGCATTCTCACCATTTCCGGAACCACCTCCAGTGCTGAAGTCCACGAGTCGCTCAGCAACGGCGTTGAGGGGAAAGGCGTCCGATATACCAATCAATACGACGCTGAGTTTAGGTACATTCCGATCAGTGAGCCGGTAGCGAAAATCAACAGTCCCACCGGATGGAACGGATGCATTATAGATGGTTTCCGCCTTTGGGACGAGGACGTGCACGCGCAAAACTTGCAGGAAGTTGTTCTCGAAGCGTTGGCGCGGATTTATCGAAAAGACCCGCACCGCTTTCAGACATTGTACAGCCATGCAGAGGAGCACGGACTACGGACGCTGTTTTACGGAAGCAAAAAGCAGAATCAGATGGCCGCACCACGGCAAATTCCGGGAACAGAGATCCGAATTGAAACCAAAAATGCCTACAACGACAAGGTGCGTTTTTTGAAGATCATCATGCAAAAGATAGACGATCAGCCGGAAAACCTACTAATTCGCTCGAAGCTGGCCCATCGTGTGACTGTGGAACAATAAAAAAAGAGGGATTGGCTCATCGTGAATCAAACCTCCTTTTTATAATTTCGATGCCCGGCCTGCCTTTCAGCGTGCGCATTAGCGTGGTAAACAGCTGGAGGGGATTGGAATGTTTCTCCTTAGCGCTATATCCTCAATGCGAAAATCAAGGGGTGTGGAAAGATGAGATACCCGAGATACCGATCCATGCCACCTTCTACGTCAACTGACCAAAAGCGTGGGCTGCCATGTGTGACAAAAGAGGTATACGAAAGAACTGCCCTTTAAATAATCAAAATGATCGTATTTCGTCCAAGCGGACTATTGAGAAATATGGCAGCCATGCAAATCGCTTGAATAGCTTGCCCACCTAAATTCGCCTTCTTGCCCTAAGAGGAACTCGTAAAATTCGGGTTTGTCGAGCTGCGCAGTATGTTTATACAACGCCCCCGGCGCGCGATGCTCGCCGGGGGCGTTCCTTTGTGCCCAATTCGGGCACCTTACTTATTAAACAGCGCCTGCTCTGCCATCCTGCGCCGCGTCAGGCCCGCCACGGCCTGCCCCCCGCTCTTGTTATAGAGCGGCAGCTTCGCCGCGATCTGCGCCGCCGTGCGGTCCTTGCACAGGGTCTTGAGACACCCACCGCCGCAGTTGTACGTAAAGCTTACCAGCGCGTCAAACTGATTCTGCGTCAGCTGGGCGGTGATCGGACAGTATGCCTTGTCCAGCACGTACTTTTCGTACTTCTTGAGATCCGTAACCAGCATGGCGTCCGCCTGCGCCTGGGTGATCGTCTGCCCCTTGGTAACGTCCGCGCCGTAGTGGCCCCAGCCGATGGTCCAGTATTGCTCGTAGGCAAAGGGCTTGTACGCCTTTAGGCGGCAGCCCTCAAACTGTTTGATGAGCGCCAACCCTGCCGCGCCGGTGGTTGTGGGCCGTGGGGCCGCCTTTTTCGCCAGCGTGAACACGATGTAGCTGTAAAGCACTCGCGTGGGATCGCAATACCAGCCGCCGCTGCGCGTCCAGAAAATCGTGCTGCCTCTGGCGTCCAGCATCATTGCCTCGTCCCAGCCGTAGCCCGCCAGCCGGTCCCGCAGCTCCTCCGGCGTCAGCTTGTCCTTGGAGGCATACCACGCCACCCTGCCCTGCTTGCGGCCGATGGCCTGCCGTGCGCAGGCATACGCCATATCCGGCTGATAGTTGAGCTTGGCCACCGGCGTGCCATGGACGATCAGGGACACACACTGGATGTAGTTCTTGGCGTCCCCGGCGGGTAAGTCCGCCATACGCCAGTCCGCGGGGCTGTCCCATGCCATGCCGCCGGAACCCAGTCGCAGCAGCGCCACGTAGTCCGGTGCGCACAGCACCTCCCCGTCCGCCTTCAGGTGGCAGCACGGGCCTTTAGGGAGGTACGGCTTTTTACTCTTGTCCCAGAGGAAGATCGGCCCGCCGATCAGGAAGTCGCCGCCGGTCTCCTGGAGGATCTTCCCGGCGTCGCACTCCCGATAGTGCTTGGTGTTAATGTAGATTTTAACGCTGGCCAGCAGCTCCGGGGCCAGCGTCCCGGCCTGCGCAATCTTACTCATGAGACTGGCCCCCTCCGCTAGAAATCTTGTCCCCTGCTGTGTCCACAGCCTTTTTCCCAGCCTCCAACATAGGTACTAGCCATTCAGGCACCGGCGCGCCAAACGTAACAGCGTGTTCCGCCAGCGATCCCAACTCACCGATGATGTACCAGACAATTACCAGCGGAGTTAGCAGCACCGTGTACTGGAACGGAAGTGTAATGGCGGGAATATTGGCCACAATCAGACCAATCAACCAGTCCGCCACCAGCGCAACGATAACAATTACAACCTCGCCGCCCTTGTGCCACGCACCGGCCCGCAGCTTTGCACTGCTCCGTTTTCCCTGTTTGGCGGCCGCCGCGCTGCCGATCAGCCAGTCCAGCAGCATCATGCCCACCCACACCAGTACCAACCAGCCGAACCAGCCCCAAAACGCCGTTAGCGCCGCCAGGAAGGCGGTAATTCCCGCTTTTACATTGGTCAAAGCATTGCTATTCATAATCGTTTTCCTTTCTTATGTACCCGCTACGGCGGGTGATTTCATTTCCACCTGTAATGCGGCCTCTCGCCGCCCCGGACGGCGTACCTCATCCAATCAAGCAGGACGATCACCGGCCCGCTTGCAAGGCACCACAGGGCCGCAAACTGCGGGCAAATCTGCCCCAGAACATTTCCGGGCAGGCCGGAGTAGTCCCACACGCCCCAGCCCAGCCAGAGATTGACCACGCACCCGGTCACGAACTCCGCCGCCGTGATAGCCGCGCCGCACAGGATGGCTTGTGCCCAAATTGGACAAGCCCATGGCAGTTCCGCGCCCATCCGCTCCATCACGAGGCCCAGAAGCAGCGCCAGCACCAGCATCGTCCAACTGATGCCCTCAGGGTGGCCTAGTCTGGTCTTGTAGGCAACTTCCAGTAAAAAATATGTAACTCCAACAAAGCAGCCCAGCAGCCCGCTGAGAATCACGTCTCCCGCCTTACGCATTGCCGCCTCCTGCCGCTGCAAGGATGGTCTGCATATTGGCGGCGAGGTCGGCAGGCAGATCACAACCATATGCGATACCCGACACATCACTCACTGCAACACACCGCGATATTGTGCCTGTGCAGGTTTATACTGACTGCGGTATAGCAGCGTTGCCCCTTTTGGAAGGCGCAGCTCTGCACCGCTGACAGCAATGCGATCCTGCGGCTTTGGTCGAATAAGATTGCGGGATGTTTTATACTTTTTCGCATTCGGGATCTGCCGCACCTGATTCAGGATGTAATCTGCAAGGTCCGATTGATCTGTTCTTTCCCATAGTGTCTCATAGTCCACTCCGCCCATTTCCCACTTTTCTTTGAATATTTCCAGCGCTTCCGCATTGATGATGACATGATGGTGTACCCGGACAGGAATGTAATTACCTGTCCATTTTTTCTTCTCGTCCAGTTCCTTCCCCATGTCGGATGTTGAGATCATGTAGCGGAATGGAATACCCTCCGCAGCACAAGCCCGTTTTGTTCTTCTGACAGCAAGCTCCAGCTGATGATTTGCTTTCATCCAGATTTGGTCCCGCTCATCGTATCCATCGAGATTAGTGACTCTGCTGTTTAGCATCTGATCGTATCCGGCCGGAGAGTAGTCTAATCCCAGAAGGATATCTCTTCCGCCTCTGAAATTTGCGTGAAGCAAACGGGCATATTCCTTGACCGTTGAAAAAGCATTCGACTTCCGCTTTCGGATGTCGGACTTCAGTCTTCTTTCCGACCGGGTGGGTTTCCTTCCGGGAATCCAATACTTGATTGTCTCCCCGATCATACCCGCCCGGTATTTCCGCATCGCGTAGTATCCGTCTCTCATGTATCTGCCTCTTTTCTGAAAGATGGTTGAGAACTTAGGCCCTTACCAAGCCCGCTAAAATTGAGCGTATACATTATTAATATGTATAGGTCGTTTGGCCGCTCAAACGTCTGTTCTATTGAGCGGACGTTTCAAAAGTCAAACCTCGCGGATTTCGATTCCCAGCTTGTCCTTCATCAACTTCTTTTTCATAATGTACTCTTTTGTGCGCGTCGGCCGGCTCTTCACATCCTCAACCACCAGTTCCCATTCATCGCAGCTACCGCCGCCTGCGTACTCCCGATGATGCCGCTCCTTATAAGTAAAGTCTGCGCGGTACCGGATGGCGCAGATACGCCGGCCATCCGGATTCGTGAAAGCTTCTTGAAGCGTGAAATCCTGCTGAAGCCGTAAGTCTATGATTTCTCCGGCCTGAAGCATGGCGTACAGTTCCGGAAAGCGCCGTGCTTCCTTTTTGCTGTCAAAATGAAGGTTAGCGAATGGCTTATCCCTGTGCTTTCAGCCTGACCGGCAAGACCATGTAAAGGAAGTTCTCTTCACCCTTCGCGGGGGTGATGATGGCCGGGGATACTGCGGTGTTCAGTTCGATTCGCACGGTATCAGTCGGCGCGTAGCGCAGCGCGTCCAGCAAATAGCGGTTGTTGAAGCCGATCTCCAATCTTCCGCCTGTGGCAGATATCCCGCATACGTCCTTTGCCTCGCCGCTTCCGGTCTTTGCGGAGAGCATCTCCCTGTCGTGATCGAATAGGCAGCGCACCGGGCACTTCAGCTTTTCAGAGATCACCACCGAAACGCGGTCAATGCTCTCGATCAGACTTTTTCTTTCAACCGTGACCACTATGGGGTTCTTCTGAGGGATTGCACTCTTGTAGTCCAGAAACTCACCCTCCAGCCTGCGGCAGATCAGCTGCGTATCCCCAACCTCAAACAGAATGTGGTGCTTTCCGGGTGTGATCTCGGCGGGTTTATCCGTCTCCTTACAAATTTTCTCCACTTCGTTGAGTGCGGCGCCCGGAGTTACAAACGAAACCTGCCCGCCCTCATGTTTTTCTAGCGGCTCCTTCCGGATGGCCATTCGAAACCCGTCGATGGCCACCATCGTTAGGCCCTCATCTGAAATCTCAAACAACGCGCCGGTATGAATGGGGCGGCTCTCGTTGGTGGATATGGCAAACGCCGTCTGATCGATCATGCTGCGCAGCGCCCTCTGCCGGACGGATACGCGGTAGCTCCCTCCCACCTCCGGCATCTGCGGGTAATCATCTGCCGGAATGCTGGGGATCTCAAAGTTGGAGTCTCCGCAGGACAGATGTACAGGCCGCTCTTTGTTTGTAGATAAGGTCACCATGTCGTCAGGCATTCGGCGGATGATGTCTCCGAATAGCTTTGCGTTCAGCACCAGCTTTCCGGTCTCCGCCACATCGGCGGAGACTTTTGTTCGGCCTCCGGTTTGCGGGTTATACGGGACCTTTGTGGGCTTGTCGGAGTCCGGCTGGGTCTCATATTTCCAGCAGCAGAACAGGCCGTTTTGCCGCAGCAGCGCCGGGAGGTTATTTGATTCTGTCAATGTTTCACCGCCTTAGTGTATAAGAAATAGCCTGTTGTGAAAATTCATCTGTTTCCAAGCATCTTGGATACAAAATACTGCTGACCTTTTCCGGTCACTTTTGGAGTTTTGCTGATGCTGGTATGCCCGTCAGCATGGACAACAGATGTTTCCTTGATTTCAAACAGGCCCAGTTCCATCGCTCTCTGCGTGGGCATGTTATAGTCGGTTCCCATCCGCCGAATAAGGTACCCGTTATTACGAAGCCAATCGAATAGCCGATTTTGCCCCATCTCTGCGCCGTTTTGTTTAAGCAGTTTCGCGAGTTCGCCAACGAGAATTGATGTTTTAGCTGTGCTTACCGCATTGGCAAATAGAACCTTTGGCTTGTCCACTTCCACTTTTTCTTCCAGTACCCGAATCTTCTTATCTGCGATTTTGAGCGCACGGGCCATAACCTTTTCGGGGCTATTCCAGTCCTTTTCAAGCTGTATGAAATACTGCCGAGCGAGTTTTCCCTTGTCATTGCGCTGTAGCATACAGATTTCTTTCGCCATATCGAGCGTGAGCGTTGCATCTTGCGCTGGCCGGCCCCCGGTACTTTCGCTCAAAAATGAGCAGAAGTCTATTCCGTCCGTAAATCCGTATTCGGTCATTCGCGGGAACCAGTCCTTAAAAGCCGTCTTGACTTCCAGTAATTCATGCAATTCCCGCGCCGACACAAACGGGCGGTCATTGTCGTATGTAACCTTAATTAGCTCGTTCATTCGGTCTCCTTCCTGGCAATCTTGCTGAGTGCATTTTTAAGCTGGCATTCCGCCATTTTTGGTTCTCTGCGACCATTAAGGACAGCACTAAGATATTTTGGATTCCATCCAATCTCCCTTGCGAGTTGCTTTGATGTAACGCCTCTAATGTGCATCTCGCCAATTAAATCAGCCGTCCACTGTGCAGGCATACCAAAATCACCTCCTATTTGTAAAAATGTTGACTTTAGTAATCATAGGTGCTATATTGTTATTGCTGATAACTAATAGCCTTTAATGCTAAAGTCCACACGAACGATTACTCGAGTAATCGTTTCATGGGCTTATATTAGCATACCACAGTAATCATTTCAAGGGCTGTTTGCTTACGTTCGTAATCTTTGTAATATTTTACAAATCCATGGGGTGATTGTTGTGTTTTATGATATTTTTGAGAGCTTATGCAGGCAGAAGGGTGTCTCCCCGAATAAGGCGTGCATTGAAATGGGGCTTAGTCGTTCTATTTCTGCAAAGTGGAAAAGTACAAAAACCAATCCAAGTGCAGACGTTCTCCCCAAAATAGCGGATTATTTCGAGGTACCTGTTGATTATTTGCTTGGGCATTATCCGATCATTGACATGTACGAAGTTGTATCCTATCTGTGTCGGAAAAATGGAATTAGTATCCGCCAGATGTGTAATGCCACTGGGGTAAGCGAAAGCACCATATCTAACCTAAAGCACAAAAGGCTGGCGCGACTATCTATAGCTGATCAGGTTGCAATTGCAAATTATTTTCAAGTTTCGACGGATGTCTTCTGCGAAGGCGTATTGGAGGATGCTCTTCCTAATCAAGCCGATGCGGAATCTATTGCTGGATTTCACTACTTGCAAAAAGAAGAGCCCTCCCTTGAATTGGGAGAGCCTATCGGAGCTATTACCGGTATTCCCATCATTGCCAGTGTAAAAGCTGGCTATGATGGTTTGGCCGTGGAAGATGACACTGGGGAGTACGTTCAGATTCCGTCCGTCATGCTGCGTGGACATCCGGGCGGCGAGTGCCGCGCTATGCACATTCGCGGGGACTCCATGTATCCGAAGATGCAGGATGGAGATATCGTCGTTGTGCATATCCAGCAAGAAGTTGAGAATGGAAAAGTGGCGGTCTGCATCGTCAATGGTGACGAGGGGACGATTAAGCGATTTTTCAAATTCAGCGACCGCGTGGAGCTGTGGCCGGACAATCCGCAGATCCCCAAGATGGTTCTGAAGGGGCAGTGCCTTGAGAGTTTTCATATATACGGTCAAGCTATTGCGTTGATTCGGGAAGATCTGTAAGTGTTAAAGGAGACCGGCGTTGAACATTGATGAACTGTACGAGTACGTCAGGCGGCGTACCGGTCTAGGCTGGTTTCATATTGGCCTTGAAGAAGGAAAAACAGAATTCACTGAAAAGGAAGCCGTGGAAATTGCTGAGTGCGTGAAATTCGTTTGTGATCTCCAAGCAAAACGCAAAGCAAAGAGGACCGAGTAAAATGTAATCTCGCCGCCAGTGAACGGTATATATAGAATGGAGGAAACAAAAATGGTTGATCTTAGTAAAGGGGAAAAAATCGTAACTCAGGCAAAGGTTCACTGGGCGTGCTTAATCACTCACGTTATATAAAGCTTCTTTGGATTGGATTTATCACGATAATTCCGGCCCTCATTAGAATGTTTACGACAGACTTGTTCTTAGCTAGTAAGCGCGTATACGGAAAAGCGGGCTCTTTTGGAAAATTTTTGGCTACGGAACTATTCATATTACGTCGTCTGTCCTCCTTGATGAATGAAATCGATAGATTTGACGAAGCAAGGATCAAGAAGCAGGCCGATGAAATGGCTTCGGCTATGAGAGTATAACCTAGATTCTATGTCAGCATTCTACAAACAGTTCTTTAATGAGATTTTAGAGAAACGAGTGTGTATATATGCAGGAATATACTAAAAAAGTCGCAAATAGAACCGAACTGGAAACATCTTCATTTAAGGGAACAAGACCATTTCCAGCATCAGGCATAAGCAATCAGGCTCTGCTTTCAATGATGCAACCAATATCAATAAAAAAGTCTCCCGAGGAGGAACATGGCGTAATATCTGATGCACTGCGTGCACGATTTGAGCCTGGTTTCACAAGTCATTCCGCATTGACACAGGTATCTGCACTTCAAAATGTCGATGTCCGAAAAGGGCATAGGCTTGAAATGGATTCCGAACTGCGTCAGGATCTTGAATCCAAATCCGGCTATGATCTTTCGAATATACAGCTCTGGGAATCTCAGCAAGCTTCGGATATGGGTGCGAAAGCTTTTGCCAAGGGCAACACTATACATTTTGCTCCCGGTCAATATCAGCCAAATAATGAAGATGGTAAATCAGTTATTGCTCACGAGGTCGGGCATGTAATTCAGCAGGCAAAAAGGCAGGTTCAGGCAGATTCCAATTTCATCAACGTGAACACCTCTGATCGTCTGGAAAACGACGCAGATACTTTTGGTACCCGTATTTCTGGAATGGAAGAGGCATCTTCTTTTCAAGGATCCCTTACCCCCTTGCCAACAATGGATTCTTCCACAGCGCCCGTACAAGGTATGTTCGGAAATATAGGGAAGATTTTGAAGAAATTAGGGAGAAAGGTGCGCGGATTATTCCACAGGAATCAACAACCAGCACCTGCACACTATGCTTCTACGATTCCAGAGGCTGAAGCTATGCAAGCAGCTATGCAACCTACACACTATGCTTCTACGATTCCAGAGGCTGAAGCTATGCAGGCTGCTATGCAACCTGCACACTATGCTTCTACGATTCCAGAGGCTGAAGCTATGCAAGCAGCTATGCAACCTGCACACTATGCTTCTACGATTCCAGAGGCTGAAGCTATGCAAGCAGCTATGCAACCTGCACACTATGCTTCTACGATTCCAGAGGCTGAAGCTATGCAGGCTGCTGCAAACCGGAGAAAACCTTTACCCCCACTACCAAAAAGAAGATAAAGAGCCTTGATTTTAAAGGTTTTTTTGCTTTGAAGTCGCATATGAAGGCCATTGAGCTGGGGTCTAAGAAAAATAAAAAAACCGCCCCTGGTGCACTAACACCAGAGGCGGTCGATGGGGGTGATAGGTTTGATGGCCATATCACCCTTTAATCTTACCAAAGATTGGAGGAAAGCGCAAGATGAAAAAGAAACTTCCGACGGCGCAGCTACTGCCCAGTGGACAATATCGGTGTAGGGTTATGGTTGGCGGGCAAAGGGTATCCGTGGTTGATGAAGATGCAAAGACGGCGCAGGCGAAAGCTATGGCCTTGCAAGCCGGATTGATCGAGCAGGAGAAGAAGCCTATAAATCTGACTGTTTCGGAAGCAGTCACAAGGTACGTTGAATCGAAGAACGTGGTTCTTTCTCCCTCTACAATTGCCGGATATGATAAGATCAAGAAAAACCTTATGCCGCCTATCAGTAACGTAAAATTGGAGGATTTGACGCAGGAAAAAATTCAGCGTTGGGTGAATGGGCTTGCAAAAGAAAAGACTCCAAAGACAGTTGCCAATGCGCACGGGCTGTTAAGTGCTGTACTGGCTGAGTATAAACCTTCAACGGCCCTCCGTACCACTCTGCCGCAAAAGATAAAGCATGAAGTGCAAATCCCGTCAGAGGGTGATTTAAAGGCCATTATCGCCGGCTGCTCCGGGACAAAGTATGAACTGCCGATTATGCTGGCCGTTTGGCTTGGACTGCGGCAATCGGAAATTCTGGGCCTGACATGGGATTGCATTGACGGAAACACCCTATCTGTCAAACAGGCAATTGTGATGGGCGAGAATGGCCCGGTTGAGAAAGGTACGAAGACATACAGCGGAACACGTAAAATCAGCCTGCCGCAATACCTTGTCAATCTGATAGAGTCACAGCCAAAGATCGGAGAGCACATCATCGACATGTCAGCAAAATCCATTTACAGTGGGTTTTCCCGTATATGCGAAAAAGCGGGCGTACCTCATTATCGTTTTCACGATCTGCGCCACCTGAACGCGTCGGTCATGCTTGCCAACGGAGTGCCGGACAAGTACAGCATGAAGCGCATGGGACATGCCACCAACAACATGCTAAAAACGGTTTACCAACACACGATCAAGGAAAAAGAAAAGCAGTATGATGATGTCATAAACAGTTATTTTGACGGCTTGATGAAGCCTAAAAAAGGATAAAATGGACACGAATTTGGACACGAAAATTGTTATGTTCAGTAATTACAATGCTTTTACAGATTTTTACGATGGGTTCAACTCCCCCCACCTCCACCAATTAAAACCGCTGTAGCCCCAGGGCTACAGCGGTTTTAATTTTTTATAATAACCCAGTCAATAACCCGTACCCGTTTCGCGAGACCGTCAGCGAAAGCACCATCAGCGGGGGTTAAGGTATCCTTTTATTTCGTCAGTGGCGCTCCGTGGGGCGATATCTATATTGTGCGTCTCGGAATTTACTTCCGTAAATTCGCTCTGCTCTTGCAAAATTTGGTAAAACGACTATATTATTCGGAGGTGTTTTTTATGCCAATTTTCGGAAGCAAAGATAAGAGTGAAAACCCATCAATTAATATTGCGATGAACTGTAAACTCGGAACATTGCCGAATGGGCTAGCGGTTAACATCACCCAGGAGAGCGACCGACTTGTCATCAAGCCTCGCATTGGGAAAAATGCTCCAGTCGAAATCCGCTATTCAGATCTGACGGCCTGCGAGCTGATGGACGAGACGGCAATCATTCAAAAAAGCAAGAGCGTCATTGGGCGTGGGATCGTCGGTGGTCTTTTTCTCGGCCCAGTCGGTGCCATTGTCGGCGGTATGTCCGGAATCGGTAACAAATCAAGCTCTCATACCGACCGCTACCTGATCATCAACTATAAGGATTACTCTGGAGATGTGCAGGTGGCCAGCTTCAAGGTCGTCGGCGCAACCATGTCACCCGATAGCTTCACCTCTTCGCTGAAAAGAAAAATTATATAAAAAATACCCCGTTGACCATTTAGGTTACCGGGGTATCTCGCTCCATGTGTGTTAAGCACTATAAAATTGCATAAGCGAAGCACGCGCTTATATTGTATAAGGAGAAGTTAAAATTGTTATTTAATACTAAATTAGAGAGATCTCGTGCCATTGGTAATAGCAAAATAGGCTCTCTACGAGCAGACGGAGTCCGTTCATATGAATATCACTTTAGGAGTATAAATTCTAAAGAAACATTGCTCGGAGAGGAAATCGATTCTGAGTACCTTTCTTATGAGATTAATAGAAGTACGTATTATTTTTGCGAATTCCGAAAATTATTAATATTGGCTTCAGGTGCACATACCCAAGATGGTTATTTAGTTGTCGAGAATGCCTTTTATAATTACTGCGATTTTAATGACTGCAAAATAGATAATGTAAAGTTTATAAATAGCCGTTTTTAGGGCAGTTTGTTTCCAAATGTTCTTTTTGATAATGTGGTGTTTGAAGCTTGCTCGTTTTCCATTCCAGTTGTTGAAAGTGGAATAAAGTACGATGATGACATTTATTATGCCCCAACATTATTTCTAAATTGTATATTTATTGGTAGGTTTTTGTGTTGTGATGCAAGTCATATTTTATTTGATAAAGTCCACTTTACCTTAATGCACTTTGAGAGAAGTGAGTTGCAGGATTGTGCTTTCACTTCCTGCTCATTAAGTAGTGTAGATATAAATGATTGCAATTTGCGTGACACGTGCATTGTTAAAACGGATATTTTTGAAATTTCATTTTCTGATGAGCGAAATTCGCTGGTTAACGAGAATACTTATATTGATTATAGAGTGCAGGCAAAAAAGCCGAAGAATGAAACGGTCTCAATAACAGATTCTGGATGGAAAGTAAAGCACTATGATGATATGGTTTTAAAAAAGTCTAAATCACTAAAAAATTTTTCCAGATTATTTGAAACAAATAATTTTAGCGACTTGAGCGGAGAGTATTTCTATAGAGCTAAATTAATTGAACGTAAAACGCTTCACAGGGGAAGGAAAACAACGTCTACAGCAGAACTAGTTCTATGCGGATATGGTGAACGGCCTCTATTTACAATGTTAGTCATTTTATTATCAATTTTTATTTTTGCTCTAATTTATATGTTTATCGGAATTAACGCAAGCGATTATCCCATTCATTATTCTTTGTTCGGAAACGGATTTAACATTATTACAGCTTTATCGGATTATGGAAAATGTTTGTTTTTTAGCGTTACCACTTTTAGCACGGTCGGTTATGGTAATTACCTCCCGTATGGTTCATTAAGTATGGTTGTATCTGGAATACAGATGATTGTTGGGGTAAGCTTATGTGCTCTGTGGACTGGTTGCATTTTTAGAAAAATAGCACGATGAAATGAAATCCTAAAAAAATGACAGTATTCGGAGGGATATATATGTCGCGTGGAAAATCGGTAACAAAGTTGTTGCTTGACTCATCCTAAGCCGCCTTATTTGCTGGTATTGAGATTCATAACAAGCCTCATATTGACTATAGATATCCTACTTCTGTTATTCTAATTATAAATTCGTGGGAACTTGCTCTCAAGGCGTATGTATATAAATACATAGGAAAGAAAAGAATATACGAAAAAGACGGGCAACATACTATTACTTTTTCAAAATCGCTTGTATTGTCTAGAGATCACATAAATACTACAGAAAATAACAAAAAATTTAATGCGATATTTGAAAATCTTTATCTTCTGAATGAGTATTGCTGTTCGAATGTTCACTTTATAGAGAGCAAGCTTGACCCAGTAATATTCACGCTGATAAGCAAGGCTGTATTAAATTATGATACATTTGTTAAGAAGTATTTTAAAAAAGATATTACTAGAGATGATAATCTCATTATTCTTCCAATTGGCCTGAAATTACCATTTGACCCCATAGATTATTTGAAGCAAGGCTGTGGTAATGCGCATAATGACTTTATTGATAATGTAATTCGAACTGTCCGCGACTTAAATAACGATGGCATACAAGATAGTATTGTCGTCGGTTTTACTTTAGTCACAGATAAAGTAAAAGATGTCAAAAATGCAGATATAGTTGCTGCCCTTAGCAATACAGAGGATGCCGTTGAATTGCGTAGAGGAGTCCGTGTTACAGATGATCTAAATGCGCCAGTAGTTCGCATCGAGCCAGATATTCCCCCATTAAGATATGTAGATTTGAGAAAGAAGGTAAAAAGCAAAGAGCCAAGTATTAAGTTTGGGAAAACCTTCAATTTAGCAATGCACACAATTAAATCCGATAAGACATTATGTCAAGTTAGATATCTTGACCCTAAAAACAAGTCCGGCCCAAAAACTGATTTTTATTCCGAACGCGCTGTTGATTCCCTGATTCAGAAATATCATGACTTAGAAGCCTTTGAAGTGACAAAATAAAATATTTTTTGTTGGAGCGCAAAAAATCCCCGGAGCTTACTTTTTTCACTGTCCTCTTGACGGAATGCAGTTCAATCTGGTAAGCCCCGGGGAATCTCATTGTTTATACCGCCGTCTCCATCCCGACGGCCTGCAGCTTGCGGTCGAACCCGCCGCCGCGATAGATGAACACCAGCGTCCGCACCTGCTCATGCGTCAGGTTGATGATGTCGCCGTTTCCGGTTGCATCGGAGCCGTCGCCCTGGATGATTCCCGCCGTCATGAGTTTGTCGATGATGGGCCGAAACTTCTCCGGTACGTCCTTCAGCTTTTCGTAAGTAACCACTTCTTCGTCCTCGCTTTCTTCCGGGTCATAGGTAGGCCGTACGGCCCCCCTGATAACATCGTTATTGCGTGGCCGCTCCTGCACCTGCCCGCCGTTGGCGTCATTTCCGGTTCTGGTGTTGCCCTCAATGGCAATGATACCGGACGCCGTGATGTTCTCGACGATCCCAGTGTGGTCCGTGGCCGCGCCGCCCGGAAAGTCATAGATCGCTACGTCTCCGGGCCGGTAGTCCCCAGTTACCCAGCATCCCGCAGCCTGTGCTGCCCGCATCATAGTCCCGCAGGAAGCCGTGGTAGTGTTAGGCAGCAGCGTCGGCGTTGATCATGCCGGGACGGGCATTGTCAATGTCGGCGCCGCCAGCGGCGGTTCGGCAGGCATTTCGAGTTTCGGCGTTTATAACAGCGCCAGCTGAAGCGTCAACGTGGAAAGCGCCGTCGGCGGCAGCGCTTCGGCCCCCGACGGTTCGAGCTACGGCGTCTTCGATGTTTCGTTTGGTACGATAAACGTGGCAACGGCAACCGGCGGGACGGCATATACGAGCTACGGGGTATACAATAATATCGGAACGGTCAACGCCAATGCCGCCATCGGCGGAAACGACGTGATGAATGTATACGAAAGCTGGGGCGTATATAATGCGTCCAGTGGTACGGTCAACGTGATGACAGCGGCGTTATCAACGCGCAAACAGCCACGTCCGTCTCGGCTGCCAGCGGACACGGCGATACGCTCGGCAACAGCGTTCACACGGGCACCAGTGTCGCAACGCTGACTCTGAACAAGGGTACGGGCGCTTTCTGTGTGCTTGACAGCATCACCGTCGCGGGTTTGGGCTTGACATCCGTCGGTGTGCTGCCCCCGGTCAGCAAGGACGGCGCGGCAGGCGCATGGTATAGCGATGAAAACTTGACCACGCCGTTTTCCGATGCCTACGTCAGTGGGGCAACGGTTTTGTACAGCACCTTCTATGTTAAACCACCGGCTACGTTAACTGTAGGCACCGGCGGCATTTATCCTACCGTTGCTGATGCGCTTGCGGCAGCTTCAGACGGAGATACCATAAAACTGCTTTCCGATATGACGTACACGTCAGGAATCACTATTGACGGAGAAAGCATTACCTTTGATTTAAACGGGTTTACACTGGATGTTAACGTTAGCTCCGGCACGGCTCTGATAGTCAAGAACGGCGGAAGCGTGGCAACACAAGGGACAGGTGCGCTGAATGTAAGCAGTGGTGTGAGTGCTGCGGATGCGGGCAGTATCGGCGTGTGGGTTTACGGTGCCAGCAGCAGCGCCACGGTTACCAGCGCCACGGCAACCGGCACTTTCAGCAAGGCGGCCTATGCAGCAACCGGTGGAACGATTACAGTGGACGGCGATACCACGGCAACCGGTGAGGTCAGTTTCGGCGCCTATGCGGAAGCCATGACGGACGATGCATCCATCCATGTCGGCGGCAATGCCACGGCTAATGGCACAGGCAGTAACGGTGTCTATGCAAATGGAGGCGCCCATGATGCGCAAATTACAGTGGGCGGTAACGCGGCAGCAACGGGCGAAGGCTGCACGGGTGCATATGTCCCTGGGAAGGGTACAGTTGCGGTTATCGGCAACGTATCGTCAAGCGGCGACCAGTGCACAGGTGCTATGGCAGTGGGCTAATGTAAACGGTTCCGTAACTGCAGATGGGGGCGCGACAGGTGTAGCTTTCGTTGGCGTGGCTGCGCAAACAAGCGGTGCGGCGGTCACGGTGGATGGCAATGTTACCGTTGACGGAACCGTTCCCGGTGGATATGACACAACGGATTTGGAAATCTGTGGCGTCGTTGCCGCAGGCGCAGGCAGCACGGTTCAGATAGGGGGCGCAGTTACCATAAGCGGCGATTATAGGACGGGCGCATCCGCAATGGAAGGCGGAACTGTTACGGTCGATGGAAATGTTTCGGCAAACGCTACAGGGGCTCAAGCGGACAAAGGCACTGCCGTTACGAATCTGGTTACGATTAAAGGTGAAATTCAGACAACAGGTGCTTACGTGAAGATTGGCGGCGTATCGAAAACCGCTGCGGACGGTGCGGCCGGAACATCGGCAGATGCGGGATACACGGTATTCACAGTTACGAATGCCGGGAGCACACACACCGTGCGGGTGAGCGCATCCGGCGCACCGGCGATCACCAGCGCGAACCATACGAGCATCCCGGCCAAGGGCAGCATCTTCCATGTTACCGCCACTGGAACAGCCCCGCTGACCTACAGCCTTACTGGCGCGCCCGACGGCGTATCGATCAACTCATCAACCGGCCTGATCACGATGAATGCTGCATACCATAGGCGGGTACCGATAAGACCTTTACCGTGACGGTATCGAACGGGACGGCGCCTGATGCCACGCAGAACTTTACACTGGCAATTCGCGATACGCCTTATATTGTCACAGCCGGATTGGCGAAAGGTACGGTCGGCGTATGGCAAGCGATTTACCAGCAAGAAGGCTCTCATTCAAATGATTGAGAATTATATTCGCTATTACAACACCCGGCGAGTGCAACGTAATTTGGGCGTTTTGACACCATTGGAGAAACACAACCTGTATCTTGCTGCATAAAAAGTGGACAGCAGCCTACGCTGCTGTCCGAGAAAAACTTTATATTTTTTTACTGTCCTCTTGACCGGATGCGGTTCACTTCCTATTCGGATTTGCAGGAGAGAGCATGGTATTATGATGCTGTCAGTTACGTAAAAGCCAAAAGGGTATTATGAACGGCGACGGCGTCAGCTTCAACCCGAACGGCGATATGACAAGGGCTATGGTCGTCACGGTGCTGCACCGCCTCAGTGGGGATTCAGACAGCTATGCTAACACCTTTAGAGACGTAGCCTCTGGCGCGTGGTATGAACAGGCGGCATGGGCGGCATCAAACGGCATTGCAGGCGGTGTTGGCAACAGCAGCTTTGCGCCCGAAAACGCACTGTCCCGGGAACAGCTCGCCGTGATGCTGTATCACTACGCAAAATACAAGGGCCTTGACGTCAATGGAACAGACAGAGGCGTTTTGGACGGATATTCCCACAACAGCAGTGTATCGGGATGGGCGGAGGACGATATGAAATGGGCGGTTAGCCGGGGATCATATCCGGAGATGGCGTTAATCTCAATCCGCAGAGCAACGCTACCCGCGCCCAGATCGCGATCATGCTGATGAGGTTTATTGAAAATGTTACTGGCTGATACGTCCAAGTAATGTGATAAGATGGGACCGAGAGCCGTACATTCGCAGTCTGTCTTGTAACTGCTGCAGAGCTGATGTCCATGACCGATACGCTTGAGGCTGAGTCGCAGAAAAGCTGATGTGAGTTCGAATACACTGTTTTTACATCTGAAAATCAAAAGATATCGATTTTAGAAAGAACAAAGAATAAAGAAGCCTTGAGAAATCAAGGCTTCTTTATTCTTTGTATAGAGCCGCAGCGGGTTGGTGATTCTCCGCTGATTGGTATTCATTCATATAAGAATGGCTCATGTGCAAAGATAATTGAAAAATTGCACACGAATTTGCACACGAAAAGTCCCCGTGAGAACCACACCGGCTCCCGCGGGGGGGTGCTTTGTGTCCGAGTTTTCTTCTTAGATTCTAATTCAACTTCATCAGCAACTAAGCGGCTATCGCAGCGAGATGTGGAACATAAATGCCAACATGCTGCGTAATCTTTTTCTGCCCGGAGAAGTCGAACGTCACGATGTCACCCGGCTTCAAGCCGCAATCCACCCACTGCCCCGCTTTTTTGTAGGCATTGGCCAGCACCGTGCAGGAGGCTGTTTTGAGTAAACTAAAACCTGCCTGCTTGAATACCCAGTAAACAAACGCCATGCACCACGGATAGGCCGCTCCGGAAACCTCCCGTCCGTAGAAAACCGTATTGTACTTCACGCGGTTGCTGCCCGCTGGGGATTCTTTGGTGCCAACCTCCGCTGCGGCGATTTTCAGTACAAAAGAATATCTGCTCCTGTTTAATACGATTATTGACACAGAAAATGCATTAGACGCCCTTCGCAAAAAGCTCATTAACGCATTAGACGAAGCAGAGGACTTATACATTAACAAAGAAGATTAACATACTTCATCGTACATTCCAATTTCCTTCAGCGTATCACTGCCCAGAGAGATCAAAACTTCCAGCGCAGGCTTAAATCTGTTAAGGCGCAATCCGCATTTTGTAAACAGACAGGCCATATTTGAGACAAGTCTGTGGCTGGTCGAAATATCATTAATTTCCTTGAGAATCTCTCCATTATGTATGCAGGAGATTCCATAGGTCTCGTGCTCTGTTCCATCTTCCGCAACAAAGATGCCCATACTTACAACATACACCGGAAATTCCATACATTTTCTCCCTCTCTCTTTCTATTTCCGATCCAGTCGTTCAAAAAAACGCTAAATTACAGATCGGTGCCGTATAAATGTAATTTGTTGTAAAAGTTGGAATATTACACGATTTCTTTAATTCCTCATAGTTTTTACAGTTGTCGTAAAAGGACTATCCATTTATTGTGAAGATTGCCCAACAAAAAGCTCTCATGCTGCTTCCCATCAGCTTTGAGAGCTTTTATTTTTTTATCATCAGCAGAAGCATACACCTTTATTGAATATTCTACAGTATATGCTATAATTACAATACATTCGTATTTCAAAATTAGAACTCAAAGGAGGTATGCATTTTGGAAGTATCATTTCAGCAATGGTTTGATAATCTGTATATGCAAAACTCCCTGAAAATGGTACAGACGGCACGAAGGCTTCTCGGGAGTTCGGAATCTGCGGAGGACGTTGTTCAAAACGTATTCATTATCCTTTTGGCAAAAAAGGATCAGGTTATGGTTCATCCCTGCCCGCAGGCGTGGCTATTTGTAACGCTAAGAAATCAAATAGGGAATGAATTGCAGCGACAGAGACATCGAAATACCGATTCATTAGATGATGGCTACGAGATTGGCCAGGAGGACAACTACGAGTTCCCTTTTTGCGATTGCCTGCCACCAGGTCTGACTAATAGTGAAAGAGAAATCCTCTCCATGCAATTTGAGGATGGATATTCCTACGAGGAGATTGCCCGTAAAATGGGAAAAAGCGTTCTCGCTTGTCGAACCAAGTTGCACAGGGCCAAGAATCATTGCCGTGAGCTTCTAAAAGATGAAAAAGTCGAAATTTGACGAAACGTTTTTTGAAGTTGAACAAATTAAGCAGATAGGAGGTGACTAAATGCCCCAGATTCGTCACAACTCTACGGCTGGCGGAGCCAAAGAGGAAGCGAAACTAATCCACGAGCATCTGACCAATCAGACAACGGACGACCTGTTGGACGATTTATCCGACTGGCTTGCAAATGCGGATGGAACCCACTTTGATAGTGAGAATCTGAATGCCATTCTTTCTGCGTTGGATGAAGTTAATCCTGAGTCCGAAGAATTTCATCCGGAGGAATCGCTTGCCGCATTTCATCAAAGGTTTGAGCCAGTATTCGATAAAGAGGAAAATAGTTCGCCTTCCCCCGCTCTTGCACGGCATCCAAGGCACTTTTCCCGCAGACTGATCCAAGTTGCCGCAATTATTGCTGTGATGCTTTTCAGCATGGTCACTGCGCAGGCTTTTGGGTTTGACATCTTTGGGGCCATCGCCAGATGGACAAGTTCTACTTTTCACTTCTCCGATGAAAGTACCACCTTTGCAACAATTGGAACATATCCAATTGAGGACGGTGAGCAGAAATCCTATGATTCGCTGCAAGCCGCGCTGGATGATTTCGGCGTAGTCGGGAATATCGCGCCAACTTGGGTGCCGGAAAGATTTAAGTTGCAATCGGTAGCAGCAGATATAAAGTATCGTGACTTCTGTATTCGGGAAGCCTATGCAAATTCTGATGGTGAATATCTGTCGGTAATGATTCGAAAATATGATAGTGGAAAACAAACAGAAATTGAGAAAGACACGGGTACTACAGATATCTATAAAACCAATGGCATTACACATTACTTAATCAGCGATAAATCCTTTGAAAAAGCAACTTGGATCAACGGACAACTGGAAGTCAGAATAATTGGAAATGTAACGCACCAAGAACTTGAAAAGATGATTGATTCAATTTATAGGGGGTAAGCACTTTGAAAAAAAATACAAAACGTGTTCTCTCAATGATACTGACTGTAGTTATGATCTCCTGTTTCAGTTGCATCGCAGTTTCTGCTCGCTCCAGTGATTATTTGGATGCATACAGTGCCGATGTGTCTGCCGCAAGTGGAGGAAGAATTATTGTGGGTGTCAGCGTCGATGCGCTTGGATATATGACGCAGGTCGGGGCCTCCAGCATCACGATTTACAAATCTTCTGATCAGATAAGCTGGTCTCCAGTAAAGACCTATTCATATACAAACTATCCCAGCATGATGACTTCCGGCTATTACTATTTTGCCGATGCCGTGACCTATTATGGAACCGCCGGTTACTACTATCTGGCAATGGTAACCTGCTACGCCGGCGACGCCAATGGGCACGATTCCCGGCTTTACACCACATCCGGCACGAGAGCCATCAGCTAATATATATATAGTATAAGGGACCCCCGGCGAGCCTTCCGCTCGTCGGGAGTTTCTTTGTGTCCAATTCGGGCACATAGAATGCAGCGGGCTTTTTATTCTTTGGCCGCCACAAACCATCTTCCCTTCTCCAGCCATAGATAGCACTCCTGCCCCCGGATCAGACAGGTGTACCGGTCACCCACACCGCCCACAGTCTGGCACGCGGCCCGGCACACATCCAGAACCTTATTCACGTCGCGTCAATGCGCTCCCATTTCTGCCGCCGCTGGTCATCCTGATAGAGCGACATCTGTACGCATTCATACGCCTCCACAAGCCCGCTCCCCCGGACGCCGATGCTTCGGGCAGGCTTCTCCCAATGATAGTTTGCAAGGAAAAGCGCGTAGGCCGTATCGGCCAGCTCCGTACTGGAGCAGCTGGGGGTTGCCAGCTTGCGCTGCCGGATAAAAGATTGCAACTCCGTGTCCCGCACATAGAGCTCCACCACCGTGCAGCGGGACGCCAGCTCCCGCATCCTGGCACAGACGCTCTCCGACAGCAAAAGCAGCATGAGGCGCACATCCTCATTGTTAATCAGATCCCGTGGCGTGGTGGCACTGTTCCCCACAGACTTGATGGTTGGAATATGTTCCGTGTTCTGTACCGGGGAAACATCCTGCCCGGTTGCAAAGGTGTGCAGCACCACGCCCATCTTTCCCAGCCTGTGCAGCAGAAACTCCACCGGTGCTTCGGCCAGTTCACCGATGGTCGTAATGCCGCCACGGCGCAGTTTCTCTTTTGTAGCAGGTCCGACGTAGAGAAGATCCTCCACGGGTAACGGGTAAACAATCTCCTTATAATTGTCTTTTTCAATCCGCGTGATAGCGTCCGGCTTTTTGTAGTCGCTGCCCAACTTGGCGGTGATCTTGTTGTCCGCTACGCCGATGCTGGCCGTGATGCCCAACTCAAACTTAATTCGGTTGCTGATCTCCTGGGCGATGTGCATGGCGTCGCCTGCAATCGCCGCGCTGCCGGTTACATCCAGGTAGGCTAAGCACTCAGCGCCTTGCCGTGTCACCACGGCAGGTTTCCGGATGCTCGCCCCCGAACCGTGCTTACACCTCTCGATGTACACGGCTCTCCATTTACACATCAGCCCGAATTCGTTTAAAAAAAGCATCGCATACTATTAGAGTTTTCCTACGCATTTTCAGCATCCTGGAACCCCATTCTTTTGCAAAGTCCAAATCCTTTAACACCGCAACCTGATGTACTTTGGTCACGTTCTCATTCGCTCCACACAATTCACATCTGCCCCTTAGCATCCTTACAATCAATTCATTCGGATGATGGTTGTAGATAGTGATCGGCTTTGGCCGTTTATCTACTTCCGCATAAAGCTTTGGAAGTTTCTTCCTGAATCCATCGTGGTAGAATTCAATGCGCTTGATTTCACCCTCGGGGGTAAAATACTCAATGCTGAACACACCATCTTTTTTATGCCTTTTTATGACCTGCGTCATGGTGCATCGGGACTTGCAGGCAAACGTCCTGTACATACTGTACTGCATAATGTAGTAATATTTGTTTAGCACGGACACGTTGCTTGCAAGAGCGTAGTAGTTGTACAGACCGCGGATTTCAGAGTTGAACCCGCCAACGATTTCGACCGGCGCTCTGTTGACAAAGCTGCTTCTTGCCACCGGACTCCACCGCTCTTCCTCATTTTCACCCCTAAGAATAATCATGTTTTCGTTATCCAGCAGGCACTTCATCCACTTTTCTTTTGGGACGTAAAGCTTTATTACGCCTTCCCCCATGCGGAACCGCCCTTGCTTTCGCCTCATAAAATGACTTGTTCTCCTGGACACGGTCACTTCATACCCGAGAAAGTTTGCCTTTTCCACGGAGCTTGTAATCAAGGTTTTCTCCATGGAAAAATCAAGGTGCAACTGTTCTGAAAGAAAGTCTCTGACGGCATCACGGATTTGCTCCGCGTCCTGCTTGGAACCGATGACCCCGATTAGAAAGTCGTCGGCATACCGGCAGTACTGAAGTCTCTTATAGCTTTCGTCCATCGGTTGCATGGATGGCAGGGATGACCACGCCTTAAAGCGCCTCTGAATTTCGTCTGTTTTGATTTTTCTTTCTTCTTCTGTATAGCATTCCCAGTTTTTCTCTGTTGTCTGCTTGTAGCCGTACCAACGGGCTTTTCTCCTTGAGTATTCAGCGTTGTTGGCTCGCTTTTCGCCGACATCAAATCGTTCCTTGTACTCTGCCATGGACTTGTCCAGCTCATTCATATAAATATTTGCTAGTATTGGATTGATAACAGAGCCTTGGGCTGCGCCGGAGTATGTTCCGTTCCATTTCCAATCTTCCATGTATCCGGCCCGAAGAAATTTCCATATCAGAGCAATAAACTGCTCGTCCTGTATTTTCCTTCTCAATATTCCCACCAGGACATGCTGGTCTATATTGTCGAAGCATCCTTTGATATCGCCTTCGATAAACCATTTCACGCCTGTGTAGGTCTTTTGAATTTGAAGCAATGCACTGTGGCAGCTTCTCTTTGGTCGAAATCCATGGGATTGGTTGCTGAAACCCGGTTCGTAGATACTCTCCAGTATCATACGAACGACCTCTTGCACCAGTTTGTCGTCCGCAGACGGAATGCCCAGCGGGCGCTTTTCCCATTTTTCTTGGGAATGTAGTGCCTTCTGAGGGGATTTGGTTGGTATGAGCGGTCACGCATCTTTTCAATTATGCTAGTGATGCGCTCCATGCCCATGCCATCCATGGTCATACTGTAGATACCCGGTGTCATACTTCCATGGTTTCCGGAGATATTTTGGTAAGCTATCAGATAGAAGTTCGGGTTGAACAGGTTCCTGTACAACCGCTCATAGTGGTAGTTCTCTGTACTTGCTTTGCTTGATAGGCTGTTCAATACATCGCTCGGATTTCTCAAATGCCTCACGCACCTTCCCTTGTTCGTATTGAAATGCAAGCTGTCTTCCTTCACCATGTAATAGGCTTTCCCTATCTCGGACTACTATGAAGACTCCGTTGCCACGTCAGATATTCAGGGGCATCTCCCCATAGCACAACGTGTATTCTGATTTAGGCAATCCCCGTTTACTGCAGAACAGAACATAGCGCCTGTATTGTCGGATGCGATTTTCACCATTGTTCCACTTATTGTGGCGGTCAGCCCGGAACGCTTGCAGGTCACGCATGGCTTAGCTCCCTGCCCTGGGCTGCATAGTGTGTCAATCAACTTTCACTATGGGCGACGATAGACCACCTCTGGTTGTCGTTCAGGCAATTCAGCTTTCATCCTCATATACAGTTTTTATCTCAGTCGCTCAGTCGCCGCCTGTTGATTGGCAGACTTGCGCCTTTACCGGCATGCTTTTGTCGCTGTTATTGGTTTCCCTCACAGTTAAGCCGGCTGATAACGGGCGTTTACGTCTTGCCCGATGCCTTGCTGTCGGCACATTTCCATTCTACCCACGCCGCATTACTGCGACTTACGGACGCACCCAGGCTTCATCCAGGCCAAACGGCTCGATCTGATCCGTGTAATCCGTATAAATCTCTCTTGCCATCCGGCTGAAGCGGATATACTCCGCCATATCCGGCGGCAGTACCACCAGGTCCGGGCACTTCTGGCTGGCCTGCCAGATGGCCATGCCGGTTTTTACACCGCGCGGTTTCGCCAGGTAATTCGCCGTCAGCACAATTCCGTGCCGGTCCTCCTGACTGCCGCAGACCGCCAGGGGCCGGTTTCGTAGCTCCGGATGCCTCTGCATTTCTACGGACGCGTAAAAACAGTTTTGATCGACGTGTAAAATGCTGCGCGCCACATAATCACCCCTTCCTCTTATATTGTACAGAACAAACGTTTCAATTATGCGAGTGGGAGTTATTGCTAAGCTGAATTGAAAAGTTAAGTTCCATTTTGTAATTGTAACTTCCACTTTATAATCGTAACTTCCGTTTTTTCAAGGATAACTACAAATTGAATAGATTTCACGCTAATTTTGATGCGCATTTTTGCCTTCTATTCAAAAAGAGCGCAACTTGTCAAGAGGTTGAAGCTATCGTTCGTTTTTTGCAAAGGCAACTTCCACCCCCATTCGTTTGGCTATACGTTGGAAATAGCGGTAGGGATACCAGTTATTTTTTCAGCAGCTTAGGGGTTAAATTAATGTTACCGGCAGGAATTAATTTGACATTGAGTTTTGCTAAGATATCGTCACCATAAAGAAAGCCGAGTAACTTCTTCGGATGAATTCATGTGTAACTTCAATACCTCCCTTCTGGCCCGCCATCTGCGGGTCGCAATAGAATACTCTGCTTCGAATTTCGCCCCATTCTGTGCATTCTATTGCGGATGGGTTTGTAAACTCGCTCCCCCGGTCTGTTAGAATAATGGGAAACAATTCACAGTAGAGCTTGTGTCCAAGCCTCTTATAAAGGCCATCAATAATATCTGTCACAGAACGAACCGTATTGGCGTTTCGCAAGAAAGCAAGCATTACGCTGCAATTGCGGAAGAATATTGTAAGCAGTACTTTCCCGCGGTTTCGTTTTCCTTCCACGCTGTCCATTTCANCAATAGGCAGATCCGGATTTTCTTTCACATACCGCTGAAAATCCTGGTAGGTTCTTCCTTCGTAGCANCCCCTATCCAGTTTCATCAGCTTTTTCTTCTGTCTCCTGCGGTAGCGGACTTTACGTGGTAGGTCAATGTTTCCAACTGAAAGTAGGCTGGCATCTATGTAATTGTAAATTGTCTTCTCGTTAAGCATAATTTCATCCGCATGAGTGGAACAGATATGGTGAATGGATTTGGAGGGATATCATAGAAGTGCAGAGAGCAAACACCCAAAAAGTGATAGAATCAAGGAAAGGACAAGGTGGTGTTTGCGATGCGCAAATATGACAAGGAGTTCAAAGAAGAAGCGGTCAAGCTGTCCGATGAAATCGGTGTAAAGCAGGCGGCGGCACAACTGGGTATTCCATACTACTCTCTGGCGGAGTGGCGGCAGAAGCGAAAGGTATTCGGAGATCACGCCTT
>JGI20225J20221_1000485_pt1 | contig 69396 bp, 73 predicted proteins | sample BioMet4_FD_20221 | JGI IMG/M metagenome (IMG submission 20221) | reverse complement strand
AGATCGGGCACGGCAGGGCCAAGGAGCGCAAACAGTTCCGGGTACGCGCGGGAGGCCTGCGCGAGGGGCTACGGCAGCGCCCGCATTAGGTAGCGCACGGCGACATTTACGGGGCGGTTTTCGGCGGCAGTTGGTAAAACCCTTGAAAAATCGACATTGATATTGTGATTCATTGCCTTATGCGCCCAGGTTGCAGGATTCTGTGTAGTTGTGAAGTTTGACCCGAAAAATAATCCGGTAGCAGTTTCCCATCCAATTACACCGTTGGGATAAGCTGCAGATGCACTGCCGCTGGCGTTTCGCACAGCATCCCCCTGCACCTCCCCAAGCGCTCCTGATTGGTGCAGGGTTGAAGTTACGCCCACCGTGGAGCCGTTGAGTTGCGCGTGGGTCTGGCTGCCGTACCCTCGCAAAAAAAGTCCGCGCAGATCCGGCACGGTCGGGCCCATAAGCGCGGACAGTTCCGGGTACGCGCGGGAGGCCTGCGCTAGTGGCTACGGGAGCGCCCGCACGAGATACCGCACGGCCTGATTTACGGGGCGATTCTCCGGGGCTGTGGGCACGACACGTGCTGGGTCATATTTGATCCACATCGGCATCCATCCCCATCCGCTTTCTGCACCTATTGCATATCCGCCATAGACCGTGATTGCTCCAGACGACCCAGCCTGAACGGTAAAAAGTTCACCGATTGCAGGACGCACCGCATCCCCCTGCACTTGTCCAAGCTGGCCTGAGCTGTGCAGGGTTGACGTGATGCCCACGGTCGTGCCGTTGTTCTGGGCAAAGGCCTGGCTACCGTACCCACGAAGAAAAAGCCCGCGCAGATCTGGCACCTGGGGCCCGACAAGCGCGGACAGTTCCGGGTACGCGCGGGAGGCCTGCGCTAGTGGCTACGGGAGCGCCCGCACGAGATACCGCACGGCCTGATTTACCGGACGATTTTCTGGGGCTGTGGGGACAATACGGTTTGAATCGAAGCCGTAGGCCTGGCCTCCCCATGGGTATCCAGTGTTGGCGCGCAACGCCCCCCCCTTGTTGTAGAATGCTCCGCTCCCATTATCATAATCATAAAGATAAGCCGTTGAAAAACTGCCTGAAATCGTTCTGCTGGCATCGCCCTGCACCTGGCCGAGAGGTGCAGAACTGTGCAGTGTTGATGTTACGCCTATCGTGGAACCGTTGACCTGGGCATATGTCTGGGAGCCGTGCCCTCGGAGAAAAAGTCCGCGCAGATCGGGCACGGCAGGGCCAAGGAGCGCAAACAGTTCCGGGTAAACTGTTGCGTCAAAGGATTGTCCATTACATTCCAGCCAGTTATATGTACCGTCTGTATTTTGGAAATCAGCAGGATTTTGAGCAACCGGCCAGGAGATAATGGTCCCAACGGGGATGCTGCTGACCCCTTTGGCCTTAACTTCTACTTTTGTTGGATCGAAGCTCGTTCCATCAGCAGCTTGAACTGTTGGGCACAACAAAGATATTATAAGTGCCAAACAGAAAATTATATGTGAATAGTATTTCTTCATTGTATACTTCTCCTTTCTTTATATTTCCCAAATCATATTCTTTACTTCAATTCCATGTTTAAAAATTTCAACATGATTATCAGTAAGTTCAAATTGCTTTGGTAAAACAATGTTTTTCATACTTCGTGTTATTGCAACATATAGCAAATTCAATTCTTCTTTTCTTACGGAAACAACATCATCTTGCTTCAGTTGATTAAGAATATCGTGCATGTCCAAAAAATCTTCTGCTAATTCAACATCGCGCCACTCCGCCCCTTTTGCTTTGTGGGCAGTCGAGAACACGCGCGTAGCGTCAGATATCTCTTCTGTAAGATTTGATTTAATTTTGAAATACATTGCAGAAATCGAGCTGCCGAATTTTTTTACCAAGTTACATCGACTTTGAAGCATCTGATCGCATTCAGCATATTGCTCAATTTCCTGAAAATTATGAAAATTTTCTTTTAAGCTGCTATTTCGTATATGTGCCCATTTCCCTGAGTGTGCATGGGCAAGGTCAACCAACAGTTCAAAGTTATATCCTGAAAACCCTCCTAAAAAATATGGATTTCCCCCGGACTCTACTTCTTTGAAGGCTTCCAAAAAAATACTGGCATTTGACCTTGCAAGATAAGCTGATGATTGATTTTTAACAGATATGGTGCCGTCATTCCCTACAAATTGTTTGCTGGCTCCCATGAGCCGCAAATATTGATTGGCGTGGGCCGCTACACGGCCAGGACAGCGAAAGGACTTAGTCAGATATAAGCAAGTTGCACCTTGCTTTTGCATTTTTTGCAAGGAATCGACAGCTCCATTCCACGAATAAATCTGTTGATATGTGTCCCCAATAAAAACTTTATGTGAATTTTGCATATGAGATATTTCAAGCATGCAATCTGTTATATCTTGAGCTTCATCAACAAGAATAATTGAATATGGGAGTTGTACTTTTGATGCTTGAAACTTTTTCAAATACACATCATGCGGCACAGGCAAGGAACATATCTTTGAATCATCATTGGCAGTGGCTTTCCACATCTCAGCAATTGCCATATAAATATTTTCTGGCTGAAGCGAATTTTTTTTAATAAAGTCAAAGTTCTTCTTTATACATTCAGATATGAAATATTCCTTTATATCAGTATACTGTGAAGATAGAAAACCATTAAAACATCCAAGAATAAATGGAGATACTGTATTTTTGTCCACATTGCCGAAAAAATGTCTGGCAAGACTAGATATCGACAATGGTGTTATATTTCCTAACCGTGAAGAATATTTGTACCCAATAAATTTGTAAGCCAGAGAGTGAATTGTTGAAGTAACAACATTGTTGTACTTGCAAAATTTTTCCTTTGCCTCCGATGCCATACTCTTGTTATATGCAAGATAAAGAATTTTATCTTTTTTATGGCAATTCGCTAATTCCATAAGAGTGCTTGTTTTGCCAGTACCTGCATATGCTTGCACTACAATTGTGCTATCTTTCCCATGAAATGGGAATTTTGCTACTTGTTCTTGCTCCGGCGTAAGCATGAATACCTCATTGCAGAAATTTTAATTTTACATATAATTTTTCATAAATTTAAGCAAACAAAAAGCCCAGCTTTTGCCGGGCTTTTCTACGAGCGAATTAAGGTTAAAAGGGCACGTCGTCCATGTTGCTTGCCTCTGAAGGGAACGCTGGGCCCAAGTCATCATCACCCGGTGCTGGCCTTGTATCTCTGCCTTGATCTCGCGGGGGCTTACCCCTGCCTTGTGCGGACTCAGAAGATTCCGGGCGACGATCAAGGAATTGCACCTTTGATGCCCGAATTTCTGTAATGTAGCGATCCTCCCCGCTACTATCCTGCCATTTACGCGTGGTCAGGCGGCCCACTACGTGCACCAGGCTGCCTTTGCGAAGGTATGCCGCGCAGGCTTCGGCACGACGCTGATAGACTACCACCCTATGCCACTCGGTACGTTCGACCTTGTTGCCATCCCGATCCGTATAGGATTCGTCGGTGGCCACACTGATCGTCAAGACAGGTGTTCCATCGGTGAGGCACCTCAAATCAGGATCCTGCCCGAGTCTTCCTATGAGTGTTACCTGATTAAACATCACAGCCTCTTTTTTCGTAAAAAAATTGATTTGTTCGTGCAAATTTCGCACGAAATGTTCAGCCTCTTGCCGCCATTGGTATTTTTGATTGGGGCTCTATGGCTCGCAGTGTGAAGAGTTCTTTGCAGCGTGGGCATCGAAATTCCATCATGACAGGAACTCCTTTTGCCAAAAGCTTGCCGCAACGCGGACACCGAACCTCAGGCAACTCCTTTTTTTCCATCTTGACCAACCATACTTGCGCCCAATCGATATCGCATCTATGATGCCGCGTCCCTGATCAAGGGCAGCCATAGGCGGTAATCTGGCACCGTGTCCGCTACACGATGTCGGGCCGTTGTCCGGAGCTGACACTCCGGGCAGGTGGGGGCGCTGGTCGCCCCCGCCATTAAGAAACATTATTTCCTACTCGTAGCCTTCGCTGTCTTTGAGCAGTTCAGAGTATTTCTGGAGGATGCGATCTTTCAACGACATGCCCTCAGGCAAGACAGTCTTACCATGAAGGATATCGAGGACGATTTCTCCAATTTCAGATCCACGCTTGGCTATGGCACACTCACGCGCGTCAGCATCACTACCCGTGTGCCGCCGGAGAACTTTATTCCACTCTTTATCTCCGTTTTTCTCAGCGCGGTATGCATATGCCACAATGTTATTTAACATTTTTGCGTGTACAATACCTTCGCGCTTTGAAAATGAGGGTCGAAAACCTACGCTTTCAGAGTTGGCCTTAAAGACACTTCCCCCTCGCACATCAATGATAATCCGAAAATAATCATGCAGTTGATCAGCGACCAATCCTTTAAGGCGGGGGGTATCTGGGATTGTCATTGTTCCTGTCGCTGGCCAAAAAACTATTTTCCCATCATCTTCAGGCAAACTGTCGCAGAAAGTACGAAATCGGTAGTTGATCCTGTTTTTAAACGCGATCACGCTAAATTTCAGGCACTCACGTGTCTTGGACGTCCTGTAGACAATGACAATGTCCGGACCTGCACAGTTCAACAACAGGCACAGCCGGTTGATGATTTTTCTCCAGGTGGGTGCAGCAAATGCTGCCTTCAATTCCTCAAGTGAGACCTCTACCCTTGTACACGAGGTCAGCTGCTCCCATATGAGTGATTTGGCCTGTATTTCGTCAGGGCCAGGAAGCATTGCCCGGGCCTTATTTGGGGCAACGGTGATAGATGTTTTCTTGAGAACCTTTTTTTGGACGCGTAGCGCCTTAGCTTCATTTTCAATCTGCGCAAGACGATTATCGATTTGCTCAATGGGGTTTCCCTTTTTAGCCATGGCAATTCTCACAAAATTCTTTTTTGATATGAAAAGGATTTATTTCGCCTGAAGCAAACGCGCAGCGGCCACCAGTTCGCTAAAGATCTCGTCTTCAATATCCTCTGCCAACTCACCGTCAGTTGCCGTAATATTGAGCCTGCGGCGCTCAAGCTCGTCTTTGATGGTTCCGCCTGGATATTGTTGTGACAGCGTTTCTAGCGCCAGGTAGCCGCCAAATTTTTGATACAGCCTATTGCGCACACGCATATCTTCCGCGGTTGTCGAAAAGGCCCACCTGGAACGGCTGCCGGTTGTATTGGTCAAATAGTTCAGAGACTCACCTTTTGAGGTGCGGTATACCGCCAAAAAGTTTGCGCCAGCAGTGGTCGGTCGGGAAATACGTCTCAGCGTCAGCCGGGCTATTTGGGACAGACCAAACTTGTCTCCAATGTACTCTGCCTGCTGGGCATTATCTGCGCCCAGAATATAGATATTAGTGCTGAGGTTGACCAATGCCTGTGCAAAGTCGTCAAGCTGCTGGCTGGAAAGGCAGATCGACAAATTGTGTTTTCTTGTTTCGCGGCTTGTCGTTGTCAGATCCGTAACGAGCTGCTTCATCAGAGGGTTGTCCTCATCGTTACTGCTCGCGCGGTGCAACTCGTCATAGCACAATCTTTTTGGAGCATTTGCCATGCTCTCAAATTGCGGCCTATGATAAGGGCGATACAATTCAGGCACATTTGCGAGATCATCGATCGTGTAGAAAAAATGGCTGGCGCCGACGTGTCGCGCTACCATGTACATAATCGCAGTCTTGCGATTCGACGAAGCCCCGCCTTTGGCGGTGACATCTTGCAGATCCAGAACAATCACATACGCTGTGCCCAACGTAAATTTTGTTGGGTTGCTCAGGATGGGGTATTCATCCATGGCTTGCGCCAAATACCGTCTGCATGCTGCGGGAACTGTTTCTGACGAATTACCTATTGTGATACTTTCATATGTGCTTTTGATTTTAGGGGAACTAAAAGCACTAATAATGTCAGAGATTACAGGCATTGCATATGCCTGCGCTTTGACAGCCAAACTATATTCCTTGACGTTGAACAAATGTTCAACAATATCCCACCATGTAGTTCTTGAAGCTACGGAATACTGTGTTTCTTCAAGTTTCTTTGAGATTTCATTATCCATATGAGGATAGTATCTTTTGGGGTGTTCACCTTTTGGGGCGTGCACCTTGTAGGCTTCCTTGACGGCTTCAATAACCATGCCCGTCACACCGTCATACGGGGCATCCCGGTCCAGTGGCGTACAAAGTAATGAAATCAAATTAACAATAAAATTCATTTGATTTGGAAAGGGGAACTCTACGCCCAGCGGTGTATCAAATGGATTGATTGCCGCTTCCTTTGTATTTTTAAGCTTAGCGTATACGGCAAGATGCCGCATGCTTGTAGGCAGAGATGCATGCAGCAGAGATACTAGGCCGGATCCAGACACGCCGATATCGATCAGTGTGACGCGTGGAATCTTAGATTGAGGACGGATAAAAAAATGCAGATTAAGGGTATTGAGAAAAAAGGATTTACCCTGGCCCATGGCTGCAAAAATAATCTCGTTCCAACTTGCCTGCTCACTGCTCATCATGCCGACCGGCATATATTTGCCGTCAGGCGTCCGGAGTGGCAAATCTGTGCTATTCCATGGCGAACAAGGCCGAAACAGGGGCAGCATGTCCAAGACATCCATTAGAGGTGCCACAGCCGCGGGAGCCGGCGAAGAAGGAATGCACCCAGGCAACGTAGCGGTAAATGCCAAGAGAGGATCTCCCGTCATTTCTGACGTGTCACACGAACCCCATGATTGGATTGCAGTGGACAGCTGTGCTGAGCGCCGTCTTACTTCCTTAACAGGATTTTCATAATCGTTGTAATTAACCCAAGTGGTAAATATAGCCTGGAATGTTACATCTACTTCATTTTTGATGTTTGCATCGCGAACCTGGCGATATGCGTTGTTGAACTGCTTATTTTGATCAGATGTAAAATATAATATTTGAGAAGCAACAGATTTGATAAACTGAGATGAAAGTCCTCCACCTTTAACCAAGATGCTACAGCGCCAAGGAATTTCCAATCTCAAAAGCTGATACAACACATTGAATGGCTTTACATCAACTGGCGGGCGTTCCATGATTACAGGGGCGTAAAGATACCCGTCAATTTCCACATACTTCTTATCAATAATTTGCGCGTCGCATGGCCATATTTGCTGAGCAATCGATGGTGGAAACAGGTTGTCCATTGCTTCTGAGGATGCTCCTGGCAGCTTTGCCATTATTGTCGGCAAAACCGGCTTTTTGGGGTTAGGCTTTTTGGCATCTGGTTCGGCTCCCCCCTCTTTTGGCGATGGCCACAAGCGTGGCATCCAGTTATCTGCAGTTGTATTTTTTGCAACCATCTTCCGCATTACGCGTATGGCATCAGCTGAAGGGAGTATTTTGGCATCAAAGAGCAAACCCTCAAGGGCCTTAGCCAAGGTTTTTACCACGGACCTATGATCTTCACGCATCCGCTCGATAGTTACTTTTCTCCCCTGAGAGCTGGATGTTTCCAAAACTGGAGCAACTGACTTTTTCAACTCCTTACGCGCTGTTTTAAGTTCAGAAGGGCTTAATGCCTGAGGTCTGGTCCAGACGGCGATAAATATCTGCTCATCAGCGCAGTATGCCGTAATCTTTTCCTGGTTGTCCTTTAAAACAGATGCGATGCCACCCAGGCCCAAATTTTTGGACGAATTGTACAATGGCTTAAACTGCCGCTCAATTGAGCGTTTCGCTCCTTGAGGATCATAATCAAAAATGAATTGCATCGTATGGCATTTTTTCCCGAGTGGGGTACGGAGTGCCGTCAGCAGGCGGTCGACAATTTCTTCAAATTCTTCATCCCCGATCATCTTCATGCAGCCCTTGATGCCGATTATAGACACCATGCTATTGTCTTCAGCTACAAGGACGCTATCCACATCAGTGGTGTACAGAAATGTATATGATTTCGCAGAACCACCTACCAAGTCGGCAAAGTTCATCCGGAATTGATCCAAAGAATAAAAAAATCGGTCGACATAGTTCATAAGTTGACCCTATGACCTTCTTTTATCGGCAGTGGTAATAATTTGAACGATTGCAACGCCTCGAGGATATTCGCGAGTATCGACACGCTGCACTCGGACGGTCACAATTATCTTTTGGGATTGAATCCTTTGTGCGCTGGTTTCAAAGTTGAGCAGCATCGGAACATCAAAATCCCATGTCATTACACCTTTGTATTTTCCTGCATAATTCAGAAGAGGCGCGCCTGTTACAACGGCATGCAATATTGCCCTGTGTTGTTTCAGCAGAGGGATATTACCACCAGAGTCCAATGAGGTCGCGAATCCAGTAAAAGCATCTTTTGAAAAATACTGCCTGGCATTCTGCAGCCGTTCCTGCCAGTTCAGGAAATCCATGTTCAAAGAATCGGTCAGCGCGCTTACGAGCCATGATTTAAGAGCTGGCTCATTTATCATGGGTTCTTCCAAGGCTGTAATTTTCAGAACATCCATGTTCTGCGTCATTCCGATTATTTCTGGCTTCGGCTGAAAAAAAAGTTGGATGCCATTCCCAACAAGACTGACAAACAGGGAAATTCCCAATGCAATGGATATCTTTTGACTTTGTTTCAAAGATGATTCAAGAAAACTTATGCTTCTGTGTACTATATCAGCCGACATATTGCACCTGCTTACAGTTGTATAAATTTATCCACAACAGCCTTATCCCAGTCCATTATTTTTTTTATGTCGTTTGTTGCATACCAATGCTGCAAAAAAACAAGCGGGTCTTTTCCTTCAGGCTTTGGCAGATCCTTGGCTTCAAGTCCTAAAAATGGAGGAATAACTCTCTGTTGCCTGCAGAAATTATAAATCTCAGCCGGGCTTTGGTTGCGCATATTGATGCGCAATGCACCAGTGGAATACCCAGCAACCTCATAGCCCGCTTCGGAAAATACGAGAGCTTTTTTGAACAATTCAATCCGATCTTGGGCTCGCAGGAAAGGCAAAAATGGATTGGCAAACACTTTATCAGGTGATGGAGGGCTACTCCGGTAACTGCTCTTCTGGCACATGCCAGTCCATAAATTTTCAAAACATAGCCCCATACTTAGAGACACATCGGTCTGTGGTGGCAGCCTTTCAAGCAGCTTCAGCGCGGGACTCAACCGAAAAACGGATTTTGAAATGTAGGCTTCATGGATCACTATTTCGGCAAACGCGCTGAGAAATACAACTTCAGGGGTCGAAATCCATTGTCTCTTGTATGCATCAGTCCCGCCGGCACCGCTCCCAAAACTGATGAGCCTGTTAAACCGTGGCTCAAATGATTTGCATGTGATTTTGAAAAGGCCAGGCATCCCGTCATTCATACCGTAGGTTGCGAGCCAATGCTGTACAACATCACGGTCTGCCTTCGGTCCAGGGAGTTCATTCTGGGGTACCTCAACAAAATCGCCATAGGGCAATGCTGCATTCAGGACATTATAAGCGTGGGAACGTTGCGGCACTCGGAAAACGCCAATGAGATTTTCTTTTGATCTCCACGCATCTCGCTCACAGTTTGTATAGTAGGAGGTAGCCTCATTGATTATTTTGGCCATTCCTGTGGTAAATACCTCATCCCGGCCAAATCCAATTATGTCCCTGTACCCCTGCTTCAGGGAGTATTCAGGAAGAAACTCTTCATCTTCTGCTATTGACAAAAGCTTCCGCGAGGCGGCCATGCATCTGGAAAATATCTTTGATCCGAGTTCGGTAACGCTCCTGGGTTCATCAATCCCGTGTCGTTCCGCTAACTGTATAATTCCCTCTCTCAAATAGTTATCCATTTTAAAGCGGTAGTTCCCGCTCAAACCACTTTCTTTAGACATTTGATACTGCATGTTTGTTAAATAAACAGTATCACTAGACAAATCAGCTGTACCTTGAATATTTACTCGACCGGCAGCGCCCTCACCGACGGCCTTCCAGCCGGTTGTGTGTATGCACGGATCGTCCCAAATGAGGCACCCGTACTTAAGCTTGCCGTCCAACTCCATTTGATACCCAGCCATTGATTAATGTGCTTTATATGTTTTATATATTTTATATGTTTTTAATGTTTTATATTCTTAAAAACTTAAGATGCATTTGCGATAGCCTTCCAGGTACTCGCCCATGATTTTCCTGGGAACCAGAGAGGCATGTCAGAAAATCGTGGGATCAGTTCCCCAATGCGATCTGGTTGGTATATTACCCTCAGGTTGCCGATCACTTTAGCCCGTTGCTGATAGAGGTGTGGTTGCTCAATAGCGATACCAGCGAGAGCCGTAGCGAGAGCCGAAGGATCATCTGTAAGCAGGCGCGTGATTTCAGACCCATCAGTATCTTCAGAGGTAAAATGTTTCGCCGGCAGAATCGCCTCAGTCTTGATTGCCCAAAAAAGTTCATCTGCCTTGGTGCTTATTTCTACTGCCGCACGCTCCTCTTCACTCAGATCTGTTATGGTCCCAATCGCTTTTCTTCTGTGAGATGCGATTGCAAGGGTCCATGTCAGGATGTTCAGATTTTCTTGGGAGATCCAGGGGAGATAGCCGATTTTAAGGGTCTTATAGACTCTCGCTGCATGACCAAAATGGAAAATTGCATGACACAGGGGACAGATTGAGATCAGGTTCTGGCCCCTGTTGTCACGGTGATTATCATCTATATGGTGAACCTCCAGGCCTCCGCCCGGCGACTTCTCATCCCCTTGAGTTTGTACCCCACAATAACCACAGGTGTTATGGTCCCTCTGGAGAATCTCAGGCTTTATGTCACGGAATTCTTTGTCAGCATTCCCGCCAGCCTTGTCATCTTTACGATAGAGACCAGTTTTTACACCTATGATCAGAGGTGGAAGGGTTTCAGGTTTAGGGATGAGCCCCATTGCGTTAGCCCCCTATGCCCAGTTTGGACAAACCGGTGGAAGCACCGTTGTTAGTGAAAGTGCCGCTGGTGGCAAGGATCATGGTCGGGATGCTGATCAAAATAACCCCAATAATGACGCTCATGAGATTTATCCCGAGGCCTTCCCCACCTCTGCTGCCTTTTGCCATTCCGATAAAGCCCTTTACTGTCAGTCCCAATCCAGCAATAGCAGCAATAATAAGTCCGAGCTGACCAGCACTGGAAAGGTCTGAAGTAGCGCCACTCATTATGCTGCCGATGGAAGCGGCCGCGGCAGGTGTTGCGGTAAAGAATATTTGCAGCCCTATCGCAATACATTTGAGGTTGCCTTTCACTTTATATTCTCCTACTGAAGTAAATTGTTAATAACATCCTGTACTATTCCACCAGCAGAGGCAGCCAAAGCTCTTGCTGCGGTAACGCTGTTGAGCAATATTACCCCTGCAGCGCAATAGACTGTCGCACCGCTTCCGTGCCCGCTTTGAGAATTTGTCTTAAATAAATATATCCCTCTGGCAATTGCTATCGCCCCAGAAATTCTCATAGCCCAGATACTGAAGGTAACAGCACTCGCTATCGGACTGCTTCCTCCACTGCTGCCAACACCTATTGAGGCAGAGCTTTGAAATAGCGTTTCGGAAAGAGCATCGCAGATGACCGGAAAGCTGAGCAACGCTGTCCCCGAAATAATTCCACGAGCGGTTGCCCCCATTTGCCCTTTGCCCTTCAGTGGCAGGGTCACACTGACAGCGAACACGGCAAACCCCACAATATAACAAACCATGTTAATTAGTTCTAAGGCGGGGGCGCCCATGTCGTTAACGAGATTATTAAGTGCTGCCAGCAAATCGCCGTTCATGTTTCAACCTTATTTTTTGAGGTAGGACAGCGTCCCGGCGCTTGTCTTAACGTCTCCGCTTACAAGGTCGACGTTCTGAATTTTCACGCCTTTGAGAGTGTTTCCCGCTTCAATAGCGTGCATTTCGCCGTCTTCATCCTGTATGACCACACGATTGGCAGCGAGGCCGACAACGACCCATTTCCCGATGCGGCTGTCTGCTTGCGCGTCCTGACTCTTGCCCTCTTTTTTGTCCTTTTTGTTGTCTTTTTCCTTGGGCTCTTTGTTGCCTTTGTCACTGCTGTCTTTGTCAGAGCGGCCTTTGAGCCGGGAATTTTCCTGCGTGAGGCGATCCACCTGTTTTTCAGTGGATCTCAATGCAGCCTGCAGGTCTTCCTGGGTCTTCTTCAGCTTGTCGTTTTCTTCCCTGATGCCCTTCACGTTGTCCCGCGATGCTTTGAGTTCTTGATTTTCTCTTGCCGCGGCCTGCAGCTCGTCTGTCATAGTTTGCAGAACCTTGGTAATCGCTGGATCTTTCTTGTTGCTGGCAGGAGCACCGCAAAATCCATCGAGATTTTCACGGAGTGAAGTGATTTCGGTATGTAAGGATTCCAAGCGCTCAAGAACTACGCCATCAGGCAAGGCCTTCTTTTCAGTTGGTGCCGCGGCAGTTTGTAATACCTCAACTTCGGGCTGCACATTTCTTGGCGGTTGTGCGCTGGCAAGGATCGGTCTTTCAGCCGGTGACAAGGCGGCCTGCGGCCCTTGCACCTCAGGACCATGTATTTGATTTGCAGAGGCCCCCCCCTGCGGTGCGGTAGCAAATGGAGGCAATTGTGAGGGGGTATTGGGGGTAGGCATCGTCCGTGGCAGCCCCAGTGCCATTGTGGGTTCAGATGCCCTTGAAATCACGAACCAGGCAACACCCCCGAGAACTACAATCAAAAGCGCAGAAGCGGCCGACAGGACAATCATTTTTTTCTTTTTGAAAGCCCGTTCTTCGTCTGCATCCTTCCGCGCCGCATCGGTCCTTGCTGTGCCCTGCCCGCGCATTTTGAGGCTGCTCTCCTCATCACCAGGCCAAGGATTTTTGCCGTGAAATTCTTCATCAAGTTCATTGGGTTCCATCTTTATCTCCCCTGCTGAGATTTAATGACGCACCTTGTTAATACGGGTACGTTCTGTTTTGCTGTTGCTGCGTTAATGGACGGCTATTATATACGGGTTGCCCTTCGCGCTGTTGGACGGCGTTTTGTTGCGTCTGAATTGCTTCATTCACGCCATTTTCAGCTTTACCGACTGAAAGAATGAGTACGCCCATCTCCGTGCCGCTTTTGAGAGTCACCGTAGGTGGAACATCAAATTCCCTCTGGAAAACATTGCTGGCTTTATCTGCGGCCTTGCCTGACGCAATGGTCATTTGCTCGCTCAGGTCATATTTGGGGGCACTGTACCCACCGCCGTACATAGAGGAGTAGGATGATGTTCCTGACCGACTTACTGCCTCTCCCCATCCCCCAAAAAATGATGCCGCGAGAAATTTGCTCCATTTTTCAAAAGTATGGTTATCCACGTTTGTTCTGACTGCCGTTCTGTCAGTCTTTGGGTCGATACCATATCCTTTGATGGAATATGTAACGCCCGAAGGCATTGTCATTGTGGTAAATTCTAGTGTGAGATGCTCATTCAGCCGTTTGAAGGCCCCTATGACACGTGCGCCTTTATAGGGACGACCTTTGAGGCCATCATCCACCACCTCTAGCATGACTGGGCCAGGCGCATCACTGTCGAGTGAAACTCGATTTATGGCATAGAGAATGTCGCCAGCCTTCAGCCTTGGAGGTACAGTCGAGTCTTGTGTTCCGGTTGTGCTGGCAGCCCTTACGATAATTGGCTGCGGAACGTTGTGAATTGTAGTTTGCGGTTTGCTCACCTGGTCAAGTCGCTGATTAAGCTGTCCCAAGTATGCAATCACGGCCTGATCCCCTTTTTGTTCCCTGCTTTTTTTGGCAGGTTGCGCAGGTGCACGAGGAGCTGTCGGCCCGGCAGTTGGGGTAGTTGGCATTGTTGGCTTGTCAGGCAGAGCAGGACTCATCGCAGGCCGTGCGCCAGAAGGCGTAACCGGGGCAACATAGGATCCCCCTGTCCGTGCGGCTTCTTCGGCCTGTTGTGCAGCGTATGTCTCAACTTTATCACTATATGCTGGAGAACTTTCCAGTCCGACTCTGGCCATATCTGTTTTATTTTCAGGTGCCACAGCTGTCAGGTCAGCTGTTTTTGCTTTTTTGTTGCTCTGGGCACACTTCACGATCCCTGTGATGCAGATAACAATCACAAAAAATACAGCCAGAAAACGAGTCCAAGGCGGGAAAAACCTTTTTTTTGACTTGCCTTCTTGAATATCTGCAGGGCTTGTTACTTCTTCAAAGTCCGGCAGTTTTTCATTCTCAGGTGTCATGCTCATTTTTCACCTTCTGACACTGTAAATTTTGAATGAACGCCATTTACGCTCAAAACGATACTTGGCGTTTTGGGCATGACATAAACGCGCATGTCATCGCCGTTGACTACACCTAGCCACGCCGGAAAGACCGCTGGATAACGAGTCCGCAAGTAGATTTTCCCACGGTATTCCCAAGCTGACATTCCGGCTATTTTGGGTGACACACGCAGGGATTGAGCATCCCGTGGAGGACTGTTGTGCAGCAATCCAAGTAGCTCTGGTGTAATTGTTGTCGGGGATGAGGGCTCAAGTTGAGGAATCACAGCTTTTGGCCCTTGCTTATCGAGCCGAAAGACAACAAGCGAATCGGCAACTCGTCCTTCTTTGTCTTTAGATTCTGTCAGCAGGTGAACGAGTACCGGGTATGGCGCATTTTCAAGAGAAACGATGAGGTTGGATGAAGCATGCTTTGTCATTGGAACAATATTCAGCATGTTCGACTGGAGGTTTATGGTCTGCTCATTCGTTGCAGCTGCGGCTTTAGCCTGTGCAACATTACCGGCATTATTAGCTTGTGATTCAGTTATTGTGACTTGCTCAACCTTTGGCTGTATGACTTGGAAGGCATCTGAGGATCCCACTATGGATGACATTACTGGCCATGGCGCTCCAGTATTATCCTGAAATATTATGGTAGATACGTAACCTGCGGTAAGCCGGATCACCTGTGGAACAGCCCCAGGTGTTATATTGATTTGGCGGGTTTGCGTTCGCATTTGGGCTGGAGAGCCTTCAAGCGCGGCATCAACCCGGTCTCTTTTTGCTTTATATTGACGAATGCCGTTTTCATCCACTGGAAGTACAGCCTCAATGCTTTCATCGAGGATGCTCTTTGATTCTTCCTGGGCTGCAGTGTCATCCTGGAGCGTTGCCTCTGCATGCCCAGTCACTGGCCCGAGAAGAACCATTGCCAAAGCGAGATATCCCCATCTAGGCGACATCCGTGGCTCCATATATCATTTCGATTCCGTCAATGATTTTGCAAAGGTCTTGTTGCATTGCGTTTGACATCACACTCGGGTGCGGGAATTCTGACGATGGCCCCATGAGTCGCCCCAAAAGCACACCCGTGGCGACAAGCGTAAGAGGATGCATGCGTAGCTTCTCAGGACAGGCCTTTATGTACTCGTAGGTTTCGGCAACCTTTGCGCAACTGCCCATATTGTTAAGCCCTTGAAGCCATTTTTTTTCTTCGAGCGTTAGTTTTGGCATGGCACCCTCGGGAATGTTCATAATTATTTTAAACCTGCGTGATAACTTTTTTGATTAGCTACTGGCTTTTTTACTAACTAAATTGTGTAGACAAGGCAAGTGGACTTTGATAAAAAAAAATTGGAGGCCAACGAATATGGACGATACAAAGCGTAAGTCTGATGCCCAGCAAATTATTCGACGGTTCTGCGAGGCCGTGGGTGGCACTCGTGAAGAATTGTCGAAGGCTTTGGGTGTCACCCGTCAGGCAATTTCCAACCGGATCAACTTGGGGGATATCCCCCCTGTCTGGTTTTTCCGCATTGCCGACCAGTATGGTGCAAGCCTGGACTGGTTGTATCGAGGGGTTGGTCGAAAGGGTTTTGGAGATTTTGATCCAAAGGCAGGTGCGTCCAGGGTTGAGTCCATGGGGCGTGATTTTTTGTCTTTCCTGGAGCGGAAAGGCGCGTCCAAGGACCTGCGTCGGGAGGTTTTTCTTTTAGTTTTGAAATTCGCCGAGAAGGGTGTGCATGGCATAGATACCTTGGCCATAGCTAAGGAAAGCATCATCGCCACACTGAAAGTCATGGAGTCGTTAGAGGCTTCTGGCGATGATTATGCCAAAGCGTGCATATCCCTTCTTAATGTAGCCTTTTCTGAGGTATAGCATGAGGATACTGCTGATTTCCTTGCTGTTGGCCATGAGTTTCGGCTGTGTATCCCGCACCAAGGATACTACAACCCCGGCTGACACGCTTGTTGATCAGCAATTAAGGGATTCTGGCGAGGCCATTACCCGAGACCTGGCCGTCCTCACGGGATCTCAGCAAAATAGAGATTATGGTGCCCCTTATGGCACAGGGGATCTTTACACCAAAACAAGCCTGGTTTGGGACGGCCCGATTGAGGGTGCCCTTTCGTCTATTGCCGCCAAGGTTGGCTTCAAGTTTCTGGTCGAGGGTGTTCCGCCCGTGGTTCCCGTGCTTATCCACGTCAAGCAGCTGGACAGGCCTGCTCTGGCCATCATCAGAGATATTGGCTCCCAGACTGGACATGGTGAAGGGGTTGCTCTTGATGAACAGATGAAGACAATCAGGCTGATATACAAGGGAGGGCGCAACTGATGATTGCCCGGCAAGTGATTTCTCTTCTTCTGTGCATCCTCGCCTGTTCCCCTGCGTTGGCCGCCGATATGGGAAAGGATGAACGCCCCAAGGAATTTTCCAAACTCCTTGATATGAAGGGATCGTCCAGTGATTCAGCTCAAAAACAGCGGGCATCCAACACCAGAACAAAGGTTTTGTCAGACACGGCTCAGACATTGGCATTTCAGCAGGGCTTTAAGTGGCGCTATGATCAGTTATATCACGCAGCTGAAGCTAGGTCATATGAGTTTGACAGATCCTTCAACTTTGGCGCCCTGCTGATAGACAACCGGGTTTTGCCGCCCGTTATCCAGTGGGCAGACAAGGCGGTCAATATTGAGTCGGATGATTATGCGACATCAGTCGAAGCCCAATACCGAATTGTCCAGCCAGCGCGCATTGTTTCGACGCCGCCCAATTGGCGCGGCTATTTGATGATGGACACCGAATCCCTCAGTGCCTCCCCAGATATTTACCCCAATTCAGGCGATGAACGAGAGGCCTGGCGGCGAGGCGTTGAAAAGGGGTGGAGTGAAGGCGTGGAACATGCGGGGGATGTTTTTGTCATGAACATGGATCGCCTGACTGCCGAGTATCGGGGTATCCTTCGTTTCAAAATTTTGGCTGACCAGGGGCTTGTGAGTGTTCCTGTGCTCGCCCAAGGCAACATTGGAGTCCAGGTCGGGAAAGACGTCCTGAATATTGACCAGCGCACGTTTCGCATAACGGTGCCTGCAGCCTTCAGGGCTGCGGAATTCAGGAAGTAATGCCATGGAAGAAAGGCTTTTTTATCCTCCCGACCTCTTACCTCCAGTTTCTACGGAGGACTGCAACAAGTTGTTGCTGTGGGCCGTTGAGACGAGAGCCTCTGATATTGTATTTTTGGCTGACAATCCTGTTTGGGTTCAGGTGGATGGCATCTGGCACAGGGTGACAAAAGTTGAATTGTCCAGATCTGAGGTTGATGGCCTTGTTGAAGGGTTTTCTGGTGGTGCCCAGCAACTGGGCAGTGTGCAGGGCGGCAAATCTGTTGATTTTGCCTACCCTATTCGCCGGGATAATGGAGAGTTTGTTCGTTTCCGCGTTAATGTGACCAATACAAGCCTTGGTCCAGATATCACCATGCGGACGCTGCCGACAGATCTGCCTGTTCTTGCGGACATGCACCTAGAGTCCACCCTTGTCGATGCCTTGTATCCGCAGAATGGCTTGATCATTGTTTCCGGGGTTATGGGGTCAGGCAAATCCACGCTTCTGGCTGCGGTTCTGCGTGACGCAATTCGTACTCGAGGCCGACAAGTTCTGACCCTGGAAGAACCCATTGAATTTGATTTTACAAGCATCCCTCGAGATCAAATGACGGCCCCCGTCGCGCAGACAGGAATTGGGCAGCACATTTCTTCCTGGCAATCGGGCGTGCGGACAATGACGCGCCGGAAAGGCGAAGTTGTTTTGGTCGGTGAAGCTCGCGATCGAGAGACGATTGAATCAATGCTTGGAACCGTAGAAACTGGTGTAACAGCCTACTGTACGGTTCACGCCATGGACGTGCCACAGACAATAACCAGAATTGTTAATGTTTTTGGTGAAGAAGAAAAAGGTGGGATTTCTGCAACCCTGAAGGCATCGCTCCGACTGATTATTCATCAGCGGCTTGTGCCCAGGATCCGGTCTGAGGCGGACATTGTAAATGGAGTCTCAGGACGGATCGCCCTGCGCGAATATCTCGTTTTTACCGAAGCGGTACGGCGTGAATTGTACAAGGTATCTTTCGACCAGTTGATTCCCACGATCAGAGAGTACGTTGACACCAAAGGTCTGTCGCTTGTTGCAGATGCCCGAATGAAACACGCTGAAGGGCTCATTTCGGACGAGACCATTGAGTACATAGAGCACGAACAACTTTGCCAAATATAAATTCTTTTCGCACATAAAAAGGAATTATAATGAGAACATCGGGTATCCCTTGGCGCAATACTGCCGCCCCTGTGCGTTTCTTTATATTTGACGCACGAGTCCTCATTTCTTTCTTTATTTTTGCGCTCCATATGTGCATGGAAACATTTTATATCAGCATTGTTGGCGCAATATTTTTTTATATCCTTGAAAGATTTCGGATTACACCATTTGTGGCTTTGCGTTTTGCACGCTCATTTCTTGTTGGGGACAACAGAATGCGTGATACGCAGTACCAATTGAGGAGGAATTGTCGGTGGTAAATCGTAAAAAAATAGTTGCAGCCAGCTTGCTGTTACTTTGGGGAACGCCTGCCATGGCGTTTTACGAAGAAACACTGAGCAGAGGGCAAGGCCAGGCTCCCCAGGTTGATTATTTACCTGCTGTGAGTTCTGAGCCCAGCACAGCTGGCAATGTAGCCGAGAAACCACTCCCTTCCTATGATGCGGTACGCACGGGCATTGAGGGAAGCTCGCTGCAGCCGAGCCAGAATGGTGCAGTTGGACGCAGCATTCCAACATCCTCGCACATCCCCGCGGCAAATCCGATGCCTGTTGTTTCATTACCGTCACCGCAAGTGGCGGCCCCAGTTGCACCTGCATCTGCGCCAGTTGCATCCCCAAGCCAGAAGCCTGGGGTGCGATTTGTAGGCAAGCAAAAGAATGCTTCAGCCAGCTCGAGCAGAGGCAAATCCATCCCCCTTAAGACGGCATTGCAGATGATTGCGCCCAAAGGGTGGGAAGTAGAAACAGGATCCTTTGGCAAGCAGAAGGTTTCCTGGGATGCATCTGGGAAGCCATGGACTTCGGTGGTTGACAACATGGCCAGACAGGTTGGCGCAGTTGTAACCGTAAACTGGAGCGCGGGCAGTATCCGTTGCAGCGCGCCGGGCAAAGTGACCTCTCAAAGCGACCCGATCCCGGTTCAACCGGCAGTCCCTCAGGTTCAGGGGGGATTGGTGAAGAAGGCAATTATTTCTACCCCAGGATCTGGGGCTGAGGTGGCTAAACGGTACAAGCTTCCGGTAGATGACTTTTGCAGATGGAATGCCTTTGGCAAGACAACTCCACTCCCTGCCGGGTATGAAGTATATCTGACCCCTCCGCCAGCAGGAACGGTTGTAGTAGCCAACATGCCGGCGACGCCCGAATTGACCGACGCACAATACGCCCCTGCCGGTGGCGCACATCAAGTGCGCCAGACCGTAGTGGTTGCAACACCCGCAGGGCTTGCACCAGCGAGTCCAGCTTTGTCAGCTTCTCCTGCGCCATTGCAATCTGCGCTGGCTCTGCCTGCGCCGTCCTCCCAACCTGTCGGTCAACAGGCCAATACGGCACCAGTTATTCCTGCCCCATCTGTTGAGCCCCAATCAGCACCGATCCCAGAACCTGCTCCAGTTGCTGCGGCTCCAGTAGTTGAAGCGCCTGTCACTCCTGTCATAGCTGCTCCCGCTCCAGCTCCACAGCAAAAGCCGAGAATGGAACCCATAGCCGCGCCAGTACGCGCTGCGGAGCAACCGATCATAGATGATAATCCTCAACAGATTCAGACATGGTCGTTGAACCCAGGTCCGCTTTCGCCGCAGCTTACAGCATGGTCTGCGGCTGCGGGATATCAGTTTGTCTGGAACATTTCACGGGACTTCAGCATTTCGTCTTTTGCTTCATATTCTGGCGACTATAAGTCGGCGCTGAAGCGCGTCCAGCTGGATTTGAGTTCCCAAGGGTTCCCCATCCGAATCCGAGTTTCTAACGCAAACAACGCTGTTGTGGTGGAGGAATAGATGCGCAAGTTGCTCCTCTTTATTCTCGTAGTGCTGGCATTTTGCGCTGCAAGCTGCACCAACAAACATGCGCCAAGCGAAGCACAGCTTCTCTCCAAGGGTGAACGGTTGGACGAGCTTACTAAAAGCAAAGCCTGGGTAGAAACTGATACGAATTTTCTAGGGGTGAAGCCGGTGCCATTGGGGCAGCATCAGTCTCCCATTTTGGAAACAAGAATTACCCTGCGCTCCACGGGCACCATAGGGGATGTGGTCAACACAGTTCTTTCGCTTGTGCCAGTGACGATCAACCTGGCCGATGATGTTGATGCTTCTGACAAAGCTCCAGCAGGCAAAGAAACTGTACTGCATACCCCTCCGCAGGCCCCCGTGCAGCCACAGTCCAACATTGATCCTGACATTGCGGCCCTACTCGCTGACACATCGATGGGGCGCAAAGTTGATATTGGATCCAAGCGTAGGCTTGACATTAACTATGAAGGCCCTCTTCGCGGCCTTTTGGATCAAATTGCGGCTCAGAGTGGATATGGTTGGGATTATAACAACGAGACCAGAACAATCACTTTTGCACACATGGTCGTAAGAACATTCACATTGATAGCAGTTCCGAGCGAAGTTGACTATGTCAATATCATTACAAACAAAACCAAGGAAAATGGAAACTCTTCTATTGGATCTGGTGGTGTCGGGAGCACTGTTACAACACAAGATTCTCAATCCCAGACAACACAAAGCACCAGCACAAAATACAAGTTTGATGTTTGGAAAGACACAGCTGCCGTCATTAAAAACCTTTTGTCATCAAAAGGTAATGTGGCGATTAACCAAGCAGCGGGCACCATCACTGTTACCGACCGACCTGAAAATGTTCGCAAGATTGGTGCCTATATCTCGACAATTAATTCTCGTCTGGAACGGCAAGTTGCAGTCAGGGTAAATATTTTTAGCCTTGAAACCAATGATGACAGTCAAGCCAGCGTGAATCTCCAGGTGCTTTTCAATAATGACTCACTTTCCCTTGCTGCCGGAGCGCTCTCTGGATTTGGCGGAATTGATACCGCCGGTGCGACATTGGTCACAGGCAAACTTCGGAATTCTGGAGCCATCCTCAAAGCGTTGAAGGAATGGGGAAATGCACATGTTGTCACATCTGGCGCAGTTGTGGCCATGAATAACTCTCCAACTCCAATGCTCAACGAAATTACAATTCCATACATCGCTGGATCAAAAATCCAAACCTCCGAGTATGCAACATCTACTGAAGTAACACCTGGGGAAGTCAAACCAGGCTTTGGAATGACTATCGTTCCAAACATATATGCAAATCGGAAAGTTGCACTCAACTATTCTTTTAATCTTTCAGCTCTTCTTGAAATGGTCTCCAAATCAGTTGGAACGCTGTCCGTTGAGCAACCAAAGATGTCCAAAAAAGCTGTTAATCAGCGAGTTCTGATGCAAATGGGGCAAACGCTTGTAATGGCCGGCTTTGCTCAAAGTGCTCAACAAAGCAGGAATGGTGTTGGTCTACTGCACCTTGGACGCAGCGCGGGATATACTCGTACACTTTTGGTGATCACAATTGAAGTTGAAGATGCTTCACCGGAAATGGGTGTTGAGGGATAACCCATGGATACCAAACAAACACGAAGGGTGAAACTCAACGGTCGCAAGTGGGTCGTTGGCATGGAATGGTCCAAGTCGAATGACGAAAAAGCGAACCGTACTGGCCGCCCAGGAGAATTGTATACCTCTTGGGGAACCCAGTATGGATTCGTCTGTCTTGGGCAGAAGCGCGCGAAAGAACTGCTTCATAACCCTTGTGTCAGTGCGTTCATGCGGATCCCGCTGAACAGCTTTCTAGGCTGCTTCACTTTTGTGGATGAGGACACCAACGAGCAATTCTACTGGGTATTTGCCCGAAACGCAGGCCGAAACCTCGGCGGTTTGTCAGATGCTTGCTACGACAGTGAAAATTCAGCCCTGGATGCCGTTTCCACGCTTAAATCCCTTCAGACCACAAATTTTGACACTGTTTTTGTTGGTGAGTCTGTTGAAGACAGTCTGGAATATATTGAAGGCCTCCTGCCATACTCGTTCATAGATGCCCTTCGTGGGATAGCAACTCTGCGCCCGATCACAAGGCTTGGTCATGAGAATAAATCTCAAGCTACGGGCTTTTTAAAGTTTGGAGCCCTTACAGCTTTTGCTCTCTGGGCTGCATATACTGCATACGGGGCATGGCAGGAACATGAGGCAATACAAGTTGCTAAAGCCGCACGAGAACGCCGTATGGAGTATAATCGCCAGTTTGAAGCCAAACCGGAGCTACTCTTTAACCCAAAGTGGAACGAAGCTCCCTTGCCAGAAACAAGTATTCTGGCATGTTTTGATGCGATAAACGATCTCCCCTTGTCTGTATCTGGATGGAGTTTCAAGTCAGCAAGCTGCACAACTGCGAACGATGGAAAAGTGGTCGCAGAATATGACTTTATGCCTGGTGCAGAAATTTTGGGGCTTCCAAGCAATGCCGTTTTGAACGACAAAACTGGCAGAGAAATGTCGTTTACACTCCTCGTTCAGCTCCCATCTGTCCGCAGGCAACTCAAGCATTACAGAGAACTTCTTAAGGCGGCAGATGTCTCCAAACTATATTTCTTCCTGGCCCAAAAACTTGGGGCAAAAATTTCGCCATTTCCGCCCAAATTGAATCCTCCTGAAACAAAGCAAGTGCAGGATGTCGGACAAGTCACTTGTCCATGGACATCCTCTTCATGGGAAATCTCGCAAATGGGACCGCTGTCCATTCTGACCTCAGCAGAGATATTGTCCAAATTCCCTGGCCTGACAGTTGGGGCAGTTAAATTTGATGGAAATTCGTGGAGTGTAAAAGGAGAGTTATATGTCCAATGAAATAACTACGTTGGATTTGCCAGAGGAAACCCCTGCGGGCCTCTTTGTTTCCAAGAAATTTCGCCTCATGAGTTTCTTTGGCTTGCTGTTCCTTATGGTTGCAGTCTTTTGCTACACCCAAGGTTTTTTTGACAAAAAAACAGTTCAGGCCAACCCGCTCCAACAAAAACTTACCCCTTCTCCTACTTCGCCGACTGTTGCACCCCAACATGCAGGGTTTGCTGAAATTGCCGCAACCGTTGGGCCAGACACAAACGGACAGATTCGTCAGCTTACTGCCTTTCAAGCAGAACGGCAGCTGGCTGAAGCGGAAAGGAAGGTTCGTGAACTTAACAAAGATATTGCTGAACTTGGGCTGAAAGAGACTGAGGCAAGGCTTAAGGCCCAAAAGCCTACTGCAATTCCGCAAATTGTTGTTGCACCAGCTCAGCCTCAGCAATCTCTTTCTTTGCCAGAGGCGTCCAAAACTGAGCCTTCTAAGGCCAGGGGACCACAGAATCCTTCCGCAGCGGATGTCTGGAAAGTTGTATCAATTCAAGGTGTAAATGATTCCATTACAGCCACAGTTTCTAACGGAAAAGGCAAATCAATGGTCATTCGACCGGGCGGCCCATGGAATGGCGGAAAAATCATTTCTATCACACGCAATGGTGTAACAATCATGCGTGATGGCCATTCACAATTTTTGTCTTTCTGAGGTTGTCATGGACGCTTTTGAACAAATAGTAAGTGACTTAAAACTTGGACCAGATGTTGTCAGACAAATTTCTCTACACAATGATACTTTGTATCTTTGCAATACGTTGAGAGGAGAAGAGCACCAACTTGAAATCTCTAAATTATTATATCAAGCAAAAAAATATGTCAGATCGTTCAAATTTGTTTCAAAATCCGAATTTGAAGATAAATATAAAGGAAAGCATTCTTTTAAAATTCCAGCTGATGCCGCTGATAATGACATTGAACAATATATTGTTAACCTAATTAAGGCTGCTTTTGATAGAAAAACTACAGACATACATATAAGCTACATGGGCTCATTTACGAGAATTCGCACAAGAACGAAAGGATTCATGTGGCCGTATGAAGAATTTGACGGTGAGATCGGACATCGAATCCTCAGTCACATTATAAACGGCATGACAGGAGGCCAAAAAACTTCAAATTTGTTTAATTTGAAAGAGATGATTGATGCTCGAATTGTGTTGCGCAAATTTTTGCCAGAATCAATGCACTCAATTCGCGTTCACACACAGCCTGTACAGACGTCTTCCGAGCGCGATGGGGGCACTGGCGCTTTTTGTGCTCTTCGGCTTCTTTATGACTCAACCAAAGCAGTGGGCACACTCGCTGAAAGGTTAACTGCATTGGGTTTTACCCCTGATCAATGTCAAACTATTCAGGAATTAACGCGACGTTCAGGGATAACAATTGTCGCAGGGCCAACTGGCAGTGGCAAGAGTACATTGCTGAAGCATATTCTTGAAAGCATGATCCAAGAAATGCCCGAAAAAGCATTCTTCTCCGTCGAGGATCCACCTGAGTATCCAATCGACGGCATGGTCCAGTTCATGGTCAATACAAACGAAAAAGACCAATCATACNAAGCTGATAGCATGGCAAAGCAATTTGAAAAGGCCATGGGTGGGGCAATNCGCTGCGACCCGAATGTCCTCATGATTGGCGAAATAAGATACAAAGAAGCAGCTAATTTTGCTATGCACGTAGCATTGAGTGGTCATGCAGCATGGGCATCAACACATGCGGATGATGGTTTTGGCATTGTTTCACGCCTTGAAGAAATGATGCGCAACGAACAAATGCCACAGCCTTTGAAATCAATTTGTAAGCCTGGGCTTATTTCTGGCCTGATTGCTTTGCGCCTGATTCCCAAATTGTGCCCTGACTGCAAGGAAAATTATTTTTCGTTACCACCTGAGGAACGGGTAAAGAGCATACCGCGAGATTGCATGAGACGGCTTACGGATGTTGTCGACGCAGATACGCTGGAAGAAGATAGGAAGCTTTGCGTAAGAGGGGCTGGGTGTGAGAAATGCGATGGGGACGGTTTTGAAGGCCTTACTGTTGCCGCAGAAGTTATTAATGTGGACAGAGACATGCTTGCATTAATGCGAGAGGGCGACATAGAGGGTGCACGAAAATATTGGATCGAAACGAAGCATGGAAAACCATTTATGTCTCACGCAATTGATATGATCACTGCCGGTGACGTCGATCCTTACGCTGCTGAACTTTGCCTCGGTTCTCCCCTCACAAATCTTCTTTAATTCTATTTAAACTGGAATAGAATATATGATGAACTTCAGAACCTATAGAATCAGACGGAGCTTTAACAACCAGGTGCGAATGCGCACATGGCAAAAGCTTGCCATGCAGGAAAAAGTCGGCGTGGATCCAATCGAAGGTGTGAAGATATTGATGCGCCAGGCCGAGGAACAAAAGCGTCCTGAGGTTCATCTTTATGCGAGAATTCTTAAAGGGACGACTCAGCAATTTGCCGCCAGCCTTGTTGGATATGTCACGTCTGAAGAAGTTTCTCTTATCTCGTCCGCCGAAAAATCTGGCAACATTGGCGAAGGTTTTACTCTTGCCCATCAGTTTCTTCAACACAATGAACATCTATCTCGCGTTATAAAGAAAGCAATCAGAGAGCCGCTTTTGTCTACTTTCGCACTTTTTTTGCTGATTGTAGCTACTGCTCGCCTTGTTATTCCAAATCTTGCAATGCTCTACCCTCCATCAAAATGGACAGGACTTGCCGCAGTTCTTTACTCAATAACTCAATACATAGATTCTTTTTTTGGATACATTGCTGTTTCACTCATTCCTCTGTCTATTATCGCCCTCTTTGTCAGCATGCCTCTCTGGACTGGCCCTCTTCGGCAACGTGTGGACGGAATAGGTCCTTGGGCAATTTACCGTTCTATTGTTGGGCTTAGCTGGCTCTATTCTGTCGCTACATTACTGCGCTCAAATATTGATATTTCACAAATTTTTTCAAACATGTCTAATGATAAAAGTTGTACTCCATATCTTAAAGAAAAACTTGAATCTATACAACGACAGTTTCAATTTGGTATAGACTTTGGTGAGGCATTGAAGAGGAGTAAGACTAATTTTCCATCACCAGAACTGGTTGCTGACATAGAGATTTATTCGCGTCTACCAAATCTTAGAACCAGTCTTTACACAATTGCTACTGAACAAATGAGATTTGACAGCATTGCAATTGAAGAAAAGATGAAATTATACAATGCAATTTTAAAAACTTGCATCTGGATAATTTTGGGATTCATCGTAATTGCTGGTTATGACATAGAATCACAGATGGCACAATTTAGTTAGAAAAGGAGCGTTTTATGATTCTTGAAGCAATCCAAGCATATGGATTTAAGCTGTTGATGGTGGTTGGTGCAGTCTTTCTCGCCTACCTTGCTCTTCAAAAGTACTATGAGGCTGAAACCATGCAAAACCTATCTGTCATGCGTACAGAAATTGAAAGCGCCTACAGAGGGGTTTCATACTCAAGTCTGACAAATGACATCGTCATCAAAGGGCAGTTTGCACCTCGCGGTATGATCAAAAATTCCAGCCTGGTAAGTTCTTACGGCGCTGTTACGGTTTCCGGGATCTCTGACACCAAGTACAGCATAACGCTTGCATCACTCCCTCAAAAAGCCTGCCAGGACATGGCCTCCTACTCTACCGATTCATGGAGCGCAATCAACGTTAATGGATCAAACGTCCTGGATAGTTCTACAGGAACGGTCGGAGTTGATGCCGCTATCGGTGCATGTCAGTCGGCAGAGAATGTGATTCAATACGTTTCAAGATAAGCGAGCATGCGATGAGTTCTCTTCGAGATGCTGTTTTTTCTGATATCATTCTGGACAAAAGTTCAAAGTCGAACTGGTTGAAAGGTGTGCCTGGTGCAGGCGTCTCCCTCGTCCGACTTGAAGATCAGTGTCCCGACGTTGATCCACTCCAACTCGAGGAACAACTCGCTGCACAGATGCTTTCTTACAAATCAAGGGATGCTATCAGATTCCAATTTGATGGAATATGCTTTCGAGCAAGTTATGTTCCTTCAGATATTCCGAAGGCCGATCCGTCTGATAGTTCCGGACCCTACATGTCTTGGTTTCTGCGAAGATTGCCGGAAAAGACCCCAAGTCTCAGTGACTTGGGGCTTCCCCCATCCTCTGCCCCTATTATTGAATATTTGACTCATCCACGAGCACACGGGCTGATTTTATTCGCTGGGGCACAAAACTCTGGCAAAACTACGTTTGGATCCAGTCTTGTAAAGGCCAGACTAGAAATGTTCGGTGGCCATTGCGTAACCTTTGAGTCGCCAGCTGAAATGCCATTAAGAGGCAAGCACGGCAAGGCTGGTCTTTGCATTCAAACAGAGGTTGATCGTGAAGAGGATCTTCCTGCAGCCATCCGGCGTGCCCACATGTATGCCCAGCCAAATGAGATTTTCATCGGTGAGATTAAAGCTCCCGTTGCTGCGGCTGAAACCGCTCGAGCTGCACTTGGCAGTAACAATCAACTTGTCGTTGCCACAATCCACGGACAAGACATCGTTTCTGCTCTTCAACGTCTTATAGTCATGGGGCAAGAAATTGATGGTGACAATTTCGTCGTGAATCTTGGTGCAACACTTACTGCAATATTTCATCTTTCGCTCAAGGCGTTTGATGATGGAACCAAAAAAATTGTTATTAATGAGTCGCTTCTTATTCCTTTCGGGGGTGATTTTTGCACAAAAGTTCGTGCAAAGCTCAAAAATAAGGAGATTGACACTCTTCCACAAGAAATGAAGAGCCTTAAGGGGCTTTTGCTGAATGATTATGGTGGAAGTGTAAACGGATTTATGGATTGGGGTAAAGAATGAGAAGTGTGCTATTAATCCTTCTTGTAACAGCAATTTTCTCATCTCTAAGTACTTCGCTGAAGACGCAAGATTCAGGCGACAATGCAGCGACTCTGGCAATTGCTGCGAATTTTTTGACTTTCAGGTCTGCGGCCTTGAAGTACATTTCAAAGCATCCTGGAGCATCAGGAGAAATACCCTCATCCTCATTGTCAGAATATCTTCCGCTTGGCTTTTCTCCGCGGCGCCCTTGGAAAGCCACAGTCATCTCCAAAATTCTCTATGTTTGGGGCAATGCAAATAGCTACGAGATTTCTGCGGCAAGAGACTTTGCTCATAATCCATTTTCAATCGGGACAGTGAAAAACGGCATAATCTTTCCGAATGCCCCTTTGCCAATTGCAGTCCCTGCCAATATCCCAGACGGCTCGATAATTGGCGTTTCTGGAGTATAGCCATGCAAATTTTTGATAGTATTTGGGGAAACGTGCTTATCATGCTTTCCCTGAGCCTCATCTTCGCTATGATGCACATGGCAAACACCCAAGATATGGACGCTCTTGCGGGCGGGCAGCTTCAACTAGTTGCAAATGCTTCAAAGGCGTATGTCAAAAAGCATAATGCATCGCTTTATACTCAAGCAAATACTACTTCAGGCCCAACGATTACTATTCAGAATCTTGTTGATGAGGGCTTTTTGCAACCCATGGGCGCAAATCCATGGCGACAATCCTATCAAATTTATGTCCGAAAAGCTTCAGCCACGACAAATTCGTTAAGGATAGTCATTATAACCACTGGCGGTGACACCTCAGCTCGATCTTTTTCAAGCTCCATTGTGAGAGCTGCTGGAAAGGTAGGAGCTGGGGGAGCATTTGTGCCTTTTCCCATAATACCTGGTTATGACTCAAGCATGCTCGTTGGCGCTGGGTATGGGTGGACTATCACTTTTGCGTCCTTGGGCATCACATCTCCTGGAGCTGGACATATCGGCTACGTATCGGATTATGACAGCAGCGATTTGGCCCAGGATTACCTGTACCGAGTCGCCGTACCTGGCAATCCAGAACTCAATGCCATGCAGACAGAATTGGATATGACCAGTCACGGCATTGAAAACATCAAAGAAGCCCAGTTTGTCGAGCGGACGATCACGACCGAAGCATGTACAGCCAGCACAGATCAGGGCCGGATTTTTCTTGATCGGGAGCAAGGTCTGTACCTTTGCCGCAATGGCCGCATAGAGGTCTTGGCCGATTCAGGGAATTCGTTGCTCATTAAGCAGCAAACCGTCGTTAAAAACGGATCTCTCATTGATAAGCCGGTCTGTCCGCCCAAGACAGATTTGGAACCTCAGATTTTCGTTTCTCCATCGATCGCCGAAATCGGCCCTACGGCCCCTCCAATGTCAGCATTTCAAACTTGGCCGGTAAGCCTTTCAGACACCCAGTGGCAAGTTTTCATGCGCATTCTGACTTCCGACAAATCTATTGGAGGGTCCACGGGGTGGGGCTATCCGGGTGACGATTATGCTCGGATCTCGGTAACAACTATTTGTGGCCGGCCAGCAGCAGTAACTCCATAAAGGGGGCCGTTATGAAGCTGCGTATCTGCTTTTTATTCATTATCGCTTTAGTTCTTGCCTCCGAAAGCGGATTTGCTGTCAGTTCAAAGCTGAAGGAGCGCGAAAGTGAGGCTTCTCCTTATTTTGACTATCCATGCTCCAAATTCGGGATCCCGAAGCAGTTGGCCATGGCAGTGGCCAGGCAAGAGAGCAGCATGCACCCTTGGATTATCAATATCCAGGGCAAGGATATTATCGCGCCGACCCCGGAGGCAGCTCTTGCGCTTGCCGAAGAAGCCGAATCCAGAAAAGTCAGCTATGACGTAGGGATTATGCAAATAAATTCCTACTGGATCCGCAAATACAAAATCCCTCTTCCAATGCTTTTTCGGCCCAAAGACAATGTCTACATGGGGTGCTGGATCCTGAAGCAGGAAATCAATCGTCACGGACTCACGTGGAAGGCTGTCGGCCGCTACCATTCGCCGACTGACTGGCGCGCCGCCCATTATGCATGGCTGGTCAAGCGACACCTTAACAACATTTTGAACGACCAATAGGCATTTTTATGGCGAACAATGGTGAAGATTCTGCCCTGCAGCTTACGCTGGCTCTGGCAATAATTGTCGGAGCAGTTGTCGTTGGCCTCGTTCTTTATAAAGACCGGATCATATTCACGTGCATGACATTTGCTTTCTACGAGCTTCAGCCGTGGGACTTTTTTGCTAAGGTTGAGACGGTTCGCCGAAATCTTTGCACCGTCTCGCCGGCAGAACTCTCCTATCTTGATGCCCTGTCTGTTTTGAATTTTGGTGGAAGAATATATGGGCTGATCATCATTCCGGCTGTTTTGCTCATTGTGGTGAAGGATTGGCGCTCCAGCGTCAGCGACATTTATGTCCGAAAACTCTCAAGGACAACTCTCCTCGACAATAATGTCGTAACATCTTGTTGCATCGCCCCAATTCTTAAATGGCCAGGATCCATCCTTGATGAGTCAAACGACTCGGGCCCCTGGAAGACAGCCCGGCAGCCAATTCAATTTGTGGCAGAACATGGCTTACTTGTGGATCCTGATGGAAATGTGATTCCGCCAGAAATGCTTCTCAATGATGACAACCTGGCTGATCCACGGTCCCCAGTGCTATCAGGGAAACCCAAGGTGCACTTGGATCGAGAGAAGGCCTATGATGTTTTCTGCCAGCAGTTTGGCCCCTTGCACCAAGGGTTTTACAAAATGCCAAAGCACCTGCAAAAGCTCTCACTGGCATTTCTGCTTTTTGGCGTTGACCGTAAGGATGAAGCCCAGAAAATCCTTGATGAAATGAACACCACGCTGATGTGGCCGGGAACAATTACAAAATGGAAGATCCAATTGGGGTGGCCCCTGTTCAAAAAAGTTAAAGTTGGCGGCTACGCCATGGATCTGTCGCTTCCCCTGAAAATCTCCAAGATTGATGAGCTGCTGCGGGTTAAAGAAGTGTCTCGGGCAACGGCCGCCCATGACAAGTATACCTACCTTTATATTCTTGCCCTGTACCGATTCGCGCGTGAAAAAGGCGTATTACCAACATCAGAATTCATCTGGCTCAGGCCATTGAATCGCACCCTTTATTATTTGCTGAATAATTTGGGGCGCAGAACTGTGTGGTCGGAGTGTGCGGGTCCTTGGGCTCATTTTTCGGCTGAAGACCAGATGCAAAACGCTGATAACAATTTTCATGGAGCATCGCTGGATACTGACGCAAAGCAGGTCAGTGAAGCGATTAATGCGCTTGAAGTCGATATGTATGAGGAAGGGTGGATTATCTCTCTTGCTGATGTAAGCCAGAAAGCCCAAAGCGGTCGCCTTGGTCTCGCAGATGAGGACGGGATCGAATCCTCCAAGGGTGGCCGATAATGAGCGAACCAAAGCCAATCAAACAAGGTGTGAGCGTTTCACCTCAGAACGAGTGCCGACGGCAAGATCTTGTTCGAGATGTCCGTTCTCCCTTAAAAAAGCTCGGAAATGCCCTTGTAACGCGTCATGGTTTTTTGGTGGTGGGAATCCTGACTCTTCTGTCTTTGGCTGCCCTACCCGCCTTCTGGCCCCTGCAAATAGTATCATATCTTTGCCTCTATTATGCGCGCCGGAAAGTTACCGGTGGCGCGCACCTCCCGATGCGGATCCCGGATGTGTATAAGGGCAAAGATTTCGGAGAATTGCCCGCAAGCGGCAAATTTGAGCGCGCCAAAGGGAAATTTTACATAGGCAATGAGTATGATGGATATCCTGCTCCTGGGCAGGAATTGTGGGCCAGTCCCAACGACTTGCTGACGCATATGCTGATCCTGGGCACAACTGGCGCGGGCAAAACAGAAACACTGGTGTCTCTTGCCTACAATTACCTGGCGCTTGGATCAGGATTTATCTACGTTGACCCAAAAGCCGCGCCCAAGCTGGCTGCTCAGATATATACCATGTGCCGCCTCTTGGGGCGGGATGACGATTTCCTCGTTATCAATTTCGCCGCGGACACATGGGCCCAAGAAACGCTGCGCACCAAGGGCTATCAGCGCACCCCCAAACGCGAGACAAACACACAGAACCCCTTTGCGGTCGGCACCGCAAACCAGCTCTGTCAGCTGCTGTTTGCAATGATGCCTGGTGGAGATGGAGAGTCTGGCAATGCCATTTTTTCCAGCAACGCCCAGAATCTCATCTCAGGTCTGATCTTTGTCCTGGTGGAAATGCGGGATAAGGGCATTCGGACCCTGTCCATCGAAACGCTGCGCCACTATCTGATGAATTATGACGCACTTGATGAGCTGGCCCGCAGTACTGAATTTTCCGGTAAAGCCATGCTGGCCATCCAAACGGGCCTGATCGGGCTTGGCTGGAACAAAAGCAAAAAGCAGCAGTCTGATTCCTTTGAAGAACAATTCCAGTACGCCAGAGCATATTTCGGTAAAATTCTGTCCTTTCTGGCCGACAACTACGGCCGCCTGTACAATGTCAGCCATGGTGAACTGGATCCGGTTGATGCCATTCTCAGTCGGCGGATTGCTCTGATTCTCATTCCCAGCATGGACAAGGATCCCAAAGAACTCAAATCCATCGGGCAGCTTTCTCTAGCCACGGTCAAAAATGCATGCGCAGTGGGCTTGGGCGATGTTATCCAGGGGAGCCTGAAAAAAGTGCTGGGTTCACTCCCGACCACTTCCAGCATCCCTTATGGGATTACGGTTGACGAATTTGGCGCGATCGCGATGGAAGGGTTTGAAATAGTCCTCACTCAAGGCCGTGGCCTTGGCATTGCAGCGATCATAGCAAACCAGGACTGGTCAGGGCTCCAACGCGCTTCAAAAGAAGTTGCGGGTCAGATGCTCTCCAACACGAAAATAAAGGTGGTCATGACTTGTGTAGACCCCTTTGAAACGCGTGAGCTTGCTGAAAAACTATTTGGCAAGGCTGTGATCATGCAGACCTCAGGGTATTCGGTCAACAAGGATCAGATTTCAGGTGCCTACAGAGACTCCCTGAATACCTCTATTCATGAGGTAAATAGAGTCGAGTTCGATGATCTGCAGCGGCAGGTGGAAGGTGAATTCTACCTTTCGTTCAAAGGCAAGGTGATCCGGGGCAAAATGTTCTACGCTGCCCCACCACTCCACGATAATCAACAGGTGCGCCTGGCATATCAGCTGAAAATGCTCCCACCTGATGTCACCCTCCTGCGCGCAAAGCTTGGCGATATTTCAGTTCTGAAGAAAGCTCTTACATCTCTTATCGAGGGTGGGCCCCAGGACGTTGAAAATGCCCCAGATCTCTTCCAGCGACTCAAGGCTACTTTTGACAAATATCGGGACGACATGACCACTCCACGGTCGCAGATCGGAATTGAAGCTCTCTTGAATTTTTCCCAAGGTCAAACTGCTTCAGATCCTGTTCCCCTTACTGAAAGTGCCCCGCAGGAAGGTGTATCTGAGGAGCCAGACCTTACTGACTTCGATATGATGGAACAGATACGGGACAGCCTGGATCAAGATGGCAGCTCGCCGCTGCTCAACATCGAGGGTGCGCTTAAATTTGATGAGGATCCTGTGGTCGACCTGAAGGAGGACTTCATTGAAATTGGTCTGGCCGCCGGGCTGTCAGCTGACGATGCGGAAACAACGGCCGTAGAAAGTGAAAATGCCATAAACGAGGCACTGAGCGTGGCATACGCCCCACCATTGCCCGATCCTGGGACTGATGTTGAAGCGGAGCTGTCAGCCTTGGTTGAAAGCATGGAATTTTTAACTCCAGTCTCTGCCTCGGACAATTAGGAATATTTATGAACAAACTTGTGGCGTTGGCAGTAACGCTGTGCTTTCTCTCAGCGTCGCCGGCATGGGCTTGGAAGGCAGTTGTTGAATCTGTGGTGGATGGGGACACTTTTTGGGCACGTGGAGAAGATGGCCAACGGCTGAAGGTTCGCCTGTATGGCGTGGATTGCCCTGAATCCAACCAGGCTTTTGGACAAGAAGCAAAGGCCTTTTCTGAGCATCTGCTATCTGGAGAGCGCGTCGACCTGGTCACAGAATCAACTGATCGCTATGGGCGCACGGTAGCTACGGTTTATTTGGAAACCAACCAGGTGCTGCAGGAAGAAATTTTGAGGTCGGGTCTAGCGTGGCTCTACGGCCAGTTCTGCCGGCAGCCGCAATGCCTGTATTGGAAGATGCTGGAATTTGCGGCACGGGAGGGGAAAAGCGGTCTATGGGCAGATCCGGCTCCAGAAGCACCGTGGGCGTGGAGGCATAATGGCAAATAAGTTAATCTGTCCTTTGAATGACATAATATGGGAAATTTTTCCCTTTCCGTTCTAAAAATTTTAACTTTCCACCCTTTCCTTTGGGCCACTTCATGCGGAGCGGCAGGTCAATACCTACAAAATCTTCTCCATCTGATAACTTTGTTGCTCTGTAAACACTTTCGCCAAAAACTTTGGGCTGCATATTTCCATGTGATCCGACCTGCGTAACTAGACATTTACTCAGAGCCATTCCAACTCCCAAATGAATTTCTGGCAATCCATAACGCTGAGACAATTCACAATTGATTATACCTCTCATCTCTAAAATTATATCGCTTGCAGCTTTTTGGGCCTTATAAATTGAATCGTCTCCATCGTAATGAAAAAGAGCGAGAACACCGTCACCAAGATATTCTGTTACGCTTCCCTTATAGTATGTAATAATTTCGTTAAGGGCTGGCAACAGGGCAGAAGTTTCGTAATAAATTCTTTTCACACCTTCAAACGGTATTTTTGTTTTGCTATCAGATATTGCACATAGCAGATGATTTGTTGATCCTCTCATATCCGCAACTAATACAATAAACTCGTCCAAAACGACCTTTTCACCGTCAACAATAGGATGGTTGGGAATATTTGAAGGCATTTGATCTAAAGCATCAGAAGCAATTCTAAACCCTTCAGCACCTTCCAAAAGAAAGTGTCCTTTTTCAGCCCAATGCCTTTCAGCCCTGTCCAAGAAAAATTTAACTGTAGACGTTACTTTTTGCCTAAGACATTGATCCATAATTTACTTCGCCCCTAAAGCATAAACTGCAAGACCAAGAAGTATCCAACCAAAAACGAGCCAAATGCAACTATTTATTCTTTTTGATTTCACGTCTCTAATATAGCAAAGTTTTAATTTTTCTAAAGCCAAGACAAGTTCAATGTCAGAGCCATTCAAGCTTTCAATATATTGTTTTGGAGTTTTTTTAGATTGAACATTGCAATTAAAAAGAACATCAAGAATAGACATTTTGAATAATCCACCAACATAGAAACAGTCAGCTTCTTCTCCAGGCTCTTTGATATTCAATAATGGATTTGAAATTGGCATTATTGTCCTGAACAAAAGAAATAAAGAACAACACCAAGATATAACTGCACACACACACAACAAACTCAAAAAATTGTAGTCAAGAGGAGGCATGCTCTTGTAAAATTTAATTATTGAGGCAAAATTGAGCAACGGTTGAACAATAACCACAAATATGAATCCAGATTTGACATCCAATGCGCGAATTGTAGATTGAGTATCCTGCACAGCTTGGTATAAAAATTCATTTTTTTTATCAGCTTCAAGCATTACGTTCTCCGTTTTTTGAAATATTACGGATAACTTATATTCTGGTCAAGCTCCGATCATTTACCGAAAAAGCCCATTACAAACCCCCAACAAAAGTCGTACAATGGCCTTGCAGCCATGCTCCCTATGAGGAAGGTAAGGCCATACTTAACTAGCTCTTTCAAATGCCTTTGTTCCTTCTTTGCGTCCGAAATTCACCAGCCCAGGCAGTTGTTATAAGCACATCTCCGGTTCCTCGCTTCCTGGGATCCCCATATGAAAACTCTTTCCCTGTTTGCTGGCGAGCGGCCGACATAGTTGCCTCAGAAATGAGTGCATGCAATTCTGGCCAGCTAGTGCTGCTCATGTCAATGTTCAGCGCCGGGCAGCGCAACCGGAAGGTTCTCTCAGTGGTTTGCTCTGAATCAAGCTTGTACAAAAATGCTATCTCAGCCGCTTCTTCAGCCCCCGCCTGCGGGCTTGCATTGTTGTCCTTTTCAAAGTGAGCAGCCAGTCCCACACCAAAGCACACCCATGTAGATTGCACACCAAAAATTGGCGGGCCATGGACTACGACGGGTTCAGGTAGCGGATCATCTTTTGAAAACACCCCAGGAAGCAGCATCTGATTTTCAGCCATGATATCTCCCTGAATTGTCATTGGATTTTATCAGGTACGCTCATGGTCGGTTTCGGCACACCTGCAGGAGATAATTCGCTAGAGACTTCTCTTACGGTGTCCAAGGCCGATTCAAGGAAACTGTCTTCCAGCATACCCTTTGCTTGCCAAAACCAAGCATGTCCACCGTCATGTTGAAAATAGACCAGCATGGCGTGCCCAACTACAGGACCAATGTCTTCTGTGGATTTTGCAACCGATTGGGAATGACATTTTGCAATATAGTCGCTTGAGGCCAAGAGCTCATGGAAGAATGAACTATTTTGAGCAGGTGGTGAAGGAATTTTACATTTTGCGAAACGTCCCATTGATTTACCATACTCATATGCAGCAAACACCAGAGCACACATAAAAAGCCAATGGATGAGTCCAATAAACATTGCTATGCTTCCTTACACAATTCTGAGGCACGTTTCTTTTCAATATTGGCCATCCGTGTTTTCCAGATGTCTTCAAATATCTCTTGGTGATGCCTTTCGATGTAACTCGTCATATCCTGCAGTGCATTTCTGCCTTTACCGATGAGGCTGAGGAGTCTGCCAACTTCTTTACCATGGACCCGGGCGGCCTTTAAGCCTCCTTGGAAGTCTGTGGCATGATAGCCCAGTCGGCGCATCTCCATGATATCATCAATGCGCTTTTCGCGAGCAGAACGGCGCTGACGCGCGAAAATGAGGCTCTTAAGGGTGTCGTAAGGAACTGTGGACTGGAGGGAAGGAGCTTTTTTTGCTGTATACCATCCCTTGCGATTTCTGATCAGCAAGCCGGCCTCTTCAGGAATGTCTTCTTTGCGGCATACCTCATCAAGCACAGCGAAATATAACCGATTGCAGTGAGGGAGGTATGTGCGCCACTTTTCAGACCGCAGGTCACGCAAAAAATCGGATCTTGAAATTTTGACTTCAAAGGCTGACAGCACAAATCCCTTGTATGAGGCGCTGCAGACAACCAGATCTGCACGTGGAGTTTTCCCAGAGCCGATCCATTTGGGCCCCAGGCAGACGTTTAAAAATGGGATCCCCCCCTTCGCAAGGGCCAGATCCTCAGCTACATCATCATGTTCCTTAGACATGCTTGTTCCCCCATCGCTCTAGCATTTCCATCGACCAGCGTACAAGTTGAAGCGTTTTCAATAGCAGCTTGAAGGTAATGCTACCGATAGCCTCAGATGCAGCGCACAATAAGCAGATGGGGGCCAATAAAATCAGTGAAATTATGAAGATAATGCATTCAAAACTCAGAGCGATGCCCTTACGAATGCTCATGCGACCGCCTTCAATTTTTGAGGTTCGGAAGCATCGGTCATATCCCATTTATACCCATGGATCTGCATATATATGGCTGTGCCCCCAATATCTAACCCAGGGAACAGATCCATGAGAATGTTTCCGAGCGTTGTCGCGGTCATGTCGAGATACACCCACTCTTGCGCCTTTGAGTATCGCTTGCAGGTGGCCCAAACTCCCCACTCCAAAAACAGGCCAGCCATATACAATTCGACAATGCGCCGGATCATTGGCTCCGTAGGCATCCCTTCCTCTGGCAGGAACTTGTCAATTCGGTCTGCTACTTCCCAATATTCAGATTGGCCCTCGCGGGACAATTTTTGCTTCACCAATTTTTCGCAAGCAGTCAGCCAGCGAGAGACTTTGCACGTCTGTTCCTGCAAACGCTTATCAGTTTGAACAGTGGATGCCGCAAATCTTTTAAGCATTTCGAGCGGCCCTTTGAGGGCCGTTATCGCAATTTTGCACTTTGTACGCTCTTTGGATCTTTGCCGATCTTCCTCAAGTTGGGCTTCGTTCATGATGCTAGTCCCCCATTGCGCCAAGCCTGGCTAGATTGAGGTTCAGGGTTTCTATAACTTTCCCATGGAACTGTTTTAAAAATTGCTTTGTGATTAACCCACCTGGCGAATCTGCGCTGCTCCTCGTCTGGAGGTAAATTCGTGGAAAAATCACGGTATGGTTGTGCAAAAGGAGTGACATTTAGTCCTTTGAGAAACAGAACAGGTTCCAGCGCATCCTCAACATCCTTTACAAGCACATAGCAAAAATATTCTCGGTAATGGCCACCGGCCGCTTGGAGCAGCCGAACCGCCCTTTCAACCTCAGGCATCTGTGATTTTTGGTCGCAAGCCAACCGGAGGAAACGTGTCCACCGGAGCGCGGCAAGGCGACGGGCTATGGCATCATCAATCTCTCGGTGTACCTGGCACATTGTAATGCCGCTCAATCCGCACCCGGCACTCATGCGGCACCCTTATATGACCACAGGGAGCCAGTGGACATTTGCGGCAACTGGAAATCATGTCGCGCACCATGTTGCCAATGGCAATTACATACGGCATGACAAATCTTCCATATGGGTCGCTCATGCCTATCCCTCCAGAGGAAGGGGAATGTGGTCAGCGTGGTGTCCCCGGTTAAGAGATTTTTCAAACGAATCCCATGCAGCTTTGCGCTTTTCCCCGACCTGTTTGGCCCATTCCAAGGCTACCGTGTACAGCTTTTTGGTCTTTGGTTTTATGCACTCTTCCAGTGGCCCCATGCCCTCGCATTCAAAGCCAAGATCACAATATTCACCGCAAGCTGTTGCATGCCATGCCCAACACCCTTTGCATGTGCGTTTTTGTGAGAGCTTCAATTCTGCCACAGCTATTCCTCCTCCACCACGGCCCGGCGGGCGGCTTCCATGATCTCTGCCTCCAACAACGCGTTACGGCTTTCTCCAAGTTCCGCGCCCATTGCTGCTATTGGTAACAGGCTACTTATTACTTGTTTAAGCCGCTCCACTACGTCCTCAGCTAGAATGGCACGGGTTTCTTCCTCGCCTTTAAGCCGCACAAGCGTTGCTGTGTGCTCTAGATGCACCTTCAATCGTTCTCGGTCATGTTCAGCGCGGGCCTCGGCTTGTTCATACGCAGCGATAAGCGCCATTACGCGATTGGGAGAATAATAAGCCAATCCTGGCATGTTATTTTCATCGCGCATTCGTTTTACTTCCTCAGCCGACATCGGCGCGATCTTGCAGTTCATTTGCTGGGCTCCGACAGATGAGTGTCCTCCACAGGCAAACAATCTTCCCACCGCACGCAATGACGCCAAGGGAGTCCGCGTTGATTGGCCATGGTATACATGCCAAGTCCCGTCTGGCTTATTCCTTCAATGGTGGAAATATATTCATTGCTACCAAATTTGTACTTCACCTGTGTTCCAGCGTTTAAAAGAGGCTCAATTTTCCAGTAATCAAGCCACTGCTTCACAAAACCGTCGTAAATGCTGTCCCACGGTGCTTCCTCAAAGAGCATGACGAGACCACCGTTGCAGTCCCACCCGGTACAATTTCGCTCTAGATATGAAGCCATTTTGTATCCGTCATGGGCCGCAGAACATGCAGCTCGAATGAAGTCAGCACGATATTTTTCGACGTCCTCCATCGTGCAATCCAAGGCCTCTGCAAGATCGTCCTTGATTTCATCGAACACAGCATCGGCCACTTTGGCACTGTATTTATCGGGCCGCGAACCGATTTGGCGACCGCCGTATTCAATCAATTCTTCAGCCATCGAATCACCCTCTTATGTGCCGGCATTTTCCATAAAGTGCCGGGTGGTAGAATTTATGAAGGCTATTTATCCTGGGCGGCCAACCATTCGGATTCTTTTACTTGCCGAAACCAAGTGGGGATTTCTGGCATAGGGTCGCAGTCTTCCCCATCGGGAATGACAAGGAGAAGTATTTTTCCAGAGAAGTCCACAGAAGATCGGTCCATGACCAAGCCTGAAGGCGTGGCACTTATGCACACCCTGTTCAATTTCAGCTCATTCAGGATGAAGCTGCTTACATCAAACTGCACATCTGGAGATTGCAGCCTGTTTTTGAGTTCTTTTCCCTGTTTACTATTTAGTCTCGGGCTATAGCCAAATTTGCCATCTATGACGGCCTCAACCTTCAAGAATGTGAGATCCTTTCTCTCTTTGAAGACCAAGCCGTAAATCTCAGAACCACGAGAAAGAAGCCCATCAGCCGAGTATTCAAGCAGAAGAGAATCCCGCGCGTCATTGGCCCGCTGCCAGCGCTCTTTGGCGCCAGAGATCAACGTTTCGGCGTAGGGTCCTTCGCCAAGGTAGTAGTTCTTCTTCACGCCGCCCTCACTTGGTTTGTGCACCAGCCTGGCGCAATCTGTAATTTTGCTCAGATTGAAAATGCCCTACCATCGCAGCGTCCTTGCGCAAATTGAATATTGCCCATGGCCAGGGCTGACGAATTGAGATGACATTGTAGATCACGACGGCACCTCGTCCCACTCCCGATCGTCAAGCAGGCGTCCAGCGCGTTTTTTGCCGACACGTGATATTCCCCACATGGTATTGCGAATTTTCTCGGTGTGTGAACTTTCAACAACATTTGCTGTTTGAGAACAGATCATGTGTGTTGACCAGCTCAAAGGTCTACTTGAGGGAGATGGCTTCCATCCCCCCCAGCCTTTGAAGAAAAATGGTACGGCTGCCTCCTGGCATTGATCGCGCAAGCTCCGAACCCAATCGGGATGCATGGGCCGCGACCTAGGGCCAGTTTCTCCGCCAACAATGACCCAATCAAGTTTGGAACCCGTTGGTGTTCCATCATGGTCAGGATTCCAATGGTCCGCTTGGTGAAAAATGCCACGCAGAGCGTCAATATCGTCGTTTTGTCCAACCTGAAGGTAAGATAATGAAATGGCCCCCAACAATGGTTCCAAACTTACAAAACGCTTTGCCGCTGGCGTAGCCAACAGTGCGGGAATTTTTGTGTCAGCCTCTGACTGGTTGCAAACCGTCACGCCAAGCCACAGGTTGGGAAGTGGCCACAGATGTTCATGCCGAAGCGATGGGTACTTTTCATGCCCATGTTGTGGAATGGTCTGCCCTTCAGCGTATTCTTCAAACGATTCGCTTTCCCCATCACCAACAATTATCCAGCCGTTTCCAGCTTTGCCCCACCTGCGCAACAACACTTCAGGCCCTGCTGAGAAGTATTCAGCCATGGCCTGCGCCCGCTTTGTGAGGACGATGTAGGTGTGGCCGTGCCCGTTTGAAAAGATGCAGTCGGCCATGATGGATGCAAAGAGCTCGTCGCGGTTGTCGGCAGGATAGTTGGGATGGAAAATGTCGGTCATACTGCCGACAAACACCCTCTTGCCCTTGCCCGGTACCCGGTGCGGGTACATCTTTTCGGAAAAGTTGGAATTTATCTTTCCCGTCCACTTGCCCCTTTCATCGACAACGCCTGCATAGACCTTTGTGGCTACAGGATTTTTTGACAGGCGGTGTGCAAACTTTTCAGCGTAGCAGTGGTCGCATCCTGGGGAACAGTGCGAGCAGCCCACGGCGGTATTTGTGGTCGCGTCTGCCCATTCCATGCGCGTTGTTGTAGCCATGTTGCGTTCTCCTCATAAAAAGCGATGGCTCTGCCTTTGCGGGTCCGTTCAGGAAACAGGGGCAAGCTCCATTTCCTGCGCCAGCAGTGGGTCATGACAGATTTTTTTCAGCGCAGGCAGAGCACAGATCCTCTTCCACCCAGTAACACCCGCCTTCGCATGCGTGTTCATCGGTGCAGCCACAGATCCGGCAATGATCTGTCTCAATGGCTTCAGCCAGACTGGCAAGGCAAGAACGAATACGAGTCAGCAGTGTTTCCTCTGCGCCTTGCAAATAGCTCTCTAATAAATCAAGAAAATCTGCTTGGCATTCAGCGATAACTTCCATGTATGGGGAGGTAGACGTAAGGAACGGAACACCGTGTAGGTAGTCTGATAGTTTTTTGATCTTTTCCGTAGCAGTAGATGCCTCTTGTGAAGCCATTACCATCGGGATTTCCTGCTCTAACTCCAAATATTTTAGCGCGTCGTTGACGGGCTCTCCCACTCCAGCATAAGGGGCACTGAGCGCGTACATGACCACATTTCCCATGCAAAAGCCCAAATGTCGGGCGATCTCGATAGGCTGCACGGGATAATCCGTATAGTGCTCGGGGGAGTGTATGACATCGCTCATGCTTTTACCCCGTGCTCTTTACAAGCAGCCCGAAAAGCTTGCTCATATTCTGGATTGGGCCAACCCGAGGCGCACCATAGTTGTGCGTCATCGCTCATATAGCAGGAGTGTTTTACCTTCTGCATGGCCTCAAGTGCCTGATCGGCGGTGAAGAACGGGCCACGAACAAATTCCATGACAGCGCTGATCACATCTTCATTGTCCATGTCGGCAAGGCTTTTCAGCTCGTAATTGTCGATGCGTTCCAGCAGGCGCTGTTTGATTTTGGTGGGGTCGATGATGACAATCCACGGGGCATTGGTAATGCCATCCGGCTGGACATCGATGCGGATAGGCATGATCGGATAAGTGCTCATTGTGCCTCCTCTTTCGCTCTGCTTCACGATCTGACCGACGGCACGACAGAAGTGCTTCCATCGTCTCACACCGCGCTGGAATGCATATTTTCTATGCTAATTTTTCATGTTTATCAACAATATTTTATGTAAAATTAATTTTTCGATTATTGCAGAATAATTCGTAGATTTCCTTTTTGCCAGTTTTCTGAAAAAATATGCTCATGGCTCAACTCTATGATCCACTGAAGCACCTACGAAGCTTGGGGGCAGTCCCCCACCTGGTCAAAAGGGCTGACGGAGTTTTAGATGTCCATCTTTCATGGATATGGAACTCAAGACGAGTTTCTCAAGCCAAAGGGTTGGCAGTGCTTGCTCGATACAAGTCACTCCTCATCCTTCAGCTCGATGTCGAGACAGGCACCCCACCGCGGTCGGTTCAAAAACTAGTGGCCTGCGGTATGGTGTGTGTTGCTAATGGCAGGTATAAATTGGTGGGATAGAAAGGCGATAAGGGCTATGTCGGGAATCGAACCGAGTCCGAATATGGCTGAAAGGCAAAAAATATCGAAAAAATCCAATAAATTCACATGTTGGTTTTTTTGTTGGTTTTGAAAAAATTGCTGTTCACATATACCGTCAAATAATTTGACTTTTCATTAAATTTCGAGTCCCGCCCTCGGCACCACGAATTTAGGAATTGAGCTAACAAGCTCAATTCCTTTTTCTTTTTTTATCGCTTGATAAGCTTTCCGTAGTTGGTGACCCCATTCCCCTTTGCAGATGCCCTTTTGGGGCACTCACTGGGTCACAGGAGTTACGACTATGTGTAAGTATGCCCCCGATAATCACCTCTCCCCTGCCAAGCTTCCTGCCTTCCTTTACCTAAAAGGAAGGATCTTTTACTATCGCTATAAGCTTCCCAAGCAGCACACGCTAGGCTGTCCCGCGAAGGAAATCCGGATCAGCCTGCGTACGGCCTATCAATTTCAGGCATCACGCATAGCTGCGCAGCTACACGCCTTGACCAAAGAATCCTTGGAGCATTGGACGATGAGCGGACATACTGATTTTGCTGAAAACATGAAGCGAATTAAGGAGCTTCGTAAATTCCTTCAGGATGAGCTGAATAAAATCCTTGATGCTCCAGACAAACGAGAATTGAGCCCTTCTGATATTCGCAAACGATTGAACGGATATTTAAAGTATCAGATTGATGATGAGGCTGTATCGCCTACTCCACCGGATATAATCCAGACTGAAGATGACGAAGGTAACATTGAAAATGTTGATATTGCACATATCAACGATAACATAGCATCAATGCACCTTAACAATCTCAATACTGGAAATAATTTCGATAACGATGTTCAACGTTGTGTCTTTGACCTTGTTAAGAACGGTGTATTTGATATCTCAGAAATTTCCCGCGACAATGTAGATGGACTCACCAGAAGTTATCTGGCCATGCAAATCAGCCTTCAAAAAATTAGGGCAGCAAGACTACGAGGAGATTTTTCTTATGAACAACCCTACCACCAAGCAGAATATACTCCATATCAACAATCTCTAAGCCCAGCAGAAGAAAAGTATCTAAATCTTGATGAACTCATAGATCGCTATTGCGTTATAAAAGTTAAAGACGGCGCATGGGCCGAACGTTCTCTTGCAGATCATAAAAACAGAGTTACAAGCCTCTTAAGAATCATTGGGAACAAACCAATAAATTCTATTACCAGACAGGATATGCGTAGTTTTAGAGATACACTTCAAAAACTTCCTCCGCGATGGCGAGAACAATTAGATAAATCTGGGCTTTCCATAAAAGAGTTCATTGAAAAATACAAAAATAAAACTCCATTGAGTATAAAAAGCATCAATGTAATTGTTGAAGCTGTTTCAGGAATGTTTACTTGGGCTATGCGTGAGAATTTGATTGAGCGTAATCCTGCGCAAGGACTTGGACTTAAAGATACACAGCAGGACATAGAAAAGAGACTCCCACTCACTGATGATGATATAAAACGGATATTCTTTTGCGCTGGCTATAAACCTAGTGCTTTCAAGAATCCAGCCTATTATTGGGTTCCTTTGATTGCCCTCTATACTGGGATGCGGCTTGAAGAAATATGTCAGCTTCACTGCGAGGATATCTATGAAGAAGATGGCATATTTTTGATTGATATTCGAGAAGACAGCACTGACGGTTTATGCGATAAAATCTTAAAAACGAAAAATGCAAAACGAAAGATACCAATACATGAGCAGCTGATAAAATTAGGATTGATATCATACAGGAATGCAATGATAAAAAACAATCAGATCAGACTATTTCCATTATTAAATAAAACTGAAAAATCACCTAAATATGGAAAGCAAGTAGGAAAAGCATTTGGTTTACTTCTGAAAGAAAAAAATATTGTTGATGGAAAAAGCTTTCATTCACTCAGACACTCTTTTTCAAATTTTTTCAAAGTCAGAAACATGCATACTGACATGTTTCGACAGGTATTTGGGCATGAAATACAAAATTTGGCCGGCAGGCAATATGGAGATAAGTTTTCAATAAAACAAATTTACGAGGAACTTATCTCAAAAATTTCTTTCGAGAAATCGAAATGAAAGAATCGATATTCTCTTCGCTTCATTCAGGAAATGGCATCACTGGGCAAGAAAGCAGGAATAGCCTGAATCCTTGCCCAGTGATCAACTTGTTTACCTGCCTTCGCTTTCAGGCAAGGCCAGCCTTTTCAGTTCCTCTTCCGCATTGCATCTGCTGTCTTTTCGATTTTCCAATTCCACCGAAACCGCAGCCGCTGTGAATACTCCTGCGATCCCTGCCAGTATGCCGCCTATAAATGCCCATTTACAGCTCATGTCCATGCTCCTTCTTGTTAGCCGAGTACAAGCTAATCGTCCCAGTTATCTTTGATGGCCTGAAGCACCGCAATAACAACAGGTATCCAGTTCAGGTAATTCATTTACCCTCCCTTCATTTAGCAGCGCTGGATGCGCCGCTTTTTGTTAAGTAAGAAGAAACGAAATATTCCCGTTCGGTACCAAGGGCTGAAATCGAGAGGAGCCATCATACAGCACCGCCTTTAAGCAAGGCTACCTGCAGCATCGTGAACATGGCAGGCACTAGATCGGGCAGATCGTTGACCACCCGGCTTGTGTGTGGCAGCAGGTGCGTGATGTGTTCATCCCGAATGCCAAGGCCATAAACTTCAAAACCAAGTTTTTGGGCCACCCCTATGGCATTGTTTGCTGCAAACGGGTTGTCCGGCATGCCATCCGTGATCACCAAGATCATCTTGCGTTGCTCTTTGAGGGGCAACATGGTTTGCAAAATCCACCACAAGGCCCCAGCCAAGGGGGTTCCGCCAGAAGCCCGAATGTCGAACAAATCAGGCACCGATTGCCCATGCCGCATGATGGGGAATACAGAGTTTGTGACCGCAGTAGCGGGGAAAGCCGTAACTGCAGGATTCACGCCACGGATACGACCCAGGGCAGTTGCCACTGCATAGCAGGCCCGATTGGCAAGATTAATCGGTGCACCAGCCATGCTGCCGCTTACGTCCAGCAGGACGTGGACAGCGGTGTTTAGCCCTTGCTGCTCAGATTCTTTTTGGAAAACCCGATCATTGCCAACCCGCAGACGGTGTAGCGAATTGGCATGCAGTGTTCCTCTGCGCCCGATGCTGCAACGCCTCTGGGTTTGCGCCTGCAGAAGTCCCTGAAGGCGAGTGCGCAGGGCAACGCTGGCCTGAAGGGCTTGCAGCTTCTGCTCTGCTGGCAAGGGGGCTGCATGTCGGGTGCCTTCCACGGCCACGGTCAGTGCGTCACCAGCGGATTCTGCGCTGCTATTGGCAAGCTCAATCGACATGATTTCGCCGAGTTGCTTGGGGAGATCCTGCGCCTCTGCATGAAACAAGGCCTTGAGCGGTAAAGCACTCGACAGTTGGACCGGTTCAGATTGCTGGTCAATTTGTGTGGCAGAATCGTTGGCCTCCCCTGTCGCCCTTGGAGTGGCTCCCTGACCATTATTATTCGTGCCTTCGCTGGTTGCAGCTGGCTGATGTGGTTCCCACTGCCTGACGCATATGGCAATTTGTCGAGCGTATTCGACTGCTGCCTTTGTATCTGGACAATGGATGTAGACCCTGACCAAAATGGCATCCATTGCCGCTTTCAAGCCGGGAAAATGCTGCTCCATGATATTCGCTGCGTTTTGGCGTGCCGGGGTCACCTCATCCACATCCCAAGCTCTCACTGTCAACAGCACATAGTCCAAAACAGCAAGGGCCGGGGAATCGTCCCCGGCCCTTGGCTGTGCTTGCTCTACAAAGAATCGTCGTATCAGCCAGTTCAAGTTTCTCCGGCAGCCGGGGAAAATACCCGACAGCTTCTTTTCAACACGCCAGTCCTCAAGACAGTTAAACAGGTTGAAGGTCACAGGATCAAGGTTTGCAGTTTTTAGCACACTAAAATCTGTGTGCCGTATATGGGCAGCCTCATGGTCTGTAAACCCCTTGGCGAGTGCCAGCAATTCCGGCTCGCAATCCATGGGCAACGATGGCAAGTGGATAACCCTACCGTTGGTGCAGGCTTCCTTGCCGCCGATACGTACCTGCACCCCATAGCGATCGCCAAGGATGGACGCCAGCAGGGGCAGACAGTTGAGAACGTCTTTTGTGCGTACCATGGCGTCACCACAGGCCCAGGCTGGGGATGGCAGGATGAGGCAACGGGCTGTCAACCACGGGAATCTCAGGCAGGATGGGTTCATCGTCCAGTTCTCCATCCACGGTGCTGTCCACCCGTCCAGCAGGATCATCCGGCTCGGATACGCACGCTGGACCAGCCAGCAAGGCGTCCAGCACAAAGGCCGGACCATAGCCTTCAATGACCTTCTGCGCGTGCGCCACTAGGGCATCACTGTCCTTGAGCAGGCAGACCAGCCCCTGGAGCAAGAGCAAGTCTGTGCCGATGATGTTGCCCTTCTTGGGCATGCGCAGCAGTGCAGCCTGCACGACATCTGCTACAGGAGCCACATGTGGCTCTACGAAAGACAAGCCCGTGAGCTTGGCATGCAGGGTACGCAGCGGTGAGAGCGCCTTGTGGGTTACCTCCGTCTTGCCGTGATAAACCCTGCGCCAGATATCGTCAGCCGACTTGGCCACCTCATCAAACAGTGTGCCGCCGAGGCCCTGCACCTCTTCCGCCAGCCCGGCTTCCAGCACGGCTGTGTTGTCCGCATGCTGTTCCAACGGAGACACCTTGTACAACTGCCAGCGAAAATCCATTCGGGCGCGGACATAGTCCGGCCCCACGATGGAATTACGTATAATTTCACCCCACTGATGATGCTTCTCTATCCAGCTCTGCACATTTTGATCATAGCCAGCCAGAAAGGATTCCTTTTCTTTCTGGAAGTCGTTGCGGATGTTGCAAAGCTCCTGCACGATTTCACCGGCTTTTTCTTCAGGAATGGCCCAGCCGGACATGAAGCGCACTCCGTGTCTGTCCAGATAGTTGAAGGCACGGGCCTTGAGTGTGCCAAACACCTTGAGGTTCTCCGGGTCGGCAATGCGTTTGGAACCAAGGGACGCCAGATCTTCGGGTGGCAGTTCCGCTCCCCCCAGGTCATCCTGGCTCATCTTGCGTCGGGCTGACCACAGACTGACATTGAGGTTAAGGGCCAGCAAATTGTCCAGAATGCGAATGTCAGAAACAATCGGTGTCATAAAAGTCTCCTAGAATGAACTTTTTGTAGTGTTAAGGACGTAGCCTTCCGTGAGCTTTTTGGCGGCACGGGCTTCAAGCTCCAGTACGGAATTGTTGCCCGCACAATTTTCAGCGGAGATAACGTGTTGTTGCCCGGCAGTGTCCGGCTTGCCCCAATGAAGCATGAGGCCTTCAGGCCGAGCCTCGCCGATCCAGAACTTACCGCTCTGTTTTTTGCCAGGAAGGGTATGAACTACCTCCAGATGGACACGGGGCTTTGCTATCGTGGGAGTGTTCCTCAAATTGCTGCGCATGAAGCGCAGGGCTTGCTCACCTTGCAGGGTTTCTGCTTCAGTCGTTTCGGTTTTGAGGGTTTCAGCTTCCACCTGTTGCGGGAACATGCGCTGTGCCAATTCGTGCAGCATGGCACGAGTTTCGCGGCTGGCGCGGTAGGCCAGGGCACGGTCGAGGGCATAGGTGACAGGCTGTATGCCCTGGTGGGCCAGAGGCTGGAAGCGCACGGTCAGATCCCCCCAGCGCAGCAGGCTGCGCGTGGAGAAGGTGACTTCTATGGTGTTGGTGAGGTTGCCGGTTGATGCCTCACCCATGAACAGTTTGCGGACTTCATTGGCATAGTCCACCATAGTGGCACAGAGCGTTTCGGGCAGCGAAGAGAAGCGCTGGGACAGCAGCTTTTTCTCCACAGTTGCATCAGGGTAGCCCACTTCGCAGATGGTGAAGCGGTCGAGCCAGGCGAGATTCTGGCGTTGTGTGCCTTGGTACAGGCCCGTGTCATCGCCAGCGCCATTGGTATTGGCCGTGGCCACGAAACGGAACATGGGGTGCGGCTGGATAATTTCACCCCCATTTTCTGCAATGCACAGGGGGGAGCCGTCCAAAACGCTGTTCAGGCCAGCGGCTATTTCTGGTGAGGTTAAGTCGATCTCATTAAGCAGCAGAACTGCCCCATACCGCATGGCAAGGGCAAGAGGGCCATATTCAAAGGTCATATTGCCGTCTTTGACCGTCAGATGCCCCACCAGATCGGCGAACTCCAGCCGCCCATGGCCGGTGACCTCAAAGATCGGATAGTTGAGCCTGGCTGCCAGTTGTTTGATGCAACTTGTTTTGCCACAACCTGTGGGGCCGAAGACATAGAGCGGTTCATGTGCCCCCTGTGCCCCTTGAAGATTTACGAACCAGACCACCATGTCGCGGCTCGACTCATGGAAGATATAGTCGTGATCAATTGCCGGGGTGTAGGCCGAAGGAACGGCATAGCCCCTGACCGTGGTGCCAGAGGGCTTGCCGCTGAAAACTTGACCGGCATTAAGGTCGGTGGGCTGAAGAGAGTCAAGTTCAGAAATATTCGTGCCTTTCATTATTGCCTCCAAAAACAGAAAGGCGCACCCTCATGGGTACGCCTTCCTGTAAATTTATTATAATGACTGTTAGTTATGTTTTGAAATATGCCTTAAAAGCTCTGCGGGGGTTGTTATTTGCAGTTCTGGAAATATATGCCGCAGTTCTAATAAGTGTTTATCCCCAGACACTAGAAAAGCGGCATTGGCTGCTTTTGCTAAATGAATGAAGACTGCATCGTCCCTGTCACGAAGTTCTGAAACTTCTTCAAGAGGAATTTCAAGTGGGAAAGTCTCAGCCCAGGGCAGAAATTCAGCGAGCAAACTCTCAATTTCTTGGGGTTCCAGCTTGAACTTTGGGTAACTTAACACCCTGATCAATTCAGTGACGGTTTCACGACAAACTACAGGGATGATTCCTTCAGTCTGCCATATTTGACGGAGCTCAGCTATTCTTCCCTTTGAGAAAATAAGCGCGGAAACAAGGCAGTTTGTGTCTAAAACTACACGAGGGGCCATAGCTATGCTCTACGCCCCCACTGGACAGCATCCGTTACATCCTGCTCACTGATGCCAAGAGCCGCTAGTTTGTTGCGTACGGCGTCAACTGGCCGTACCTGCATGGGCGTGAGGACTATGCGACCATCTTCCAGCGACACATCGAAATATTCGGGCTGGTCAATCTGCTGCACAATGGCCTTTGGAAGCGTAAGCTGATTCTTAGAGGTAAGTTTGGCAAGCATCGCGGCCTCCTTTTTTCGCTAGAGTAAAGAATCCGTGATTAAAGGATACGTCTTGCAAATTATTTGTCAAGCTACGTGGTTCTCAGCTTATCCTCCTTGCGTTATCGCGCTCTGTGAGTTTGTTTCTCCAGATTCAGTTTATAGGTGAAATACTTAATTTTTCGAAAGGAGAGCCAACGCGCTCGCAGCGGGCAAGCAAGGCATCTACGTCAATGTTACCCAAGCCTTCAAAGCGGAAGATGGCAGTCAGTTCTTCATGTAGGGCTTCGCGATTAAGCGTGCTGCGCCCTGCTGCCACTGACATGCGGAATCGGTAGTTTCCCGTGTCTACCCAATCTCGTGTGCCAGACTGCCGGTGAACCAGCTTAAGCACCGTCTCCATTTCTTTGATTTCGTTATCCAAAGCCGTGCGCTGTTCCTTGAGGGCCGCCAGCTTTTCAAGTGCCGGTTCCCATTGCGGCATCTGCACTCCCTGTGGGAATTTGGGGCAATCGCCATTATATTCGCAGTAGGAACAGATTGGGTAAAAACCTTGGGCGCAGGTTACCTGTGAAAGGGACAAATTCCCGGCACGGTGGGCCGTGAGGTCGCCCCAGAGTTGGACCGCATGGTCAAGGGCCGTATCCAACATGGCCTGATTGAAACCATAAGGGCCGAACGCCTTTACCTCCTTCATAGAAAGGCAGAGCAACCATGCCTCCACGCTTGCCTCGGCAGCCGTTGCGGGCAAGTTAAGGCCAAGTTGGACACGGCAAAGTTGAGGGAAGGTCATCTTCTCATGCAGAAGCGTACCGTCCTCAGCACGGAGGCTGAAGACGGGCTTGTTCCATGCTTTTGTTAGCAGGCCGATCTGTCCGTGCAGTTGCAGCAGATGGGAATCGTGCGGGGTGCTGGGAAGCTTGTCGGTGCTTTTTACTTCCAGAATGCGAATGGCGTTAACGGGCGCGCCCCAGACCAGCACAAAATCAAGATGGGCTTTGATGGGCACGCCCTGATGCTGCCAGTTGATCTCAAGCTGGGGAAATACATGCAGGCCCAGCGATGCCAGAGCTTGCCCAACCCCGGATTCGAACCAGTGCCCGCGCTGCAGCGTAAGCAGACGCTCCAGGCTGTTTGTGGTGGGCAGCACCTTTCTGGCCAAGGCCGCCCGTGGGCATTCCCAGTGCTGGCCAATGTCGCTCATTCCCACATAGCTGGAGCGGTCGCCCAAATGGGCAAGTGTGTCTTTGTGGGCCACGGCTTGCAGGCCCTGCCTGATTAACGCCCTCAATCCTTCCGTGCGGTCAATCTGTTCCATGGGGTAGTCTCCATAAAAGCGAAAGGGCCGCCATCAGGCAGCCCTCTCACTCGGTATTTTGATTTTTGCTATGCGGCATCAACATATTTCCACCACAATTTTCTCTGCGGGTTCCAACGGAAGCCCGAACCGGTCAGTAATTCCTTTTTGGCCTGTGTGTTGCCGCTGGCAATGATGCAGGGCCGCCCGTCCTGAGCTGTCACCTGTTGATAAGTAATCCCTTCCAGCGGAGGAAGATTTTCAAGCGCTGCTGACGAGCGATTTGAAGGGCTTGAAAGGTTGTTTGCGGTGGCTGACTCGCATTGTCGCTCTTTTTGTGACTCAGGGGCAATTACGGGCAATTTGGGCCGTGTAGGCGATTTTTTGCCATTTTTAGCCCCTTCGCCATCGTCATCTTCGGTTACCATGCCCAACATGGCGGTNAGAGCGTAGCGACGNGCGTATGTNATTGCCGATCCCATGCCCTGCGGGTCGGCCTTGGGCAAAGGAACCACAGCAAGAGAGCTTTGCCACTGGCCAGACTCTGCATGTGTCAGCTTGGTAACCAGCCCTAAGGAGTTGGGCTGCTCCACAGGCACAGGGTACTGGCACAGCCAGATGCCGTTTTCGATGAGCGCGTTGCGGCAGGCGTCCATGACACTGTTGAGACTTGCGTACCAGCTTTTGGTGAACGGATTTTCAGCGTCTTTTGTTGCAGGTTGCACGGTTCGCTGTACGCAGAGCAGGGCCTTAGCTAAATCGGTAATGTTTTCTGATTGGTATTTCTGCATGTTACCTCCTGAAGTGAAGTAATCCTTGATAGTACATTGCTGATCGATGCGTTTAAGGGATTGCTCTCTCTTATTCAGTGATGTAATATGTACTTAATTTTAATTGAGAAACACGACCGTGCCCGTGAACAAAACTTTCTCTAACTGACTACTAAGTTTATCTCAGTGTTTGTGTGTATGTAGAGCTCAAGTCCATTCAATAAAGGTGTAGCATGTTTGATTTCAAAAAACTTTTTAGGTTGACCTGCCCCCAAAAAACTGGTCCGCCTAAAAAGTTAGTATAAGGTGGAGCCATGGAGGGCATCAAATGGGTCGCAAAGCATTCACTCCAGAGCAAATCATTTTCAAACTTCGTGAGGTTGAAGTTCTTGTAGGACAAGGTGAAAGCATTGCGCTGGCTTGCCGCAAAATTGCTGTAACCGAGCAGACGTATTATCGATGGCGCAAGGAATACGGAGGCATGGGTACTGAGCAGCTCAAGAGATTGAAAGAACTAGAAAAGGAAAACGCTAGGCTGCGGCGAGCCGTCGCTGATTTAAGCCTTGAAAAAATTATTCTTGCGGAGGCGGCAAAGGGAAACTTCTGAGCCCCACCCGCCGTCGTCAATGTGCGGAGTATGTCCGTGAGCAGACCGGGAGCAGTGAGCGCAAGGTATGCGCTGTTCTGGGGCAACATCGGACTACTCAACGGTATACGTCCTCTGTTTGTGAGTTTTCAGTGCTCGTGCGCCAGGCGGTGATCAACTATGCCTCGGAGTATGGCCGGTACGGCTACAGAGCGGTGACCGACCTCTTGCGGACAGACGGGTGGGGTATCAGCTATAATCGCGTAGAACGGATTTGGAAACAGGAAGGCTTAAAAGTCCCAGCAAAGCAGCGCCCAAGAAAGCGCTTGTGGCTGAATGATGGTTCCTGCATTCGGCTCCGGCCTGAGTGGAAAAATCACGTCTGGGCTTATGATTTTGTGCATTGCCGCACGGCCAATGGCAAATCTTTTCGTGTGCTGGTAGTCATTGATGAATATAGCCGTGAATGCTTGGCACTACATGTGGCCCGCACAATTCGTGCAGAGCAAGTAATGCACGTTTTGGCAGATTTATTTCTGACGCATGGCAGACCTGATAACATTCGCTCGGACAACGGTCCAGAATTCGTAGCGTTAGCTTTAAAAGAATGGTTGGCAAATCTGTCTGTGCAGACGCAGTACATTGAACCGGGCAGCCCTTGGGAAAATGGTTACTGCGAAAGTTTTAACGGCAAGCTTCGGGACAAGCTGCTGGACGGCGAGGTGTTTATGACGTTACAGGAAGCCGAAGTAGTTATCGAAAACTGGCGCCAGCACTACAACCACCGTAGGCCGCATCGCTCCCTTAACGGTAGACCTCCTGCGCCATTGACAGTTTTTACCCCTCCCCAAAGAGGAGAAATGGGACCAATCTCGCCTCCGCCAGAATTATCAGCTATACAGGCGACAGAAACAGAACCACAAAGAATCTACCACTAACATTTAACCTGGTACAAAAAAACGGGGCTGGTCAGTCATCCACCTGGCCTACGGTTGTGTCCAACTCTACATCAGGGGGCGTTCAGCCCCAGAACCCGCGAATACAGATCCGTGTCCTTCATGATCACTCTCCGGGGCTGACCATGCTGGTCACCTACCCACGGAAAACTTGGAAGAACCCTTTTTTAACGCATAATTGGCGGCTCTGCCCCACAGACCTATCAGGGTAATCTATTTCAAAAGATCCTGAACGCTTGCTGTGTGTTCCCATGCCGCACGCCACGGTGCGGGATTGAGCGCTTGCCTCAATTCCTCCAGAAAAAAACGCGTACGCGCCGCCCGCTGGTGGCGGGGCCCAAGCAGGGCAATAACAGGAGCATCGGGAGAAACCCAGTCTGGCATTAGGTGAACAAGGTTCCCCGTGGCAAGGGCATCAGCCACATCCCACTCTGACCGCAAAACAATCCCCATGCCTGAAAGGGCCCACGCCAAAATCACATCGCCGTCATTGCACGTCATTCCCTCAGCAATACGCACAGCCAGATTGCTGTTGCCGGGCCCGCAGAAGCGCCACATGGTAACATCTTCGTCGTTCTCTCGCAGAATAAGACAATTGTGTTTCACCAGATCCCTGGGCGTTTCTGGCGTGCCATGTTGCTGCACATAATCGGGCGAGGCACACAACAAACGCTTGTTGAGTGCGAGCTTTACCAGTTGAAACGGGTGCGTGGGCATTTCACCAATATGAACGATCAAATCCCAATAATCTGACCTCAGATGCACTGGGTTGTCAGACAGATTCAGGGTGATTGTAACTTGTGGATGCAGCTTGCTAAAGGCTTCTACCACTGGTGCGAGATACCTGCGCCCAAATCCTGTGGGCCCAGCAATATGCAATTGCCCTGAAACAAAGCTTTTTCTTTCTCGCAACAACTCAGATACGCTATCTATCTCCTGCAAAATCCGCTTTGAAGCATCCACCAGAAGTTCACCTTCATCGGTGAATATGATTTCTCCTGTACCCCTATCCACAAGATGCACACCAGTACGGGCTTCCAACGCCCTCAACCGCTGTGTAACAGCGGGCGGAGTAACATTCAGCAGTCTGGCAGCCGCAGCCAGAGATGAAGATCTGCTGAGAGCCGAAAGAAAAATCATATCATCTGATGTAAACATTAAGATCCACTTAATATGGGATTTACCTTTTGTAAATTGAATTTTTACTTTTTGTGACCTACTAATATAGTACCAGAATAAAAGAGGTTACCATGCACACCAATAATACGAGACCTCAGGCAACTAGCCGAGCTAAAACCGTTTTTATTTCCGATCTTGATACCCCCTGCCTGCTTCTCAATGAAGCACAAATGAACTGTAATATCAACAGCTTGCATTCGCGGCTTGCCAGCAAGACCGTTACATTTCGCCCCCATCTCAAAACAACCAAGGCCATTGAAATCGCCCGTCGCATGGTAACCGGGGCTCACGGCCCTGCAACTGTGTCTACCCTTAATGAGGCAGAGGCTTTTGCCAGAGCTGGCATCACAGACATAACCTATGCTGTTGGTATTTCACCGCAAAAAATTTTGCGCGTTCAGGCATTGTTGCGGCAGGGTGTCAACCTGACTGTGCTGCTCGACAATGTGGAGCAGGCCGAGGCTGTTGCCACCGCCTCGCAGCAGGATGTTCCGATTCCGGCGCTGATAGAACTGGATTGCGATGGACACAGATCAGGTGTGCACTGTGACGACCATGAGCAACTGCTGGCCATTGCCCATACATTGAATGCTTCTGCCAACCTGCGTGGCGTGCTGACCCATGCGGGCGAAAGCTATACCGCCACCAACCGTGATGCACTTGTAGCTGCTGCGGAAAACGAACGGGCAAGCGCAGTAAAAGCCGCCGAAATTTTGCGCCACGCTGGGCACAGCTGCCCCGTGGTGAGCATTGGTTCCACCCCCACGGCACTGTTTGCCGAGAACTACGACGGAGTCACCGAGGTTCGCGCAGGCGTGTTTGCCTTTTTTGATCTTGTTCAGGCAGGTCTGGGTGTGTGCTCGCCACACGACATAGCAGTTTCAGTTCTGGCTACGGTTATCGGACATCAGCGTGAAAAAGGCTGGACTATCATAGACGCTGGATGGACGGCGCTATCTTCTGACAGAGGTACAGAATCGCAACGCGTTGATCACGGTTACGGGCTTGTGTGTGACCTTGAAGGCAACCTTCTCGACGGTCTTTTTGTAACCAATGCCAATCAGGAACACGGCATCATTGCCCGCAGGGAAGATTTTCAGGGAAGCATACCCGACCTGCCCTATGGCACAAAGGTGCGTATTCTTCCCATCCATGCCTGCGCCACGGTTGAACAGCACGATGCCTACAATGTCATCGGCGCAGATAAACAGACAATCACGGCCCAGTGGACGCGCCTGAAGGGTTGGTAGGGGGACGCATGCTTTATGTATCTGAAGAAACAGCAAAATCTGTTGTAACAATGGCCGATGCCATAGAAACAATGGAAGGAGTATTTTGCGAAATTGGCCGGGGTGATGCCAAGGTCTTTCCTGTGGTTATGGGGCATGGCCCCAAACAGGGTACGTCCTTCAGCATGAAAAGTGGATTGCTGACCAGCCGTGGTGTGCTGGGCCTTAAGGTAGGCAGCTACTGGCCAGAAAACCGCAAGCGGGGCCATAATGCCCATGCATCCACTACTCTGCTGCTTGATCCGGAAACCGGATACGCCAAGGCGCTAGTGGGGGCCTCGCACATGACAGCCCTGCGCACTGCCGCAGCCGATGCCGTTGCTGTTCGTCATCTTTCACGGCCCAACTGCGCAACCCTTGCGATTTTTGGTGCCGGACACCAGGCATGGTACGAGCTTTTGGCCATTTACGAAGTCAGAAAAATCAGGCAGGTTTTTGTAACAAACAGATCAAAAGAGGCCGCAGCCGCATTTGCCAGACGGATTCGCGAAGAGCTCTCGCTTGAGGCAAATGCCGTGGATGCCCCTGACGCGGTACAGCAAGCAGATATCATCGTTACCGTCACTGCTGCCCGCGAGCCCCTGTTTTCCGCAGATATGGTGCGTGCAGGAACCCATGTTTCTGCAATGGGAGCCGACGGTGAGGGCAAACAGGAACTCGATCCGGCTTTGTTTGCAAGGGCCAATCTGTTCGCCGACGTAGTGGAACAGTCAATAACCGTAGGTGAATACGAAAAAGCATTCAAAACAGGTCTTGTAAACAAAGAGCGCATTACACCGCTTGGGGCGGTGCTCAATGGGCGGGCCGGACGAACAAACGGCAAGCAGATTACAGTTTTCGACAGCTCAGGCATGGCCCTTCAAGATGTTGCCATCTGTGCACTGGCTCTCGAAAAAGCACATAACAGGGGCATGGCAAAAGAAATTTAGCTGCATTTTGAACTTGAAACCGCGATACACAGATATCAAACAGTCAAAGAAGAGTGAGATAGCCTCGTGACCACCATTCCATCAGACCAAATCTGGCAATTTTATCAGACGAAAACCATGCGTTCTATTGCCCCCTCATTAATAGCAATCGCCTATTGTGCTATGATTATGCAGCTATTCTCCTTTCCCTGTCTGGTTAGGGCTGAGGCACAACAACCCTTGCATGTCGTGCAACTGACCGCAGCGGGTTCTGGCGTTAATTTGGCTATTACCCGCCTGTTGGCCAATAGCTTCACCAAGCTCCATCCGAATATAGCAATCGAAGTCCCTGGAAGCATCGGTACCAATGGAGCAATCAAGGCCGTTTTGACATGGGTCGTCAAATTCGTACGCCATGCTATGCGGCCATCTGAGTTGATAAATCCTGTTGCTTTTGTACAAATGCTACCGGGGAGATGTACCCCAGTCCAGCTTGCCGCCGCTGCCTGTTGTAAAAAATTTCAATATATTCCGTAATGTCCTGCACGGCTTCCAGCCGAGTCTGGTAACGCTTATGGTGTACGAGTTCGTTTTTCAAAAGCCCCCAAAAGCTTTCCATGGGCGCGTTGTCGTAACAGTCGCCTTTGCGGCTCATTGAGCAAGTCATGCCGTAATGCTTTAATCTTTCCTGGTAAAGCTTGCTGCAATATTGGCTGCCCCGGTCTGAGTGCAAGATCAGCCCCACAGGCGGGCGGTGAATATGCATCGCCCGCGTCAGCGCGCAGAGCACCAGATTGCTGTCCATACGCTCTGACAGGCTGAATCCAACAATTTCCTTGCTGTATACATCTTTAATTCCAGCAAGATACAACCAGCCTTCACGTGTTGGAATGTAGGTGATATCACTCACCCAAACCTGGTTACATTTACTCCGGATAAAATGACGGCCAACAAGATTTTCGGCCACTGGCAGATTGTGACGTGAATCTGTTGTGCGAACAAATTTGCGCTGCTGCTTGCAACGCAAGCCAAGTTCCCGCCGAAGTTTTTTGACCTTCCACAGGCTTGTGCTCACGCCGTCTGCAATAAGCTCAGCGTGCAAACGTACAGCACTGTATGTTTGGCGGGTTCGCTGGTGTGCGGCGACTATGGCAATCCTGAGCCCTGCATCTTTGGGGCAAGGCCGCGCACGCAATGCTTTTCGCCAGGAATAGTATCCGCTTACAGAACAACGCAGTACATGACACACAAAGCGGACCGGATATTCGAATCGCATTTTTTCCACAGCGGCATACCTTACAGCGACTCCTTGGCAAAGTACGCCGCCGCTTTTTTTAGTATGTCACGCTCCATTCTGAGCTGTGCGTTCTCCCTTCTCAGGCGCGAAAGTTCTGATTCTTCAGCGCTGAGGACGGATTCATTCTGGAACCCCGCCTTGTCGGTACGGTACCGTGCAACCCAATTTGCCAACGTCTTATCAGAAATTGACAGCCTGCGAGCCGTTTCCGTCACGCCAAGGCCATTGTCCACTGCCATTTTCACGGCTTGAATTTTAAATTCCGCCGAGTATCGAGCTTTGGGAAGTTTTGCCATATGCCCTCCAGTTTTCTGTATGACCTATGGCGTACGTTTTTTCCAGCCTATCTCACTGCGCATGAGGTTGGGGTGGAGGTGGTCAGTCATGCGGATGGTCACGCTTGCCCTCTGGTGGAGCGGGAGGGGAAAAACATCCGAAGGCGACCGCCAGCCCTTGTAAACCAAAAGGTGGCAAGGTACTCAGCAGTACTATGGTACTGCATTGGGCTACCAGCTAAGGGTGAAGACAGGCAGGAGGAGGTTCAAGCTTGCCCTTTTAAGGGAGTGGTCTACAGTCTTGATGAATGCTCTTCCTGAAATTTCTTGATGACCTGGAAATCGAATGCGCCATAGGGCAGAGATCCTTGGTAAAAGCTATTCCTACATCATCGACACGAGTGAGCTATGGGAAAAGACATCCGTTGGAAGCAGCGTTTCGACAATTACCTCCGGGCGATGCAAACTTTGGGTCGCGGGGTGGAATTAGCTGAGAAGCGTGAATTGTCTGAATTGGAGCAGCAAGGGGAAAGGTCACCTGCATCGCCAGCACGCCGCCAAAGAGTCCGCTTGGCAAGGCCATCGGCTATGCCATCAAACAGTGGGAGCGGTTGGTCGTCTACCTAGAAGACGGTCGACTGCGTCCAGACAACAACCTAGCCGAAAACGCCATCCGCCCCTTTGCCGTGGGACGCAAAAACTGGCTGTTCTCAGGCCATTCGCGCGGAGCCAACGCCTCGGCCGCCATCTATTCCCTCATGGAAACGGCCAAGGCCAACGGGCTTGAGCCATACCGCTACCTGCGCTACCTCTTCGAGCACTTGCCGGCCGCAACCACTGACGCTCAACGCATGGCACTCCTACCTCAGTATATCGATCCTCAAAGCCTTATCATACTTCCCAGACCTTAACAGGAAGCATGAGGGCCACACAAGAAGGGCCTGATTGACCGCTTACTTTGTACCGGGTCCACCGCTGGTTTGCACGCTGGGTGGGCTCTCAGTTCCGTTCGATCATCACCGCGCTGACCCTTCCCCCTGACAAGGCCGACGCCTTTTGGGATACCTATCTCGGAAAGACCTCCGTGCATGGCGCTGTCGTTCTCGATCCCTTCATCGGCGGCGGGACAAGTTTGGTGGAGTCCATGCGCTGCAACGCCCGGGTGATTGGTTTTGATATCGACCCGGTCGCGACCTTTATTACCCGATTTGAATTGGCCGTCTCCCGAATGGAGGATCACTATCCGGAAATCGAGCAGATCTGCAATGAGATCGCCCAACTCATTATGCCGTTGCATCGGACTATGGTGGACGGCGTCGAACGGGATGTTCTTCATCATTTCTGGGTCCAGGTGAAGCAGTGCTCGAATTGCCAGAGCGATGTAGAGCTCCATCCCCATTTTCAACTGGCCTACTCCAAAGAGAAGGGACTGCAGTGGGTATTCTGCAAGGACTGTCATGCAGTCCAGGAATTGCCGATTGAACGCAAGCTGCTGCACTGCTCTTGCGGCAAGCGCACCACTATCAGCGCGGGCACGCACGGCAACGGGATCATGACCTGCCCGATCTCAAGCACACACAGAAGATCGCAGCGGATGACCTTGACGGTGCCGAAAGCCCCACTTGGAGGCTCTTTGCCCAGGAGTATCTGGTCGGAACCGGCAAGAACTGCACAAGGCATTTCAAGCGCGTCGAAGAGGCCGACCAGGCGCTGTGGGCCGGGGTGCTGAACTTCTGGTTTTTGGGTCGCGTGTTCGACCGGGTGCGGCCGTGATCGAGGTGCCGCAATCGGCCATCGATTTGGCCAAGCGCTTCGAGGTCTTCCGCCGCGTTCCGAAAACCGATCCGGGCCGCGCGTATCCGTACATCTGCCCGGCAGGCTTCTGGACGATTGGCTTCGGCCACCTCTGCGATGCCCAGCACCCGCCGATCACCGAGGACGAAGCGAAAGCCTATCTCGCCCGCGACCTGAGCACGGCGCTGGCCGCCACACTGCGCTACTGCCCGGTGTTGGCCTCCGAACCCGAAGGGCGGCTGGCGGCCATCGTGGACTTCACATTCAATCTCGGCGGCGGTCGCTTGCAGACCTCGACGCTGCGGCGGCGGGTGAACCAGCGGGACTGGGCCGCTGCCGCGACTGAGCTGCGGCGCTGGGTCTATGGCGGCGGCAGGGTGCTGCCGGGGCTTGTCACGCGGCGGGAGGCTGAGGCCACTTGCCTGCTCCGCGCCGCCTGATAGACCGGGTCGATTCAATCAAATCCCCGGTTGCAGCTCCACACGCACTTCGCGCGTTTTGCCGGCCCGTTCCACTGACAAGACCACCACATCGCCGACCTTCCTGTCGTCTAGCCGCGCGAGCAGCTTAGCCACATCGTCCGTCGCCTTGCCATCAACACCGATGATGCGGTCGCCGGGCACGATGCCTTGCGGCGTGACTTCGACACCCGCGAGGCCGGCCTTGTGCGCTGCCGAACCAGGGGTAACACGCAGCACGAACACGCCCTTGCTTCCAGTCAGCGCCAGCAGGCGCTGATTGAGCTGTTCGTCCACCTGAATGCCCAGCGCCGGACGGATGTACTTACCGGTCTTGATGAGTTGCGGGACTACGCGCATGACGGTGTCCACCGGCACGGCGAAACCAATCCCGGCCGAGGCGCCGGAGGGGCTATAGATCGCCGTGTTGATGCCGATGAGCCTTCCTGCCGAATCGAGCAGCGGCCCACCGGAGTTGCCAGGGTTGATGGCGGCGTCGGTCTGGATCAGGTGATCGATGGCCGGGCCGCCCGCTTCTCCGGGTAACGAGCGGTCGAGCGCGGAGACGATACCGGTGGTGAGCGTCCAGTCCAGGCCGAAGGGGTTGCCGATGGCAAAGACCTTTTGACCCACCTTGAGGTCGGCGCTGGTGCCGATCGGCACGGCAGGCGGGCGCTTGAAACTGACGCCGATCTTGAGCACAGCGATGTCGTGCGCGGGGCTTGCCCCCACCAGCGCGGCTTGGTAGTCGCGGCCGTCGGCGAGTTTGACGGTGGCTTCGGACGCACCCTGGATGACGTGGAAGTTGGTGACAACGTGGCCGGCGTCGTCCCAGATGAAGCCCGAGCCGGTGCCGCGCGGCACGGAGAAGACATTGCGCGTCCAGACGTCTCGTACCAGCTGTGCGGTGGTGATATACACCACCGAGGCGCGCGATTTTTCGAACAGTTCGATGGTGGCCTTCTCGTCCGCCGCCAGATCGCCACGCGCCGTCACGGTGCGTTCTGCCGCCTCGCGCGGACTGGACCAGGCCTCGATGGCGGGCAGAAACTGCCACAGCAGCATGAGCGCGGCAATGCAGGCGGTGATGAAGAGCCAGCGACGGATAAAGTGGTCCTGTGGCGGGCGCGCGTACGGGTCGGGGTAGGCCATGAGAAGTCTCCTGTTGAGGGCAATCAGCGCCACAGTCCACTCGGGCGCCAGCGCGGGGGGCGCAGCGTCACAGCGGATTCCGGCAAGGAATGGATCTCGTGAAACGGCAACGCTGATGCTGGCCTGGGCGCCAACGTCAGCAGGCGTGAGATGCGCTCTTGCGTGGCCGGATGCGTGCGCAACCAGGAGGGCTCGGGATTGCCCCATCCCGGCCACAGCCAGGCACGCCAGGAGCGACTGACCCGCTCGATCTTCGCCAGCGCGGACGCCAGCCCTTGCGGGTCGCCGGTCAGTTCCACCGCGAGGCGGTCAGCGTCGAACTCACGCACGCGAGACAAGCCGAGCTGTGCGAGCAGGGCCAGCTGGGGCGATGCGGCCAATAACAATAAACCAGGCCAATAGACCTCCGCCGCGCCAACCAGCAGCGCGGGCAGGCTCAGCAGGATCGCGATCTGTCCCATAAGGGCCAGTAGGCGCGTGAGGCGACTGACGGAATCCGCCAGCCCCATGACGCGCAGATCCTCATTGGCGATGTGCGCGATCTCGTGCGCGAGCACACCCGCCAGCTCGCGTGGGCTCAGGCGGCGCAGCAGGCCATCGGTGAGGGCAATGGAGGCAAGGCGCCTGGAGCCGGTGGCAAAGGCATTGACGATGTCGCTGGGCACATAGTACGGAACCGGCGTGTTCGGCAATCCTGCGCGAGCTGCGAGCGCTCGCAGCAACGACCAGATTGCGGGGGCTTCATCAGGGCGCAAGGGACGGGCGCCATACAGACGCAAGGTCATCGCGGAGGCGGCGACAGGTTCGATCAGCAGGGTCAATGCGCATGTTGCCAGTGCCAGCCAAAGGCCAATCTCGCCGAACAGCAGACTGCCAGCGGCAGCTGCGATCCCCACCAGGGTCAAAACCAGCAGCGCGGTTTGAAAGCGATTGAGCCAGCGGTGCCTCGACCTGGCATCGTGTCGGCCGACTAGACCATAGGGGGTCATGCCTCCATTACTCGCTCTTGCGGTCATCGCGTTCACGCATGAGCCAATAGGTCAGACCCAAGGCCAGTACCGTCCCCGCCAGCGCGGCCACTTTGACAGGATCAACGTCGGGTTCTAGGATGATGAACTTGCGGGCCAGTGCCAGGATCGCGATCAGAATGACGGTCTTGACCTGGATGATGCTTTCCTTGCGCAGAGCCACTTTGACGATCGAATGCTTGAATTCCATGGCGATCAGCAGCGTCATGGTGGCACCGAACACCAGCTGGAAAACCTTATGATCCAGTGGATTCAGCGCATCCATGACGAGCAGTGTGAACACCAGCCGAATCAACTGAATCAGCGAAATCACAATTACCAACGCGATGACGCCCGAAAGCGTGATGGCAACGAACTGCTCGAAGCGCTCGTAAACCGTCATCAACCGCCACTGGGAGCGTATCTCGTCAAGGGCCGTGTGGCCAGATTCTTTATTCATAAGCGTTGCGCTCTCTCTTTCAATGAAACGTTAATGGAACGGAGAGTCCGAGAAGACGACTCGATCACACCTGAATCACCGGGGCAATTGCGAAGCCACCCAGCGCATAATGCCCTGCGCGCCCGTGGCGCCGCCGATGGGTGGATCAGCCTCTTGCACGTCAACCCTTCGTCCCATGCATGGCATCAATCCGGCTTCTGGTCCGGCGGCAGCAATCCCAGCAGATCCGCCTGCAAATGTTGCAACTTGTCGATGCCAGCCCTCAATGCCTCGACACGGCCGGCATTTTTCATTTCACTCAGGGTGTGAGCCAACTGCTGGATGCTCTGATGCAGGACATCGACCTGATCATTGGGATCCTTGCCGAAGAACGTAGGGCGACCACTTTGATCCCGCCAGTATTGGAGTGCTTCGGGTTGAGGCGGCACTTGGGTCTTACCTGACAGATAGTCGATCATCTGGGAAATCCAGACCCGGTGGTCGACGAATGTGAACGGCACGGGCAGCGCGGAGCGACTGTCAGGTTTGAATCCCTTCCAGGATAAGGGTACCTGCCAGGTGTGTAGCCATTGCTCGAATTCATGCGCCGGCATCGGATGCCCGATGGCATAACCCTGGCCCCACTCGCATCCCAGACGCAGCAGCATTTCACCATGCTGAATGGATTCGACTCCCTCCGCGATGCAGTTCCTGCCAAACGAGCTTGCCAGTGCCAGTAGCGCATCGAGGATGGCGATATCGTCCGGATCCTCGAGCATGTCGCGTATAAAACCTTGGTCGATCTTGATCAGGTGCGCGGGCAGGCGCTTCAGATAGGTCAGCGATGAATAGCCGCTGCCGAAATCGTCGAGGGCAAAACGCAATCCCATCCTCTCGCACAGCGCCATCAACTGAGACACTTGAACGAAGTCCTCCACGGCGCTGGTTTCGAGGATTTCCAGTTCAAGGTCTTGCGGCTGGGCGCCGGGATGTCGTGACAACATACCCCGTAGATGCATGATGAAGTCCGGTTGCAGCAAGTGCCGCGCACCGATATTCACGCTGATCGGGACATGAAGGCCGGCCTTGCGCCAAACTTCGATCTGGGTCAGCGCAGCCTCGATGGTCCATTCCCCCACGTCAATCCCGAGCGGATGGTTCTCAATGATGGGTATGAAGGAGGCAGGAGATAACAAGCCACGCGTCGGATGTTGCCAGCGGATCAAGGCTTCGGCGCCCAGCACCTCACCGGTGCGCATGTTGACCTTAGGTTGGTAATAAAGCAGAAACTGCCCATTGGCAAGTGCATTCTCTATGCTGTCAAATCCTTCTTGACGGGTGCGCAGCGTACGATCCTTCTCCGTATCGAAAACGTGATATCGATTCTTGCCAGCTTGCTTGGCGCGATACATAGCCTGATCTGCCTGCCGTAGCAGTTGGTCGGCGTCGATATCTTCGCCTTGCGGGTAGTAGCTCACACCGATACTCGCGCTCACCTCGCACAGTGCGTCACCAATCGGTACGGGCTGTGCAGCCACCTCGATCAGGCGATCGAGAATCGGTACGCTGACGGAAATATCCGGCAGGTCGACCAGAATAGCGACAAACTCATCACCACCAAGACGGGCCAAGGTATCGCCTTCGCGCAACACCTGCGTCATACGCCTGGACAGGACGGAAAGCAATTTGTCGCCGACTCCGTGGCCGTGCTGGTCGTTGACCTTCTTGAATCCATCCAGATCGATGAAGACAACCGCCAGGTGCATGCCACGCCGACGTGTCTGACGAATGGCCTGCTTAAGGCGGTCTCCAAGCAATAGTCGATTGGGCAAGCCGGTGAGCAGGTCGTAATGAGCAACGCGTTCAAGCTGTTGCTGGTTCTCCTTCAGCGCTGTGATGTCGGAAAACATGGCTGCGTAATGCTCGATATTGCCCCGCATATCCGGGACTGCACTGATCGTCAGCAGCGCGGCAAACTGACTGCCGTTCTTGCGTCGGCACCAGAGCTCTCCGTGCCAATAGTCGTGCTCACGCAGAGCCTGCCAAACGGTCTGATAGAACTCATCGTCATAGCGATCGGACTCGAGCAGACGAGGTGTCTGACCCATTACTTCCTCCCGCGCATAACCAGTGATCACGGAAAACGCCCGATTGACGTTGACAATGTGGCCTTGAGCGTCCGTAATGAGGATGCCCTTTCCTGCGTGCTCAAAAGCTTTAGCCGCAAGGCGAAGCTCTTCCGCGGATCTTCTGCGTGAGGTGACATCATGGATATAGCCGTGCCAGAGGATGCTCCCATCAGGCATGGCTCCAGGCGACGCCTCGCCTTCGACCCAGATCACCCGACCGTCTGGAAACTGCACTCGGTACTCGTCATGCCAAAGCGCGAGTGACTGCCCCGACGCCTGTATGGTTTCATGCACACGGTCGCGGTCTTCAGGATGGAGCGCAGCGAACGCAGGAGTGGCATCTTCAACAACATCCTCCGGTGCAACCCCGTATATTTCCTGTATCCTCGCGCTGGCATAAGGGAAGTGCGAACTGCCGTCCGGACGAAGACGGTATTGGTAAAGCATACCGGGAACGTGGCTGGCTAACTCTTCTCGCTGTCGGCGCATAGAGTTCAGCGCCTGCTCGACCCTCTTGAGATCGGTGATGTCCTCTACCGTCCCGTCTGCCGCTCTGGGCCGACCAGAGGCGTCGCCCTTGAATGTTGCCCGCAGGTGTATCCAGCGAACCTGCCCTCCGCTGACGATGCGATACCGCAGATCAAGGGACTTTCCGCACATGGCAGCATCCCATGCCCTATCGAAGAGGGGGCGGTCTTCAGGGTGAATGCACTGCAGGAATCGCTCGAAGGCTATTGGCGCACCAACATCCAGGCCGAGCACGCGGCAGGCTTCATCGGAGCAAGTGAGGAGTTGCGAGCCAAGATCGAGATGCCAACTGCCAAAATGGGCATTCTGGTTAATCTGGCCACAGTGTCGGGCTAAGATTTGAGGAGTCTCGTTCAAAGGTGACGCTCCTTATGGGTGAAACAGAGGTTCCAAAGTTTCTGCAACTGGGAGCGCATTTCGTCAAAGATTGTGTGGTTGGGGTCGCTATGCATCGCGGCTACGCACTTTCCTCAAGGATCGAACAACTGATAAGCAGGGTGGTTCGCGCCGCGTCATTGCGGCAAGCGGGATGTCACCCAGCGCATAATGTCCTGCGCGCCCATGGCGCCCGCCTGACGTGCAACCTCATGTCCCCCTCGGAACAAAATCAGGGTTGGAATGCTGCGAATACCGAACTGGGCGGCCAGGTGAGGCTCGGCCTCGGTATTTACCTTGGCCAACCTCACCTTGGGTTCAAGCAGGGAGGCTGCCTGCTCGAACTGCGGCGCCATCATCTTGCACGGCCCGCACCACGGCGCCCAAAAGTCAACCAGCAGCGGCAGGTCACTGCGCTCCAGATGACGGGCGAAGGTCGCTGGGGTCAGATCAATGGGTTCTCCGGTGAACAGCGGGTGCTGGCACCGCCCGCAATTGGGCTTCTCTGCCAACTTGTTGGCTGGCACGCGATTGATGGATTGGCAGTGTGGGCAGACGATATGAATGCTGTCACTCATGAGGCGGCTCCTTGGGACACAGAGGAAGTAATGGCTCCGGCAGTTGGATTACGCGGTTTCAAGTTCAAAGTGCAACACCCAGTCCTTGGGTATTGGCGTCTTCTAAAAAAACTTCATAGGGTGTCTTAAACCCAAGGCATTTTCTAGGCCGCCAGTTCAAGCGGCACATTGCCGCTATGATCTCATCTTGCGTGACCGATGCCAAGCTTACCCCCTTGGGGAAGTATTGGCGTAGAAGGCCATTGGAGTATTGCGGCATGCCGATTTGGTTACGCATCACCCAATAGAGCCTCAAGCTCTTCGCGAGTATTCCCTGAATTGGTGGGGCTAAGCACGCCTTGGCTCAGAGCACGCTTTTTATCGAGCAGTCTGTGTAGATTGCAGTCAAAGCTTTGATCGCCGTAGGTAGGATGGATGGCCAGTGGATAGTACAGAAACACGGGTTTCTTTTGGCCGATTCTGTACACGCGGTCAGTGCACTGGTCTTCAACCGCAGGATTCCACCAGCGCGTTAGATGTATGACATGGTTGGCAGCGGTAAGGTTTAGTCCCACCCCCCCAGCTTTAGGTGAGAGCAACAACACGTCAAAGTCATCAGGCCCATTTTGGAACTTATTTACAATTCCTTGTCGTTGCATTGCCTGTAGCCCGCCGTTGATGCATGAGACAGAAAGTGAATATCTATCGCTCAGGAGTGCGGAAAGCCGTGCCTGAGTGTCGAGATATTCCACAAACACTAGTGCTTTTTCACCGCGTTTTTGTATTTCGTCCAAGATTGTCATGAGGCGAGCAATGCGCGCCGAGCATTCAAGCATCTTTTGGGGGGAATCCGTTGGATCAAGTGGTGGGTGCAATGATATCTGCCGCATGCGCTGAATGGCTTCAAGCACCGCTCCCATTGATCCCATACGGAGTTTTTCCTTGGCCTTGGCCAGTGCTGCGTCATATATTTGCGCTTGCAATGGTGGCATTATGTCTTCGTAAGGCGGGTAGATCGTTTTTTCTGGCCGTTCGTTCCAATGCGTATCTTTCAACCTGCGCAGAAGCACAGGAGGCGTAGCGCACTCCAGCTCGTCCTTAATTTTTTGCAGAAAGGTTTCTTTGTCGTAGGCTTCTTCAGGCTCATCCTGCTGGCTTGCACTACTAAGGCTTGTATTGGGGCACCGCACTTCTTCTGGATACGGGCCAAAAGTTGGTTTTCCTCCCCTCTCGATGGCTTCATAATTTTCAACAAAGCGCAGCAGCTTCTGTTTGCGGGTGGGTTGTACCCTGTCCACTATGCTCACAAGGTCGCGTAAGCTGTTTTCTACGGGTGTCCCGGTCAATGCGAGGCAAAATTCTGTCTTTATGGACTTTGCCATTTCAGAAACTAGTGCGCCAGGATTCTTTATTTTTTGCGCTTCATCAAAAACAAGCAGAGAGTACGGCCCGACGAAAACTTCTATTTTGTCACGCATGGTTTCATAAGTCGTAATGGCCCACGGACGCTGCATCAGAGCTTCGCGTGCTGCGGCTCTACTAATAAAAGATGTAAAAAACGAACCATAGGCTTCGAGGGGATCACCCAGCGCACCAGCAAAAAATTTTTCAGCCTCTTCCTGCCAGTTTTTAATCAAGGCAGTGGGCGCAACTATGAGTATGGGGTGACGATCTGCATGCCCTGTTTCCATTTGTTTAAAAAGCCACCACATGAAGGAAAGAGT